>OLRM01000290.1_pt1 | contig 51314 bp, 42 predicted proteins | sample 1643211 | NCBI WGS metagenome assembly OLRM01 (sample SAMEA3136690, study PRJEB25190) | human gut metagenome | biome: human gut; feature: human-associated habitat; material: faeces | place: Austria | collected 2013
GATGGAGGTTGCCGAAAAGATTAAGCAGACCGCCTTTAAGATCACCCGCGCCGGCGAGCTCATGAGCCGCGAGGCCGCCCATCGCCTGGGAGTCGAGAAGGGCATTGTCGACCTGTCGCTGGCTCCCACGCCTGCCATCGGCGACTCCGTTGCCCGCATCCTCGAGATCATCGGTGTGGGCACCTGCGGTGGCCCGGGCACGACCTGCGCGCTCGCTATGCTCAACGATGCCGTCAAGAAGGGCGGCGTCATGGCCAGTTCCAGCGTGGGCGGTCTCTCCGGCGCTTTCATCCCCGTGTCCGAGGACGCCGGCATGATCGCCGCCGTCGAAGCCGGCGCGCTTTCGCTCGAGAAGCTCGAGGCCATGACCTGCGTGTGCTCCGTTGGCCTGGACATGATCGCCATCCCCGGCGACACCCCGGTCGAGACCATCGCCGGCATCATCGCCGACGAGATGGCCATCGGCGTCATCAACAACAAGACCACGGCCGTCCGCGTGATTCCTGCCATCGGCAAGGGCGTGGGCGACTGCGTCGAGTACGGCGGCCTGTTCGGCCGTGCGCCCATCATGCCGGTGAACCCCAACGCCGGCACCGTGCTTGCCCACCGTGGCGGACGCTTCCCGGCGCCGCTGAACTCGCTCAAGAACTAGCTGAGGGGTGCTGGCGAGGAGCCCCGGGGAGGGCAAATATATAAGGTCGCCTGCTCGGACAGTCCCGACTCGCACGGAGAGCGCATTAAGTGCTCTCCGGCTCGTGCGGAACTCGCGATCGACCTTATATATTTGCCCTCCGGGGCTCCCGCACAACGGGAGCTCAGTTGGGTTCTATCCCGGTTGCAGTTGCTTCGCTCCTGCACCACTTGGCTGGTGCGGCGGTTTAGCGTTGGGACGGTTCTTTTTCTGGTATATGCTTGTTGCGGCTCTTCTTTTGGGAGGGGCCGCTTTTTTGTTGTGAGGGGGATGGCCCGTGGCTGATGGTGTAATTCAATCTGAGCTGCTTGCTGCGGATTGGAACGGCGAATGGATGCGTCTGCAAGCTGATCGGCGGCGGGCTGATGATTCTTTTGAATGGGATAAGCGGGCTCGGCATTTTCGGCCGTTGGAGACTGCCCCGTATGCCCGGGACTTTATGAAGCTGTTGGCGTAAAAGCCTGGTGAATCCGTGCTGGATATGGGGTGCGGGGCTGGGTCGATCGCTATTCCGCTTGCTCAGGCTGGGCATCCTGTGATTGCTGCTGACTTTTCCCCTGCTATGTTGGGCACGCTTGATGCTGGTATTGAGTACTATGGGCTCGAGGATCTCATTACGCCGCTTGAGCTTGCTTGGGATGATGATTGGGATTTGGTTGGACCGGTCGCAAAAACGGTGGATGCTGCCTTTGCCAGTCGGTCGGTTACGACGACCAATCTAAAAGGTGCGCTTGCCAAGCTCGACCGTACGGCTCGTCACCGTTGTGCTGTCACGATGGTCGCTAACTCCAGCCCGCGCTATGATCTGCACTTGATGAACGCTATCGGCGCCTCGGTTACCTGCAGTAATGGCTTTGTGTACGCCTTCAACATCCTCATTCAGATGGGTGCCCTGCCGCAGATCACGTACTTTGAATCGCCGCGTCGCGATACCTTCGACAGCCTTGAAGCGGGCGTGGCGGACTTTTCCCGCATGCTTGAGCATGGCAACGAGGATAAGGTCGACCGTCTGCGCGACTACATCGCTCAACACATGATCGAGAATCCCCATGCCGGTGAACCGGGCTCCAAGGGCATGCCGCAGGGGCGCTATATGCTCGACCATATCCGTAAGGTTCGCTGGGCGTTTATTGCATGGGAACCGGTCTCTGAATCCCGCTCGTAGCCCGTTCACAGCCTGCGCTGCCCATCACCTCGACATCCGCATTCTTTTTGAACTGGGCAAACACGCTCCACACCGCGCCGTTCCTGCGCTATCGTGGGACAGCTCACGTAGATTAAGGCCCCGTCGCGGGGCGCCCCATACATAGAAAGCGAGAACCCATGGCACTGACAGGAGCCCAGGTCAAGCAGCTTCGCAGCATTGCCCATCACCTCAACCCCGCCATCATCATCGGCAAGTCCGATGTCAACGAGGGCACCGTCGAGCAGACAGTCGCCTACCTGGAGAAGCACGAGCTCGTTAAGTGCTCCGTGCTCGATGGCTCCAGTCTTTCCGCCCGCGAGGCCGCCGAAGAGCTCGCCGAGCGTTGCCACGCCGAGGTCGTCCAGGTCATCGGCCGCAAGTTCTCGCTGTATCGCGAATCCTCGCGCAAGGACATCGAGAAGATCAAGCTCGTCTAAAAGCCAATGATCGGCGAGCCAACACATAGCAAGCTTACGGGTGCCCGAGTACTTCGGGCACCCGTTTTTTATCGCTCGACCAGCACGCGGTTGAGCCGCCCCTCCACCAAGCGCTCGTATAGACGCCGCGTCTCGGGCTCGGGCACGCCATTGACCTGTTCCCTCAGGTGGTGCATATGCCCGCTGTACAGCTCGACGATATCGCGCCGCCGCCCCGCCGCACTGTAGACGCGCATGGCGCAGCGCACCATATCCTCACGCGCCGTTTCCTGTCGAAGCCCCGACTCCGCCAGCCAAATCGCCGACTGCAGATCGTTTTCTTCTAGAGCGGCATTTGCTCCCTTAATCATGCAATCGATGTACTTTGACTGCATAATGCGTCGCATACGCAAAAAGTAGGTGGGATTACAGCCATTGGGAACATACAGCGGTCCGGCATAAAGCTGCTCGATCTTAAGGCACAGCTCAACTAAATGGGGCCCGCGCGCACCCGTGCGATTTCCCAAAACCTCGCGGCTTATCTGGTCAAACAGCCGCACATCGGTCTTGACGTAGTCGCCGTTGAGTCCAATGCATTCATTTTGGATGAGCACACACGACTTGCCATCCGGCGTCGGCCCCAAAGCCGACCGCAAGCGCGATATCGTCGAGTACAGGTTGTTGCGGGCGCTATTGAACTCGGCATGGGGCCACAGCTCCATGGCCAGCGTCTCACGATCGACGAGTGCATCCATGCCCAGCGCAAGCCGCTCGGCAAGTGTCGCCGCCTTCTTGCGGCGCCACATTTTGTCCGTGATGGGAAACCCGTCGCGTTCGGCGCGAAACGCGCCAAACATGCGAATCTCGATATGGTCGATGGTATCAACGGTTTCAACCTCGCCGGCCTGGAACAGGCGCTCGCCCTCCCCTTCCAGATCGTCGCGCAGCGAATACCGCGATAGTTCGCGCACAGGAAGCTTCTTGCGAATCCTGGTCGCCGGCTCGCCTAAACAATGCATGGCAAGGCGCGCAAAGAGCCGATACGACGGTTCCAGAATCCCCGCACGATTCATGGACATCCAGGCCGCAAGGTCGCTGTCTCGGCCCGCACAGGCCAAATGCAGCGCCACCATCCAGGCCTCCGCTCCACCAACCTGCGTCTGGCTTATATCGAGCAACTCCGCTTCCTCGCGCACCGAAATCATCGAGGTGTTACGCAGATACGCCGCGCGCTCCAGCAGCAATGCGTTATCGCGCATGTAGGCAATCGACTCCTCGGCAAGTTTGAGCACTTGAACCGCACGGAACTTTGCATTAACCGGCCGTCCCTCTGCCAGCGACTGCCAGCCTTCTAGCAACAGGCCAAACAGCTGAATCTGGTTGTCGCGCATGCGCACGGCAAAACGATCGAGCTCGTTGAACGCCGCATCGTCGGTTACCGGCAAACCAGAAAGGAGCCGCCGTGCCGCCAACACCATGCGCACCCAGATAGCCATCGCCTTAAGCCCACGTACGTTGAGCGCCTCCCGCACCACCGTCATCTCGTCGTCGCGCTCGTCGGTTCCCGCAAACGACCCGTCAAAGATCTCCACCAGCATGCTATCGGCCCGCACAACAATCCCCGCGATATCGAGCTCGCAGTCGTAGGCCTTGCTCGTTTTGAGCTGCTGTAGAACGCCGCCGTCATCTCCCCGCTCTGTCAGACAGCGCTTGACCTCGATATGCGCAGACAACATATCGAGTACGATATGGGATGTCTCGATTTCTGGCACGGCCAGGTTCATAGGAAGCCCAAGCCCGTTGTCCCCATAGCAAACAGCCGTCAGTGTCTGGGCCACCCTCCATGAAACAGGATCTATTTCGCAGGCCGCCCGTTCGCCCCCGCGCTCGATGACCGATGCCATATAGCGAGCGAGCTTTGTATTGGACACGCTGACCGCTGCCAGATATACGCCAAGTGCCTCGGCAGGCGTTGGCTCTGGAGCCGGATCGCCGGCATCGATCGCGCCCAGCGCTGCTCGGCAGATATCGGCCCCGTGCCCCGTCAGAGCCAAATCGACCCCATACTGCCCAGCAAGTTCAAGGACCGCTTCACGGTCCAAAAAGGCGTCCGCCAGGCCCATCGCCGCATCGCATCGGCCCGCCTTAAGCAAAATCCGGACCGCCCTCGGAACAAGTTCGGGGCGAACCTCGGCCACCAACTTACGCAAACGCAAGCGTCCGTTATCCTCCGTGCCCAGACACGTAAAACTCCGCTCAGCGGGGTCCAAGCCAAAGATCGGGTAGTCGCGTACAAAGTAGGACTGGTCGACCATCGACAGTCTCACCCCACAAGCCTCGAGTTCTGCGATATTGCCCTCGCCCACCAAAATCATGAGACATGCCACGCAAAACAGCGCATTATTGTCGAGCGAAGCCAGATCGACAAGTGCCGCGCCATATACGTTGACAATCTCGTTTTCGAGCAGACCGGCTACGTCGCCTTGGCCATACAGGCCCGTCTGCAATGCCGAAACGAGCTCGGGCACGCCCTGCGTGAGCTGATAAAAGTCGAGCGATGTGCTGATCGAAAACGCCGATGCCCACGCCGAATACTCATAGGCATGCACCTTGAGCATCTGCGCATTGATCTTAACCGAATCGCCCAGCCCATGAATCAGCTGACGATTTGAAGGACGGCAGGAGATAAAGACCCCTACCCCCATAGCGCGCAGGCCGCGAATCCTGTCGATGAGGTCTTCGGTATCGTGCTGATCGAGGTTTGGCACATTATCAATCGCGATAAGGGAGTGCGGTTTGTCTTTGAGTTCTTCGGTAACCACCTCGAGCTGCATAAACACCTCGCGCCCAATGGCGCGATCGGCCTCGATAATCCGCACGGGGCCTCGCGTCGGGTCGCATTTAACCTCATGGGTGTACTGCAGCAGCACCGAGGTCTTCCCAAACCCGTCGGGCGCATAAAGAACCACGATGCCGGCCTTTCGGCCCTTGGCGATAAGCTCATTCATCAAGCGTTCGCGTCGCACCATATAGCCTCCGCCCAGCGGCATCAGCTCGAGGTCGTCTATACTGCTCAAATCGTTTACCATGCCCACTCCTCAACTCGACCGTATGGACACTGTAACCGCAAGACCATACAAGCCGTGCTATGAATAGAGCGACCTTGTGTTTGAGGTTGTCTTTTGGTACGCAAGCGGCAAGTTTTTGTACAGCGAGGTCCGATTGTTATTAATCCCCCGACTAATCGGTCTTTAAGCAGGTAAATGGCTTGTCAGCTTGTCCCATCTAAGCGGCAGTGTAACGCAAATGAACAAGGTTCAGCTATGTCATTCAACTCGCCTAGCACCCGCTACCGTCTACGACCTTTTAGTGGCATTTTTGCATAGAATCTGATATGGAATGAATCAAGCTCTTGGACATCCGGCATTCGGCAAGCTTGCGGCAAGCTTTTGGTCAAGTGGACGGAAAAGGATAGCAAAAAGGCCCCCGCAAAGCGGAGGCCTTAGGCAAGGCTATGTCGAGGTGCAGGATTCGCGCTACTCGCAGAGCGAAAGGGCGGCCTCGTCGGCAACGACAACGCAGTTGGTGTGCAGCTGCAGGATCGAAGCCGGGCACGCGGGCGTAACCGGACCATAGCACATGTCATGCACGGCCTGAGCCTTGGCCTCGCCGTTGGCGACGACCAGGATCATGCGGGCATACATGATGGTCTGGGTACCCATGGTGTAGGCCTGACGGGGAACATCGTCGATGCTGTCGAACAGGCGGCTGTTGGCCTGAATGGTGCTCTCGGTGAGGTCGACACAGTGCGTGCCCTTGGAGAAGTGGTCATCGGGCTCGTTGAAACCGATGTGGCCGTTGTTGCCAATGCCGAGCAGCTGCAGATCCGGGTAACCGGCGGCGGCGACGATCTTGTCGTACTCAGAGCAGGCAGCGGCGGCGTCGGGGTTGGAACCATCGGGCACATGCGTGTTGTTCAGGTCGATGTTGATGTGATCGAAGAAGTTCTCACGCATAAAGTAGTGATAGCTCTGGGGATCGTCGTGCGAAAGACCGCGATACTCGTCCAGGTTGTAGGTGCTGACCTCGGCAAAGTCGACGTCGCCCTTCTCGTACCAAGCAGCGAGCTGCTTGTAGGCACCGATCGGGGTGGAGCCGGTGGCAAGGCCCAGCACACAGTCGGGCTTGAGGATAACCTGGGCCGAGATGATATTAGCGGCCTTGCGGCTCATGTCCTCGTAGTCTTTAGCTTTAATGATCTTCATTACGCGTCCTTTCTCGTACAAGAGAGGCAAGGCTCCCCTTACAAGCACTTGCCCGCGGCCCGCGTCGGCCGCAACCAACGTGTGCGGCCACCAGGGCGAGGTCGCGTAATGTATATGTCTCGTGTCTAGCCGCGTCGAGGCCCCTGCCCGTCCACGGTGACCCAAAGCTGTTTAGCTTCGGACAAATCCCATCTTGCCACGGAGGGCGTCCTCTTTCAAGGGCGCCCTCCGTAAACGTGTTTGAATTGTAGGCTAATGGCCACGCGCACTTGCTAGCGCTCGCGAGCAACGATGAGCTGGTCCATCTCCTCGACATGCTCACCAACGGAACCCTTGATGCTCGAGAACTCAACTGAGTTGCACACCAAGATGGGAACCGTCACATCGTAGCCCTCGGCAGCAATTGCCTTGCGATCGAACTCAATGAGCACATCGCCCTTATGGACGACATCGCCCACCTGTGCATGCACGCTAAAATGCTTGCCCTCAAGCTGAACAGTGTCCAAACCAACGTGGATGAGCACGTCTAGGCCATCGACCGTGTTGAGCGCAACGGCGTGTCCCGTGGGAAAAATAGCCTCGACCTTCGCGTCAGCCGGCGCAATCACGCGCGTACCCGTAGGCCGAATCGCCACGCCCTGGCCCAAAAGGCCGGTGGCAAATGTCTGGTCATTGACCTCGGACAACGGAATGACGTCGCCCGAGATGGGAGCATCCAGCGTAAGGACTCGACCACGCATACCAAAAGACCTTAGGACTTTAGTGAACATGATCCCCCTCGGACATACCAATCAAGCAAAATAGCTTTAACAGTTTACCACTTGGCACCCGTTTTTGACCATTAGGGAAGTTCACGCTTGACAACCTCGACGATGTCGTCGACAACACGTTGCGTCAGCTCGTGCGTCTCGGCCTCGGCCATAACACGGACCAGCGGCTCGGTACCGCTCGGGCGCACCAAGATGCGGCCACGGCCGTCAAGCTCCTTCTCGGCAGCAGCGACGGCATCCCAGATGGGCTGGCAATCGTCCAAACCAGCCTTGTTGTCGGAATGCACGTTGACGAGTACCTGCGGGTACTTCTTCATGATGCCGGCAAGATCGGTGAGGGTACGACCGGTGCGCTTGAGCACGGCCAGCAGCTGCAGAGCCGTCACCAGGCCGTCACCGGTGGTGTTGTGCTCCAGGAAGATGATGTGGCCGGACTGCTCGCCGCCGATGACGGCGCCGTCCGCGAGCATGCGCTCCAGAACGTAGCGATCGCCCACGGCGGTCTGAACCATTTCGAAGCCCTGCTCCTTCATAGCGATGGAGAAGCCCAGGTTGCACATGACGGTCGAAACGATCTCGGAGTTGGCGAGCTTGCCGCGAGCAGCCAGGTCAGAACCGCAGATAGCCAGGATGTAGTCACCGTCGATCTCATTGCCCTCGCTGTCCACGAACAGTACGCGGTCGGCATCGCCGTCGTGGGCCAGGCCGATGTCAGCATGGGTGCGCAGCACGAGCTCACGCAGGGGCTCGAGGTGCGTAGAGCCGCACTCGACATTGATGTCGGTGCCGCAGTAATCGGTGTTGATGGCATGGACCGTGGCACCCAGGCGCTGCAGCGCGGCGGGCGTAGTCTGGCAGGAAGCACCGTGACCGCAGTCGACGGCAACGACCAGGCCGTCGAGCCTCATGCCATCAAGCGTATCGATGGCGTGGTCGACGTATGCCTTGCGAGCGTCCTTCATCTTGATGATGTGGCCCACGCCGGCACCGGTCGGCAGCGTGTCGGCAGCCATGGCCTCCTCGGACATGACCCAGGCGCTGATCTCTTCCTCGACCGCATCGGGAAGCTTCATGCCCTTGCGGCTAAAGAACTTGATGCCGTTGAACTCCGGCGGATTGTGCGAAGCGGAGATGACGATGCCGCCATCGAGCTCGTTCTGAACAGTGAGCAGCGCCACGGCGGGCGTGGGGATGACGCCGCAGCAATGCGGGCGTCCGCCCTCGGCCATGATGCCGGCGGTCAGAGCGCTCTCGAGCATGGTACCCGAAAGACGCGTGTCGCGGCCGACGCAGATATCCGGACCAAGGAACTTGGTCGCCGCGCGGCCCAGGCGAAACGCGAGGTCGCACGAGAGGTCGGCATTGGCGACGCCACGGACGCCGTCGGTACCGAAGATGTTCTGGGGCATAGGATCGCTCCTTCCCTAGCAGGCGATATGCAACCGCCCACCCTAGTCGAAAAAGAAAAGCGGGACCCGCCGAGGAATCGGCAGGCCCCGCTTGTACATTGTATCTCGTAAGGAGATAAAACCTTAGCGCTTGGAGAACTGGGGAGCGCGGCGGGCCTTCTTGAGGCCGTACTTCTTGCGCTCGACCACGCGAGCATCGCGCGTAAGGAAACCGGCCTTCTTGAGGTCAGCACGGTAGTCGCCAGCGTTCAGAAGAGCGCGAGCGATGCCCAGGCGCAGAGCGCCGGACTGACCGGAGATGCCGCCGCCATCGCACAGAGCGATAACGTCGAACTGACCGGCGGTGTCGGTCACCTTGAAGGGAGCAAGGGCGTTCTCAACGAGCTGATGACGGCCGAAATACTGCTCGGCATCACGCTTGTTGATGGTCACCTTGCCGGTGCCAGGGACGAGACGGACGCGGGCGACGGCGTTCTTACGACGGCCGGTACCCTGGTAGACAACGGTGTTCTCAGCCATCTTTAAGCCTCCAGCTCAATCTTCGTGGGGTTCTGGGCAGCATGCGGATGCTCGGCACCAGCGTAGACCTTAAGCTTGGTCATCTGGGCACGGCCGAGGGTGGTCTTGGGCAGCATACCGCGAACGGCGCGCTCGATGACCTTCTCCGGGTGCTTCTCCATAGCCTGGCGGAAGCTCTCAGCCTTGAGGCCGCCGTTGTAGCCGCTGTGGCGATAATAGGTCTTCGTGTCGGCCTTGTTACCGGTAAGCTGGACCTTATCGGCGTTGATGACGACAACGAAGTCGCCGCAGTCGCTGTTGGGCGTGAACTGGGGTTTGTTCTTACCGCGCAGGATCATTGCGATCTGGGTGGCAAGACGGCCCAGGACAGCACCATCGGCGTCGACGAGAACCCAGTTGCGCTGGACCTCGCCCTGCTTGGCGTAGTGAGTCGATTTCGAAATCACTTAGACTCCTCCATGTACAGTACGTGTTGTTACAGAGATTCACGGGGCTCTGCAAGTAACCCGTCCATATTACCCCGCTCGCTGTACGAGTCAACAGGTATTTTGGCTCCGACCAAAGTTTCTGCACATGTCATCCACGAGCCGTGATTTTTCCAGCTCTATAGCTGTTGTCAATTTTTGAGGGTTCGCCGTCGTTAGCGCTCAACGAACTCTTGGATTTCCGCGAGCAGGCGCTTTGCCTCCTGACGGCCCTGGATATACAGGTCCAAAAGCTTTGCCGAATCGTGCTCAACGTGACCGACCTCGACCGGCTTTTGCGGAGCAATGACCAGTGCACGGCCCTCGCGCTCATACTTCCACAGGTGCATGCGCTGGATGTTGTAGCGGTCGTGGCGCGTCTCAATAGCCTCGAGCAGATAAGGGTAGTCGGCATAGCGAGCGCGCGCAGCAGGCATAAACTCGTAGGGCTTTTTCTCGTACGAGCGGTCCTGCGTGACAATGACAACCGCGCGATCGAAGCCCGCCTCCTCGAGCACATGCTCGATGGGGACCGAATCGGCTACGCCGCCGTCGACGTATTTGTGCCCGTCAATCTCGACCGGCGGCGTCACCAGCGGCAACGAGGTCGAGGCGCGCACGGCATCGAGGTCAAGTACGGCGCTTTTGACCGGGAGGTACGTGGCAGTTCCAAAGAGCATGTCCGTCGCGACGGCGTACATCTCGATGGGGCTCGCGTCGAACGTCTCGTTGTCAAAGGGATCCAGGCGGTCCTGGACATCGTTGAAGATAAAGTCGTAACCCACAATAGAGCCCGTGGACGCAAACGATGCGGCGCCCATGAAGCGGCTGTCGTTGCAGAAAGCCAGGTTGATGCGGTTGGCACGGCCGATCTGGTGCGACTTGTAGTTCACGCCGTTGAGGGCACCGGCCGATACACCGTAGACAGCCGGAATCTCGACGCCGGCCTCCATGAGAACGTCGAGCACGCCCGCGGTAAACTGCCCGCGAAAACTACCGCCCTCCAAAACGAGCGCGACCTTGCCGGCATTTTTCGCCTTATCTTCTGCAGTCATGTTGACCTCCTGCCGTTGCGTTTTGGCCTTCTTCTACCCAGTTTTACGGAGGAGAGCGCACAGGTTTTGGAGTTAGGGGGGGGCGGGGCGGTCAAGCCAACCCCAGAGCATGAGTTGCCGCCGGGAAAGCGCATCCCACCCTGCGTTGCAGCGGCGTTTTCCTAACGCCCGCGCCCTGCGCAGAGTTCGATTCTCCGCGGTACGGGGGCGGCGTTGGTATGGGGGCATAGTTGGCAGAAATGCCATCGACAGCACATCTCTTTTGGATTGGGACTTTGCGCGGAGAATCCGCGTATTTGCTTCGCAAATCCGCACCGGCTTCGGCCGCCTGCCGGCGTCCTCGCCCGCGTGCTAAAAACGCTCACGCGTTTTCTTTACGCCCGCGCCCTGCGCAGAGTTCGATTCTCCGCGGTACGGACTAGAAATAAAAAGGCAGGTAGATATGAGTATCTACCTGCCTGTTACTTATGGTGGAGGCGCGGAGAATCGAACTCCGGTCCACGAAAGCCCCCTGATTGGCATCTCCAAGCTCAGTCGCTGGTTTAGTCTCGGACGCTTTGCGCGCAGCGACACGCTCGCGGCATCCCAACCGGTTCGGTCTTAGCCCGCGCCATACCGATTACGTGCGCGGGAGCATTCCCCTAAAATGACGTCGCGCCGGTGTCGGGGAAATCACCGGTTTGACGCGCCGCTATAAACTAAGCAGCGAGAGCCATAGGCTCAAAAGAAGAGTTGTTGTCAATTCAATTTGACGGTACCCCTGTTTAACGAGGCGAGGAGACCTCGGCTTGCTTCCTCTCTCAGAGCTATCGTGTCGAAACCAGTCGCCCCCGAATGTCGGGAAAGTCTGGATGGCATTGGGCACGAGCACCCAACACTCGTCGACTTTTCAAGGAACATGCAGGGCGAGCCCCGCTTGTGGAGTGTTATCTTACCACGTTCTGAAAGCGGACAGCTGTTCTATGCACGAGCTGTGAAGACCCCAATGTGCTCCGCACTTCACACTTTTGCTACCGATCGCGTCACGTATATTTTCGCCAAGCAAAATTGACCCGTCGAAAGGACCGTTATGGATACCAAGCAGCAACTCGTCAATGCCCTCGCAGGCCTGGGCTCAACCATTACCGAAGCCATGGATGTCATCGAAGGCTTTGTACCGTGCGGACATCCCGCCCTCACGGTATCGAACGCACTCGTCGCGCTGGACGCTGACGATGACGCAGCTCTCGCACAGCAGCTTGAGACCGTCGAGGGCTTTATCGACCACGTGAGCGAAAACCGCGGCGTGACCGCCTACCACGGCATCGAGGTCGAGCTCGCGGGTCCCAAAGCCGATCTGCTCGCAGCAATCCGCGAGGTAGGCGCCCTTATGCAGACCGCAGGCGTCAAGAACACCCAGGTCAACGAGTGGGTCTACCGCAGTCTGGCAGCACTCGACAGCTCCGACGAAAAGGCAGCCGAGCAGCTCGCAGAAAGTCCCGCCATCAAGGCCGAGCTTTTGTAAATAGCAGACGCGGGCCCCTTGGCGCATCGTCGTCCAAGAGGCCCGCAAACAGTTCGCGTTAGCCGATAGCCGCGCCGCCGCGTTCGGCCAAAGCAAGAATCGGCATCATTTGGCGCGGGGTCTTCGCTGCAATATCGGCATGCTCGAGCAGTTTGCGATCATTTGTCACCAAATAATCGGCAGCCGCGCGCTTGCACGCGGCGAGCACCAAGTTGTCCTCGTAATCGCGATGGAGCGCTAAGCCTCGAGCAGCTCGCCCACGTTGAGCAGGAACATCGTCTGGCCCGCGGTGTCGACATCACGTTTGACGAACGAAATGCCGATTGCCGAAGCGTCGAGCACGGGAACGGTCAGGCGCGGCTGCGCGAGCTCACGGAGGGCGGCGCGCAAAAAGGTCATGTAACCGGCCACGACAAACACCGCACGCAGGGGCGTGGGCAAGAACCAGCGACGTGCGTAATGGGCACCGACGAGTGTCGCCAGGTCCATAACGAGTTTGTGCTTACGTGGCTCAAGCTGCATCACGTAACCCGTCTTTGCGTCGGCAATGGCCTGAGCGTCGAGCGCACCGACGGCGGCCAGCACGGCATCGCGGCGCGGCTCGTCGTATTCGAGCGCCATCTGGCCGATGCGGCCGTAGACGCGCACCTTGCGCACACCATCGATTTCACCGCTGAGCTTTAGAAGCGCATCGAGATCGCTCTCTGGCACAGGACCCGCCAACTGGAGGCGGGTCCTGCCGGGGATCTCGCTGATAATCGAGAATCTCATAGTTTGTGCCTGGGAGCGCTACTCGGCTACGTTGTCCGCGGCGGCCTCGCTCTGGGTGATGTAGGCCGCCTCGGCAACCATGTCGTCGACATTAGCCTTGGCCTGCTCGACCATGTCCTGGTTAGCAGTTCTTGATGCGCATGCCGCACGCGATGCCCTGCACGCAGGCATTCTTTACCGGAGCGCTGGCGAGCAGCTTGATGCCGGCCGTGCCAAGCAGAAAACCGCCACCGACAAGCAGGGTATTGAACGTCGACTTCTTCATGTTGCTTCTCCCTTTTGCCGCATTGGACGCGGCACGGTGCCTCAGCACCCGAGTAAACAAGTGTGCTCGAGCACACTTTTGGAAAATAGTTTAGTTTATCTAACTATTAAGTTCAACAAAGGTTAACTTTTTGGAAATCTTGGGACGCGATGTAACCAAGGGGACCGTCCCTGCGCCACATCCACAAAAAATGAGGGCGCCATCGGCACCCTCATTCACCAAATTCCATTCAGCCTACCTGACCCGAACGGCCGAGTCGTCTGGCCGTGGAAGCCCCGAGTCGCCGGGGTGTTTGCTCCAAATGAGTTCCGCATGCAAAGAAGGCCACTAAATGTGGCCTTCGTCTTGCATAGGACTGTTTGAAATTTGGAGGAAATACCCCGGCGACTCGGGGCTTCCACGGCCTCGCGGCTACGAGAGCGACGTTCTCAGCAACTCGTTGAAGAGCTTCGGGTTGCCCTTGCCGCGGCTCGCCTTCATGCACTGGCCCACCAAAAAGCCGATAACCTTCTGGTTGCCGTCACGATACTGCTGCGCCTGATCGGCACAGTTTGCCAGCACCTCGTCCACAATCGGCTGCAGCGCGCCGGCGTCGCTCACCTGACGCATACCACGCTCGTCGACGATCTTGTTGGGATCGTCGCCGGTCTGGGCCATGGCCTCAAAAACCTCGTGAGCCTGGTTGGAGCTGATGGCATCGGTCGCCAGTAGCTTGGCGAGTGCCGCCACCTGAGCCGGCGCGATACCGGACTCGGCGAGCGACACGCCTACGCCCTTAAGGTAGGCGATCATCTCGTTGACCAGCAGGTTTGCGACCGTCTGGGCCTCCTTGCCGGCCATACCGGCAGCGGCGGCCTCAAAGAAGTCGGCAAACTCCGGGTCGCCGGCGATCTGCTCGGCGTCGGCCGCCTTAACGCCAAAGTCGGCCTCAAAGCGGGCGCACTTGGCATCGGGCAGCTCGGGGATCTCACCACGGCAGCGGTCGATGAACTCATCGTCCAGATCGAACGGCGCCAGGTCGGGATCGGGGAACAGACGATAGTCGTCGGCCGTCTCCTTGACGCGCATGACCACGGTGCGCTTGCGGCTGGGCTCCCAGTGGCGGGTCTCCTGATAGATGATGCCGCCCTCCTCGAGCACCTCGGCCTGGCGGCAAATCTCGTAGGCAAGGCCGTCATGCAGGCTCTTAAACGAGTTGAGGTTCTTGAGCTCGGTCTTGGTGCCCAGCTTGGTCTCGCCGCGCCGGCGCAGGCTCACGTTGCCGTCGCAACGCATGGAACCCTTCTCCATGGAGCAGTCGGAAATGCCCAGCGTCACAAAAATGCGACGGAGCTTTTCCATAAACAGGCGAGCCTCCTCGGGCGTGCGCAGGTCGGGCTCGGTGACGAGCTCAATCAGCGGCGTGCCGCAGCGGTTGTAGTCGACGAGCGACTCGGCAGCGGCGGTAATGCGGCCCTCGGCGCCGCCCACGTGGACCATCTTGGCGGCGTCCTCCTCCATGTGGATGCGCAGAATGCGAATGGGCACCGTGTAGGAACCGTCCTCGCGACGCTCGGGCATCTGCAGGTTGGACGCATCGTAGCTGGCCAGGTGACCGGCGCGCTGGTTACCCTCGCGCATGGTCGACGTCATGGACGTGGACAGGCCCTCGGCGTTGGCCGAGGCGCTCGCCAGACTCTGGGCCTCGGCCTCACCAAACGCGCAGTCGGGGCGCTCGGCGGCACCGCGACCGGTCACATCCAGATCCAGGTGACCGTACATGGCAAAAGCGACCGGACCCTGCGTGGTCTGGAAGTTCTTGGCCATATCGGGATAGAAGTAATGCTTGCGGTAGAACATCGAGTGGCGCTGGATCTCGCAGTTGGTGGCCAGACCCGCCTTGACGATGCTCTCGATGGCGCGCTTGTTGGGCACCGGCAGGGCGCCGGGCAGGCCCAGGCACACCGGGCACACGTTGGCGTTGGGCTCGTCATCGTGGCTGAGCTTGCAGTTGCAGAACATCTTGGTATCGAGTGCGGTGAGCTCGGTATGGATCTCCAGGCCGATCACGGCCTCCCAATCCTGCAGGACCTCGGAAAGCTCCTTCATTACAGCTCGCCTCCCTTCCCGGCAAAATCGGGCGCGACGGAAAGCGCGGGCGCATCCGTGGCGGTATCGGCAAAGCCGCGCTCCAGGGCGCGGGCAAACGTGAGCAGCTGACGGTCCTTAAAGGCCGGGCCCACCAGCTGGGCAGAAACGGGCAGCTGAGTGTCCTCGCCCAGGCCCAGCGGCACCGAGATACCACCGTTGCCGCAAATGTTGAGCGAGATGGTGTACAGGTCGGAGAGGTACATCTGCGTGGGGTCGCTGATCTCGCCAAACTTAAAGGCTGTGCGCGGCGAGGCGGGCATGAGGATGGTGTCCACCTTCGCATACGCGGCGTCGTAGTCCTGCGTGATGAGCGTGCGGGCCTTTTGCGCGGCATAGTAATACTTGTCGTACACGCCCGAGCTCAGCAGGTAGGCGCCGAGCATCTGACGGCGCTTGGCCTCGGCGCCAAAGCCGTTGGCGCGCGAGAGCGAGCTCTGGTCGGACAGGTTGGCGCAGCCCTCCTCCTGATAGCCGTAGCGAATGCCGTCAAAACGGGCCAGGTTGGAGAACGCCTCGGCCGGGCCGATGACGTAGTAGGCGGCGATGGCGGCGTCCAGGTGCGGCAGGTCGACCTCGACCAGCTCGGCGCCCTGGTTCTGCAGCTCCTGGGCGGCGCACTGAACGGCGGCCTTGACCTCGGGCGTCAGGCCCTCGGCCTCCATAAACGCGGGGATGATGCCCACGCGCTTGCCCTCGATGCTGTCGTTGAGATGCTCGGTGAAGTCGACGGCGCAATCCTGGCTGGTGCAGTCGTACGGATCGTGGCCCGCGCCGGTAAGCGCGTTCATGGCCAGCGCGACATCCTCGACCGTGCGGCCAAAGGGACCCACCTGGTCGAGCGACGAGCCAAAGGCGACCACGCCGTAACGGCTCACAGCACCATACGTGGGCTTAAAGCCCACCACGCCGCACAGCGACGCCGGTTGGCGAATGGAGCCGCCGGTGTCCGAGCCCAGCGAGAGCGCGACCTCGCCCGCGGCGACGGCTGCGGCGGAGCCGCCCGAGGAGCCGCCGGGCACGCGCTCGGTATCCCAGGGGTTGTTGGTGCGGTGGAACGCCGAGCTCTCGGTGGAGCTGCCAAAGGCAAACTCGTCCATGTTGGCCTTGCCCATGGGCAGGCAGCCGGCATCCAGCATGCGCTGAACGCAGGTAGCGGTGTAGACGCTCTGGTAGTCCTCGAGCATACGGGAAGCGCAGGTGGTGCGCGTGCCCACGAGGTTCATGTTGTCCTTAATGGCCAGCGGCACGCCCGCAAGCGGGGGCAGCGGCTTGCCTGCGGCACGGTCGGCATCCACGCGCGCGGCGGCCTCGAGCGCGAGCTCGGGCGCCACCTGCAGGAATGCCTGGACCCCGCCCTCGCGCGCCTCGATGGCAGCAAGGGAGGCCTGGGCCACCTCGGTAGCGGTAAAGTCGCCGGCGGTAACGCCCGCGGCGATCTGGGCGGCGGTAAGGGAATCGAAGCTCTGCGCCATTACTCGCTCTCCCCCTCTCCCAAAATGGACGGCACGCGGAAGTAGCGGTCGCGCGCGCTGCCGGCGTTTTCGAGCGCGACGTCGAGCGGCAGGTCGCGCTCGGGCTCGCGCAGGTCATCGCCCATCACGTTGGACAGGCTTCCGATAGGATGGAACGTGGGCTCCACGTCGGGCAAGTCATATTGCAAGACGGGCTCGAGCATCTGGACGGCGTCGTTCAGGTAGGACGTCATCTGGGTGAGCTCGTCATCGGTCAGTGCGATCTTTGCGTACTCGGCGATGCCGCGCACGTCTTTCTCGCTGAGTGCCATAGGCGCTCCCTTCCGCATAACAGATAAACCGTTCTAGTATACAAGGCAAGGCCGCTTGGAGCAGGTGCTTTACCCAAATGCAGCGAAAACGTAACGAGGGCGGCGGTTGGCAGGCGACGGGTTGGCGGTTCTGCAGCGAAAACGCACCGTCCATAGCGAAAACCGTCTCGCCCGCAACGAAAAGCATCCCGCCCACAACGAGAACCGTCGCGCCCGCAACGAAAACCATCACAACATTCGACGCTTTTCGTCAAAATCGAGATTTTCATCGAATGTTGTGATGGTTTGGAAGTCCCGACCACCACAAAGGTGCCTGTCCCCATTGTGGTGATTCTGGAGAATGTCTTATGCCGAGGCCTTGGCCTTGCGGCGCTTGCGGACCGCGTGGACCACGATGTCCAGTAGCAACAGCACAATGGCCACGACCACGATGAGCACGGCAAGCTCGCGCTTCCCCCAGTGGCGGCCGGCCAGCGACTTTTGCTTGTCGACGTCCTTCTTGTTGTACTTGGTGCGCACGCAATGCACCAGCAGGCGATGGTCGTTCACGCCATAGGGCGTGCAGGTGACGAGTGTCACCTTGTCGGCGCCGGGCTCGATGGTCAGCGACTCCATCTCCTCGGGCAGCACCACCTCGGAGTCCACCATCTTATAGGCGACCGTCTTGTTCATGGTGTGCAGCAGCACCAGGTCGCCGGGCTCCAGCGAGTGGATGTCGTCGAACATGCTCAGGTTACGCATGCCCGAGTGCGCGGTGAGCACGCAATGCGTCGAGGTGCCGCCCACCGGCAGGCTCGTGCCTTCCAGGTGGCCGACGCCCGCCATAAGGACCTCCTCGCTCGTGCCGTGGTAGATGGGCATGCTCACGTCGATGGAGGGGATCTCGACCCAGCTCATCATGGGGTCGCGGTCAAAGATGAGCTGCTGGGCGTAGGGCTCGATCTGGTCGGCGGGAAGCTCGGTGGCCTCGCCAGCCAGCTGCTCGTTAAAGGAGCGCGCCTGGAGCAGGATGCGCTCGCGCTCCTCGGCAGACAGCGCATCCACGGTGCTGGACACCGTGCTGATCTGGTTGAACACGCCCGAGGCCTCGAGCCGGTCCAAGATCCACGGCCAGGTCATAAGGCCCACGCCAATAAGGATGATAACGATGGTGATGAGCCGATCGGCCCAGCGCGGCAGTCGCTTGCGGCGGCGCTTGGGCTTTGGTTGAGGTTTGGGCTGAGGGCTTGAGCCGCCGTTGTCCACGGCGTTATTGCTCTTCATATGTTTGGCGCCCTGCACCATCGCCAGTCACTCCTCTACAACTCAAGTTGTCTAAACAAATAATAGCCGATTCGCGAGCTCATGCGCCGGACAACGCAGCCTGGCAGCATTGCGCAGCGCGAGTTGGGCCAGCATTTGAGTTTTCAAAATGTCCCGGATCGGCGGGGCGATTCGGGATACAATGTCAATAGAAAACGACGCACCCCGCGTAAATGTTTGGGAGCGCGGGCGGCCTAGTTTTCAGTTTTTGTTAAATGCCCGGGATCCGACCCCCGGGCATTCTTATTTGCGCTTGCGGCGCAAATGCCGTCCACCGTCCGCACCGCGCGAGCGCCTACGGACCTTAAACCGAACCTCATACGAGTCAAGAAACGCGATGACGGATGAGTCCGCACCGGACGGTGGAGACTGTCTGTGTTGTCCAAAAAGAACGGGGCAAACTCCAGCACGGAGTCTGCCCCGAAAAAAGAATGGCAAAGCAAGAACGTCGATGGACGAGAAAAGTGTCCGCAAGTCTCATGGCCATCACATCCCACCTGCCAAAGAGATGGGTGAGCGAGCGTTACTCCTGCTCGGACTCCTCAGCCTGCTTACGGCTGCGGATGAGGTGCGCCACGCCGATGCACAGCACCGCGCCACCAGCGATCCAAGTAAAGGTCACGCCGTTGAGACCGGTGAGCGGGAGGCCAACCTGCTTGGTATCGCCAACGGTGATGTTGAAGATGCCGTCGGCGTCCTTCTCCGAGCCAGTCTGCTTCGTCAGCTTGTTATCACCGGCGTTCTTATCGGTAAGGCCAGCAATGACCTTGTCACTCTGGTTCTTGGCATCAAGCGTGCCGGAGAGCGCAGTAAGACCAGCGTCAGGATCAATGGCGTTCATGGTCGGCTCGATCTTGAAGGTGAAGGGCTCGATTGTGGTGTAACCGGAGGGAGCAGAAACCTCCGTAACGGTATACGTACCGGCGTCGAGACCGGTGACCTTAATGACACCGCCATTGGCAGTCTCAAACATGTGAGCATCCCTGCCAAGGGAACCATCTTCCTGTACGTACAAATTCTCAGATGCAGTATCGTCCGGCACAGTAGCCTGAATGGTGAACTTGGCACCGTCAAGGGCCGCCTCGGTGCCCAGGTCGACCTTATTGATCCTGAGGCCATAGGTGTAGTCCTTGACCGTATCCGGCTGGGTTTCACCATACTCGTTGCTCATGGGGTTATTGGAGTAGTGAAGTGTCACGGTATTCTCGTTGCCCTGGGTGCCCGCGACGACCGCGCTCTTGTTAATCCGCGCCTTATAGGAGACGACGATGCAGGAACCGCTATTGACCTCCGTGACCGTCTTCAGGTCATCGCAAGTCCACGTTGTCGTCTTGCTGCCATCAGCGGCCGCGTCCGCTGTCACCGGTTTAAATTTCGTCGTGATTTCCGTACCCGTACCATTCGTATGGGCAAGATCAGCCTTCGCAGCATTCTCGCTCGGATACACATAGACCTTGGCGCCCGGCTGCAGCGTCAGGCCCTTGGAGATCTGGTCGGAGAACTCGTAGAAATACTTGTCGTACTTGTCGTAGTTCTCGGCAATGGTGCCGTAGAGGTTGTACGTTACGTCCTGGCCGATCTGGGAGTCGGCGGCATCGCACTCTGTGTTGTCGGCATCGCTTACGATTTTCTTCTCGACAGTAGGGATGCCAGTTTTCTCGGTAACGTTAACGGGTGCGCTTCCCACGACAGTGAAGATGGGAGACGTGCCTGCCTCGCCCTTATTAATAGTGTCGGCCTTGGTCACAAAGAGCCAGTAACCATGCTTAAGGCCGGAGGCCTTGCCATTAGTCGTTATCGTTTTCTCAGTAAGATTGTCTACAGCAGCAGCAATCTTATAGGCAACGCTTTCAGGACCAACGCGAAATGTTTTACTGGTTCCCTTTACGTTATCCGTGATCCAGTCCGCAGCATCCTGAGCGGTAGTACCAGCGTAGTCCTTATCTACACCCGTGATAACGCCCTTGACAGCCGCCTCCACTTCATTGTTTGCCCAAGTAATATTGGCAACTTTACCGTCCTCAACATCAGCCTCAAAAATCTGATAGCCCTCGAACTCGGTTTTGTTACCCGCGACGTTCTCGATGGTCACCGAGCCGTCCGCACCCTCAGCAAACGCCATGGTCACCGGGGCCATGACTCCACCAAAGCTCAACGCTGCCGTGAGGCCTGCCGTTACTGCCAGGCGGGCGATGTTCTTGCTCATGCTCATCTTCTTTTCCTCTGCTTTCTGCTTGAAGTTCGTTTGATCTAAATCCGTCTGTCTGTGTCTTAGCATCTACTTCGCTACGTCTCGCCCCGCTCTCTGTGGGGCTGCCAGCTACTCTTTATGGCTGCCACCTCCCCGCTTGACCAGGAGCGCGACCACGATGAGCGCGGCTCCGGCGACCGCTGCGGCGGCCGCGGCGTACATTGCCATATCGCCAGTCGAGGGCATAAAGCCTCCGGTGGTAATGCTAGGGGGTGTGCCGGTGGGCGTGTTGATGAGCGACGCCTCCAGGCTGCCCGTCGACCCGTCCGCGCTGTCGGCGCGCAGGGGCGACTCGGCCGTGATGGTGAGTTTGGGCTTGGCGGCGGCCACCTGGTCGACGTCCAGGCCCTCGGCCTTGACCGTCACGGAGCGCGTGCCCTCGAAGGCGATGTAGCCCTTGGGCGCCTTGAGCTCGCGGACCTCCAGCTCACCCGAGTCCACGCCCGAGACGGTCACGCGGCCGTCCTCGCCCGTGGTGACGGTGGCCTTGCCCTCCGCATCCCACGTGCCGTCGGCCGCCAGTGTGCGACCGCGGTCGTCGGCGATGCTCAGGACCGCCCCGGCAAGCGGCTTGTCGCCGTCGCTGCCGCGCTTGGTGAGCGCGAGATCCCAGGTGTAGGCGCACGCATCGTCGCTCGGCGTGCGGGTGAAGCCGGCGTCGCCGGACTGGTCGGCAAAGGGAGAGCGCGGGTAGCGAAGGTAGACCTCGTTGGGGTTGCCCTTCGCGATGCCGTGGTTGCAAGCGCTGTTGAGCGGCGCATTGTACACGGCGACCACACGGGCGCCCGCGGTGAAGGCGTCGGCCCCGCCGAGCGCGGCGATGAGGTCGCCGGTGCGCACGGTGAAGGTTCCGTCCGCCGCTACCTTGGTGGCGCACTGGGCCGTGATGTCGGTCCAGCCCTTCGCGGGGTCGGTGCCGGCGCGGCCGTCCTTGCCGGACGAGACTGCGTCGAAGCCGCCGTCCGCGCCCGCCGCCACGTACACGCACATGCTCGCGGCGACCTTGGAGGGGTCGAGCCCCGCGCTCATGGTGTCAACGAACTTCACCGTATAGGTGTCGTAGGCCGTGAGCCCCGCCGGGACCGTGGCAGAGAGGCGCCAGTACAGGTCGTCGGCGACCGTGGCGTCGGCGGCCTTCTGCCAGGCGGCGGTGCTGTCCTCCAGCACATGCTTTTGGACCTTGGGCGTCGCCGCCTTGGGCTTGACGGTGACGGCGCTGCCGCCGACCAGGGCCATGATCGGCGCGGTGCCGGCCTCGCCCTGGGCGATGGCGCCGTCGTCGGCGACGATGAGCCAGTAGCCGCAGGGCAGCTCGGCCGCCGTGCCCGCGTTAAGGGCCACAGACACGGCGTCAGAGCTCTGGAGGGAACGAGCGAGCTGTGCGCTCAGTGCGCTCGTAAGGTGGGAATCGGTGTTGAGCCACTCGGCAGCTTCCTGCGCGGTGGTCTGGGAATTGGGCATGCCGGCGCTGTGCAGCACAGGCAGCGCGGCGTCGCGCCCGGCGTCGCTTGCCCAGGCGAGATCGGTGGCGGTCTTGGCGTCGCTGTCGCCATCGACGACGTTGGCGCTAAAGATCTGGTAGGCGTCGTAGCTGCTCGCCACGGTGCCGCTCACCGTGATGGAACCGGTCGAGGTCGGCGCGGCCTGCGCGGATGCGGGGAACACAACCGCGCAGATGCCGATCAGGAGGGCAAGCAGCGCAAACAAGATCGGGAAGGAGCAAACTTTCTTATTCACGACGCTCACCTCCCTTCGCATTCGCCTTGCGACGAATGTGCATCCAGGCCGCAGCAGCGCAAAGCACCGCCGCGCCGGCAAGGTATGTTGAAGTGACGCCCGACATACCGGAAAGAGGCAGAGTGGTGGAGTAGGTGTTGGTGAAGGTGGAGACGGGAATGATGGTTGGGTCCGCACCGGCGGAGGTTTGAACCGCGACGCCCTGCCCGTTCTTGCCAAGTGTGTTGCCCATGTCGTCCTTCATCTGCGTAACGGTGGTAGAGGTGGTAAGACCGGTGTACTTGCCAGTGGTCTCATTCATGACGGCCTTCACCGTGACGGCAACCTGGTACTCGGCCTTGGAGTAGCGGAGCTTATCGATGGCACCGGTGGTAGGCGCGACCTCCTTCACCGTGTAGGTGTAGGTCTTGGCGTAATCTTTATTGGTGCCTGCTTCAGTGGACAGGTGCGACTTGTTGAACGTCATGGCGCCAAAGGTCGCCGTGATGTTGTTGAGCTTGGCGGCATCGGTCTCCCCTGCCTTTGGGGCAACAGAAATCTTGGGCGCTTCGGGCATGGGGGCTTTGGCTGCATAGTCACCCGTAGCCACAATGCTGAACTCGAACGGCACATAGCTGCCTTCGTCGTCCTTCGGCCAGTCCGTATTGCGAACGGATTTGGTCACCGGGATCTTCACGGACGTAGCGCTGCACTTGTCGGAGATGTACGTAGTGCCACTAACGATGCTCGGCTGCTCGTTCTCTTTCCACGTAATGGAGCCGTTTGTGCTGTCCACCGTGAACTTGTAGGTGTTCTTGTTCAGTTCGTAGCCAAACGGAGCCTGGGTCTCCGTGAGCGTGTACGTGCCCGGCAGCAGACCGGCCAATGTGAACTTGCCATTCGTGTCGTCGGTATCGGCCCAAGTGGTTTCGCTCGAAGCCGACTGATCGCTCACGGTCCAAGACTGCGCCTCGGTCGTACCATCGGCACCCAGTTTCGCAAGCTTCCACTCGGAACCAGCCAAAGGAGTGTATCCCTTGTCTCCTTCCTCAACCTTAGTCCAAGACACCGTACCGGTAATAATCTTGGTGTTGGGAATGGCACCTTTGGGGTTATTCTCGAACGAAACGTTGTTCCCGTTCTCATCCACATAACCCTGAACATAGTTCGGCTTCTCGCCAGTATTGTTCATAGTGGCGTAGTAGATGGTGTCTGACTTCTGGTAGCCCTCCGGCGCCTTGACCTCGCGAATGTAGTACGTGAAGTAGTTCGTGTCGCTCGTGTCGCCAATGGTGGCCTTTTGGTTCAGGTAGTCGTACTGAATGGTGCCAACGGTAGAATCGGAGTCATTCGTGCCGTTATCCACAATAGAGACGATGCGGTCCCAACCGTTCTCCGCATCATTTTTGCTCGCGTAAATCGCCCACTCAGAACCTGCGAGCGGTGTGGTGTCGTCTGCAGCGTCAACCTTGCCCCACGCAACCGCAGACCCGTCGGGCGTGTAAGTACCGGACCATGGGAAGTTGTGGCGCTCCTGATCCATATCGATGACGGAAGCCGAGTCACCCTCGATATCCCCGAAATTCCACGCGACCGTGGGGTTGTACATCTGGAAGTCATCGCCAACATAAACACGCCCGTTGGTGGTCACGTGATCCTCGAAGCTGCCGTTGGGAACAACGATACTGCCCAACATGGCGGCTGCCGGGTCGTCGTCTGTCCACTTCCCGTCACCACCAATGCCCTCAAGGGCCATACCACCTCGGATGGTGACCTGCTTGGCCGTTGCGAAATTCCACAGGATGCTCTGGGCGGCAATGGAGTACTCAGACTTAGTCTTGTCGTTGCTACCGCTCTCGTACCCACGGGAGATTTCCTCACCATTCCACCAGAAGCGCCAGCCGGTGTTGAACTCAACCGGGGTCCCCTCTTCATCGATGATGTTGACGACCACGGAGGCGCCCACGGGTATTTTATTGAAGCTGAAGTCCACGCCACGGTAGATCGTGCCTTTATAGGAGTTGGTAAGATCCGACGCCTTCAGGTTAAAGACTTGAAGCGAAGAACCCTTGCCGCTATCGTCCGCATCGCCGGTAAACGTGATGAGCTTCTCGTTGTTGACAAGGGTCACCTCGCCGGAAACGCTGTTGCCGGTTACATCGGTGTAACTCGTCTTGCGGTTAAACTTCTTAATGGAGTTGTCGAACTTGAGGCCGTACGTCGCCCTACTGTCTTTGTTGTACTTTGCAATGGTGTAGTTGGAATTCTCCTCGGCAACATCGACCGTACAACTCCCGGTGGGTTTAAGCTTTGCGAGGGGCGTGGAGATCTTCGCCTTTACTTCGGAATCCAGGAAATTGGTGTAATTCTTACCGTTGATGCTCGACATGATGCTCGCGCCATCATCGTTGCCCGTGAACAGGCCATCGTCAGACCAGTCGCCCTGCATCTTCACGACAGACTGGCGATCGGCGTTGTTCATCCAGGTTGTACGGTTTCCCGCGATTGCCGCGGTATAGTCGCAGCCAATGGCTTCAGCGTTATGTGAGCTCTTTTGCCTACCAACCCAGGCACCCTTGTTCCACGCGCCAACGAAAGCCGATGCGGGCTCGCTTGTACCAACCTGGATTTCTTTGATAGAGGTCGCGTTACTCAAGCCCGCGACCGCAAGAACGACGCTGCCCGCAGAAGGACGAAACTGCGCACCAAAGCCAACGGTACCGAAGCGAAATCCCGCGCCAGACGTATTGTTATTACCATCCGTGTAAGGCCAGCTCTCCTTGAGGGGATTGAGCGCAAGCTTACCCTGCACGACGGTAAGGCCCTCGGCCTCGACGGCATATGAACCTGCAACGTTGTCGCGTGTGAGGTAGGAGGGGTCCGCAGGCTTGCCTCCTACGTACATGTCCCTTCCAACGAATGTGGCAACGCCGGGATCGGGGGTGGAGGAACCGATATTCGTGCCGATACCGATAGACGTGGGAACGTAAATACCCGGCCCCACGGTGGCCGTCGCTCTCGCTGAAGCCGCATTCGCACTCTGAGCCTGCTCAGCACTATTTGAAGAGCCAGCCTCGCCGGCATCGGTCTCGTCGCTATTCTGGTTTTCGGCATCCTCGCTGGTGTTATCTACAGCAGCGGGCTCACTTGAGGAACCCCCCCCCCATCACAGTTTCCTCGGTAGAAACTGTCTGGGCGTCGTTGGCGATGGCCTGCGAGATCGGGGGCATAACGAGCGACAGTACCAGGCTCAAAACGGAAGCTCCGCACAAAACACCCGCTAGTACACGATGTGCCGCTTTATTGTTCTGCTTGGATTTATCTGAATTTGCTGTCATCGATGTCTCCTCCCCAAGAGACCGCGATCTTGCTCTTTCACTATCAAACGTATCTGCGCAATCTGTAATTGCGCTCGTTTAGTAATGCAATTATAATAATTGTTCAAACATCTAAGCAACAAAACCGGCATTTTTATAGCAAGTTCTCAATTCTCTTGACATTTACTCAGATTTGCCTTCGTTTATTCGCTATCTATTTTTTGTTTCTACTGGTAATTTAGTTGCCTATCATTTTTTAATGGCATTAGATTTATTTGCACAACATTTTGCTCAAGAGCAAGCATCCTGTGAACGGTCGAAAATCGACCGTGAGCGGTGGGTCATTAACCGGGAGGAACACCCTACCAAACTGATGAGAATATCTTTAACCCATCGGTGGTTAGCAGCGTAATGTTCTGACAAACAAATTTGAATTTGCGCGCAGATTTTAGACATCAATTCGTCCAAATCGCCTGAGGCCACCACAAAGATGCCCGCCCCCTTTGTGGTGGTTCTCTCCCCCGCGCTACAGCAGGTGCTCCTGGATAAAGATCGCGATGCCGTCTTCGTCGTTGCTCGCGGTTACATAGTCGGCGGCGGCGCGGGTGGCGTCGCTGCCGTTTGCCATCGCCACGCCCACGCCGGCGTCGGCCACCATGCAGGTGTCGTTATCGGCATCGCCAAACACGCAGATGTTCGCAAGCTCCATGCCGTTGAGCTCTGCCACGCGCACAAGGCCGCGCGTCTTGGACACACGCGGATCCATGAACTCGTAGAGCCGCTGCGTGGTTTGCAGAGCCGCCGCCTTAACGGTGTTATCGGCACATGTCGACGCCCGCTCAATCACCCGCAGCATTACCTCGGGCGCCATGGTAAACATCACCTTGGGCTGCGGCTCGCGCAAAAGCTCGGCAAAATCGACCACCTGGTAGGGCACGCCGTCGACGCGCGACAGGTGCTCGACGCACGCGTTGGTCTCGGGCACGTAGAACACGCCGTCTCGGGGGCAGACGGGCGTTGCCGGAAGGTCCGCCATGTGCTTGCAGATGCGCGCGATGGTCTCGCCCGGCAGCGGATAGCTCAGCTCGTTGATGTCGTGCGCGCGGTCGATGACCTCGGCGCCACCGCAGCCCACGAGCACGTCCACCAGGCCTTCGATGCCCCAGAGCTCGTACATGGCCTCGGTCGCGTGGGCGTCACGCCCGGTGCACAGGCCAAAGAGCACGCCGCGCTCGCGCAGGGCGCGGATCGCCGCCACGGTGCGCGGGGACACCGTGTGCTGGCTCGTGAGCAGCGTACCGTCGATATCGCAGAACACGGCTTTGATGTGGCTGAAGGTGGTGTCCATGGGGGCCTTTCTGGGTTGTGCGGCGGTGCTGGATGTGGTCGGAAATGGTGTACATGGTATACCAAGGCGCAGGCCGTTGGGATCCGGCCACCACAAAGGTGCCTGGCCCCTTTGTGGCGGCCGGACCAGAAGGGTGGCCTGGCCCGAGGCGCAAAGCATCACAACATCCGACGTTTTTCGGCAAAATCGCAATTTTCATCGAATGTTGTGATGGTTTTTACTGCCTTGCGGCACGATCAAAATGTCGGCGTCCAAACAGCAGCAGTGCCGCGGGAACCGCCGTCACGACCATGCCCGCACCAACGAGCGTCTGCTGCACACCAAACGTCGCCGCCAGCCACGGGGCAATCGCCAGCGGGGCCACGCCGGCAAACATGTTGCCAAAGCCCATGACCGAGTTGACGCGACCGAGTTGCTCGAGCGGGGCCGTCGTTTGCACGATCGTGTTGTGGAGCGGGTTGACGACACCCCACGCCACGCCCAGGGCAATCTGGCCGACGAGGGCTACACCCACGTACGGCGTTCCCACATAGAGCAGGCTTCCCAGACCCACGGACATGAGCGCCACAAGCAGCGTTTTTAGGTTGACCAGGTGCGGCGGCAAGCGGAGCGCGACCACGGCGCCCAGCACCGCGCCCACACCGCTGGCCGACGAGAGCCAGCCCATCCATTCGACACCGGCGTGTAGGACATCGCGGTAGAAGAACGATTCCAGCGGATCGAAGGCGCCGTAGCCAAAGTTTGAAAGGAAAATAATGCAGAACAGCAGGGCGAGGACGCTGTTGGTGAATACTGTCTTGATGCTGGTCGCGAAGGTTGCGCGGGAAGGTGTGTTGGGGTCGGAGCTTTGGCTGGCCTTGTCTGATGTGATCTCACCGGTCGCGGGTTTGCCTTCGCGCGTGGTGGCAAAACCCGCCCGCGGCTTAAAGCTCCAGCCGGCAATGAGCGCCAATGCGGTAAAGAGCATCATGAGCACAAACACCGCGCGCGACGACGCAGCCGCCGCGACAAAGCCGCCCAGCGTGGGGCCGACGATAATGCTCACGTTGGAGAACATGGTGATGGTAGAGTTAATATCTTTGAGCTCGACCGGATCGTCGGTGAGGTAGGCCGGATAGGACGTGGCGATGGGTTGGGCGAATCCCATCACAAAACCTAGGAGTGCCGCGCCGGCAAGGACTGTTCCGGTCGCGCTGCCAAAGGCGATGATTGCCGCACCCGTCGCCAGCGTGCCAACGATGCTCAGCATGAAATGGCGACGTGGGCCCCTGGCGTCGAGCGCCGCTCCACCCGCAAAGGATCCCAAGATCACAAATACGTTCATAAAAAGGACGGCCAGCGATGTCGCGACGACCGAGGCATCGTCCGCATAGGTAAGCGTTCCGATGACGCCGATAAAGTAGCTGGTCTGAAAACCGGTGTAGATGAGGAAGCGCATCGCAACCAGGTGCTTGGCCTGCACGGACAGCGATGGTTGAGGCTTTGAGAAAAGAGGGACGAGCATGGAGACTCCTTGTTTCATACAAATGCGGACGGCGGGCTTTCGCCACCGTCTGTCAAATCAATCTATCCGCATGAAACATTAAGGACGCATCGAGCCCCTTCTCTCCGTTTTCGCCCGTCATGAACTACTTGGTAGATTGTAAGGCATATCCCATACATCTACTAAAGCAAAAACCACCACAAAGGTGCCTGTCCCCTCTGTGGTGGAAATGACGTTTGCCCAGATAAAACCTGCCAAAATAAACCTGTCCCTTTTTGGCAGGTTTTAGGCCAGATGGTCTTGGATGAGGTCGCAGATGGCTCGGGCGTCGTTGATGTTGATGGCTCGGGTCGCAAAGCCGGCGTCGAAGGCCTGGCGTGCCAGGGCCTCGTTGCAGGCAAGGGCCAGCGTGTGACCGTCGACCAGGTCGAGCGAGCTCTTGCCGCGCAAACGGTCGACACCGGAGCGCGCGACGACGATGTTGTCGAAGCCCTCGGTCTTGTAGCCCTCGATGATCACCACATCGACATCGTTGTAGCGCGACAGCAGCTCGCGCGCGGGCATCTCGTCCTCCTCGCGCGTATCGGCGTACTCCGCCCAGCGCGTGGCGCAGATGAGGCCCACGTGTTTGGATCCGGCCTGGTGATGGCGCCAGGTGTCCTTAGCGGGCACATCGATATCAAAGCCGTGATGCCCATGATGCTTGAGCGAACCCACGCGCAGGCCGCGGCGGGTGAGCTCGGCGATAACCTTCTCGACGAGCGTGGTCTTGCCCGAGTTTTGGTAGCCGATAAACGCGATCGCGGGGACGGCCGGTGTCGGAGCTGCGGGTGCGACGGCGACGGGTGCGCTCGCGGGCGCGTTGCCCGCGGCCCCCACGGCCTCAACAGCAGCGGCCTGACGCTCTGCGCGATCCCACACGCCCGAGCGGCCGCCCTCCTTGTGCAACAGGCGAACGTCAACGATCTCCATGCCGCGATCGACCGCTTTGCACATGTCATAGATCGTTAGGCACGCGGCACTCGCGCCGGTCAGGGCCTCCATCTCAATACCCGTCTTGCCCGTCACGCCCGCCGTGACCAGCACGTGAAAGCCAACCTGCCCGTCCGTGCGCGCCGGCGCCCAGCCCTCGGGCACGTCCTCGGCCGGCGTCCCCGCCGCAGCGATGGGCGCAATGTCGCACTTGCTCTTGGTAATGAGCAACGGATGGCACATGGGAATGATATCGCTCGTGCGCTTGATGGCCATGATGCCCGCCACGCGCGCGCAGGCAAGCACGTCACCTTTTTTGGCGCGGTCCTGCAGCACCATGGCCTGCGTCTCGGGGTGCATGAGGATGGTGCCCTCGGCGATGGCAATGCGATAGGTCTCGGCCTTGTCGGACACGTCGACCATGCGAACCTCGCCCTTGGCGTCCACGTGCGTCAGCTCGTCGCGACGGGCATCACGGGCGGGCTCGGTGGCAGCACTGGCAGTCGGCTGCGCGGACGCGTCGGCGTTACCAGCATTCGCCGCAGCCGTGACTTTATGGGCAGACATCGCGGCCCTGCGAGCGGCCTTGGTGGCATCGGCGTACCTGCTCTTGGCCATATGATCATCCTCCGATTTGGGACATAAATCGTTGCGTGCCCTCAATTATCGCGTGTTCCTGCGGTTTGTGGGCCACGGCATCGCGCCAAATCGAAAGTACCTGCATATCATTACCACGGCGCAGGGCGTCGCGCACCGAATACTCGGCATCGCTGAACAGGCACGGGCGCACGTTGCCGTCTGCCGTCAGGCGTAGACGGTTGCAGTTCGCACAAAAATGGTTGGACATGGCGCTGATGAAGCCGACCGTTCCCGCCGCGCCCGGAAAGTGCCAATAGCGCGCAGGGCCCGCGCCGGCAGGAGCGTCGTTGATGTCGAGCGGCTCGAGCTCGCCCAGTCCCGTCGCGGCGGCCCCGGCATTGATGCGCGCCCGCAGCTCGTCGCTCGGCACGGTATCGCTCGCGTCCCACAGCTCGGGATTGAGCGTGGGAGCGTGAGGGTCTACGGCACAATGCGAGCTCGTGCGTTTGTCGCCGATGGGCATGTATTCGATAAAGCGCAGGTGGATGGGGCGGTCGAGCGTGAGCCGCGCGAGGGCCGCCACATCTTGGTTGAGTCGGCGCACCACAACGCAGTTGACCTTAACCGGCTCAAAGCCCCAAGCCAGCGCCGCGTCGATGCCAGACATGGTCTGCTCGAGCCGGCCCAGGCGCGTTATCTTTCCAAACAGCGTAGGGTCGAGCGTGTCGAGCGAAATGTTGACGCGGTTAAGCCCGGCATCTTTGAGCTGCGGCGCCAGCTTGGGCAGCAGGGCGCCATTGGTGGTGAGCGAGATGTCCTCGATCTGCGGGATCGCGCGGATGTCACGAATAAGCGGAATGATACGACGGCTGACTAGCGGCTCGCCGCCCGTCAGGCGCACGCGGCGAATGCCCTCCCCCGCCACCAAGTGCACAAAGCGAGCGATTTCCTCGGCGCTGAGCAGCTCGTCGTGCGCGCGGGGCGCCACGCCATCGGCCGGCATGCAGTAAATGCAGCGGAAATTGCACTTGTCGGTAACGGCAATGCGCAGGTAGTTGATATCGCGGCCAAAACCGTCATGTTGCACGTGCCCGTCCACGCAGCCCTCCCCTCACGCGGCGTTTTATTCTTCGGAAAACATAATACCCCACGGGAGAATCATGCCGACACCCGTACGACAGGACAAGGCGCTTCGAGCAAGACCGGCTTCCCAAGCCCATCCTCAGCACAGACCATCACAACATTCGATGCTTTTCCCGATTTTGGCAAAAAGCGTCGAATGTTGTGATGGTTTGCCTGCCCACGGCACCCCGTAGAAGGACCAAAGCGCCCCTAAAGGCCGCCGTCCCAGTGCCGAATCACAAATTCTCGCAGGTCGTTTTGACGTTTCTGGAACGCTTCGCTTCGGTCGCACTTGAGGCCCATAGCGAGCGCGATGGCGTTCATCGCCCGGTGCAATTGCAACTGGTGGGCAAACTGAGTCCCGGTGAGGACGATCATCCTAAAGCCCAGCGCGCTCAGCACGGTCATACGCTCCGCATCCGACGCGCTGCGCTGTTTATCAAGATGGTCCGAACCGTTGTATTCAATCCCCGTACCGCTCGCAGGCGCATATACGTCGATCTCGAAATACCCGGCCTTAGCGAGATATTTGAACTCGTTGGGAACATCCACCCGATGGTTGAGCTCGATCTTAGTGTATCCCAGCCCGCCCTGAGAACGTTTCGCTACGACCATGATTGCGGCGGCCGTCTCCATGGGCGATCGCGCGCCATCGCGCACGCGCTTGAGCACGGCGGCCGCGCGTATAGCCCCCTGACGAGATCGGTTCTCATTGCAATAGACAGTCATGTCGGCAACGGTATACCTTTGACCCATCTCGATATAATCGCCTGTCGACAGATGATTCAAATGGTATCGGGCGCAGATTTCGTAGCCATATTCCAGCTGCTCGGGCTCGCTCATCCACGAACCCGCCTAGACAAAGCACATGGCCTCATCAACCACTAGAAGGCCCTCTGCCACCTCGATAAGATGGCCTGGAGGTACCGGCGCTCCAAACACGTGGCACCTAAATCCAGCCGGCGTCGAGCGCTCAAAATCGAAGTTGACGAGCGTGTCGATATGATCGAGCTCTTCTCGTGGAATACCAAGCGAAACCAGATAGTCGGTAACGATCCCAACTGCCGTTGAAGCCCTCAGCCCCTTGGCATCGAGCCCCAATTTGGGCAGGCTCGCGGTCGGTTCCGCCTCGTTAGCAAGCGAGTCCTCATCGTATAGGCTGCTTGCTCGCGAGAGCGGCTCGGACGGGCGCGCCACGTTGTGGTACAGCCAAGCAGTCTTATGGGACAGGACGATTGGCAAGTCCATGAGCTCTCCAATGGAGTCGGATAACCAACCTTATTCCCCTGCCCACGGGTCCGCACGCCTTCGTGCGCAAGAAAGCAATTTCGCCCGTTCGAGTGGCAGAAAAACCATCACAACATTCGATGCTTTTCCCGATTTTGGCGAAAAACGTCGGATGTTGTGATGGTTTGAGACGAGCTGAGGAGCACGGAGGGTCAAAGCATCGTACTCGGAGCGTGACTTTTTTCGCCCCACTGCCAACACAAACCTTGACTCTACAATCGTTATAGGGTTTTCACTACACTGGTAGCAAAACGAACCCAGCCAGAAAGCCCCGCCCCATGGAACACGACCTCACACGCGGCAATGTCCTTAAGACCATCGCGGTCTTTGCCCTGCCTTATATGCTCTCGTACTTTTTGCAGATGCTCTACGGCATGGCCGACCTGTACATGATGGGGCAGTTTAGCGGCGCTGCCGGCATCACCGCCGTGGGCAATGGCGCGCAGACGCTCTATATCATTACCGTAACGCTCGTGGGCCTGGCCATGGGAACGACGGTCGTCGTCGGCCACGCCGTGGGTTCGCGCCGGTTTGACCGAGCCGAGACCGCCATCGGCAACACCATCACGCTCTTTATGGGTGTCTCGGTGGTGCTGGCCGCTGTCCTGCTCGCACTGTGCCCGCAGATCGTGGCACTCATTGGCACGCCGGCCGAGGCAGTCGATGGCACTGCCGCCTACCTGCGCATCTGCTTTGTCGGCATTCCCTTTGTCGCCGCATACAACATCCTCTCGGCCATCTTTCGCGGGCTGGGCGATTCGCGCTCGCCCATGTACGTGATTGGCGTGGCATGCATCATCAACATCGCGCTCGATTTTCTATTTATCGGGCACATGGGGCTCGGCCCCGTGGGCGCGGCACTCGGCACGGTAACCGCCCAGACGGTCAGCGTTGCCCTCGCGCTCGTGTGGCTCAAGAGCCGCCGCACGAACATCCACGTTAAGCGCAGCGACCTACGTCCTCAGCCCGAGGTGCTCGGCAGCATTCTTAAGATCGGCGTGCCCGTGGCCGTGCAGGACGGCTGCATTCAGGTGGCGTTTATGTTTATCACCGTCATCGCCAACCATCGCGGCCTGGTCGACGCCGCCGCCGTGGGCCTGGTCGAGAAGATGATCAGCTTTTTGTTCATTGTGCCGAGCTCCATGGGCGCCACCGTCAGCGCACTCACGGCGCAAAACGCCGGCGCGGGCAAGGGCGACCGCGCGCGTCAGGTACTCAAGGACGCCATGACGATTTCGGTAGTATACGGCTGCCTGATCACGGTACTGATGTGGCTGGTAGCGCCGGCGTTTATCGGCTTTTTTGCCAAGGACGCTGCAGTAGTCACCGCCGGTACTGGCTATATGCGCAGCTATATTTTCGACGCAATCTTTGCCGGCATCCACATTTGCTTTAGCGGCTTTTTCGCTGCGTATGGCAAGAGCTACATCGGCTTTGCGCACAACGTGCTGGCCGTGGCGCTCATTCGCGTGCCCGGCGCCTGGCTGCTGTCGAACGCCTATTCCGACACGCTGTTCCCCATGGGTATCGCCTCGCCATGCGGGTCGATTCTGTCGGCGGTCATCTGCGTGATTGCATTTACCGTGCTCAACCGGCGCGGGGCTTTTGACAAGTTGGTGGCATAGCGGGGCAACGCATGCCTAGCGCCTCTCCCCTGTTTTTACCGAAAGGAGCGGTCCTGTGACCGACATGCCAAGCGAACACACCGAGGGCCTACTCCGCATTGGCGAGGTGGCGCGCCTGTTTAACCTGAGCGTGGGCGCGTTGCGCCATTACGAGCAGATGGGCCTACTGGACCCGGCGCACATCGATCCGGCAAGTGGGTACCGCTACTACGGATCGCGGCAGCTCTCCACCCTCAACACCATTAGCCACCTGCGTGTTCTCGACTTGCCGCTCGCGCAAATCCGTGAGTTTGTGACCACGCGCGATGTGGACCTCATGCAGCGGCAGCTGGCCCAGCAGCAGGAGCTCATCGAGCGCAAGCGCTGCGAGCTGGAGCGCGTGTCGCGCAAGATCGATAACCGGCTTGCCCTGCTTCACGATGCCCTGAACACCGAGCTCGATACCATTTGCACAATCGATGCGCCCGAGCTTCGCTGCGCCGTGTTGCGCGAACGCGTCAACCCTACCGATGCCTATGCGCTGGAGTGGCAAATTCGTCAACTGCAGAAGGGCCAGCACGAGACCTTTGTCTTCCTGGGCAACTTGGGCGTCGGGATCGCGCCCGAACGCTTTGCCGCCGGCGACTTTGATGGCTACGACGAGGTCTTTCTGCTGCTGGATGACACGGACGATTACCTGGGCGATGTCGAAGTACGTCCCGCCGCGCGGTGTCTGACGGTCAGCTTCCGCGGCACGCACGGTCAGGCGGCCCCGCGCTATGAGCGCTTACTCGATTACATGCACGAGCGCGACCTGTCCCCCGCCGGTCCCTCGCGCGAAATCGCCCTCATCGACGACATCATCAGCGACGACCCGGGGGCGTATGTGACGAGGATCGCGATACCGGTCCGCTAATCACTACCATTTATCGAGCAATTCCATCCATTTACCTTAATCCGAATTAGATTGTATTTTGTAGCAAATAAAATGACAGCATATTGCCCCCCATAGGCAGGAGACATTATGCCCAGAGTTCAATCACGTCGCTCGTTTCTTCTCGGCCTAGCCTCGATCATCGGCTTATCCGCGTCACGCCCAACAAGAGTATTCGCTGCCGACTCAAACTCATCCGTCGCTTTTACTTCAGACCTAGCACAAGACTACGCGCTTTCCCTGTTGCCCATCGTCGACGGATCCGCGAACTTAGAGATCGAGCAAATCGTTCCCGTATGCCAACAAATCGGCCTTATCTGTGGCTATGAAATCAGTGTCACAAGGGAAGGAAGCCCTTACGGTTATTTAATACTTGACGCATCATATCCTGGGCTTCTGAAGGAGATAACCCTCGGCGATACCATTCTTCCGATTTCAGCTTCTCTATCAAACGCCATTTCAACTTATTCCGGCCAACAGGCCACAAACCCAACCGTACTAATTTCGTACAACGATATTGAATATGGAACTTTGGTGCCAGGAACTAGAGACTGTGTAACCAACTATAACAATATACGGTCTGTCCCGATTGTCACCAAAAAGGGTATAGCACCTCAAAGCAATAACCCAACTTCATGGGATGCAGTCATTATCAATGAAGATGACTTGATGTTGCATTTCCAAATAGACGATTTAAACGGAATACCGTTCCGAGGAGTCTCGGAATCATTAGTTGAAGCCCGCACTAATAAGTATGCATGCGTCGTTTCTGCCTTGTACGCTGTATCAATGCATTACGGTCTCACCAGTTCAAACGCTAATCAATTTAATCCCGATTATTATAAAGAAATATGGAACGTCACTGGCACAACAACGTATAAGACCAATGATCAGGGCGTCGAGTACGGAAGCACGATCATCCCAGATGGAATTGTTCCGTTTAAAAGTCTTGCCGCTCAAAAGGGTAGAGCACTTAATACTCAATTTTTCGGTTATCAGCCTCAATTCGCTCAGTACAGAGCAACTATCGATCAAGGGAATATCGGCTTGTATCATATGTGGATCAACAGCCGGAACAGCGAAGGATCCGTCGAGCTATCAGGTCATACGGTCACGGTAACTGGCTATTTTACTGGGCATAATGGAAGCTCTGGCATCGAACTGCAGTGGCTCGAAGTATTCGACGGATGGAACACTTATCCCCGAGCGATTAACTATGCAACGCCCAATATGGTCAAATTGAACGGAACAGTCTTTTGGTAGACCGGATGGCACCATCAAAATGCTATGGCACCACGGCCTTTGCCCTGGTTACGATATTGGTGATTTTCGCTATGTTTGCATCCGTTTCTTCATGCACAGATAGAGCCCGCTATAGCGGAGGAGATGATTACCTTGTCTTTGGAGCCGGCAGCGTTCATTCTATTGAGGGAACGGAACTCGTAATCCAAACAGACAACAGTCCCCGCTACACCGATGCTGGAAAGCAAACCCGGATTACATTCCCCTCATCTGGCCGAATCAAAGACAAGCTTTCCCGAATCAAAGTTGGGACAAGAGTTTCCTACTCACGCTTTGAGTCGGTAGACGCATCTGGATCATACGAGGGAAACGATATCGAAATTGAACAGGCAAACACTATAATGATTTGTTGAGGAACTGAGCCTCTGCACAGTTCCTCAACAAATCATTATGCCTCCGGGACCCTACCCGTCGCCAAAATCTGTTCAAGTACCGCCTCATCCAGCACGGGTACGCCGAGCTGCTCGGCCTTGGTGAGCTTGGAGCCCGCTTTGGGGCCGGCGACCAGATAGCTCGTCTTCTTCGACACGCTGCCCGAAACCTTGGCGCCAAGCACCTTGAGCGCCGCGCCCGCCTCGTCGCGCGTGCGGTTGACGAGCGTGCCGGTCAGCACAAACGTCAGGCCCGCGAGCGGCTGGGCGTCGGCGAGCTCGCCTGCCACGCCAGCGTCGGCTGCGGCTTGCGCATGAGCGGCGCCCAAGTCGACCTCGAGCGACAGGCCCGCCTGACGCAGACGTTCCAGCACGGCGAGATTCTCGGGCACGGCCAGGAACTGCTTGACGCTCGCCGCAATCTTGGGACCGATGCCCTCGCACTCGGCGATGTCCTCTTCGCTCGCCAAGATGAGCTTGTCAATCGACAGGAATCGCTCGGCGATGACCTCGCCCACGCTCTTACCCACATGGCGGATACCCAAAGCAAACAGCACGCGACCGAGCGGCTGGCTCTTGGACTTGTTGAGCTCGGCGATAATCTTTTCGGCCGTCTTGAGGCCCACCGGAATGGGATCGCCCTTCTTAACGCCCTTTTTGCTGTTGGAGCTGGCATAGGTGCGCCCCGTGTCCAGTCCGGCGATGTCGTCAACCGTGAGCTGGTAGAAGTCTGCGACGTCGTGAATCAGGCCGGCGGCGATCATCTTGTCGACGATCTCGTCGCCTAGGCCGTCGACGTCCATGCAGCCGCGGCTCACCCAGTGGAGCAGGCGCTCCTTGAGCTGCGCGGGGCAGTCGATGGAGACGCAGCGGTAGGCTACCTCGCCGTCCTCGTGGACCACGAGGCTACCGCACGCGGGGCAAATCTCGGGCATATGCCAGTCGACCGAATCGGCCGGGCGCTTGTCGAGCACCGGGCCCACGACCTCGGGGATTACGTCGCCCGCCTTGTGCACGATGATAGTGTCGCCCTCGCGCACGTTTTTGCGGCGGATCTCGTCGATGTTGTGCAGCGTGGCGCGCGCGATGGTGGAGCCGGCGACCGTCACCGGATCGAACTCGGCGACCGGCGTGAGCACGCCGGTGCGGCCCACCTGGATGCGAATCTCGCGCAGGACGGTCTGCTTTTCCTCGGGCGGGAACTTAAAGGCAATGGCCCAGCGCGGTGCGCGAGCGGTAAAGCCCAGGTCGAGCTGCTGCTGGAAGCTGTCGACCTTTACGACCACGCCGTCGATGTCGTAGTCCAGGTCACCGCGATGCTCGAGGGCCTGGGCGCAGAACTCGTGGACCTCGGCCGGCGTGGCGCAACGAGCCACGTTGGGGTTGACGCTAAAGCCAGCGCTACGCAACCAATCGAGGAACTCGCGCTGGCTGTGGACGTGCAGCGGATCGGTATCGGCAATGGCATAGATAAAGGTGGCCAGGTCGCGGCGTGCCGTGACCTTGGGATCCTTCTGGCGCAGGGATCCGGCGGCGGCGTTGCGCGGGTTGGCGAAGGGGTCGCGACCCTCGGCATCGGCCTCTTCATTCAGACGAACAAAGCTGCCTTTGGGCATATAGACCTCGCCGCGTACTTCGATGGTACGCTCGCGGTCGGCACCCATGTGGGCGAGCGCCGGCTCGGACAGGTGCATGGGAACATCCTTGATGGTGCGCACGTTGAGCGACACATCCTCGCCCGTGGTGCCGTCACCGCGCGTGGCCGCGCGTACGAAGGTGCCGTTTTGGTAGGTAAGCGCGACGCCCAAGCCGTCGATCTTAAGCTCGCAGGTATAAGTAACACTACCAGCACCGAGGGCATCCTCGGTGCGCTGGAGCCACGCGTCGAGCTCGTCAAGGTCCATGGCATCGTCCATGGAATACATGCGTGCCATGTGCGTGACCGGCGTAAACTGCTCGCTCACATAGCCGCCCACGCGCTGGGTATAGCTGTCGGGCGTTACCAGATCGGGGTAGGTCGCCTCGATTTCCTGCAGTTCAACGAGCATTTTGTCAAAGGCGGCGTCCGTGATCTCGGGCGCATCGAGCATGTAATAGCGGTACGCGTGGTAATCGAGCTCGTGGCGCAGCTCGGCCGCGCGCGTTGCCGCCTGGGCACGGGCATCAGTCGGTGCGGTGGCTTCCGCGGTCGCGGGCGTTTCGGTATCGATGTCCACGCCGTCACCAAACAGGCTCGATTGCTCCATAGCGGCACTCCTTCGCTCGATTTCAAACGGATACAAGAGTACCACCGGTCGCAACAAGGCCGAATAGCGGTCTCAAACCGCACCGAATCGGCAGCCGTCAGACTGGGGTGGACAGTTAGTTCAGATACGTATAAAGCCTAGAACCGGATCAGGCACGAGCACCCCTGTTTCAACTAATTTGGGCTCCTCGAAACCATGTAAACGTCCCGCTCTCCCTCCCAAACACCCATTCGAGCCCCATCCCAATCAAATAATTGCTCAAAACGAATCCCAAGCTGCCCCAGATTTATACGTATCTGAACTAACTGTCCAGGCCATTCCGAACCAAGCCTCTTGCCAGCCACAAGTGATCCGTTTTCCTCCGTCCCCAACGGATCAATAAGAAAAGAGGGGCTGTCCCGCGCTGGCGGAACAGCCCCCTCTGGCTTCGATATGTGCGATACAGCTCGTTAGAACCCCTGGCCGTTGCCCTGGCCCTGGCCCTGCTGGCCCAGCAGCTCCTCCAGATACTGGCGCAGCTGCTCGTCGGTAATGCCGCCGTTGCCGGTGTCGGTCGCGCTGTCATCCTGCTGCTGGCTCCGCAGCTCCTCATCGGAGCCCAGCTCGACAGTGACCTTCTTCTCTTCCTTGCCGCGCATGAGTGTGATCTCGACCTTCTCACCCACCTCGTGGCTGCGCAGTGCGATGATCAGGCCATCGGCGCTCGTGATCTCGTCGTCGCCCAGCTTGGTGATGACGTCACCCTCCTGAATGCCGGCCTTGGCGGCAGGACCATCCTCAACGACGCTCGCCACGTACGCGCCGCTATCGGTGCTCAGCTTGTTGGTGCGGGCGTTGAGCGCATTGACGCTCGAAAGCGTAGCGCCCATGTACGGATGTACCGGCGTCTTGCCGTCGATGATCTGGTCGGCAATGTTCTTGGCGTAGTTAACGGGAATAGCAAAACCCACGCCCGAACTGGAGCCCGAGTAGCTCTCGATGAGTGAGTTGATACCCACGAGCTCGCCGTTGTCGTTGACGAGCGCGCCGCCGGAGTTGCCCGGGTTGATGGCGGCATCGGTCTGGATCATGTTGGCATAGATGGTGTTACCGCCGGTAGAGCTCATGGCCGTGGAGCGGTAGAGCGCCGAGACGATACCAGTGGAGACAGACTGCTCGTTGCCAAACGGCGAACCGATCGCCATGACCCACTCGCCCACGTTGAGCTTGGAGGAGTCGCCGATCTCAATCGGGGTGAGCTTGGAGGCGTCGGCGTCCTTGAGCTTGATGACGGCAAGGTCGCTCGAGGCGTCGTTGCCCACGAACTCGGCCTCGTAGGTGGTGCCGTCGTCCATGGTCACCACGTACTGGTCGTAACCATCGACCACGTGGTTGTTGGTGAGGATGTGGCCCTCGGTATCGAGCACCACGCCCGAACCGACGCTGCCCGAGCTATCCGACTCGTCGGCAGACTGCGAAAGCGAGCCATTCTGGCTACCGCTCGAAGTGGCGGTGATGGAAACCACGGAGGGCAATGCCTTGGCAGAAACGGCCTCGGCCAGCGTGGTGTCCTCGGAGTCGATGGTGATCTTTTGCGTCGACGAACCCGAAGCGCCCGCCGTCACGGCATTCTTGCCGCCACCGATATCGAGCGTGCCACTCATAATGAGTGCGATGACCAGCAGGGCGCCGCAGGCGCAGCCAGCAAGCGCTGTAATAAAGATCGGCAGCTTTTTGGTCTTGGTCTTGACCACCGTGTGCTTGTTCACGACCTGCTGACCACCCAGCGGCTGGCCGGTCTGTGTGTCGTAAGCCTGCACGTAGGGAATGTTGCTGCCGGCAGACGTCGACTCCACCTGCACACGCGGCTGCTGCTGGGTCTCGCCGGCGTTGCCCGCGTCCTGGGGACGCTGGGAATCATTCTCGCTCATAGCTGCGATCCTTTCGTCAAATAACCAAAGGCCCGCCAAACATGTGGCGGGCCATCATTGTTCACGTTGAGTTGTACCCCAATATGCGGGCGAACGTGTATGAGAACGCAATCTTTTAGGAAGGCTTAAGTTCTGCTGCAGATTCGAGAGGAACCCGCACCTGCGTCAAAACCACCACAAAGGTGCCTGTCCCCTTTGTTGTGGAAATCTAGTCCTTAAACAGATAGCCCACGCCGCGGACGGTGGTGATGTGCGCCGCGATCTGCGGGCCCACCTTGGAGCGGATGCGTCGGATATGCACGTCGACGGTACGCGTGCCGCCGCAGTACTCAAAGCCCCACACGCGGTGCAGCAGCACCTCGCGGCTGTAGGCGCGGTTGGGGTGCGTCGCCAAAAAGCTCAGCAGCGAGTACTCCATCAGCGTCAGGTCGATGGGCTCGTTATCGAGCGTCACCTGGTAGGTAGCCAAATTAATCTCGAGGTTATCGATGTTGAGCACATCGTCGGCGGTGACGGTCTCCTCCTCGCCCATCAGGCGCTGCGCGCGAGTCTTGAGCTCGTTGGGCGTCGCCGTGGGGCATACAAAGTCGGCATGCGCGTGATTCGGCAGGCGCAGGGTGCCGAGCGCCTCGTCGTCAACGATCACCAACATGGGGACACCACCGCGATCGTCAAGCCACTTGGCAATCTGATCGATGCGGTCGCTGCGGATGCCATCGGAATCGAGGATCAGCAGGTCAAAGTCGTGCGCCGCAGTCGGCGAATCGGGAGTGGCCAGGCTCACCTCGACACCCAGGGTGGTCGTCAGGCTGCGGGCAAACTCGTGGAAGCGCGTCGTGCGCGCCATGAACAGGGCACTCTTTTCGGACATACCGGCCTCCAAAGAAATGAGCTCAATCGTACTGGAACAAGCCAGCGCGATTAGGAGTTCGCCAGGTAATGCTTAATCTCCCACTCGGTGATCGTAGACTCAAACTTATGCCACTCGTCGCGCTTCTTTTTGAGGAAGAAGCTGTGGATGTGCTCGCCGAGGGCATCCTTCATAAACTGCGAGTCCTCAAATACGTCAAGCGCCTCTTTGAGCGAGCGCGGCAGCGGCGTGTAGCCGGCCTCGACCATCTGACGGTCGGTAAGCTTGAGCGTCTCGGCCGTGGCCTCGGGCGGAAGCTCCAGCTTGCGCTCGATACCGTCGAGACCAGCCGCCAGCGTGACGGCGTTGACCAGGTACGGGTTGGCCATGGGGTCAGGGCTACGAAGCTCAATGCGCGTGGACAGCTGCTTGCCGGGCTTATAGACCGGGATGCGGACCATACTCGCGCGGTTGCGCAGGCCCCACGTGGCGTACTGCGGTACGGAGTCGCCGCCCGTGGTGATGCGCTTGTACGAGTTAACCGTGGGGTTGGTGATAGCGCTGATCTCGCGGGCATGCGCCAGAATGCCGGCCATATAGTGCTTGGCGATATCGGAGAGATGGTACTTCTCGTCGTCCTCGCCCCAAAACACGTTGTTGCCGTCGTGGTCGAATAGCGACTGGCACAGGAACATAGCGCTGCCGTCCTCGCCCGCCAACGGCTTGGGCATAAAGGAGGCGTGGCAACCGCTCTCGTAGGCCTGCTGCTTAATGATGAGTTTGGCCGTGGTGATGGCGTCGGACATGCTCAGGGCCTCGGCGTGACGCAGGCTCATGCCGTGCTGTGAGCGACCGGCGGCGTGGAAGGTATACTCCACGGGCACGGACATCTTCTCGAGCGTGAGGACCGTGTTGCGGCGCAGGTCGCGAGCGGCGTCACTCACCGAAAGATCGAAGTAGCCCACGTTGTCGAGCGGCTCGGGCGTATGCTCGTCGGGGAAGTAGTAATACTCCAGCTCGGCACCAACGTTGAGCAGGTAGCCGGCCTTCTCGGCCTTGTAGAACATACGGCGCAGGGCATCGCGCGGGTCGCCGGCAAACGGCTTGCGATCGGGAGTGCACACGTCGCAGAACACGCGGGCTACGCCGTTGTGGCTCGGGCGCCACGGCAGGATCTGGAAGGTCGAGGCATCGGGGAACGCCAGCATGTCGGCTTCCTCGGGCGTGGCAAAGCCCTCGATGGCCGAGCCGTCAAAGCCAATACCCTCCTCAAAAGCGACCTCGAGGTCCTCGGGGCTAATGGCAAAGTTCTTGAGGCGGCCGAGAATGTCGACAAACCACAGACGCACAAAGCGGATGTCACGCTGCTCTACGGAGCGGAGTACGTAATCGATGTTCTGCTGGTTCATGTCGCTCCCCTTTCTTTCGGGCGGGTTTCGACTGGTCTATATCGCAGATACTATCGCAGAAAAATGTTTCCGCAGGGTTAAAGCGTATCAAGCGCCCAAAAAACATGCGCGAACAGGCTGGGATGACAAGTGATTATCGCTCGGATTCGGAAACAATTAGCCTACAGGCTCGTTCCAGCGCAGGGAACTCCATCGTCACCGCATCCCAAACAACCGAGCGATCGACATTGCCGTAATCATGCGCGAGATAATTTCTCATGCCGATAATTCCACGCCACTCAATTTCGGGATGAAGCCGCTGCGAGCGTTCCGACAACTTGCCCGCTTCTTCCGTCACCCTAAGCGCGCACATCAAAAGAGAGTCCGCCAACGCCCTCGTCCGCACGTCATTCGCATGCAGAAACTGGTCCTCGGTGATATCAAAAGCCTTGATGCGCTCGTTCGTTTCAGAGATGGCCTCCAAGACCTCTTGGGCGCGGAGACAGTCTGACTTACGCGCGATCATAAATAATCACTCCCTCGCGTTCGATTACCGAGGCAAGATCGTCATCAAGGTAATCGCTCGAGACGAGGTCAATCTGCCTCCCGGTTTCCTTGCGCACCGCCTCACCAAACGCCGACAACGCGAAAAGACCAAAGCCCTGCTCCCGATCGACTTCGAGACGCAAGTCAATATCACTATCGGCACGTGCCTCGCCACGGGCATACGAACCAAAAAGAATCACGGTTTTGATGGCGGGAATCGAGCTGGCTGCCTCGCGGACGGCGGACTCAATCTGGGCAGTATCCAAAATGCCCGCCGCGACGTTTTCGCTCGCAGAGTTTTTACCAAGTGAAGGAACAAACGGCAGCGAGCGCTCGCGCAGCATCTGTCTCATAAACATATTGACCGCAACAGACGAAGTCATGCCGAGTTCTTCGCATAGCTCGGCAAATGAATCTTTAATTGACGAGTCCACTCGTACACTCAGTACAGACGCAGCCATGGATACCTCCTGTATGACATTGTCTATATTTTATCACACAGGCTAGCGCGAGGTCGAGGCGCGGTGTTCGATGTGGCCGGGGATCTCGATGCGCTTGGGGGCGAGCTTTACGGCATCGCCCACCGTAGTGGTAACGATGTCGATGCGTTCGGACAGACGCTCGACTACGCGCTCGGCGATGGCGAGGGTGTCTTGCGCGGCCGTGGTCACACCGCCAAAGAGCACGTGGTTCCAGGGGTAATCGTCAAACGTCGCAATCTTGAGGCCAGCCGGCAACGAGGGTCCCAACTGTGCCAGCGCCTCGGTCAGACGCAGAAAGACCAGGCCGTTGGCGGCAACGAGGCCGAGCTTTTTACCCGCATAGTCACGGATGGTCTCGTCCAAGCGGCCAACGCCCGTGGCGCCACCATCGGCCAGGGTGACGACCTCGCCCGCAAGGCCGCGTCGCGAAAGCTCGTCGACAAAGGCCTCGGCGCGCTCGCGACGCACGGGGCTGTCGTCGCTTGCCTCGGTGAGTAGGCACAGGCGCTCGCTGCCCGCGACAGCCAAGGCGTCTACCAGGCCGGCGACCAGTTCACGGTTGTTAGATGTCACCAGATCGATGCCACCGTCGGCAACATCGCGGTCGAGCAACACAACGGGCAGGCGCCCCGCGGCCGCGGCGATCGCCTTGTCGTTGCCTCCGCAGGTATTGACGACCAGGCCGTCCACACCGGCATCGATAAGTCTGGCGAGCGACTCTGCCTCCTTGGCGGGGTCGTTGCCGCTAATGGCCGTCATGAGCGAGCAGCCCCGCGCAGCGGCGCTGGCGGAAAGCCCTTCGAGCATGGCGCTGGAGAACGGGTTGGCGATGTCGGCCAAGATTACGCCGATGAGGTTGGTGCGCGAGCTGCGCAGATTGCGCGCGGCGGCACGTGGACGATAGCCGGTGCGCTCGATAACTGCCGCGATGCGAGCACGGGTTTCCTCGGTCATCTGTCCGGGGCGGTTGTTGAGATAGCGTGAGACCGTGGCCGGGCTCACGCCCGCCTCGGCGGCAATGTCCTTGATTCTCATCTGCGCCATAGCGCACCCCGTTTCCCAATTGTCAGCAGTCTGAGCCATTTTAGGCATTTTTTAAAATACTCGGTTGCAAAACGCTGTAGGTGAGCAGCATCGTTTTTGCGTCTCGAGCAGATGCGGTGATGGGCTAGATAGACGAGTCTTTAGGCAGCTCAAAATAGTCGGGATGCAAGGCGATAACCGGGCCCTGCTCCTCGGGCATCAGATGCAAGTGCGTCTCCGCCAGATAGCTCGCCGTGTCGGTATCGCCCCTCTTAATAGCCTCGAGAATTCGGCGATGCTGCCGACGAATCGGCTCCCAATCCAGATCCTGCGACACCATACGCAACCAGTTGTATCGCTCAAAATGTGTGTTGACGCTCTTCATCCAATCCCACAACATGTGGCGACCGGCAATCACAAAACACATCTCGTGGAACAGGTTGTCCAGGTCAAAGAAACGACGCGTTTCACTATGGTCGAGCGACTCGGACTCGACAAGAATCTGCTCGAGTCGATGCTTTTGCTCGGGCGTAGCGACCGAACAGCATTTAATAAGCACGCTTCTCTCGAGCTTCTCGCGCAAGAAACAGGCATTCTCGGCGTGTTCCATGCTGATCTTAGAGACGTAGGTGCCGCTCTTGGGACGCGTTTCCACCAGCTCTTGCTCGCGCAGGCGCACAAAGGACTCACGAATGGGCGTGCGCCCGATCCCCGTCTCCTTTTCCAAACCAATCGCCGAAAGGCGCGTGCCGGGCTTGAGCTCGGCATAGATGATCTTAGAGCGCAATGCGTTGTATGCCTGATCTTGCAGACTCTGATAATGCTGGTGTTGTTCCATAAAGCCCTCGGATGAAGCCCACGGTTTGTCGAATACCACCATGCAATACTATCGCATCGACACGCCCCAGCTCCCAATCAGTCTTTTTGGGACGGGGCTCTTTTAGCTACCCTGGCCCGCAGATCGGCCCCCTTGCCACAAAAGTGGCCCATCTACTACGTTAACACGGATAGCCTCGGCCATACCGAAAACCGTGAAAACAAAACCGCAGGTAGACAGCTTGTCGATTTTCGAAAGAGCCGGCTATGGTTGACCCCTGCGGCTTAAACGTAGTAGATAGGCCCTTTTCGTGGCGCAGCACTACTGCACCCCAAATTGGCACCCCGAGCCTGTTATAAGTTGCTGTGAAATACGGACGGTTGATAATCAAGGGTTGAAAATCAAGGCGCGCTATACGGCTTGCTATATCTCACTATACTTTGTTGTACGTCGCTATACTTTGCTATAACTTGACAATAATCGGCCCGTTACCATCCGGGATATAACGGACCCCAAGCCAACGCTGGCTTGGGGTCCGTCTTGTACCATGGCTCTTTTTGACTATGAGCGCTCGTATTTCGTGGCCCGCCCGGTTCCCTGCCTTACGATTGCATTCCGTTCAAGCAGAGATTCGAGTGCCGCCAACGTCCGCATGCGGCTCAGCCCCGTCTGTTTTTCAATCTCGCTTCGCGACATAATTCGCCCGCCCGACAAGGCCTTGAGAACCTGAACCTCTTCCTCGGACCCTTCAAAGGCATCGGTAACGGGCAATGTGACGGCCACCATGCCGCCGCGAACATCAAAAATTGGTTGATTGATCGAATCGCGATAGGCACGTCTAATGCGCGCGATTCCCGTACCAAATTTCTCGATGTAATCCAGCTTTAAGAAGGCCTCTGCAACGATGGGGTTTCTGAGCACGGATATCTGCCCATACAGGTATTGTTCCGTCGTCAAACCGGCGGGCAGCGATCCGGGGGAGGTCACAACGACACGATCATCGTACAGGGCAATTTGAACGTTCGCTCGAACGTCCCACGTCCGATGCACCAAAGCGTTTGCAACAGCTTCGCGGAATGCCTCAAGAGGAATTCGATCGGTTTGGACGCGCTCCATCCCTTCGATACGCTCATAACGGTAGTAGCGTGCAAACATAGCCACCGCCCTGTCCACCTGCTCAATTGCGGATACATTTGTCGCCGCCTCGCGATCCAAGATCACATCCTCGGTATCGCCAAAACGGACGCAGTCGATGCTTGGAAAATCATTCTTATCCGCTAAAATCGCCGCGGCATTGGTATAGCCATCCTTGCCGAGCAAGCGGAGCGTACGCATGATATCCGGCGTTAGCTCGGAAATACCGAGGTGTTCAACACACTTATGCTCGAGCGTGTGAAAACTCAAGCCCTGGCGAGCCGATGTGAGCGCGTCGAACGTTACGTTGCTGCCTTCGAGCGTCAGCCTGCCATACTCAAACCGGTCGACCTCCACCGTTGCCGAATCGTTTCGCCTGTAGGCCTTTCCCTCGCTTCGATAGGGTTTGTCCTGCCCTTCATAAACCGTAAGGATTACGGTCCCGTGTTTCTCATCGGGCTCAAGCGAGTAACGGGGCGCGGGATCAAGACTGTCGTTAATCATGTTCTCGATGCGCAGGCATTCTGCAACCGGATCCGCAAGGCCGACAGCCACGCCATCGTCATCAACGCCAAACTCAATCTTACCCGTCCCGTAGTTTGCATAGGCGCTCACCGTTTTAAGAAACGTCGGCGTAACGCTTTCCTTGTATTCGACTGTAGGGCTCTCTCTAACAACCATATGCACAACCCCCTCGTTTCGTACCATTCATAACCGTATTATAAGACGAAAACCGTTTGCGTACTGATTTATCCAAGACGCAAACGGTTTTCGTCTGTCAATACGTCTGCAATCCAAACGAAAAAGCCCCGAGCTCGTATGAACTCGGGGCTCTTTGTGCCGCACATCTATGAGAGGATATATTCGATGCGTACGGGCGCTACTCCATGAAGCCGCCCTGGGATGGCGGAAACCTCGTCGTTACCCGTCTGATGGGTGTGCTCAAGGCATCCGTTCCCCTCTTTATCGACGTAACAGGCAAAAAGCTCGTCGAGGAAACCATCCGCACGCACCACGGTGTGGCTGACGCCATCGAGGCGCGCAACCCCACCGCCGTTCACGATGCGATGTATCTGTACCTGGTCTACAACCGCAACATGATTGCAGAAGACGCACAGACAAAAGGCATTTAAGACTCGACAATGATCTTTCTTTGATAAAACGCAAAAGCGGCGGCCGCTTGCGTTTTATCAAATGGTGCGATGGGGCCAGGTTTACATGCACCAAGTTGGTGCAAAGTAACCTATCCCCATCGCACCAAAGGGTTGACTAGAGCTCGCAGGCGACCTTGTAGCCATCGCCGATGGCATCGCGGATGTTGCCGCACTTCTGCGCATCGCCCAACACGTGGGTGACAATGCCGGCAGCGGCAAGGTCATCGGCCAGCTTGGTGTTGGGGCGGTAGCCCATGGCAAGCACCAGCGTATCGGCGTCGGCGATGGTGTGGACCTCGCCGTCCTTCTCGTAGCTGATAGTGTCCTCGGTGATTTCGGTCACCTTGGCCTCGGTCAGCACATGGACGCCCTTGGAGAGCATGCGCGTGATGAGCACCGCGCGACCGGCACCGCCCTCGTTGGCGGCAAGCGTCTTGGTCATCTCGATGACGGTGACGTCGCGGTTGGCCGGCGACAGGTCGTTGACCAGCGGGGCCAGATAATCGGCCGTCTCGCAGCCAACGGTGCCGCCGCCCACGATGACGATCTTCTTGCCCGGGAAAGCCTTGCCGCCCAGCAGGTCGTCAGCCGTCATAACCTGCTTAAAGCCCTGCATAAAGGCCGGAGCGATGGACTCGGCGCCATAAGCCAGGACAACCTCGTAGCCCGCGTAGTCGCGCTGAATGTCATCGGCCGAGAGCTCGGTGCCAAAGACGCACGTGACGCCCGCCTCGGCCAGGCGACGGTACTGATACTTGATCACGCGGGTGAGCTCCTGCTTTGCCGGCGGAACGGCCGCGATGCGCATCTCGCCGCCCGGTTCGTCCTGCTTATCCACGAGCACCACGTTGTGGCCGCGCTTGGCGGCAATGTAGGCTGCCTCCATGCCCGCAGGACCAGCGCCCACAACGAGCACGTTCTTGGCCTCGGCGGCAGACTCATAGCCAGCCTCGTCGCGCTCCACGTCCGGGTTGACGGTGCAGGAGATGCGCTTGCCGAACATAATGCCATTCAGGCAGCGCAGGCAGCCAATGCAGGGGCGGATGTCGTCGGCGTTGCCGGCGGCTGCCTTGTTGCAGAACTCGGCATCGCACAGATTGGCGCGGCCCATCATGCAGATGTCGGCGGCGCCGTCCTCGATCAGCTCCTCGGCGATCCAGGCCTCGTTGATGCGGCCGACGGTGGCGACGGGAATGTTGACGTGCTTTTTGATCTCGCGCGAGCATGCGGCATGCGAGGCCTGCTGGGTACCGGCGGCGGGAATCGCAGAGCCGCGCTTGATAGTGGTGCCACCCGACACGTGGATCATGTCGACACCAGCCTTCTCCAGGCGACGCGAGACATAGATCATGTCGTTGAGGGTCAGACCGCCGTCGGTGTACTCATCGCCCGAGATGCGGACGTCGATGATAAAGTCCTTGCCGCAGCGCTCGCGAATCTCGGCGATGACCTCGAGCAAGAAGCGCATGCGGGCGTCGAGCGAGCCACCGTACTCGTCGGTACGCTTGTTATAGAGCGGGGTCAAAAAGCCGCCGAGCATGCCATGGGCGTGCGCCGCATGAACCTCGACGCCATCGACGCCGGCTTTCTGCATACGAACGGCAGCGTCACCGAACTGATGTGTAAGCTCGTGGATCTCGTCAACCGTGATGGGGCGCGGTGCCTCGCGGGCGTAAGACGGGCCCACAAAGGACGGAGCGATCAGGCGCGGCGTGCCCGGAACGTTAAAGGCCATGTAGGCGGGGTGGAAGAGCTGCGGCATGATCTTGCAGCCATACTCGTGGACGGCCGCGGCGAGCTTTTCCCAGCCAGCGATAAACGTGTCGTCGTAGCAGCACATGTCACCCGGGAGATAGGTATAGGTGGGCTCGACCGTCACGACCTCGGTGATGATGAGGCCCACGCCGCCCTTGGCACGGGCACGGTAATGATCGACCAAGTCGTCGGTCACATAGCCGTGATCGGCCAGGTTGGTAGATACCGGCGGCATAAAGACGCGGTTCTTGACCTCGGTCATACCGACCTTGATCGGACTAAAGAGCATCGGATAGGCGGAAGACTCCATACAGGATTCCTTTCGTTTGAGCCGCTCGGCGGCAGTTACTGACACACCTATCGTATCAGCAACTGCCGTATCTGCACTCGCTCGCACTCCTCACCTTCAATCCCGACCCTCACAAAAAAGTTGCGGTGGAATACGGAGTAGATAAGGCCTTTGACAGGCAAAACAGTCCGTATTCCACCGCAGCTGATGGGCGGGGTGGAATTGAGGGCTCAGATAGTCAGTCATGCCCTCATCCGCCACTCCCTCACCTACAGCGTGCCATCCAGCATAAGGTTCACCTTGAGCACGTTGACCGTGGGCTCGCCGAAGACGCCCAGGAATCGGCCCTTGGTGCACTGGGCGATGATGTCGCGCACCTCGTCCTCGCTCTTGCCGGTAGCCTTGGCCAGGCGCGGAACCTGATACTCGGCCGCATCCGGAGAGATCTCGGGATCGAGGCCGGAACCGGAGCAGGTCACCAGGTCCACCGGGACCGCATCCATGTCGGCATCGGGGTTCGCGGCGCGGATCTTCTCGACGCGCGCATCCACGAGCTCCTGATACTCCTCACTTGCCGGGGACAGGTTGGACGGGGCGCCGTAGGCCATGAGCTCACCGTTCTCGTCCTCGACCACCGACACGTTCTGGATGCGGCCCCACATGTGGTCCCCATCCTCGAAGTTCTGGCCGATCAGCTCGGAGCCCACGACCTTGCCGTCGACCTTGATGAGCGAACCGTTCGCCTGATACGGGAACGCGACCTGGGCGATGCCGGTCACGACGAGCGTATAGCCCAGGCCGCAGACAACGGTAAACAGCGCGAACACACCCAGCGCACGCGATGCGACACCTTTGAACATACAAACCTCCACTTACATAATGCCGCAGAACGCGAGCAGCATGT
>OLRM01000291.1_pt1 | contig 50917 bp, 56 predicted proteins | sample 1643211 | NCBI WGS metagenome assembly OLRM01 (sample SAMEA3136690, study PRJEB25190) | human gut metagenome | biome: human gut; feature: human-associated habitat; material: faeces | place: Austria | collected 2013
TTTCGGTGTGGCGGCCAGCACTTCAGACGTGCTGTTAGTGGCACTACTGAGCTGAGTGATGCCTTTCGCTGTCAATGAAGCTGTTGGCACACCAGTGATCTGATTCCAGGGATGTGTATGACTGGATGGTGCCTTTCCGGCTGCTAGATCGTATGCAGCTTTAACCGCTTTTGGAGTTGCAGCTAATGTTTCAGAAGTGCTGTTGGTGTCGCTACTGAGCTGAACTATCCCTTTTTGTGTCGTGGTTGCATCCTGGGCTGTATACTTCCCGTTAGCCAGGTCATATGCAGCCTTGACAGCTTTCGGTGTGGCGGCCAGCACTTCAGACGTGCTGTTAGTGGCACTACTGAGCTGAACTAATCCCTTTTGCGTTGTGCTTGCATCCTGCGCCGTATACTTGCTTTTCGCCAGATCGTAGGCTTTTTTAACTGCCAGCGAACTCGCAGCAACATCACTTCTGGTACTGGTTACAGAGTCTGAAATATCAATGCCGATCGTGCGGTTGATACGCTCGGATGTATCAATCATCTCTTGAGTAATGGTAGATACGCCAGCAGGGATATTCACCGTACAAACCAGCAGTTCCCCATCACCTAACTGATATGAATCGGTATAGGTTCTGGCAACAAATTCAGCTGCATGAATATGTGACGCGGTATTCACCTGATAGGTATCTTCTCCAAGAAGGTATCTTCCCTTCAGCACAATTGCATATTTCTTGCCTGCGTTAAGTGCAAGAGAGATATCCTTACGATGCTGAATAGTTACCTGGTAGAATTCACCAATATCCACTGACGCCGCGCCAGCGGTTTTATCTCCATCCACTGAGGTGATTAACAGGTTCATCCCACCGCCAGGCTTAGGCAAGAAACCAGCATAAAATCCCGGGTCAACAATTCCCCTGAATTTTCGGTTTAGAGCGGCTGACAGATATGGTTCGTGGTATTGCACATCAGCCACCAGAGCCAACGACTCGGGTGATGGGTAAGTAACCGATGTAACAACTGTAACGTCATTCATCAAGCATATCCTTATGCTGTAGTCGAGTTTATGGCCATAACTGCGGTATATGTTTTGCCCACATACAGCGAGTCTTCCTGGACACAAATAATGGCGATTGGCTTATTCTCGTTATCCAGAACAACCAGAGTGTTGAATGGGTAGTTTTTCCCTTCCTGCAACTGACTTTGATCAAGGTCCATTCGGACAGTAATTATCCCGCCTGAGTAGGTTGGGACGAGGTTGATGGTGCAAAATTGACTGGTCAGTTCTGCCAGATCGAAAGCCTTAGGCAGTTCTCCAATCTCATAAGTGCCATCTCCTTTCTTAGTAACCAGTGAACTGGTACCAAAAACGGCCTTGCTGATTAAAAATCGAGAGCCTTTGTTAATGGACGATTCAGCGCGCCGCTGATAGTAATAGTCCAACAACTGACTCTTATAGAGGTTTGTTGAGACGTCAGACATGATTTTCCCTAATCAATGTTGTGAAGCCTCATTGTAAGATAAGTAACTTGTCACCCCGCCCTGCGGACGGGGTGATTGTCACGCATCGCTATCCAACAGCAAATCATCTGCGCGGGTGCGATCAAACGTAGGCGTTGCTTTCACAATAGTGCCGCCCGGCGTTGCAGTGATCGGGGCGTTAATCGACGTAACTTCAGTAAGCGAAGTTGTATCCGAAGTTTCAAACCAGCAGAATGCTTTTTCGGTATCAGAAATCTCATTCAAAGTAATCATGTCGGCCTGTTCATTTACAACAACCGACAAATAGAGCGTAAGCCCATCAAACACTATATGCAGTGGCAGTAGAGGCTTTACGAACTGATTAAACTTTCTGAGAATTTCTTCTGTAATTGCGGACTGATCTATCGTTCCAGTAATACCCATTGTCCGGGCCAGGTCGTTTATGGGAATACTGATCATTCCTCTGGAAGTCAGAAACATCTCGCCGAATGTGCCGCCGGTGGTTTCCAGTGTGCTTTCTGGAATCAGGACCGTGCCATAGGGATGACGTTCAAAGTCCACCGGAGCATATATGGGATCCCATAAAACCGATATACCGTTAAATTCGCGATAAATTGTCTGGTTTATAGGGCGTTCAGTACCCTTAAAATGGATCTCATCAAACCGCTGTTGTAACAACATCGGAACGGAAGATGAATTCGACGTCCTGATAGTAAAAAACTGGCCAAGTTCATTTGTCCTAGTCTCCAGATCCTCCTTGCTCATGGAGAAAATAGACTTCCGGTTGGTAATTCGCTCCAACCATGGGTCAACAAAGGTGTCCATCATTGACTGAACCAAATCAGCCAATGATTTATAAAGTAATGACTTTTGCTTAGCTGATGTAAGCCGGTTATTAAACCAGGAACGCTGCATCACTCCTCCTCATACGAAATATTAAAGGTGGAGTTTTCTGTATCCAGATAAACGAAATCGTAAAAGCCGTTGGACTCATTCCACTCGACAAATTCCAGATAAAAGTCGCGGAAATAACCCAGCGTTTCGATAAATGCCCAAACGTCTTTTTTCTTGATTAGGATGTACTTGCCGACACGGTTCGGATCAAAGAAAGTTGAGTCACGCCCAAATTTTGTTTCCAGTGCCGACTTCAGCTCATCAGTCACGTTCTCAATGGTCAGGCTTGCCGATATCCGCCCAGTGATGGTGATCTTAAAGGGGAGTTTTCTGACCTCTTTATACGAGAATTTCTTGTTCAACTCATTCGGCACCTTCTTAAAGGCAGCCAGGATCATTTCTTCAAGCTCTGACTGGCTTTTGTTTGGATGCCATCCTGAAATAAATATCTTATTGATATTCCGAACATTATAAGCACCATCTAATTTCTCTTGCTGGCCTTCGCCCCATGCCTTTACCCAGGACAGTCCCGGGATGTTACGCACCAGAAAATACGTATAGTCCCCGCCCCATACGACCTGATCATCATAGGCAAGGTAATATTGTGCACGATTACGTGTGATCTCCGTTGTTTCGGCATCGGTACCTGCGGTTATGGGTGTCGTTGTCTTAACTGAAATCAAATTAGCTAAATTAGCCGCAGAATCGACAGGAGTCAGGTTTTGGCCAGCAACCAGGGTTATATCTCCGTTGGTGCACCATACCTTAAGTGTAATGGTCGAGCCTTCTGGCGGTATTTGCCCAATTAGCCCATCACCGAATCGAACCCCCAACTGCTCGGATGGCTTATAAAACTCAACGTAGACCTGGCTTTTACTACCGGCTAACCGGAACATAGTGCTGGAAGACCACTGCGTGGTCTTACCATCGGTCGTCACGAATACTTCCAGCTTACAGCAGACAGCAGTGAGAGCCTTTGATAACACGACTTCCAGAAATTCTTTGGCTGCCGTAACGGTATATGTCACCTCCTGGATTTCCAACTGTGCCACTTCTACCGTACCGGTGCCGTCAACCAACCTGCATACATCCATAGTCATGTAAGGGTACTGGTCGTCAGATATTAAAGGCATGTTTTTGGGGATTACCGCTGGGGCATCTTCACTTGTGGCGGTGATCTCAATCATCCCCGATGACGGTGTTGGCTTGGTACCAACGTAACTATTCGTTTCTGCCGCTGCCAGGATAGAGGAACGCCGCGTCGCGGTCGATATAAAGCCTTCAGCCAGCGCCGCATCGGCATACTGAAAGCACCTGTAGACAATCTGGGTAATAAACAATGTCAGCATCGAGACAAATTGAGAGCCGACAAACTTCGACCAGAATGAATCTTTCTCGACAAGCTCTTCAAACTCTGCACGAATACTGTCTTTAGTCGGTGTTGTTTTACTCATAGCACCACGTCCTGTGTGATAGTTATATCCCTGATACGAATGGATATTTTCAACTTATCAAAAGCATCTCCCTCGGCTACTGACAAGCCAGAAATCGGTATGTCAGGTAAATCTACCGTCAGTTTTTGCAACAGCATTGCCTCAACCGCAATTTGAACATGCGACAAGTTGGTCGGTTCGTGTTTAAACTGCGGTAAAACATTGCCCCATGACGGATCTCCGTATACCTCACCCTGATAAGTGTTTAGCCACTCATATAAACGAGCGCCCCAGGCCTCCTCCTGGGACTCATACGTTTTTACGCCGGATAACTCCAGCGTCAGTAAAGGATCAATTTCATTATTGTTGGCCATCAATCAACTCTCGCGTAGTCATTCATCAACGGATCATCAATTGACAGTGGCACCGTGCGCATAACGCCCGGTTGAGGCGTGCTGACCTTTACGACAGTTCCCTGGCCTTTCGCCGAGTCTTTAGTGTGCTCTTCAATCCTGGCAAGCAATGAGGTCATCTGCGCAAACAGCCGCTTCGTTTCACCATCAAGTGAAACGGTATTATCAGCCAACTGCATTGTCGGCTTGGCACCGGAGCCGCCAAGGTCACTAATAACCTGTCCGTCTATCTGCATACGACCAGTTGGTTGCTGCAAATCGTTGGCGGCAGTCGTCACCTGGGACGTGGAGGCTGGTTCAGGCGCATTATTTTTCCGCATCCCCGGCGAGTTGCGGAGTTTATCAAATAGCCCATCAATCCCCATTTGTGCGCCGAGTTGGTCAAAGTAACTTGAGTTGCTGGCCACCGGACGCGCCTCTTCAACTGGCATCGGAGTATCAACATACACATTGCCAGCTGCTGTTGCGGTCCCCTTCCCTCGTGCACGTTCTTCGAGCGTTCCCTGAACGACTTCCCGACGCATACCCCGGCCATTCATGAATTTGTTGACCAGATCGTTAACGCCAACAGCATTGCCAATTTTGTCTACCAGACCGCCTTTCTCAAACGGGCTATCACCAGGGGTAAACGCCAGGCCAGTAGACTGATCGATAACAGCGTTATCAGGCAGTGGTCCCCTCACTCCATATTGCGCCCCACCCTGTGCTCCTGCTCCAGGTGTATAGATTTCACCACCTAAATAGCGAGCACGATGAGTATTGACCTTGATCGCGTACTCACGGTTTTCTTTCGATAAGTCACCTGTGCCTTTTTTCCACTTATTGATAGTGCCAAACCCAGCATTATATGCAGTGATGGCCTCGTTTAAGTCTCCATTGGCTTGCTTCAGATATTTGCTCATGAGAAGAGCCGCAGCTTCTGCCGATTTCACAGGATCAAACGATTCACCTTCAGCTAAGCCAGTCTCTTCACGAGCAATCCCCGTGAACTGAAACATCCCCAGAGCACCGGTTTGGGATTTTGCATACGGATTACCACCAGATTCAGTTGCAGCAATCGCGTAAAGAGTGCCTTCTGGAAGACCGTATTTATTCTCTAGTTCGGCAAAATACGGAGCCAACTTATCGAGATTTGCCTTACCTTCAGCGCCAAGACTTCCGACTTTTACATCCAAGTTGCCATTGTTGTAGGTATCCGCAGCTTTCTGAATGTCATTCCTGGTGCCAGTGGTATTAAGCGACGATGATGACGAGCTATTTTGACCAATAGCTTTATCAATTTTCTGCAACGCGCTATTGCCCGTTTCTACGGCATTTGCATTGATAATCTGATTAGCAGTTTCTTTAACTGTTTTATTGCTATCTTTCGCCGTGTCCAGTGCCGCATTTATCACGCGGGTAACAATATTAGTCTGTTTGGCATCGGATTCAGTTTTAGAATCAGATGTCTCCTGGTGGCTATTAACCGGAGCTTTTAACTCTGGAGTGATTTCTTTCGCATTAGCCTCGCCGATCGGATTGGGTATTTTTGATACAATCATTGCCGCAGGGGTATTTTTAACGGCATCAACCGCTGCATCTAATGCTTTACCGGGGAAATTTTTAACCCCATCCCAAATATTACCAGCCGCCTCTTTAATATGTTTCCCTGGGTTCTTAATGAAATCAATTGCACTATCAATTGCATCACTGAAAACCTGTTTCAGGTTATCGACAGTAAAGAAGTCTTTGATGGCATCCAGCTTTTCAAGCAGCTTATTAGATGTATCGCTAAACCATGCTGAAACAGCATCACCAATCTTTGCTGTGTAATCATCGAACTTGGTAGAAATGGTGTCGCCAAGGTTAGAAATATATGTTTCTAAGTTGGTAATCCCACTATCAATGGCCTGGGCAATACTTTCCGTCGAAAATGATTGCAACATATTGCCGATATCCTCAAATCCAAGTGATTTGAGAACCTCACCAATGGCGCTGCTAATACCAGATACCAGTCCCCCCATATCAAGAACATTAGCTAACGTATAAGCGGCTTTTTGCTGGAATGATGGATCTTGTCCTGATTTAAGCCCAAACGCTCGACGTTGCGCTTCTGTATCATTCCAACCGGTTACCGCATCATAAATACCTCCAGCCACTGTGCCGACTAGGGGAATTGCGCGTAACGCCCCTTTACCAACTGCCTTTAATCCAAGTTTACCTGCTGCCCGGGCAGCCAAATCTCCGCCTTCATGGGCGAGAGTCTTCTTGCCACCACCGCGTAGCATTCCTACAAGTTTCTTTGCCCCCAGAGCGCCAAAAGCGAGTGCTCCAGCTTTTTTCAGCATGCCACGCCCCATTAACAACGACGCGACGCCACCGGCCCCCTTCCCTAACAGGCTAAATAGTTTGGACAGCAAGCCGCCCTTCTTTTTCCCGGTGTTTTTGGCTATCTGATCAAGGGCGCGGAGAATCTTGTCATTGCCCTCTTTAATTTCGCTGGTCTGCTCCTGAAGTTCCTGAACCGTCCGTTTTTGGGTGTTAACCTGAACGACATCGGCACTATTTTGCGATTTACGCCTAAAAAAACCTTTTCTACGGCTGTTATCGTCATTGCCACGAATCACATCGGCAATAGACTTTCTGGCACCATTAAGCGATCCACCAACTTCTTTTGATATCCCGCCAAGCTCCTTCCCTGCTGCCCACAATGGACCAGCAACGGCATAACCTAACGCATCGACGGCACGAGTCTCTGAAGGGTTACCTATGCCTTCAGCTACTTTTGACAGTTTTTTTAATAAACCTGATTCAGCATTTAGACGCTCATCATCCTCTTTGCGCCTAGCCTTTTCAGCACGTTCAGCACGGGCATCTTCCGCTGCGGCCTTACTCCCTGACTTTCCAATAAAACGACCACGCGCATCGCGTTGGTTTTGGCTTTTTTGCGCACCGCCTTTTTGACCGAACATTTCGCGAGCGTGTTCGGCTGCTTCGGTCCGTTGCGCCTTTACATCTTCTGTTATAGCCTTCTTGCGTCGTTTTTTACCCTTTCGCGTAGTTGATTTGGCCTGCGGTTCCTGTAGAGCAACATCCTCCTGAACTACACGAGAAACGTCCCCTAAATTAAGCCGTTTCATTGCCTCAACAATAGGGTCCACTGATGGCGCATTGGCCACAAAGTCTGGCCGGGAATTTTCGATTGTGCGATTTAATGCCGACACACTGCGAGAGACAGGATCAACTGTAGCAACTCGCCCCCCTTTCAAATCTTCAACGGCTTCCCGAATACCTGCAAGCTCTTCCAGCTCTTTTGCGCTGGCGGTTTCAACCGTCCTTATCACATCGTCAATGTTGGCGTTTTTTCTTTCCATGATCTTATCGCCTACCGCTTCGGTTTAAGTTTTTCTTCCAGTTTCTCCAACAGGAAAAACGCATAGGATTCAGTGAGCCTTTCAGCGTCCTGAATCGGTATACCCCCATACAAAACCAGGTTGGACACTAAGGTCTGATAGCTTTTCAATCCCCACCTGTGGAATGAAGTCGGTAGCCCGAAAGGGCACCCACAGACGGGTATACGCACCCTCTGTGGACTCCTTTGTATCCTGGTTTGGGCATTTGTGCGGCGGGAGACGAAGACGCATTTCGCCTTTATCGATGTAGCACGGTAAACCATGTTCGAGCTTTTCATGAGCCAGCCGGATGTGTGCCGCCAGCTTCATAAATTCAGTATCAATGGCCATCCGTTTGATCGTTTCATAACGACGCTCAGCCTGCTCTTCACGAGTACCGCTAACATCGTTATAAAGTTCACACTGATAAGCGAATTCCCAAAAACGCAAATCAACGATCGCTTCTTTGAATTCCGCGTCGTCTTCAGGTGGCAATGCTGCACGGCGCATCTCCAGCATTTCCATTGCCCAACCATCAAGCGGCACGATACGCCATTGATAAGGCACGCCCTCTACAGACACCTCAATATCGTCAATGAACGGTTCCACTTCCAGGACCTGGATATCTTCAGCCAGAGCATTCATATCGCAATCGTAATAATGCTCTTTACCGCAATGTTTACAGGTGTAGGTGAATGTCTCGACCGGTGTTTCACGGGAGCCAGTAAATATCCACCATAACGCGGTAATCCGGTCCTGCGCCGTCCATGTCAGGGGATCATATTTCGCGGGTTCAGCCAGCAAGACTTTTAAATACGCCGTTGTCTGTTGTTCTTGTTCCTCCGGTGTTATCGAGTTGAAACGCATCGCATCAGCAATATTTGGCTGACGGAACTGGATCAATTCAGTTGGCCGCGATGGTAGCGGGAAAAGAGGTAAAAGCATCCTTGCTCCTTAATTCAAAGAGAAAAACTAAAGCCCAGAAGGGAAGCTAAAGAACTTGAGGATTGGTTAAACGTGCTGTGCAATGCGAAGGTCATTGGGAATGACTTAAATTCCGTAACCTGATCCCGCGCATAGGTGACATCGCCGGTAGTGACCGGGAATACCGTCATCTCATTTTCCAGTTTGGTTAAACCGGAGGACAGCAACCGATAAATACGCACATTGAGCAAATATTTAGACGGTATATTCCCGGTACCGTCCGGATTGATCACCCGACCTTTTGCCGTCTTAAACCAGTCCAAAACGAGGCCATCAACGGTATCCCTGACCATCATTGTTATCTGCCCAGGCGAACGCTCCGTTGGCTGAAGGATATTCCCTCCGCCGATTTTAATCGTTTCATATTCGATGCTGTAATCGTGGTAGGTAATGTCTTTAGCAAAGAAGTCTGCCCCCTCCAGACCATCAACTTCGACAGAGAACTGCCATCCTTGCGCGAACAGCATTTTGTTCATGATGATTGACGTCAGCTTACCAACTTCCCGCTCACCAACGCCGGAGCCAAATAATGTCGTCGTTAATGCCGAAGATACATAAGACTTTACTGAAGCAACATTAAGCCCCATATCAGCCCCCTCACTTCAACATGGATGAGAAAAGAACAATTCCCGGGATAATTGCCCTTGTTGCGCTCATTTTCTCTTCCAGATCCAGCTTTCGCTGATACAGAGTGTTCTCGTCGGATAAATTACTGGCATCGAGTTTCCCCGCGATAGATATTCTTCGCAGGCGATCAGTGTTAGGTATTGCGATTAGCACTTCCAGATAGTCAGAAAGTAACCCAATGATTTCAGGTGGCACTTCCCCATTATCCAGATCCATATCACGCAAATTAGCCAGATATGACACATTCAGTGGGTATACCGCTCGATGGGTATCTTCAAGCTCGATATTCCCATCGTAAACGTCGGAGTAGACAAGATCGCCGGTGTGATCTGTAACCGATACGAGCGCAAGAAAATCAGCTGGGCAAGCAAGTGATTTACTGGCCTGAACGGTGATGCGTATCCGCTTGATGTGCCCCGCCCTATCCTGGTAGGTTCCCAATGCTTTTCTTAGCAGGGATTCCAGTAAGGCAGGTTCATCCGCAATCAAAGGTGTGAAGCGGGATTTGACGTCTTCGAGTAATTGTCGTGGTGTCATTGAAACCTCGTAGAATCTGGTGTGTTAACCGATTCTACGAGTAGTCATTTGTGACAGGTCATTTTGCGCGCTTCAGGCAGCCATCTTCAGGTGCCGCGTTGAAAAGCTCTGCGGCCTTACGTAGCGTAAATGTTGCGATTTTTTTTCCGTCTACGTATGCATCGAATGTTTTAACTTCCATATCAGGGGTATCTGACCAAAAACCATACCAGTAACTATCACCCACAGAGGAACCGATAGAACTGATAGGATATTCATCATCACCAACTTTAAGCGTTATTTGTTCTTTTTTAGCATCAAATGACTCACCGCCAGGTTCTGTTTTCATGAGAGTGAGTAGTCGTGTTCCTACTTGATTGGGATCCGTATTATTAAATCCAACATCGCACTCAAATGTAAGCGTATAATTATCTTTGCTGGAAACAGCATAAGAACGAACACCATGAGTCTCGCCGGTTGACCATTTGCTTACATTTGCCATTGATGAAAACGGAGTAAGCAAAGCAAGAACTAGTAAAAATCGTTTGATGCGCATTAATTTATCTCCTTTGGATATTAATATTTTAATTAGTTAACCACCATATATTCACCATTCATAGGGTAAATTAAGCGCTTTTAAACCTTGCTGGAAAGTATTAAGAGATCCGTTTTTTTGTTGTTCCATTTTTTCGCGTGCAGCTTTCTCATACTGCTCCATCCGTTGGTTATACTCTTGCAATTCCTCCGGGGAGAGGTTTCCCATTGGGGAGTTTGTACCCGGCCCCCTGGCCCGTTCTTCAAGCGTACCCTGAACGTTTTGATGGCGCATTCCTGGGGCATTTCTGATTGAGTCAATGCCATTTCTTCCAACATCTTCTTTATTAACGGCATTGCTCGCCACCAGCACCCCCCAGCTAGGGATAGCAAAATCAGGAGCGGTTTCGCATGCCTTTACCATATAATCGAAAGAGCTTCGATTGATCTCGTTTGCGTCGGGATTTAATAGGCGAGAATATTGATATTTAGCATTTTCGTTGGTTGCGACTTTATACAGTTCTTGCTGCACCATCGCTTCAGAAAGTTTAAGGCGTTTCATATCTGACAGTAACTTCTTGCGCATGGATTCGTCTTGACTGACAGCAAAGCCGTAAACGTGCCCAAGGTATTTCGTATAATCGGTACAAATCTCCTTTACGCTTGATGCTGCATTAACAGTCCCAGCCATAAATAATAACGGTAGTAATAGTTTTCTCATTATAACCTCACCTGCCTTATAACTCATTTAGGGTACATATTTTCGCCTTTAAAAAAAAGAGGTTATTAGATCCAATTGTGTATTTATTAAACATGCAATGCTCTAATAAATTTGTATTTTTAAGTCGCGAATGCTATCTTTTCGCATCATATTGACCTTTTAATCGTTCAGGCTTATAGTTCCGCCGTCGTAGCAAATTCTGCGACCGGGTTTAGCAGCCTGAATGTTAGTGCGGACAACCGCAGATATCCGATATTGCGGTATTTTTGTGTCCGTAAAACCGCGTTACGCCCAAATTATGGTGGGGCGTGATGGGGAGGCTTCGGCCTGCTGGTTTCACTAACGCCAGTCTGCTAACCCCGTCACGTCCTGCCACCTGTTTAGCAGCGGGTAGCAGGTTGTTAAACCTGTTAGTGAGGCCGTAACTATGGTTAATGCCAATCCTTGCGCACGCCAAGAATTCATCTGGCGTTTCTATTCCTGTAAAAAACACCACTATCACTTCGTTATCGCAGCAACAGAAGACGAAGCACGCTCTCAATTGCCTGATGGCCCCTGCATTTTTACTGCCCGTTTTTCAACTAACTCGCGCAATTCACTTAGTTACTGGAGCCTCCCCTTCTCTGCCGACGTTCAGGGGGGTTTATGAAAACACCTCTCGTCACCCGTAATGAAATAGCCGAAGCGATCGCCTTGCATACAATCTGTATGCCGACACGGGAGATCCCCGGCGCAATTGCCAACTATTTCATGATAACCAGGCGTTTTTATACCCGAACAGATAAGGCTGTGATCAACAGGCTACTGATAGCCGAGATCAGGGATTATTTGATTGAACAAGGACGTCTACGTTACGCAACAGTGGCAGCAGAAATGAGAAAGGAGGCACATAGAATGACCGGTAATAATTTAAATGTTGAAAAACCAGCACCTGTTGCTTCAGCTACGCCAGCACCAGCCCTGAATGTCATCCCCAACACCGGAGACACAATCGACAGCCAAACATTGTTGAAGATGGTCAATGAGGCACGGAAATTATGTAGCGAAAAACCAGTTCGCAACAATGATTTCATTGCCAGAGTTAAGGATGAGCTTGAAGGAGAAACCTACGAAATTTTCGTAGGTCAAAAAAACGGCGCAGAAATAGATATTATAACCATGACCTACAAACAAGCCCTGCGAGTTGCCGCGCGCGAGTCAAAAGCGGTCCGCCGTTCGCTGATCGACAAACTGGAAGAATTACAGCAGGCAAACTCCCCTACCCCATCGATCCCCCAGACATTACCAGAAGCCCTACGCCTGGCTGCCGAGTTAGCAGAACAGAAAATGCAGTTGGAACAACAGCTGGTGGCCGCAGCCCCTAAAGTCGATTTTGCCGACCGGGTATCAGTGGCCAATGGAATCCTGATCGGGAACTTTGCAAAGGTCGTTGGACTTAAGCAAAACGCCCTTTTCTCATGGTTGCGCCAGAATGGCATTCTCATGGCTTTTGGAGCGCGCAAAAACGTACCGCGCCAACAGTACATCAACGCCGGGTATTTCACGTTGAAAGAAGTGGTGCTGGATGATGAAAATGGCTACCAGATACGGCTGACGCCCCAATTAACGGGTAAAGGCCAGCAGTGGTTAACTCGCAAGCTACTTGATGCTGGTTTGTTAAAACCAGTAGCAATAGGTTAACAAAAGAAAAAACCTGCCAGCAAACTGGCAGGTTTCTGAGCAGATCGACCAACCCGATCTGGATCGAGTCAGGAAAATTTGCTCTAATAAATTTCGTTTTCTAAGTGCAAAGAATCACCATTTCGAGCTGGTGATTGAAGGTTGATGCAAATTTGGAGAAAAAATGCAACAAACATTCAATGCGGATATGAATATATCAAACCTTCATCAAAATGTCGATCCTTCAACCACTCTGCCCGTTATTTGTGGTGTTGAAATTACGACCGACCGCGCTGGCCGTTACAACCTTAATGCTCTACACAGAGCGAGCGGACTCGGTGCCCATAAAGCGCCAGCTCAATGGCTAAGAACGCTGTCAGCTAAACAGCTCATCGAAGAGCTTGAAAAAGAAACTATGCAGAATTGCATAGTTTCGTTCGAAGGCCGTGGCGGCGGCACTTTTGCCCATGAATTGCTCGCAGTGGAGTACGCTGGTTGGATTTCTCCCGCGTTTCGGCTGAAGGTAAACCAGACATTTATCGACTATCGAGCCGGAAGATTACAACCTGCTATTCCGCAGAGTCTCCCTGAAGCTCTCCGTTTGGCTGCCGACCTGGCAGAGCAAAAGCAACGGCTGGAACAAAAAATGCTTATGGATGCACCTAAAGTCGAATTCGCCGAACGCGTTGCTACCGCCAGCGGGGTTCTAATCGGCAACTATGCCAAAGTGCTCGGTCTGGGCCAAAACTATCTCTTCACCTGGTTGCGTGATAACGGAATTCTGATCGCAACCGGTGAACGCAGGAACGTCCCCAAACAAGAATACATATCCCGTGGGTATTTCACCCTTAAAGAAACCGTGATCGATACAAGCAATGGAAGCAGGATTTCTTTCACGACTCGTATAACCGGCAAAGGTCAGCAGTGGCTGATGAAGCGATTGCTTGATACTGGTGTGCTGGTACCTGTCGCGGCAACGCGCTAACAGACGTAGTAAGAACCACCAGCATTGTAATGCTGGCTAAAGTCACTTTCCTGAGCTGTATAACGATGAGCGATTTTACTTTTTCTGGCTATGAATTGGCCTGCTTTGTAACACACTCCGGTCTATCCCGTAGCGCCGGGCATATCCTGTCGCAATGTGCAAATCTAGCGGCAACAACCAGTGAATACTTCATTCACAAGCCTCACCGCCTGATCGCGGCAGAAACTGGTTATAGCCAATCAACCGTCGTTCGTGCATTCCGTGAAGCTGTAAACAAAGGAATTCTGTCTGTAGAGATTGTTATCGGCGATCACCGTGAACGTCGCGCTAACCTGTACCGGTTTACACCATCCTTTTTGGCCTTCGCACAACAAGCCAAAAATGCGCTGATTGAAAGCAAATTAAAGATCTCTTCAGCGGCAACCAAGGTTAAAGCTGTTCTCGCTAAGACATTGGCTTTATTTAATTTTTTATCCACACCCCCATGTCAAAATGATACCCCCTCCCCCTGTCAGGATGACGTGGCAATAAAGAATAAGAAGTCACAAGTTAAAAAAACAAAAAGATCAGTTTCCGGCGGTGCCGGAACGACCAGACTCAAAAAATTGACTTCATGGATCGCTGAGGCAAAAGCAAAGGCTGACAATCTGCGGTTATCCAAAAAACGCGCTCAAAAACATGAGTTCAAGCAGAAAGTAGAGGCGGCAGCGCGGAAATATGCTTACCTGAAGGACAAGCGTTCTCCTGATATTGGCGGGATATCAAACTTCGATAATCTGCCGCATTGCATGACGGTAAACGAAGCTCTTAATGCGGTTTTAGCCAAAAATAAAGATAACGAACAATGGGGTATACCGGCAGGATTCAGAGGGTGATAGATTGCTCTAATCTGGAGTCACCTGGCGTTTTCAGTTTGAGGTCGGAGATGCAATCTGATTTTTTACAGTTAGCGATCGCTTTTGCAGGATATGTTTGTATTGGCTTCTGTGTATACATGATCAGCCGAAAATGCTTGTCGATATCGACCGCAAAGAACGAGCAGAGGAGATCTTAGTATGGATTTTCTTTGGCGCGGTCTGGCCATTAGGGATCATGTTTGCTGCAACATTTCTTCTGATGTGGATATTCACCCTTCCAGGTGATTTCTATAGAAAAAAAGCCAGACATTGATACAATCGTTGCGGGTGCTTGAGGCTATCTGCTTCAGGCATTACCCGAAAAGCAGATAGAAGAAAGCCCCAGATAACATTACGCGTCCTGCAAGACGCTTAACATTAATCTGAGGCCATATCTATGCTTAGCATACGTAGATTAGCCTCTTACCGACCAAAAGGTCAAGGAGAAGCAGGCTATGAAGCAGCAAAAAGCGATGTTAATCGCTCTGATCGTCATCTGTTTAACCGTCATTGTGACGGCACTGGTAACGAGGAAAGACCTCTGCGAGGTACGAATCCGAACCGGCCAGACGGAGGTCACTGTCTTCACAGCCTACGAATCTGAAAGGTAAGAGACCTGGCGGGGAGAGATCTCCGCCACTCTTAGTGTGTCAGGTATCCTCAATGCACCCTTTCATCTCCAAATAAAAAAGCTCCCGAAGGAGCTTTAAAATACAAGGGATGACTCTTAATCCCACTCAATCCAGTTGTAGACGATACGAAGTGACGGGCGCACAGCGGCAGTCACATCTTCGGTACTAAAGTCGATTGCATCACTGTAGATTTTGCAGTCCAACATTTCAATTGTTGTAGCAGCTTTTGTTACAGCGTTAACCCCGGAAGATTTGGATTCAGGGGTAGCAGCCATCGTGATATCAACATAGTCCTTCGCCGCAATGCGATCCTTGATGAACTGAAGAATATCGCCTTCGATAGTCTCCACGCACTGGACCTGGATTTCCCCAGAGTTTAGAATTGGTCCGTGCTGGTTGAACTTCACACCATTCGGACCATAGTCCTCCACATCCTCGCGGGTCATTTCAGGAATTTGCGACGTGCGAACCAGTACGCTGATATCTTCATGGCCTGCAAAAGTGAGCTGGAATTCAGAAGATACCAGTCGTTCGCCTTTGGCCGCGTTGGCAGTATAGCGGCCCTTAATAAATTTACGGTTTCCCTTAGTGTTATTGTGCCCCATATAAAATCCTTTTACTGGAACGCCCGAACAATATCGGAGCTGTTATATATCGAAGAACCGGTCAACTGGAGGTTGACGGTGTTTTTCAGGAAATGCCCATTGCTGTCCCTGGGCGCATCGAGATCGAAACTTATGTCCTGGATAGCGACATCAATGATGTTGATCCGGCGACCAATGTTTAGCGTCACACGCTCCGGGATTCGACCACCAATACTGGCATCTTTAAGTTCCGGGCTAATCATCGCTGACAATGCGGCGATAGCTCCTGAAACCTCCGTGAATGGGTCAAACAAAGCGATGAAAGTTACTGGCAGCGTGAAAGTCGGCGGTGTTCCCCCCTCCCAAACCATTAAGCTGTTCCAACGGGCCACCGACGTTGTTTCAGTACCAACCTGCGCAAAACCACTGAAAGCACCAGCAACAGACCCCATGGACATACCGGTAAACGGCGCTTCCCAATTCTGGGCCATATTCATTGCTGCCCCCTGGCTGATATATCCGGTAACCTGATACTGAGAGTTCGTTAAAGTAACTTTCAGAAATGGCGATACACCGTCAGCCTGGCTGTAAACCCCATAAGGTATAGGTGCCATTCAAGTTAAAGGCCGGAGTTCTCCGGCCTCCTCCTTTAGCCAAGGCGCTTACGGCGCAGTTTCATTGACTTTTTGCGGGCAAGTTTTGCCGCGCCGGTCTGGGCTTTTCGACGCGCTTTTTTCAGCGCCGATTTTTGAGCCGCAGTCAGACGTTTTTTACGCAGGCGTTTACGGATGAGTTTGATCTCACCGTTACGAACAACCTTCTTAAATGCTTCAGTCAGCATTTCATCAGAAGTGCCAGCTACAACAAACGCCGCTTCCAGTTCGTCACGGTCGTCGCTATCTAAACCAGCGATAGAGGCACCAACATCAGCGGCTGCGTCGTCGTCTTCATCGTCAGCCAGTGCTTCGATCAGGTCATCATCTACACCGCATGCTGCGAGGAAGTCAGCAACATTTGCCCATGCTTCGTTATAGGCATCGTCCTGTTCTTCTGTAACTTCGGCGTCGTCGTCATCAGAGATACCAGCGATAGCCTGAACGAAACCATCAAGGGAGTCGAAAGTCAGATCACCGCTATCAGCCCAGGCGAAAACGGCGTCGGCCGCATCACTCAACGCATTCTGCATAGCACTTCGATTTGCAGCTTCCAGAATCATCTGGTGCGCCTGTTCGACGGTCCATTCTTTACCGTCTTTCCCTTCCAGGATTTGCTCAGGAGCCGGGGCAGATGGAACGTTATCGTTAGTCTGTGCCGCCGGTTCCGGATTATTATTAATAACCGGATCTGTTGGCGGTTCGGCGCTTGCTCGGGCAGACTCCATCAGCTGCACAGGATCAGAGTTCAAAGCGAAACGGGACAGTCCATTCCCCAAAAATGCCCCGGATTGAAAAAAGTTTTTGCTCATTGTATTCCCTTACTTAATAAGCAGCGGTACGCCCTGGATACGACGGGCTACGCCAGTCGGGCAGCAGGCCCAGACTACTTCCCATTTATCGAATTCCGCCTGCGTAACTTTCAGCACATACGGTTCTGTACCGTCAGCATCAGGATCACGAGGAGCCACCAGAGCGCCGGAGGCGACAAAGCGATCTAAAAGTTTGGTCATCCCTTTAGTCAGGCCAGCCGCAGTAATACCGTCCGGGCTATGCTTCATCTGTCGGGCTAACTGGACAAAGAAACGGCTGATTGCATTCATCAGGGATGGGACGTGCTGGAAGTGCAGATAGTTATCCTGCGTGCAGCAAGTTAAAGCATCGTCGATGATCATCTGGCCAGAGGTGCCAACAGATACTTTATTGAGACGGCCCTTGACCATTGCTTCTTCGTCCGGGGTATCTTCCGGATACAGCGGTTGAATTGACGCACGAGCAATGACGGCACGTTCTTCACCAGCCGGTGAGTAATGCCAACCGCCGACATCAGAGTTTTTCTTGACGCCGCGAGCTTTCGCCGCATACGCCGCGCCAGACAGACCGAAGACCACACGGGATTGGGTCCATTTGTCTTTGCAGGAGAACGGGAAGTGATAGACAGCACAGCTTACATAATCGGTACCAAGTAAACCGGTATCTTCAACAGCAGAGATCGCTTCCGTGTACGTCAATGTCGGTTTGACATCAAAGAAGCCATCAATCAGGCGATCTGCACAGATTTTACCTAATGCGGTGATAGCCGCATTGTCATAGCAGCCCAGGCCAAGAACAGCGGTGTACATGTACGGCGCATTATTCAGCACTTTAACCGCACGTAGGTACGCAGCGGTTGAGATTTTCGACTGATCACCGTTGGTACCACCAGTGAACGCCAACGATTTTTTATTTGTTACTTTCGCCGTCGAAATCAGCTCTTCATTAACAACCGCGCGCAGATATTTAGAACGGGCTTCCAGAGCCGTAGGCAGATAACACAAGCGGCCCATGTCATCTTTCGCTTCTTCCGCCAAAGACACAGTGTGTGTCTCCAGGGTCGTTACCACGCCGAGCGAAGTCGTCTGGGTCAGTTTTAAGAGGAAGCGTTCATTACCCGCGCTGTCCGCTGTTGCCGTTTCGATGGTTAACTCACGGGTAGGTGAAATACACGGATCACCATCATCAACGTAGATAGCAAAGGCTTCGCCACTATCAAGTTCAATTTCAGAACCGTATGGCAACGCACTGTAAGCCGGTTCGCCTGATTCATCGAACATAATAATCGGGAACTTCGCATCATCCGGAACAGCGCGAACAACATAACCAGACGTTTGCTGAATAGCTTCGTATACATGGCGAATTGGTTCGAACAGTGAGCCGGAAGACGGCTTCAGCGGTTCGCCGAGAACATCTTCGTAATTGGACTCAGTAACCGCAAGAACAGTAAACGGCTTGCCACGCGCAAATACGCCAATACCAGCCCATAAGCTGCTATTTAATGCAACACCGGTAGATAACGTCGCATCGGCATTGATCGGGCTAACCGCGACGCCGGATGCATTACCTAATGACTGTTGAATTGAATATTGAGACATAACTTTCCCTGTTATGCGCCCCGCACGGGGGCGCTATGTTAAACGGAGAACTTCCCCTGATTACTCAGAGTCACCGGCATCAATCGTGTCGCCGCTAATGAAGTTAAGCCCGCCTTTTTTGGCCATTGTCAGCGTTACACGAGTGAAGTAATCAGCGCCGTTGCGTGGGTGCATATCGTTGATAGCCGAACCCCACAGCGTGGTACGGTTGACCAGCGCCGGAGTGGTCGGATGCTGGAACGGGATGGCCGGGACAGCATCACCAGTCACGAAGCCTGCTTTACCCGGATTTTCATCACGGACGTAGCACAGCACATCCATCGAGCTGAACTGAATGTTCTCTGTCGTTAAGTTCTTACAAATACCAGCAGGTACTTCGTACACTTTCACGTTACCGAACAGGGTACCGATGTAGTGAACATACGGAGTCTGGATATAGTCTTCGGCTGGCTGGAAGAAATCCTTCGGCAACTGTTTGAAGAAAGATGCTGCATCAGCACCAGCAAACATCCCCATCGCACCAGAAGATTTAACGCGCTCAATAATGTCGCGATATACAGTCTGGAATTTGCCACGAATGATGGTTGCCCATACATCAAAGGACTGGTTAACCGGCAGAGCGATGTCAAAGGTGTCGGTCGCAAGAGTACGCCAGATCATGATGCGAAGACGCAGCATATCCTGTTCATGAGACAGGTATTCCTTCAGGGTGCGGAACTGTAGGGAACCCAGGTCCAGACCAAATTCACGCTGTGCTTCATACGCCGCCTGTACCGTGTGCTCAGCCGCGATAACGAACTGGCTTGGGAACAGGGTGTATTTCTTCATTTCGTGGTTGATCAGCGGGATCAGCTCAGGAGCGGCTTCAATATTGATTTCCGTCTCAATTGCGATCTCAGTGCCTTTATCCGGCGCTTTGGAGAACGACAGGGCAATCTGACCAATGTTGTAGTTCAGAGAGCAGGTAACAGTGATTTGCTCACCAGCAGCATTAGTAAACGAGTGAAGTAGGCTGCCGGAACCGTTATCAACAACAGACTTAATACGGTTAACGTAGATATTAGTGCGACCTTTTCGGATTGGTACATTCTGGCCTTCGAAGTCTTCCATCTTGAAGGTTGCGGTTTTGCTGGTGCCATCGGAGCTTGCCACCAGCACATAGCGGCGGCGTAACTGGCTGTACACACCGACGGATTGCATGTCCAGAACATCACCAGCAGCATAAGAACCAAAAGAGGAACCTGCCACGTTAAAGACTTCATAGATGTCGGACTGGTCACGCGTAACCGGAATGAAGGTACACGCATCAGCGGTAGCTGCCCCCAACTGAACAGGCAGGATCATCGCGAGGAATAAAGGCAGACGCATAACACCGTCAGAAACGCTCATCATCTCTGCTGCGACGGATTCCAGCATCGCTTTATTAGTGGCATCCATGCTATTGCGGGTGGACTCAATCAGGCAGTTTTCCAGCGTCTGGTGGCAGGAGGCCAGAATTTCCGGACGCGGCATAGATTTATGTGCTGCGGCGTAGTCAGCCAGTGCACTTGCCCACGCTGTAGCGATTTGAGCGGTGGCATTATCAGAGATACCCGCAAAAACCGGGTCTTTACGTGCAGCTTCAAGGATAGATGCGGCACGCGCGGCATCATCTTTAATGAATTGGTTATCAGTACCGAACTGCGCAGTGCTTGCCCAGCCAAGCACAGCTTTAGAGCGTTTTGCGATATCTGCAATACGATTCTGGTATTCGCGTAAGTTACTCAATTTACTCTTCCTTAAACACAAGGCACTTGTGTGAATCCCTTTTCGGAAGAGATTTTATTGAAAGTCACTTGTTGACTTTCTCGTGACAAGCAATTTTTTTATTTTTTTCGGGAGTAGGGGCGGAAGGTAAAATCCAAGGTGAAATCGTGGCGATTTCACCTTGAAATTTTAGATGGATTTACTTTAAAAACAGTAGGTTAATAGTGAAATTTGAATGGCGAAAGTTTAAGGCTTCGGCTTTTTATCGAGGCTCTTTCTAAGGATATGCCCAATCATCCTGTCGAGTTCTTCCTGTAGCTCTTTTGAAAGTCGATTAAACTCATAAGAAAATGCACGGCCTTTCACGCGTTTCCTTGCAAAGCGATCCTTGTCCTCAAATTTCCATAATTCAGTAACTACGGACTTATCTTTAGAACCTTTATCCGTGAGTAGTGAGGCTTCCTTTGTTATCAAGCGCAGGATTTTATTTTTAACTTCATCTTCGGCCATTTCTTCAATGGATAAGATGTCGTTTATTTCCGGGGATATGTTTTGAATAAGCTGATCAAACTCTAAATTCTTGTTCCCCATTTCGTCGCCAACAGCACAAAGCGTTTTGTAGTCCGAAAAGGTTAATTCCGACTGCACAGGGAAAAGGGCGACTAATTCTTCCGGAGCACTCGCTGCCTGGAGAGCACGCGTGACCTTCGCCTGAGACAGCCCTTCTTTGGCTGCAATATCCTTCTGACTCATCCCATCATTTTTCATTCGCATCAAACGCAGACCTATTTCTCGAATGCTGTGCTGCAATGCTGTCTGAACGTCTTTCGCTAAATTTTGCGCTTCCTGAACGCTGATCTCCTGGTCCGTGACTAAAACCCGCAACCCTACGTTCTCTAAGATGGCAGAAGCTCGACGCCGGGAACCATCCAAAATTTCAATTTTCCCTGTAGCCCGTCTAACACCTATTGCAGGGTAAAATTGCTGATGCTTAATAGTGCTTCGGATACTTTTTAATGATTTTGGCGTAAGAGATGCCTGGTCACGCCCGTTGTTATGCTGATCAACAAAGGTATCGCTTTCTACCTGGTTCGGAGGTATTACCTCTTCAATAAATGTGGCCTGGCGACCAGTTGATAACTTGAATACCTGCTCGACTCGATCGCCAGAGGCTGAAGAACTATCAAATCCGCTTAATATTGAAGGATTAAGGGTTCGCCCAATTGTTGGTCTGTTTTTCTTTGACATGGGGGTTTCTTACTCCTCAGTTAGATCTGATAAATTCAATACGGTCAAAAACTGCTTTAGCAAAATCTTCCGCGGCAATTCGCGCGTTCTTCAATGCATCAGCACTACCAACATACGTTGCCGGGTTAGCTGAAATAACAGTGTCAAAAGACTCGCCGCAGCGTTCAAAACCGTCAAGGCGAGGGAGGACGACATCAAGCATATCCCCACCGAACACTTCTTTAGCCAGACTATGGCAATACTTATGGTCTGCCTTGTTACTCAACTTGGACATAAAACCAATGTTAGTCGCAAGCTGGCACTCGCAGCCTTCATCCGAAATGAGTTTCACCAACTCAGGAAGGCGGGCAACGTATTTAAGCGATGAGTGGAAATCAACCGTTGCAGGCGGCAGAGGTGTAAACAGTATATTGGCCGAGGCCAAAGCATTTTTCAGGAAGGCGTCAAGGTGAGGACCACTATCAACGAGGATAAAGTCATAATCGCTCTTCAGCTTATCAATCACATTTTCTTTCAGGACAGCATGGATGTTCTGACCCGGTAGATGCTCATTGCACAGCTCTCTCCAATCGGATGCAATAAAGGCATCGTCAATCGACGCAGGCATAACGTCAACCCCAGGTACAACAGAAGGAACAATAAACTCCTCTAACAGCTCTTCACGGCTTACATTCTGCAACATAGCCTGTGCAGATGTTGCGTTTACGATACCAATAGAGTGTTTATGGCTTAAAAACATCGTTGCTGAAGATTGCGGATCAAGGTCAATAACCAGAATCCTTAAATCTTCCATCAGAAGATGAGGGTGAGCACGCATTGCATGCGCCAGAGAAACCGTCGATACAGTTTTTGACACACCGCCTTTAAGATTGGAGATGAAAATCACATACGCTTCGCTGTAGCGATCCCGGTATTTTGGCACTCCGCGATGTTCATATATGTCAATGATGTTCTGAATTGACATCGCATATTTCATTGAAGAGCCAGCAGGGCGTTTATCGAAAACATAACCCTTTTCTTCCATTTCACTCACGGCATAGTCAACGTTCGCTCGAGTCAGTAGAGGCAATTTTGCCAGTGCCGCTTTCGCATAGACCTGGTAAAACTCGTTCGCGTGTAGCTCATCCTTTTGCAACTGTACTTGTTCAGTCAGAACATTGAGCATTCTGTTTGCTCTTTGAGCAACCTTGTGAAGCTGGCTGGAATCACTCATCGAAAGCCATCCTTTATGCTGTATTTTTGAATTTAATTAAAAATGCTGCATAAAATAATAATGTATGCACAGATGCTTGTACATAGCATTCTCTGCATGTTTGGTTCATTTTGCACGATTGAGAGTTACAAGGAGGGCACAAAAAAGCCCCGTTCAGGGGCATCAGTGTTATTTGCTAAGAGCAGCGAATAATCGTTCGAAATCGATAGTATCTATAGCACGCGTAAGCGCCGGAAGTTCAGCCTCAAAGTACCCGTGTCGATCGTAAAAGAAGGGACCGAAGAGCGAGGCATGTTGGATTCTACTTCGCCCCAGCCCGGACACACAGTTAAGCCCATTACCGGCTAAAAGGCTAAAAAACTTCTCTGGATTATCGTGGTAAAGCTGGGAATCAATGGTGGCGGTTAACTCTTCCATAGGGAAGCACACCCGCCTTGTCTCCCAGGAATATTTAGTCCGAAGCATAAATATTGCTTTCAGCAATTCACATTGAGCGCGGATCGCGTCCGGTTCATAGCCAGATATGGAGACATAAGCCACGTCCCTCATTCCTGCGTCATCTTTGAAAGTCACGATAGAAGTAACATCCAGCTCTTTTTCGAAAGAGCGGGCAGCATCTACTGGACGCTGAAGTAAATCATTCGACTTAATGCGCTCGAGAATCCCTCCCCACATATCATTTAGATATTCGATATGAGCCAAAACCTTATCAAGACACTCTCGTGTAAACCATTCAGTATGCCCGCCACCAGCGCTTTTCTCCCACGGCGCATTCCAGGGGAAAAAGGTTGCGTGTAAAGCCCGCTCAAGATTAACTATTGCCAAACGCGTACCACGATAGACCCGTGAAAGCGCAAAATCGGGACTCACTTGTAGCCCTTTAAACCGTGCCAATGGACCACATGAAATGCCGATTTTAAAAGTATCTCCATTCTCCGGCACCAGAACGTAGAGGTAGTGTTGTTTCTCTTCTTGCATATCAATACCACTGCTTGATGAGAACCGCGCAAATGTTGACTATGCGCGAAAGTTAATGTGAATAGTTGACTATGCGCGATGTGACTACAGTCAAAAGTTGACTGTAGTCGATTTAACTCCACCAAAGATCGACTATGTAAGATATTGTCGGGAGAAACGTTGACTATACGCGATGAAATGACCCTAAAAGCCATCTCAATAGCAACTTGCAGAATATTGACGCCAGCAAAAATCCACCAGCGTCAACGAATGTCGCCTATAGTCAACTTCTCGCTATCGCATATAGTCAATATTATGGATTGCGCTTATGGATCTGGAAGCCGATTTTCCTGCCGTTTTTTATTTCTGAAAATTTAAGATATTCAATAGCTTCCAAATCTTTCATGGCTTTTCTGATAACGCTATTTTGCACGCTAACGGATGATTTGAGATTAAGCCTTGCTCTAAGGCGCTCAATGCTGACAGGTGCCGGGTTGGCGGGTAGAGCCTCAAAGAATGTATACAGTACCTTGGCCGTCTCTTTGCGCCCGAGCTTATCCAGCATCTTCAGCTTCAGGATTCGCTTATAGTCAACATAGTAAAGTTCAGATAGCTGTTTCTGCGGCTGGATCTCGATAACATCAAGCTCGGTATTCAGGCTGCTATATGCCAACAAGTTGACGTTAATGTTATTGAGATGACCTTTTGCCGCCGGGAAGCGGAATTTGACAACTGTCTGCTGAATGCGTGTCAGAGAGTCATCAATACTTTTACGGAACGCCTTTGAAAGGCGCTTACGTGGATAGCCGCATCGATCGGCAAACTCGGAGAATGGCAGGGTGATTATGCCGTCATCATCAGGTGCGTAGTCAAACAACGCGGAGGTTATGCCCACCCACACCTTAAAATCAGTATCCATATCCAGGCGTGGGCCATGAATTTCAATTCCCTCATAGCCTTCCTGCTCAACAATTTTAAGGCTTGATAGTTCTTCGGTTGCGTTCGTTGTGTTTGTAGTAACTGACGATCCGCGACGTAGTGCCACATTGGTAGATTTTAAGGTTGGCACAAACACACCTAAGCGCAACAAAGCGATAGGTTGTATAGTGCTGTTGTTATTGGGCTTCAGGCTGTGGATTTCTCCTGTATTTCCTGCAACTTCTTCAACGCTAAGGAAGCCTTTACTTTCTTCCGGCATCGTGGTTTCTCCATGTGTGGCGCGGCCTGGCGTTAATTTAGATGACTGTTATCAACAGCTGTGAATATTCAGGCTCTAAAATCGCGTACAGTCAACGTTTCTGTCGCGTATAGTCAACAATAAATCGCGTGCAGTCAACATAAAATCGCACACAGTCAACATAAAATCGCGTATAGTCAATGTTGATCCCGTTTCAGGCCATGAACGGCGCGGCTTACAGCGATCCGGGATCTTCTTTGGATCTTCCTAGGTTCTCTTTGGGATCTGTTTATTGGATCTATGCTGTGGATAAGTTGAATAAACCGGCCAACATAGCCGGTTGGAAGGAAGGGTATTATTCTACGCTTTCGATAAGAAGACCATGTTCATAACATTTAAGCTCATCGCCTTCGTACAGGAATTGGTATCCAATACCACCATTTTCATGGACATTAGGGAATAACTCATAACTCACTGAAGAGCAAATCACACCAATGCAGCGATCAACGCCTTCTCGTTCTTCAGTGCTGAAAAAATCCTCTTCGGTAAGAACATGAGTACATTGCTCATCAGCATAGGTCGGAAATACATGCTCAATGCAATCCGGGTGTTTTAAACCAAGCTGAGCGGCAAGCTCGAAAGCATGACGGTATTGTTCAGATCCTAGCTTGCCAACAGTGATGTGCTCAATTTTGTAGATTGAAGTCGCTTTGTTGATAGTTTGCTTTACTGTTACTTTATCAGACATAAAAATCCCTTTTAGTTACCGCTGATAGCGCGGTTGTAATCATTAACGTTACGATTCTTCCTGTTAATCCCCATCAGCATCGTTTCTGTATCGAGGATATACGCTGGCAGATCATCGAAATATTCACTGCTAAACTCTGGCATTCTGCACATAAATGCACTTTTGGGGGCAGGGTGGTTAACCTTTGTCGGCGTCGGCGTTAAATTCGCTGATCGACTCCCGGAGCAACCGCTGAGTGTCAGCAGGAATGCGCTGGCGAACATTACCCGCCGCAACCAGTTGTTTCTGAACTTCAGCTTTTCGTTCCATTTGCCTGTCAGCATATTTGGCTTGTTCTGATTCATTTTTCACTTCCTGGCTGTGAAAATGTTGCTCTGCTTTGTTCATCGTCTCAATGGTCTGGTTAAGATCCATTATTGACTTATCACGTTCCTTAACAGCCTGATCAAGACTGCCAATTTTCTCGATGGCTTGCTTTAGCTGATGACGTTCCCATGCAAACCCAGCACCAACAAGTGCGCAAATCAGAACAAGAACACCAGTAGCAGCAAGTTTCTCCTTCAAAGACAAAGCTGTTTTTAACGTAGAAAAGAATGACATGTCTTCCTCCTGAAGAAAAATTATCAATGAAGTCCTTTGTTACTGTGCCGCTTTGTTTAATTCATCAAGAACAGAATCAGGAACCAAAGCAGCAACTGCGCTGGCTGTGCTGGCCTTATTTGCTGATGCTTCCGCAAGCGCAGTACCGATAGCATGGTTATAAGCAGTTATGGCTACATTGGCGCTTTCATTCGCTCGTTCATACTGCTGTTGTAACGCAGTTGTGGGCGCTGTTGTCTGGTTGAATACAACCCCAAACTGTTCAGTTGCTACTTTCAGAGATTCAATTTGCTCTTCTGTTAGTGCTGGTGGGGGAGTGGCAGTGCCGCCGCCTGAACCAGAGCCTGACGAGCTTCCTGAGCCAGTGTTAAGGGTCTGGTTAATCTCCCTCATAGCAGCGACTAAACTTGATGTATTAAGCGCGTTTACAGCGTCCTCAAGCGATTTAGTAATAGTCACATCACCAATGGCAATAGAGATCGGCAGTTCTGATACTTCTCGCTCATTAGCACGGCAGTAAACATCCCAACCAATATCGAGTTGAAGCAGCATTGACAGATCTGCATAACCAGCCAACAGGTCCGCGTGCTTAGTTGCCAGTTCTCCAATGTTCGTTAAGCCGGTTGTGGTTGTTCTGATCGTTGAAACATAGCTGGTAATAGTGTCGGGATAGACAATTGTATCCAGAATTAATCCGGTCAATTCTTCTGCAAGCAGTTTTGCTGTGTTAGCACTGTTTCGTGCCGATGTTATGGCACCAGGTGTTTTCATCCCACCGGCGGCGGCCAATTTTTTATATGCGGATAACTGGTAGTCTTTTTCCAGCATGATATCTCCTAACTTACCTGAACCAGGCCGTCTCCGGACGCTACGGTAGATCCGCATGAAACAGGGTCACCAACGCATACGATCCCTTTACCATTGACGGTAAACCATGCCCTGGTTGATATAGCTTGCCCACCGTGCGTACTGTTTCCATCGGTATGCTGTGCATATTGCTTACCATCAACTAACACTTCGACTCCGTTGACTTTAAGTAGTGCTTCACTCTCTACAGGAGGCCTGGATGGGAATCCTCCGTGCCCCGAACAAATGCTGTCTTTTGTTGCAATACTTGCCACGTTATCACCAATTATTTGCTCTGATTTTCGTTATTTTAACTCAGGTTGTTTGTGGTCTACATGGAGTTCAACTATTGCAAAATTGCTCTAATAAATATTGTTTTTTATGTCGTATTTTCGGTACCATTCAGCCATCGCCCTTCAATGGGCATTTGTTTGGAGTCGTCAGATGCAGATGGAGCTAATAAGCCGCAAAGAGTTCGATAGCCGTGTAACCAGCGGTGAACTCGACAACTTGCAGGCTATCAAGGTGAAAGAAGGCTTTTGCCTCATTGGGAATCAGAGCGGAACAAATCGCGTTTTTATGCTTCGCCGTACGGATTTGAAGCCATTTGTCTGGAAGAACGAAATTGGTCCCAGCTCATACGCTCAAACGAGGGGGTGCCACAACCTGGCCTTTTTCTACAAAGACGAGCTTTCTGTGGTTGATATTCAAGGGTTACAACATGTTTAAGCACTGGAAAAACATTACTATTTATAAACTTTCTCGTGAGGCGGATCTGACCGACTTAGAAGATAAAAAGAAAATGATCCTTTTCACACCATGCGGTAGTCAGGATATGGCCAAGTTCGGTTTTGTATCTCCATTTGGTGATAATTCCGAAGTTATCGCTATGCATGGAAATGGTTTTATCCTTGTTGAAGCAAAGCGCGAAACAAAAATTCTTCCCCCGCCGGTTATCCAGCGAGCTATTCAAGAAAAAATTGAAAAACTTGAGCAAGAACAAGCGCGTAAACTGAAGAAAACAGAGAAGGACTCCCTGAAAGACGAAGTTCTGCATTCTCTTCTGCCACGGGCTTTTTCAAAGTTTTCTGTTATCCAGGCGATCTACGACGGTTCAACTAAACGTATCTATATCAATGCCAGCGCGCGGCAGGCAGAGGATATGCTCGCGCTTATGCGTAAATCTCTGGGTTCTCTTCCTGTCGTTCCCCTAAGTGTTGAAAATCCCATTGAATTAACGCTGACCGACTGGGTACGTGATGGTAGTGCTCCACAGGGATTTCAAATGGGGGATGCGGCAGAACTTAAGGCAGTGCTTGAGGATGGCGGTATTGCCCGAGTGAAAAAGCAGGATTTGGGAAGCGATGAAATTTCCACACACCTGGAAGCTGGCAAGCTCGTCACTAAGTTGGCACTCGACTGGCAGAACCGCATTAAATTTACACTGGACCATAACTTCAGCCTTACCAGCGTCAAATTTGCGGATGAATTGCTTGAGCAGAACTCTGATATTGATAGTGAAGATGTAGCGCAGCGACTGGACGCAGATTTCTTCCTGTTGACCAGTGAAATTTCGTGCCTGGTTGATGCTCTGGTAAATGCCCTTGGTGGAGAGGCTAAGCAGTGAAAGAGCTGTGCTATGGATCTGTTTGCAGTGGAATTGAAGCCGCGAGTATTGCCTGGGAACCGTTGGGTATGCGTCCGGCGTGGTTTGCTGAAATCGAGCCTTTTCCATCTGCCGTTCTTGCGCACCGCTGGCCCCATGTCGCCAACCTTGGCGACATGACAAAACTTGCCAAAAAAGTCCTGGCTGGGGAAATCGAATCCCCTGATGTGCTCGTCGGGGGAACACCTTGTCAGGCATTCAGTATCGCTGGATTACGTGGTGGGCTTGATGATGAGCGTGGCGCGCTAACTTTAAAGTATGTGGAGCTTGCAAATGCAATTGACGACAAACGGGCTGAGTCATTTCTCAAACCGACAGTTATCGTCTGGGAAAATGTCCCAGGAGTCCTGTCATCGGCAGATAACGCCTTCGGATGTTTCCTTGCCGGATTGGCTGGAGAAGATGCGCCATTTGAACCAGGTGATCGACCTGAATCAGGAAAAAGTAACGCGTTCTGGCGGTGGGATGGCAAAACCGGTTGCCATGCTCCAAAGTGGCCGCAGTGTGGTTGTATTTATGGACCGCAGCGAAAGGTGGCCTGGAGAATCCTTGATGCCCAATACTTCGGAGTGGCACAACGACGCCGACGCGTGTTTGTTGTCGCAAGTGCTCGAACAGACCTCGATCCCGCAACGGTACTTTTTGAGTTCAAAGGCGTGCGCCGGAATATTGCGCCGAGCCGAAAAAAGAAGGAAATCGCTTCCGCCATTATTGCAAATGGCGCTGCAATCAGTGGCGAAAGCCTAAATCCATGCCTACACGCTGACATGCCACCCGGTATGAAATCGACGAAAGCCGTAAACGCTTTCAGGATGGCAGCATTTGGGGAATATATTGACGATGAAACCGCATCGACAGTAAAGGCAAGAGATTTTAAAGATGCCACTGACCTTGCCGTTTTTAGCAGCACAGGAGCAGGTTTTTGGTCAGAAGGGCATGGTACATTGCGGGCACGTGAGCAAGAAAGCCATGAGCATCTTGTTACATTGGCTTTTCCTGAGCGTATGAGCGGTACACAACATGCTGCAACTAAGAATACTTCACCATCTCTAATGGCTAAAAATCCAACAGCTGTTTGCTATGAAGTAAGAAACGCAGAAGTAGCTGTCCGCCGTCTTACCCCTGTCGAATGTGAAAGGCTGCAAGGTTTTCCTGATGGGCATACGTTGATCCCGACGGAAAAGCGTAAAAAAGTTAATTCAGATGAACTGGCATATCTTCGCAATCACTATCCAGATTTAAGCGAAGAAGAGGCCGCGATGCTTGCAGCTGACGGACCGCGTTACAAAGCGATCGGCAATAGTATGGCAATACCAGTAATGCGCTGGATTGGCGATCGGATTACTAAGTCCGTATGTCGGCAGAAAGAAGGAAGTGAAACAAAAGAGCGAAAAGTTAAACCAGCGGCAGAATTCGAACGGTCCATATTCAAATGGGCTGGTGGAAAATTTGGTGTTCTGGAACAAATCTTTCGCTATTTGCCAGAAGGGAAGCGCCTGATTGAACCTTTCGTTGGTGGCGGAGCTGTCTTCATGAATGCCGGATACCAGGAAAATCTGCTAAATGATGTGAATGCTGACCTGATTAACTTTTACAAGACTCTGCAACGCGAGGCGCATTCACTTATCACTCTGGCACATCGTTTCTTCCAGGACTACAACACACAGGAAGGATACCTGGCAGTACGGAATGCGTTTAACAAACAAGTCTATGATGATTTACATCGCGCAGCGGCGTTTTTGTTCCTGAACCGACATTGTTTTAACGGATTGACGCGTTACAACCAGGCCGGTGAGTTCAATGTCGGTTATGGGAAGTATAAAACTCCGTATTTCCCATTACAGGAGATGGAAGCCTTCCTCGGTGCGGAAGGGCGGTCTGAGTTTGTATGCGGTGATTTTGCAGCGGTGATTGAAGCTGCCGGAGAAGGAGATGTCATCTTTTGCGATCCGCCGTATGAACCGCTTCCAAATACAGAGGGATTCACGAACTATTCCGGTCATGACTTTAAGTTTGAAGAGCAAAAACGCCTGGTGTCTCTGTTGACGGATGCTCATCGTCGAGGTGCAAAGGTTCTCATTACTAACAGTGGCGCGCCAAACATCAGAGAGCTTTATCATGACAGTGGCTTCAGAGTGGAACCTCTTTTTGCCAGACGTTCTGTGTCTTGTAAGGGGGACACTCGAGGTGTAGCTCATGACGTTTTGGGTATATTGCTCTAATAAATTTATTAGTGTAATATCGCCTCAATGAATCGTGATTTATAGAGCGATTTAGCTGTTAGCCGCGACAGGCGCGGCGGTAAGCATGGCTGGGCCTAGTCCTCCCAGACAAACCACCGAGTTGCCAGGTTGACCATGCGCCTAAGTGGCAACTCCGAAGTGCGTTACGAGCTTCCAGTTTGCCCATCTTCGGGTGGGCGTTTTTTTTCAGGGTTTTCGTCATGGTTAGCGACTTTGCGGCGGTTTAGAAACTGACCATTAAAGTAAATGCAAACGATGATCTGATGATGGTAGCGGCCTAAGAAGCCAGATGCCACGGGGTATGAGTCGTCCCCCGTCAAAAAATCGACCGCAGAGTGTCCCCGTCTGTGTATTAGGGAACGGGGAGGCACAACAGGTAAGGGCGCTGGTGTGATTAACCAGATGAACGAGAAGGGGCCATCTGTTGGTCAGCGTCCTTTCCTGTTGCGTTTTCTTTTCAGCGTAACAGCGGTGCTTAACAGCACTTTGGGTACAGTTCCACGAATTTACGGGTATATCCCGTCATGCTGAAAGCGCTAATCACGCTGGAAGCCAGGGTTGTGCATCCCCTGTTACCGAATTGCAGCCAGGGCGCGGTGCGCCGAAAAGCATACGGAGGTGGAAGCCCTCGCCGGAGACGTACCCGGCAAGTGATGGTGTAGCTCAGCGGTTAGAGCGGTTGACTGTTAATCAACGGGTCGATGGTTCAAATCCATCCACCATCGCCAATGCCGGTTTAGCTCAGTTGGTAGAGCGCCTGCCTTGTAAGCAGGATGTCAGCGGTTCGAGTCCGTTAATCGGCACCAGCACAACAGGTAAGGGTATTTTGCGACGTCGGAGATCGCCGAGCTTGGCAGAGGGTTCGAATCCCTACGAAGTACCCTTACCGTTGTGATGAATGCGCAGGCTGATGCGCGAAAGACATTGCAGCTATTGCGGAAAAGAGCTGTTCGGCGGGGCAATTAAACGCCCGTGAGAGTCTGAAATAACCGCAAGCCGGAGATCAGCACCGGTCATCACAACACAACAGGTAAGGGCATTCTCCCTTATGGGGCTTGGCTTAAATGCATCGAGTGCTCTTACCGTTGTGATGAAGTGCAGCTCTTTGAAGCAACCAGAAGATAAGCATCTGGCTTCACAACATAAACCGCAGGAACGACCAATAAACGGTAGTCCGTATGGAGAACACCCCGTTGAGGAAGAGGCCTGGCCGGAACCGTAACCGGCACTACAACGTTGAGAACACTGGCGTAACGGGGTCATATCCCAATCTACGAATAAATGTTGCGTTGCAGCGTGACAACCAGTGTTCTCAACATTGTGGTGAATGCACAGGCTGATGTGCCGCAACTACAGTAGTGCGCGCTTTGCGGGGCTTGCTACAACCCTGTGTCGGAGTTCAGCACCGACCATCACAGTTTGATTCTCTGGCATGAGCATAACGCTGAAATAAGTCCAGTCTGGTGCGGCCCGATCACCCGCCGTTAGCTCCACGAAACGGAGCACGTAACAGGTAAGAGCATTCTCCTGTAACGGGTTCATATCCCAATCTACAGGTCCACCAGGAATGCTCTTTCCGTTGCGGTGAATGCGGCTAAGCGCACGCGGGGAAATGGTTATATCTGTCCATTATTTCTCCTTATTTCCCCGTCCATGGTGGATAACCAGCCAAAGGACACCGGGAAGCACCCGGCACCGCAACCTTATTTCCCAACCAGTAATGAGGTTAATAAATGCTCGGCATTCTCAAAAAGAAATTCCGCAAAGCGGCTGGCGGAGTCAAGAAGATGGAAAACCGTGATGCGGTGGAAGCGACTGTCTGGGGCGCATATTCCATTGCATACTCTGACGGCACCTGCGATGCGAAAGAAATTGCAGTGTTGGAAAAAACCATTGCAGCACTTCCTGCCTTTGCGCCGTTCTCCGGTGAAATTGCCCAGATGAGCGCCAATATTCGCGCTCAATATGAAGCCTCGCCGCGCCGAGCGAATGCCCAGGCTTTACGTGAACTGGCTGACGTGTCTGGAACTAATGATGCGGTAGATGTTCTGTGCCTATGCATTGATATTGCTGACCAGGATGGCATTGGGGCAGAAGAGCAGGAGCAATTGAAGAAAATTGCCCAGGCTCTTCAATTGCCACTGGAACAGTATATCTGATGGTTATAAAAGCACGTCTAATTCTGGCTTTGGTTTTTCTCGTGCTATCTGTGCTGGTGGATTTCACCAGCACAATCCTGTCGGTTTTATCCGACGGGGCGTTGGTAGCAGTAGCTGTAACATTGGTATGGCCGATATTAAAAACAGCTTCTAAGGATCAGTGATGGGCTTCTGGGATTTTGCTGACAAGCATCCAATTGTTCTCGTTGTCATTGCTGGCATAGTTGTAGGCGGTATTGTTAGCGCCATTGAAGCACTTAGGAAACAGTAATCCGGCCCTTTAGCTCAGTGGTTAGAGCTGGCGACTCATAATCGCACGGTCACCGGTTCAAGTCCGGTAGGGGCCACCATATTTGGTTGTAACACGGCGTCTGGCACATGCGTCGTTAGCGGTCTGGTGACGTTAAAGGGGTTACCTTTTCCCCTAGCTCAGGCAACAAACCAGGTAGCCGAAATGTGCAAGTCACCGTTGGAGGGATAGCGGATACAGGGACTCACCATCCTGGCGATTCGGTGTGACAGCCGGGAAGAGTCCGGCGCATTAATCCTGATTTTCTGGTGATGACTCATATCGTTAGGAGTGATTTGAGTATGCCGATTATATCTGACATTCAGCACGCCTGGGTGGAGTGCTAATGTCTGCATCCCCTCTTGAATCCATGCCAAATTCCCTTAGTGCAGAACAAGCTGTACTTGGTGGCTTAATGCTTGATAACTGCCGCTGGGATGAAGTTGCAGATCGTATAGTTGCTGATGATTTTTATACCAGTGCTCATCGTGAAATTTTCAGTGAGATGGAGAGGTTATTAAGTCATGGCAAACCGATTGATTTGATAACACTTGCTGAAGCACTTGAACAGAACGGTAAATTAGAACGCGCCGGTGGTTTTGCGTACCTTGCGGAGATGTCAAAGAACACGCCCAGCGCGGCAAATATTTGTGCTTATGCGGATATCGTTCGTGAACGCGCGGTTGTTCGTGAAATGATTTCCGTCGCAAATGAAATAGCTGAAGCTGGATATGCGCAGGATGGCCGGGGCAGCAATGAATTGCTGGATATGGCCGAACGCCGCGTTTTTGAAATAGCTGAAAAACGACAAAAGAGCGGTAGTGGTCCAAAAGATATCGCCAGCATTCTCGATGCAACGGTATCTCGCATAGAAGAGTTGTTTCAGCGACCGCATGATGGTGTAACGGGACTTGATACCGGATTTACCGATCTCAATAAGAAGACGGCAGGGCTTCAGTCGTCCGATCTCATCATTGTCGCCGCCCGCCCATCTATGGGGAAGACCACGTTTGCGATGAATCTCGTCGAAAATGCCGCAGTTCGTAACGATAAGCCCGTATTGGTTTTTAGCCTTGAGATGCCGAGCCACCAGCTGATGATGCGCTCACTGGCTTCTCTTGCACGCGTTGATCAGACTCGTATTCGGACAGGGCAACTTAACGACGAGGATTGGGCGCGGGTTTCTGGCGCAATGGGTATTCTGTTGGACAAGCAGAATATTTTTATTGATGACTCAAGCGCCCTGACACCTACAGAGCTTCGTTCCCGCGCTCGTCGTGTTTATAAAGAAAATGGTGGTTTGAGCATGATTATGATCGACTACCTGCAACTTATGCGCGTCCCCGAGCTGCAAGATAACCGAACGCTGGAAATTGCCGAGATTTCTCGCTCACTGAAGGCGTTGGCGAAGGAATTACAAGTACCGGTGGTGGCATTGTCACAACTTAATCGATCGCTTGAACAGCGTGCGGACAAACGACCGGTAAATTCAGATTTACGTGAATCAGGAGCAATTGAGCAGGACGCAGACCTGATCATGTTTCTGTATCGCGACGAAGTTTATCACCCGGATAGCGAAATGAAGGGCATTGCCGAGGTAATTATCGGAAAGCAACGAAATGGCCCAATTGGCACGGTGAGATTGGCTTTTAACGGCCAATACTCACGGTTTGATAACTATGCTGGTGCTGACTGGCAAGAGGATTATTAATGCAATGGAATGAGGAAAAGCCGATGAACATCCTGATCATTGGGCGAAAATTTGAAGCTATCAGTGATGTGAAAACATATACGGAAATGTGGGCTTATAACCTGGCCTGCGCCTTTAGTGAGGCAGGGGTAACATTGCAATACCATCGTCCATATTCCCCTGGCGTCGAAAGCCCGGAGGATTATGTTGAAGCTGTGTTGACTGCTGCGACCGCATGTTCTGCGAAGGCCATTTTGGCACCAGGATTGAGGTATTTTACTACGGTACCCAGGGAAATAGGCATGCAACTGTGTCGCCGATTCTCTGGATGGGTAGCCCAGGTATATGACGGTTCTATGCTGGATTCGGCACCAGTCGATATTACTTTTACTGTCCGCGATGATACCTGGCGGTACCTGGATAATCCCGGCAGGTTAGAGCGTCATAATCGTTTTAACAAACATGTTGGATGGGCAGCGAATCAGGAGCTGTTCCATCTGGAAACCAAAACAGACGATGTTCTGCGTATTTTTGTAGACCACGCTGCATTTGATGTTAGTGGTTTTGATCACTCCTTAAGTATCCTTATGAACCTTCAGCGTCTGACCGTTCCGTATGAGGCCAGAACGTTGACTGATGACGGATTGGTTACCATTGATCCGGGGAATATTTCGGTAACTCCATACAGGCGGACGCCGGTGCCAGCAACCGAATTTGCAGCTGAATTGCGTAAGAGTGACGTTTTTATCGTTACGCATCCCGAAAGCCTTGGATTAACTGTTCTTGAGGCGGCAATGTGTGGAGCGTTGGTATTAACGCCTCCCGATTGCCTTCCGCCGGATCGCCTGGAGTTGGTGAACCATATGGTTATCAAGTCGCGGATTGATTGGGATGAGGTTATTGCTCGCGTTGATCGCGTGAAAAATGCTGAAAAGGTCCAGTGTCACACCTGGTCGGCAATTGCGGAAAAGATGCTTGAGACGTTTATCACGCAGAAACCGTCGCGCGGTAACGGATAAAAAATTGAACCCGTCATAACAGAAAAGCCCGATCGCCGGGCTTTTCTTAAGCCTTGTCAACAGAGACTTGAGCGGCTTTTATGGATAGATTCCCGCTGGCCTCTATCGCCATACTTCCCCCCGCCTTCAGGGCGACATCCGCGCCTGACTTTATATCGAGATTTCCTGCGGAAGAGATGAATGCCGGACCTTGAGAAATGGCATATAACTCCCCGGCCTCGTTGAACCCGATTGTTGTTCCACTTTTCAAGTGCGTAACGGCCCAGGCTCCGCCCGCCGTCCGGATCTCCATTAGTCCGTTCCGCGACGAAATAAAGTCTTTTTTGGCGCTGGTTGATGGTTGTGCTGGTGCACCTTCAACTTCAGGCGGTACATAGCCTTCACCTTGTCCTGACGCTTCAGGCGGCACATTGGGAGCGCCACCGGATGCATCCTGTGCATAACCGATTATCAATGGCCATCGCGAATCCCCATTGTAGGGAAATTCTACCCATACTTTATCGCCGGGCAGAAATGGTGAAAACGTGTTTGCATTGGACAATATAGCTTCTGCCCACGGCAATGAGGCATCTGGTAACCCATCCATCATGCCGACAACACGTATTTGTGTACGCATCAGACCTTTAGGGTCATCGACGCTTATCACTACAGCCCGATACTTCCCTGTCAAACTACCCATTCACCACTCCTAACTGTGCACGGCTGACAAAACGAAAGCGGTCTTCGAAATGAGTCACGGACATCACTATCATTTTGTCAGGGATTGATTCATCGAGTTCTCCGTCACCTGCCGTGTTATGCACGACAATTTTCAGCGTCGTACCCGGAGTTAGCGCGGCATTTCCTTCCACCAGCATATCGAGGCGGGGGAGAATGAATTTGTTGTAGTTCGCCAGCGCGGTAGGATCGGGATTGCTCGTAAATTTAATGGGGTCTTCCTGGTTACCTGAGTAAACCACACCTTTGGTCATGTCATAACTGGCCATTCTGTAATTGTGGCGGCGCTGGTATTCATAATCGGCATTCAGGATGTTGAACTGACTAATTGTAAATCCGGATGTGTTGGGATTGGCGGACTCATAAGTAAGCGATGGAGCGGCGTTTGCCATTTTTTCCATACTTTTAAAATTGATCGTCCCCCTGGATGCCCAGCACATAGAACCGGTATCCCGGGCTATCTCCTGCAATACCTTGGTCGGTTTTTCTCCAACATTTAGGTGGTATGTGGATGTTTTTCTGAATGAGTCAGCATTTACCTTCAGACCAGGGGCAAGAGAGGAAACTACGGCTGATGGGGGCTTATCAACAAAATACTGTGCGCTGGTGGACGGAACTTTTAATAACCGCACCGGGTTACTAAACGCGTAAATCAGTACAGTATCGTCCTTGCGCGGCGCTTTAAGAACAAAGAACTCTTCCGAGAAGAGGATGCCGCCATGACCTTCCGGATCACCAAGTGAAACGGTCAGTATTGTCCCAAATTTCACCCCCAGCTTATTGACCAAGTAAGCCGTTGAATCCCTGACCATGAGCATAAGCTGGGGACCAGATAGCTCCCCGGGTTCGACATAGGTACATCCTACGATCATTTCGCGAGGGATTTCGTTCTGCCCAATTGAAACAGATTGCAGGAATAGCTGAGTGCGTTTTGAATCAGTTTCCGGGGCTGTGGTGGTCTTTGTGGCCATCTCATTCCTCCAGAATTTTCGCTTTTACCGTTATGGTGCCGGTGGTTTGCTGCATATAAGCCAGGATAGGAAGCTCCGCCACAACGGTAAGGTTCAATCCAACCGCGAACAGCCTGTTGTCGGCGGTGCCGGTGGTCAGATCCTGAAATGCGATTGATTTTTGCCCTTCTATGTAACAGGTAACCGGTATCTCATAACCGCCGACATTGGCAATGTGAGTGAAAGATGCCTGCCCGAGGCTGGCATACATTCGTAGCCAGAATGCTAATGCAGTTGTAACCATCCCAAGAGATTCCTTCTCGTCACTGGCTATCCATAGCGAATATTCCAGTGAGAAAGGGATAGTCGATACCAGGGCTTCAATCTCATCATTTTCATTGGTGACATGCCCTTCATCGTAATTATCCCGGCACAGTTCACCTTCATAAATTGAAAACGCGGGAGAACGAGACAGATTCACAAGCGGCATTGCCAGCTTATTTACCGGGCCAGCAGAGGCTGTATCTTTGCGCCCGGCGCGATCGGCTTCAAATGACGACAACCACTCCTTCACATCACTAAAAGTGCCGAGCGTTATGCGATCTCTTGGTGTGCGTTTCAGGAACTCCCGGAACGACTGGTTAATGCGATCATTAAAGCTGACAACTTGTGAGTCGAACGCTTCGTTTAAAGCCTGGGCGAGCGCCGAGTCAATGCCATCAATAGTGGCAAATTCCAGCTTACCGGTTGGAGTAAGACCTTTTTTCTTAAAGATGGCCAGTAGCCATTCCTGATTATTCAGAATCACCGATGAAATTCCCTTCAAAGGCGCGTGAAGGCACGCAATAAAACAAACTGCCTACCCTGGCAGTGCCGTAATTGAATATTTTATGGATGTACCAGAAGCGGCGAATGGTTGTGCCGTCTGACAGCTGTTCCAGCCATTCGAGCATAGAACCCACTGGCACATTAACGGCGGCTAACCGAAGGATTAAAGCACTGTCGCTAATCCCTGTATTATCACTGCCGTCGTATAGCGCGTAGAAGGCGTCCATCTCATCCGGGCAGTCGAGGGCCGTTATCAGTTCTGGATCCTGATAGTCATATATGCGTTGGTTCGGTTCTATTATTTCAGATGCCGTTTCAGGTGCATTTTTGTCTCTGTAAGGTATTGCGCGATACAGAACCGCATCGAATGAGTCAGGGTCTAGCTTGATTGCCTTGAGCCAGTCCATCCGCACAAGATTATTAAATATTGCATGGCCTTCATAACGGTGGCGCACACCAGAGTCACTAAGCAGGCCGTGATCCAGATTGGGACGGTGATTGTCCTCCACAGGATCAACAATATTACCAACGTTAACACCATCGGTTTCGATTTCAGCATCAATATCTTCCTCTTCAATCAGTTCAGAACCTTCGCCTGGAATATCCGGATCCGATTCGGTGTCCGGGAGGTTATCACCAGTCACTTGTTGTGATGGTTCTGTGTCCTCAAACATGTCATCAAAGAAACCAGCCATCGATTATCCTTTCCGTTTACGGGCTTCGTTAATTTGTGTCTCAAGAATGCTTCGCGCCTGCGCGGTGGCAGCGGCCTTGTCCATTCCCTGACTCATGAAAAACTTTATGAGGTTGTTCGCCTGCGTTTGCAGGGCTTTTTTGAGAGCGTCGGCTTCAGCGCGAGCCTGGGCTTCCCTCACCCGCGATGCTTTTAGTTCGGCATTCTTCCTGTTTGCCGTGGTGCGAGCTTTTTTTAACAACCGGCGAACGTTGTCCGTGGCGCTATCTTTGGCGCGTAGTTTTTTGCCTAATGCATCCTGAGATTTCAGATATAACTCATACTCACGCGCCGCTTTAGCCTGATCCGTCGTTGTTGTCCGGTTGCGCGCGAGCGATTTAGCCAGTTCGCCTTTGAAATAGGTTGTTGTCTTCCGCTTGTCATCGCCGAAGGCCACCTGTTCAGCTGCTTTTTCCAGGGCAATAATGATGGCCTTGTGCCATGTGGGAGACTGAAAACGCGTCATAGCGTGCAAAACATGTTTGCAAGCCACACCAGTCAGATCAGGGTTGCGGATTTTAGGGAAGGCATACTCTTTTGGCGGCGTGACAGCATAGTTACCAGCCGTGGCCATATAACGATACCAGTATTGATGGCGTCCACAATCACAGTCGAAAGATACCCGGCCCTTGCAGAGATCGGCAGCGATTCGGGCTTTTTTCGCACCGTCTTCAGCAATTTCCTCAACGGCTTTATCCCATTCCTCAAATCGAATTCTGACACGGTGATGCTGGTGGACCGACTCATCCGAGGCATTAACAGATATCAATGCAAGGTTGTGTTTTAGCCCGAGGAATGTCGCGGCTTTGATCCCTGTGCCATCAGAAACTTTGTTGTTAGCGCGTTTTATATCAATGCTGGTGGACTGCGCCACCAGCTGAGCATAGGTAATGCCGGGTACCGTGCTCTTGAATTTGGTTTTATGAGCCTGCCTTGAGGTGTTGAAACTGCGTATATCTTCGGGCGTAAAGTAGGTGCCATCTTTCTTTTTCCCAAGGCTGAGGAATGCCTCAAGTTCGCGGTTACGCATCCCCATAATCCTTGGGGTGAGTGTACGTCGCGCGTTTCGCCGATTCTGACGCTGCTGTTTACGGATAAGATCGAAGACCTTGTTAAAGTCTTTTGCACTTAATCCATCAGTCTGATAGCGACCAAGATTGTCGCGAGCATATTCAGTTGGCATTCATTTCCCTTACGCAATGGATAATGTCCCTATCACCTGGCCGTCATATTGGAAATGGCGAATCATTTCGCGGATCCATGTGGCAGGTGGGAGTTTTAATTTTTTGCCAACAGTCATACCCTGAGACTCATCCTCAAGCCCGGCGGCGAGCGTCACAACCCAGCGTAGCTCTGCTATGCCCCACATACGGTAAGCCAGCAAATCCGGGCGATATTGCTCATCGGGAAGAACGTAATAAATCGTCAGATTCTTGTCGTTCGATTCACACATAAGCATCACCTCTTTGCGTAGCTCTGCCCTGAGTATTGGATCGGCTATGTTGCGGTCGTCATACCGCGACAGAGGATATTGCCGGGTGCTTTGGGTTGTAGTGATTGATGTAGCCATAGTCAGCCTGCCAGAAATAGATGATGGTGATTCTACCGCTAGTCATTTGTTGATTATTTAACTCAATAAAAGAAAATTATTAGTGCAATTTTGGTTGTGAAATGTATCATTCTGCCCTTAAGTAGGTTCTTCATGAGGAAACAAAATTGGCAGAACGTGTTGATGATGCAGAGCTGAGCATGAATCAGTTAGAAGCTCTCAAAGACATGGCCATCGATAACATCAGAAAGCAGGCACAGGTCGTGAGCCAGGTATTTACAGGGAAGTGTCGTTACTGCAATGAATCGATTGAATCAGGCATTTATTGTGACGCTGAGTGTGCGCAATGGCACAGGGAAGAGCAGGCCGCAAAACAGCGTAAATATGGCATGCGACCGGCAGGATTTGACTGATTGTGTTGCGCTTTACTGAGGAAGAGTTTCAGGCTTTTAGTGAGCGTCGAAATAAGGGGCGGTCCAGGCCAAAAACCAAAAAGGATCCATTCTTATCGCTTGCGCCGGTAAAAGAAGTTTCTCCACATGCGAAGGCACTTGCAGCACTTGCAAAGAACCCAGACCTGCGCGACGGAAATTGCGAGCATTTCGAGCAGGTTTTCATTTTTGATTACTTCGAACGCAAGCACCCTGACATCTATGAGCTGTTGCATGCAACGCCTAACGGAGGGAAACGTTCAAAAGCAACCGCCGGGAAAATGAAGGCTGAAGGGCAGAAAAAAGGTTATCCGGACATGAGTCTCGATAAAGCATGCGGTATTTATCACGGCATGCGAATTGAGCTTAAAGAACCAAATGGTAAAGCCCCGACGAAAGAGCAGATCGCCTGGATGCGCAGGCTTAGAGAGGAAGGTTACTACGTCGTTCTTGCGTATGGTGCAGAACAAGCGATAACCGCCATCCTGGAATACATAAGCCTTAAAAAGGGTGAGGCTATTGAGCATGTATTGAACGGCGACAAGTGGTTGTATGCTGCTTAAAATAATAAATTAATTAGTGCATGCACGCTCTTTGTGGTAGTGCACTTTAACATCGGGAGAATAATCGTGTCATCCAAGGTTAATTATGAGTCGCTGGCATCGGTCATGCCGCGTAATGAACAGGAAACAGATGCTGTAGTGGACCCTGTAATCGCTGAAATGAATGCTCGCCTGGAGGCTGAATTTGCAGCTGAGAATGAACATACCACCCAGGGCGACTAGGACTGTTTTTTGTGTCGGTAGCGGTCCGTCACTCACTCGTGAGGACTGTGCTGCTATAGAAAAAACTGGCTGTTCAATCATCGCGGTTAACAATTCCTGGCAGATGTTCGATGACATTTATGCCTTATACGCCGGTGATTTGTCATGGTGGAAGCAATACGGATCCACCATACCGGGAGGGAGATTCCGCAAAGTGACAGCTAACCTGGCGGCGGCGAAATCATTTTCGTTGGAGTACAGGCGATATTGTGGACCGGCGGAAGGGGTAAATAGCGGCGCGCAGGCTATCAGTCTGGCTGCTGAATCAGGGGCTGAAGTAGTGGTATTAGTCGGCTATGACTGTTCTCTGCAAAACGGCCTTCATTGGCATGGCGCGCACCCTCAAGCCCTACGGAATCCAACGCAGGTGTCTATTTCAAAATGGCAACAGCAGTTCCTGGATACCCGCAAAAAACACGCAGATTTACATATTTTGAATGCAAGTAGGAGCAGTGCAATTCAATGTTTCCCAAGAATAAATTTAGAGGCAGTGATCGCGTTATTATCGTCGGCAGTGGCCCAAGCGCCGCAAACTTTGTTGCGCCGCGCGGAGTGCCGATTATAGCGGTCAATGGGGCCATCGACTGGCTGAACCGCGCTTCTTATTTTTTCACACTTGATCCATCGCCAGACAATATGCGGCGCGTTGGTCGTGGCCGCCGTCGCCGTGGTGTTTGTTATTGCATGGCACTACCCGATGTTAAAGAACGTGAAGTCAGAGACGGCGTTCTGTGCTTCCGTCGTGTGGCTGAACGTGGCATGGAGCCAAAAAATACGAATTCTCCCGAGTGGTGGGCGTGGCGCTGGTCCGCACATTTCGGACTTTGCGAAGATGAGAATGAAATTGCCAGCGGCAATAGTGCATATGGTGCTCTGAACCTGGCTTTCCATATCGGATTCAAACATGTCGCCCTGGTGGGCGTTGACGCTACACAAGAACCACGCGTTCACTCCGGCGGCACGCCAAAAAATCTAAGTCACCTGCCTTTGTTATTCCAGTCTGCGCGTGAACGGATTGACGTTGTTTCATGCGGGAAAATGGGAGGTATTCCGCAGATGACTCTTAAAGAATGGCTGAAGAATACATGATGGCACCCACAATTTATCACCGTATCGACGGTACCAAATACAGGAATGTCTGGGTTGTTGGTGATCTGCATGGTTGCTACACCAGACTGATGTCCGAACTCCATCGTGTGGATTTTGACCCGGCGCAGGATTTACTGATATCGGTCGGCGACCTTATCGATCGCGGTACTGAAAATGTCGAATGTCTGGAACTATTGCAGATGCCCTGGTTCAGGGCAGTGATGGGGAACCATGAGCGGCTGATGATTGATGCGTTAAGTCCAGATGGCAACGTGAATAACTGGCTAATGAATGGCGGACAATGGTTCTTCATGCTGGACACTGATCAGGAAATATTAGCCTGGGCGCTGGTGGAGCTGGTAAAGCGTCTGCCCTATATCATTGAGTTGAACACCGGGCAAGAAACTATCGTTATAGCCCATGCCGACTATCCGGATAATGAATACCAATTCGGTAAGGAGGTACCGCTTTTCAACGTTGTCTGGGCGCGCGAGCGTATCAGTGATTCGATGGATGATATTGGTGGCGAAATTTCGGGCGCAGATCGTTTTATCTTTGGCCACACTCCGGTGAAAAGCCCGAAGACATTCTGGAATCAGCAGTATATCGACACTGGTGCCGTATTTTGCGGAAACCTGACATTGATGAAAGTGAAAGGTGATGGTGCAGCATGAAGATTGCTTTAGTTTTTCGCTCTGGTGGTGACTATAACGCTTCCGATGTGCAGTGGCTGGTTAATCAACTGCCAAAAGGCTATGAAATTATTTGCCTGACAGACCTGAAGCGTTTACATGTACCTGGCGTCAAAGTTGTCCCATTGATCAACCAGTGGCAAAAGTGCCGTGGCTGGTGGGCGAAAATCGAGTTGTTCCGACCGGATATAACCGATGATCTGTTCTATCTGGATTTGGACACGGTTATTGCCGGTGATATACGCCCAATCCTAGAGCATCCACCAACCAGCTTCACCATGCTTAGGGATTTTTACCATCCACAATATCGTGGCAGCGGTGCCCTGTGGATACCAAATAGTGTTAAAGCGCATATCTGGAGTTCATTCTGGCAAGATCCGGAAGGTTGGATTTCTCGTTGTGTCACTACTGAGTGCTGGGGGGACCAGGGGTTCTTACGAAAGGTTATGGGCGATGATACACCAGCATTTCAGGATCTGTATCCAGGATGGTTTGTAAGTTACAAGGCCGATGTTGTGGAACCTGGTTCAAAATATGCGAGCGCGCGTTACTCCAGGGGGAATGGGGCATTACCAAAAGACTGCCGAATAATCTTTTTCCACGGCAAACCGCGACCTCGCGAAGTGTCAGAGGATTGGCTTCCCCTTATCAGCTCATTTTTTGAGCGAGAATCAGAATAATATTGCTCTAATAATTCCATATTTTTAAAACGTGATGTACACTCATCACGTTTTTTATTAGAGCAATCTACAAGGTGCACTATGTGGCCATTCCGACGGAAATATCACTACTGGCTGATCGCCTTTGTTACGCCGACCGGCGGTATCAGGCATGTCATCACCAGGTATCGCAACAAGAGACTCACCTTAGCCAGAATTTTACAGGCTGCCATAGGTGAGGGACTGGATACAAATTGCGTAGTCCTTCCTCCTTCATACTTAGGAAAAATGACCGAAGCACAAGCTAATACGGAACTTTGAAATGAGCACTTCAGCACAAAACCAATCAATCGAAAATGTATGTATCCCTGATGTCCTGAATGCCGGTATCCCGGCCATTATCCAGAACATCCGGGCCGCGCAACGCCGCGTTAGTTGTGATGACCTCACAGCACGTTTTTTTGATAATGCGGTTCAGTCAGCGGAGATGCTTCACGCACAGCTTATTGATGTTTATAACGCAGAAGCTGATAGCCATAACTCCCTGGTAGATGCAGCTGAAAATATGCAGTTGGATCTCGGTCTGAAGGGTAAAGAAATTGAAGAGCTTCAGCTGGAAATTGAACATTTGAAACGCCAGCAACAGGACGCGATCGACGATGCGACGCATGACGCCAACCAGCGTGCTGATAATGCCGAACGTATAAGCATTGAGCTGGAAACAAAACTCAATGAAATGACTGCGATGGTTGAACTGCGGAACTCACAGATTTCAACGCTAAAATCTCAATATAAAGAGATCATGAAACTTGATCCTTTTAACCTTGAGAAACGCTATAACAAAGCTAAAAGCGAGCGACAGGAACTGCGTAAGCAGGTCGCCGACCTTAACCAACAGCTCAAAAAAACTATTAAAGATGCAAGCGAGGCGCGCGTGGCATTTGCTAATAAAAAAGCAGAGGTTACCGCGCTGGTTAATGAGAATGCCAAATTTGCGACGCTCAAGAAGGAAATGTATGGCATTACTGAGCGCCGTTTCCCTGCAAGCAAACTTCATCCGACGTTAGGGCAAATCTCCTTCTTCCCGCGCCTCCTGGCTTATGGGATCTCATCGCCTAAAGAGTTCAATAACGAGCGTCCTTATATCGTTTCTAAGCTGGACTTTGCTTATCAGTTCTGCTGCGACATGGGCTATGCCATTGATATCCGAATCAACGAATGGTTGATGCCAAACTTCCAGCCGTTGGCAATTTTCCGCGAGTTCCAGCCGGAAGGTTGGGTAGAGTTCTTCCATGAATTGATCTGTAAAGAGATGGAAAGCCGTCGCCCGGAATTGGTCCGTCGAGTTGAGTGGGCGCAAGAGGTTATGTTGGCAGATGCAGAGCTGCCGTTCGAACCGGAATTCATTGATGATCTGGCAACTAAAGGGCTGCATACCCTGTTTGATGTGGTTACCCGCCGTCATGAGCAGTTGGTTGTCGAATTGGGTTTAGAGGAAACTGCGGCAAGAAGACTTCTCGATGTTTGCTATGCACGTAGCGATGCATGGGAAAAAGAGAACGGCGGCACTATTTACGTTCGCTGATAGTTACAGTGTCACTTTTAATGCTGGTGGAGTGCTCCCACCAGCATTTTTTTTCGTCCAATGAGGAGGGCATTTGAGTATTTTCAATAAACACGCACACCAGGAACGTCCGTACATCGTCATAGTAGATATTGATGGGACGATATCAGAGGCAACGGAAGACAGGCTGCATTTACTTCCACCACCTGGCAAAGGTGCATTAACAGAGCACTGGAACGAGTTTAACCTTGCCTGTGACACTGATGCTCCCATCACTCCAGTTATTGATATGGTGCGCCAGTTGTCCGGCATTTACACCCTCTGGTTTGTAACCGGGCGCTGTGAGATAGCCAGGGATAAAACACGAGCCTGGTTGCGTAAGCACGTAACAAATGGGGCGGAGCCTTTGCTATCTATGCGTCCTGCCACCGATGACAGAAATGACGGTCCAGCAAAGATTGATCTCCTGAAGAAAATTGGTCTAAGTAAAATTGCGTTCGCGCTGGAAGATAAGATTGAAGTGGCGCGTGTTTTCAGGAGTCACGGCGTACTTACGTTAATGGTCAGGGAGTATGAAAACGCGCTTCTACATCAACAATAATTGCTCTAATAAATCTTGATTTTTAAAACAGAGAAAGTGAAAATAAAAACATGCCGTAAGGCGCGGCATGTATCCAATCAATCACAGGAGCTGAAAATATGAACACGGCATTCAAAATCATTATGGCCGCGATCTATTTCTGGCTGTTCTCTATCACTTTTGGCGGCATCGTCGCGCATGGGTAAGGGGGATGCATGAAAGGCGAAGTGAAAGAGCGCGGCATGATTTTCAACGATGAGATGGTCCGAGCCATCCTCGAAGGAAGGAAAACGCAGACGCGGCGGATAATGAAAAATCAGCCTGCGGAAGTTGGTCCAGAAGCACCAGTGATGGTTAGGGAAATTGGTGCAGGTTTTCAGTGGTACGGGGCTGATGGTGTAAGCAGTGTTTTCAATTGCCCCTTTGGTATCGTCGGCGATCGAATTTGGGTTCGTGAAACATGGGCGATATTAGGCAATGAGGATGGTTGCAGTGTGGACTGGAACGACAACCTTTGTCGTGGCGATGAGAAGAACGCAGCAAGGATTTATCGGGCCAGTTGCGAGCAAAAACCTGGTGATTACGGCTTATGGTCGATACCCGATGATGCCGACTGGAAACCTCACACTGTGAATGAAAAGTTTGATGGTGGGTGGCGTCCATCAATTCACATGCCGCGATGGGCATCACGCATTCTGTTGGAAATTACCAACGTGCGCGTTGAACGGTTGAACGATATCAGCGAATGCGATGCAAGGGCTGAGGGCGTTCCGCCTGCTGGAAGTTTGCTTCCTGATCACCCGGGAACATTCCTTACTCCCAAGGGGGATTTCGCAATGGCCAAGGTTGCGTTCCAGCGCCTGTGGGAATCCATCTATGGTGAAGAAAGCTGGAACGCTAATCCCTGGGTGTGGGTAATCGAGTTTAAGCGCATTCAGGAATAAACCGTGAGTATGCATCAAATCGTCAGTTTTTCAGGTGGACGAGCATCAGCCTGTCTCGTTCATCTGTTCGAATAGGTAGTGGCATGACAATCGTAAAAACCCATACCGGCACCGTGATCACCAAAGACGGTCCGCAGGTAAAAAAACTGCACCAAACAGAGCGGATGTGGGTCGTCGGCAAAAATGAGTTTTACCACAAAGATACCGGACGCCGCCACTTTGCAGAAAATACGCGCCGTCGACTGCTGTTAGACACCATCAAGCCTATCGAGGTGAAGCATGTTTAAACAGAACGAAAAAGCTATCGCTCAAATTGCTGATTATATCCCGCGTGCGTGCCGGGGTATGCAGTTGCAGGAAGCCAAAGCGCGCCTGGAGAAAAAAATTGCGCTCTATATTGATGACGGCTGTGATGCTGCCGTTCTTAACGCGGCGTTCGCACCAGCTCTTAACAGTCATACTCGGGAGTCTTTTTTTTCGTGCATCGAAGCGCAACTCCGCAAAGGAGGCAGCCAGTGAGCAAAATTAATTACCGGGCACTGCGTGAGATAGCAAAACAGGCAACACAGGGCGAATGGGTCGCATTTATTTCGCCGGGTACTGGTACGTATGCGGTGCATACGCCCGGTGATAAACGATGTGAAGATGTTATCAAATGGACCGGCTTTGATGGGCTGAAAAACGCAGAGAACAACGCTCGTTATGTTGCCGCATTCAACCCAAAGGTTGCACTGGCGCTACTTGGTGAAATTAAGCGCCTGGAGGACACAAATATTGATGCTATGTGCCGAATAGCACCGCTTGAGACTAAGCTCGCGGCGCTGGTGGCAGAGAACGCCGGGCTGAAACACGCAATGGCCGTAACTCTTGAGCATGTGTCGGTCACGGATGCAGGGCAGGCTGGTGTTGCTGCAATGATTATCAACGATGCCCTACACCACAGCGAAACTCCAGCTACCGATGCTTTTCTGGCTGAAATTCGTGCGGAAGCACGCAACGAGGGGATTAACTATACCGCCAGCCGTCTTGCTGCTGCGTTCAATCACGGATTTATCAATAAGTCTTTGCGTGAAGTTTTCGACGTTACACGCATGATTTTGTCAGCGAAAGAAGAGTTGGCTAATGAAGCGCATCCGATTGATGGCCTGTCTGGTGAATATGCGGAGAAATCCCTTGAAGAATGGGCGGAACAGATTCGCAAAGGAAGCAGCCAGTGAATATCGACACGACAATAACGATCGATACGCTCCTAAATACCGGTCTGGCACTTCTCGGTTGGCTTTACATCATGTCCCGTACATGGCGATGGCTGGGTTCCATTTTCCTAAAACAGTGGAAAAAACGGCGCAAACAGGAACTACGCCAGAAGGCATTAGAAGCGTTCTATGACGCATTTGAGCTTAGCCGCATTGAACCAGGTACAACAGCCAGGATAGCGACAAAAGGCGACCTGATGATAGTGATGTTCCGACAGGAGAGAGCAGAGAAAGGGGAATCAGCATGAAATTTTCCAAATTTTCTGAGTTGGTGAATCGTATTTTGTCCAACAACCACAGCCATCGTCGCGATATGGATGTAACAATCGTTGTTCATTCGCCTGGCAGCATTGGTTCAACACCTTCAGTTGAGGTTCAGTCAATTCACGCTGGTTTTGATTGGGATTCCGGGAAAGTGCTTATTTTCCCATCACAGCCACTGACCACGCTAACACCAGAACAGATTACTGATATCACTGATAGTGTGCGCAAAGGTCAGTCTTGGCACGCATATCAGGAATACAAGAAGCATCAAGAGCAGTTGGAAAAATTGTCGATTGAACTGGATGCCGCAAAACAGCGCATTGCAGAGCTGGATGGTAATCGCACGGCGCTGGCAGTGGAGAATGCCTCAATGAAGCTGTTTATCAGGGGCTGTTGCTACGTGTTTGATGGCCAGCAGGATGAAATATCTGATGCGTATATCTGCGCAACAGACGGAGGGATGCCGCAAATTCCAGCCACCGACGCTTTCCTGGCTGAAGTTCGGGCGCAGGGGGTGGATGCTGCTATAGAAGCTGCAAAAAATCTGGTGGCCCAAGAATATGAGTATAAGGATTTCAAAGCGGCGCAGAGTGATTGCTGTATGCACCCTGGTTCAGACCTGGTAGGGAAGGTTGAAATGACTGAGTGGTTAGTTGACTTTGCTGCCCAGCTTCGCAAAGGAGGCAACCAGTGAGCAAGATTGATTATCAGGCACTGCGTGCTAAGGCAGAAAAAGCAACGTGTGGCGAGTGGTCGCTCGAATATGGAAAGAGCCGATTTGATGGTGATGATGCGCTAATTCATCGTGAAGTTGCTGGATATATTCCCATTTGCAGAATTGAAGGAGCGCATCCTGAAAGCGGTTTCGATGAAGATTTCCAAATAGAACAGCAGGCCAATGCTGAATTCATCGCCGCAGCCAATCCAGCTACCGTGACGGCATTACTGGATGAACTGGAAAGAAACCAGCAATACATAAAACGCCGCGATCAGGAGAACGAGGATATTGCGCTAACGGTAGGGAAGCTGTTAATCGAAAACGGTCAGCTTGTTGCCGATACGCTACGCCACTTAGCTGATAACGAAATCGACTCTGATTATTTTGCTATCACCTCAACTAATGAGAACGGTACTGAAATTGATCATGAGATGTCTATTACCGATTACGCACTGCAAGCTGCCGGAACTGTAGACGAATTGGTTGCGGCGCTGGAAGCCGCAGAGAAGCGCATTGCAGAACTGTCTGCTAGCCACAGCAAATTGCGCGACACAATGGCTGGCATCCACAACACAATCCGAATGGATGGCGGCTATACGCCACTGGCAGCAATCCTTAACGCTGCTAAACGCGCATATGAAGAATCAGCAAGCGCCGCTGGCATTCGCATCAAAGGAGAGTGATATGGCGTTAACACACCGCGAACTCTGTCAGATTGCGTACAAGTTCCTTAAGCGCA
>OLRM01000292.1_pt1 | contig 50834 bp, 36 predicted proteins | sample 1643211 | NCBI WGS metagenome assembly OLRM01 (sample SAMEA3136690, study PRJEB25190) | human gut metagenome | biome: human gut; feature: human-associated habitat; material: faeces | place: Austria | collected 2013
ATAGTCTTTATAAATAATGAAACTAAGAAACTAATTTATATGGAGGGTTTAACAATGGGTAGAGTATATAACTTCAGCGCAGGTCCTGCTGTACTCCCTGAGGAAGTGCTTAAGGAAGCTGCCGATGAAATGCTCGATTATAAGGGCACAGGTATGAGCGTAATGGAGATGAGCCACCGTTCCAAGGCGTTCGATGACATCATCAAGGAAGCTGAAAAGGACATCAGAGATCTTATGGGTATCCCTGATAACTATAAGGTGCTGTTCCTTCAGGGCGGTGCTTCTCAGCAGTTCTCAGCCGTTCCTATGAACCTTATGAAGAACAAGAAAGCGGCTTACATAATCACAGGTCAGTGGGCTAAGAAGGCTTATCAGGAGGCTCAGAAATACGGCGAGGCTGTTGCTGTGGCTTCTTCTGCTGACAAGACTTTCTCTTATATCCCTGATTGTTCAGATCTGGATATCCCAGAGGACGCTGACTATGTTTATATCTGCGAAAACAATACTATCTATGGTACAAAGTACAAGACTCTGCCTAACACAAAGGGTCACACACTTGTTGCAGACGTTTCTTCCTGCTTCCTGTCTGAGCCTGTTGACGTAACAAAGTACGGCGTTATTTACGGCGGCGTTCAGAAGAACGTTGGTCCTGCCGGCGTTGTTATTGCTATCATCAGAGAAGATCTTATCACTGATGACGTTCTCGAGGGAACACCTACAATGCTCAAGTGGAAAACTCAGGCTGACGCTGACTCTCTTTACAATACACCTCCTTGCTATGGCATCTACATCTGCGGCAAGGTATTCAAGTGGATAAAGAAAATGGGCGGTCTTGAGGCTATGAAGGCTCACAACGAGAAAAAGGCTAAGATACTCTATGATTATCTTGACCAGAGCAAGCTCTTCAAGGGCACTGTTGTTCCTGAGGACAGATCTCTTATGAACGTTCCATTCGTAACAGGCGACGCTGAGCTTGACAAGAAGTTCGTTGCTGAGGCTACAGCAGCAGGCTTTGTAAACCTCAAGGGTCACAGAACTGTTGGCGGTATGAGAGCTTCTATCTACAACGCAATGCCTATCGAGGGTGTTGAAAAGCTCGTTGAGTTCATGAAGAAGTTCGAGGCTGAGAACGCATAAGCGTAACCTTATTATAAGAGAGGGTAATTTACAATGTATGAGATAAAGACATTAAATAAGATCGCTACCTGCGGTACTGATATCTTTGACAAGGCTAAGTACACAGTAAGCGACAATGCTGAAAATCCTACCGCTATAATGGTACGTTCAGCAAAGATGCACGATATGGAAATGCCTGAGAGCCTGCTTGCTATTGCAAGAGCAGGTGCTGGCGTAAACAATATTCCGGTTGAGAAGTGCGCAGAGCAGGGAATCGTTGTATTCAACACACCTGGCGCAAACTCAAACGCTGTTAAGGAACTTGCTATTTGTGCGCTTCTTCTTTCTTCAAGAAAGATAACAGAGGCTGCTGCATGGGCTGCATCACTCAAGGGCACTCCTGACGCTCCTAAGACAGTTGAGGGCGGCAAGTCTAAGTTTGCAGGTCCTGAGATACTGGGCAAGACACTTGGTGTAATCGGTCTTGGTGCTATCGGCGGAAAGATCGCAAACGCAGCCGTTGCACTTGGCATGGACGTTATCGGCTATGACCCATTCCTTTCTGTAAACGCAGCTATCCAGCTTGAGCCTGCTGTAAAGGTAACTGCTGATATCAATGATATCTACAAGAACAGTGACTATATCACTATCCACGTTCCTTATACACCTGACACAAAGAACACTATCGACGAGGCTCAGATAGCAATGATGAAGGACGGCGTTCGTCTTATCAACCTTGCAAGAGGCGAGCTTATCAACAGTGCGGCTGTTGTAAAGGCTATCAAGGACGGCAAGGTTGCAAAGTATGTAACAGACTTTGCAGATGATGTTGTTCTTGGCGAGGAGAATGTTATCGTTCTTCCACACCTTGGCGCTTCCACACCTGAGTCTGAGGACAACTGCGCAACAATGGCGGCTCACGAGCTTATCGACTATATCGAGAAGGGAACTATCAAGAATTCTGTAAACTTCCCTAATGCAGAGCTTGCTAAAACAGGCGACCACCTTGTTTGCGTGCTTCACAAGAACGTTCCTGCACTTATTGCACAGATCACATCTGTTGTATCTGACAAGGGCGCAAATATCGAGAACCTTGTAAACAAGTCTAAGAAAGACTGGGCTTACACAATGCTCGATGTTACAGGCGACGTTGACACTGACGCTTTCAAGTCTATCGAGGGCGTTGTTGGCGTAAGAGTTCTTTAATTGTTCATAAAAGAAATTTTATATGCAGCAATGAGGCTGCCCACGGACGAACTGCGTCTTGGGCAGCCTTTTTTGATACAAAAAGCTATAATTTAAGTGAAAAATGGAGGAATTTAAAATGGACAAACTTATAACAGCAATTTTATTTATCGGAATACCAATGGCACTGACTCAGCTTATTTACAGGATAATTGACCGCAAGGGTAACAAGACCGCAAAGCTTGCTGAGCGTTTTCCTGTGCTTGTGAAGAGAAAGTTTCTTGTGCAGATAGGCGGAGCAATGGCGTTCGTTATCGTGTTCGGGCTTATCTCGCTTCTGCTTGACCTGCCTATCAAGGTGTTTTTCATTGTGTGCGGAGTTGTAGTGGGCGTGATAAATGGAATGGCAGTCACGCTTATGTACAGAGATTAGTCGGTTGCAACGTGGCAACTGATGAAAAAAAGCTGTCAGCATTTTTTGCCGACAGCTTTTTATGTATGCTTATTTCTTTCTGAAGACCACAAGCTTGCTGATGACATAGTTAAGTATCAGCACAACAACGTTTGCCACTATCTTTGTTACCCAATAGTTGAAGCTGAGAAGTGAGTAGCCAAGCCACATCATGAACATTTCTACGAGAAGAGTGAATATCCTTCCGCCGTAAAATGAAGCCGCTTCGGAGATTATCGCCTTTTTGCCCTCTGCTTCAGACTCGAAAACCCATATCCTGTTGGTTATGTATGCGAACGTTACCGCACATATCCATGATATGACGGTGCTTGTGGTGGAAACACCGCCCTTGCCTATGCCTGCCTGCTCCAAAAGCACTTTTGAGATGCCTGCGGTCACAAAGCTGACTGCGGTGGTGAGTACGCCGAAAAACAGATACAAAAGCATTTCCTTGTTTTTGACGTAAAAGGGTCTGAACCAGCCGAATATCTTCCAGTCCATTATTTTGTCGAAAATGTCCTTATCTTTCTTTGCCATTTCTGTTATCTCCTTTTGTGCATATGAATATTATGAACACAAAGAATATTATAACTCTTTTACATCGTTTTTTCAATAATACTGTTGCAATTGGTTAAAAAATATGTTATGATAACTATATGTAGTCAGTTTTCATGACTGCCTTTAGTGCTATTTTTATAACTAGGGCAGCAAATTTATACTCTGACCTGAAAGGATAATTTTATTTTATGAAAGTTGTTATCATCGCTGTGCTTCTTATGCTGTCTGCTATTTGTTCTGCAACGGAGACAGCGTTTTCTTCATGCAACAGGATAAGGCTAAAAAAACTTGCAGACGACGGAAACAAGTCTGCAAAGAAGGCAATGAACATATGCGATAATTTTGACAAGGCACTCACTGCTATACTTGTTGGAAACAACGTGGTGAACATTTCTTCATCTTCTATTGCAACGGTGCTTTTTACGGAGAAGTTCGGAAAGGGAAGCGTGGGTCTGGCTACTGTAGTCATGACGGTGCTTGTGCTTATTTTTGGTGAGATCTTGCCTAAGAGCCTTGCAAAGGAAAATTCTGAGCGGTTTTCTATTCTTATGGCGGCTCCGCTTTCCACATTCATGTTCATCATCACACCTATTACGGCTATCTTTATGGGCATAAAAAGCGGTGTTTCAAAGATTGTGGGCAACAAGAACAGCGAGCCGTCTGTTACTGAGGAAGAGCTTAAATATATCATAGACGAGATTCAGGACGAGGGCGTACTTGAAGAGCAGGAGTCGGAGCTTGTGCGTTCGGCACTGGATTTTGACGAGATAACCATAAGCGAGATACTTGTGCCTAGAGTAAATATCGAGGGCGTTGAGCTTCATGAGGATATGGAGAGCATAAAAAAACGCTTTGTGCAGACAAAGTTTTCAAGGCTTCCTGTGTATGACAAGGATATAGACCACATTGTGGGACTTATCCACCAGGCTGACTTTTTTGAAATGTATCTGAAGGGTAAAACGGACATAAGCCTTATAATGAACAAGCCACTTTACATAACTGAAAACCGCAAGATCTCTGAGATCCTGAAGCAGATGCAGCGCAAAAAGGTGCATATGGCGGTGGTGCTTGACCAATATGGCGGCACGGAGGGCATTTGTACCCTTGAGGATATCATAGAGGAGCTTGTGGGCGAGATCTATGATGAAAGCGACGAGGAGGATACCTCCCTTGTGAAAATAAGCGACGGTGTTTACGAAGCGTCGGCGGAGCTTTCGGTATCGGATTTTCTTGACAGGACAGGACTGCCGGAGGACACTATCGAAACCGAAAGAACATCTCTCGGTGGCTGGATAATGGATATGCTTGACAGACTTCCTGAGCAGAATGAAGTTATAAGCTGTCCGCCTTTTGAGATGACAGTGAAAATGGAGGACGAGCAGAAAATAGACAGGATACGCTTCAAGATATCTGAGGAGGAGCTTGAAAGCAAGAAGGCGGAGGAAGAAAATGCCTAAGCAGATAAAGAAAGAGCAGATAAAAAAGTCAGAGCTTTTATACAGAAAATGGTCTGTTGCAGGGCTTGCGGCAGCGGCTGTGTTCATGGGGTGTATGGCTGGGCTTATGAGCATGATAGTGAAAACCGAGGGGGCAAAAGTGCCAACGATAGTGCTTTTTGCGGCGTTCATTATCTACACGGCAGTGTCGGTGGTATGTGCGGTGCTTGGAGTGAAAAGCTATGTAAAGGACGACTGCGGAGTGTGTCTTTTTCAGGGTATAGTGCATATTTACAGCGTTATAGCCTGCGTAATGAATGTGAGAATGGCATTTATAATACTGTTCTCAGCGTTAGGCTCGCAATCGGGGGTAGATACCCTTATAGGAAGCCAATCGCAGAACGAATTTATACAAAGTCAGTATGCAAGCTGGATATGTCTTGCTGTTGCTACTCTGTTCTCAGTGATACTTGGTATTTTGGCGGTAGTATGGCTTGTGAAAAATAAAAAGAACTGATAAATCGGCTTTGCGTAGGGGCGACCTTGGGTCGCCCGTTATTTCGTATGTTTCACAGCATACAGGTCTTAGAAAATCATATAGTAAGGAAGAAGAAAAATAATGTTTTTGCTTATACTTGTAGTTGTATGCTACACAATATGTTCCCTTAGTGACAAGTACGCTGTTTCGACGGCAAAATTCAACGGCGATGAGCTTGGATTCTTAATGGCGGCGGCAACGGCTGTTTTCATGGCTTGCTGTCTGCCTTTCCTCGACAGGACTATTACGCTTAGTTGGCAGTCATTTGTGGCGATAGGTCTGCTGTGCTTGTCGAAGATCCTTGAATTTAAGCTTTCGGCTATTATCCTTGACGAAATATCAGCCTTTGAGCTTAAGGCTTGGCTTGGTATCACCCTTTTCATGTCCTATGCAACGGATATTTTTCTTGGTGAAAAGCCGAGCATTTTCAAGTTTCTTTTTATCGTGCTTACTGTTGCAGGACTTGTTTTTATCGCAAAATCAGGCAGAACGGACAGCGGCAATATAAATTACCGCAGGATAGTTGTTCCTCTGGTGTTCTATCTTTTGGCAAGATACGGCTACGGCATAGTTGTAAGAGCGTCGGAGAATTACATATCCTCGACCATGGCGCTGTTCTTTGCGCTTATACTTATGGCTATCATACTTCTGCCAAGGGCGAAGCCTTTGGAGATATTCAAGAAAAATCAAAAGGGCGCATGGGTGGTTGTGCTTACAAAGATCCCGAATGTGGCAGGTCTGCTTGCGGAGAACGCTGTTATTGCTGTGAGCCTTGCGAGTGCGTCATTTATCCAGCCTATGATACTGTGTTCGCTGTTTGTTATAGCGCTCATAAGAAAAGAGCCTATCACAAAGCTGAGATTTATCGGCAGCGTTATTTGTATGGTGGGCATAATAGGATTTCAAATATGTTAAAAAAACGTCGGACGTTTTCAAATTCGTCCGACGTTTTGTTGTCTGAAAGTTTACAGAAATAAAGTGAGCGACCAGAGGTCGCCCCTACATTTTGATGTTATGTTTATCTTTCGGTATTGTACATTGCGGCAAACCAGTAATCTTCTTCAAGATAGCTTGTGACTTTCTTGCCCCATGTAATTTTTATTTTCACAAGACAGCCGTCAATATCCTCTTTTGGAAGCTCCAGCTTTTTTGACTCCTTGGCAAGCACCTTTCCGTCATAGCTGTAGACAGTGTAAAGCACGTCACCGAGCCTGTCCCCTGTGGCTTCTACGGACATAGGGGTTTTAAGGGTAACATTGCCGTCCTTATCTACATCTGCCTTTATATTAAATGACGGTACAGAGGAGAGCAGATCTTCAAAGCTCTCTTCAGCGGAAAGGCTCTCGCTCTTGCCGTTGGAGTATCGTGTCTTTTCAGTGCCGGGAAGCTCATATTTGCTTCCGTCACAGGTCAGCACAACTGAACCTTTCTCCACCTTTGGGGTTATATTTATCACAAGGGCGCAAGCCAAAAAGATAACGGCGGTAAGCAGACCTACAAGTATTTTCCTTTTCATTATTATCACCAATGCTATTATATCATCTTTTGGAATAATAATCAAGGGTAGTGTTTGAAAATGAGATCAAGCAAATGAGTTGCAAATGTACAATAAAATATATAAAAAACTATTGACAAAATCAAAAATATAGGTTATAATAACCTCATAGTAAAAGAGAGTAGCTGGCGGAGAGATCCGTTTATGTTTGCGTCAGTACGTTCCGATGAGGGACCGCTGCATATCTAAACGGCGAGACTTTTATTGATTAAATTGCCACAGGCGCAGTTTACCCAATAAACGTCTTGCCGATTTTTTATGCGTTTATTTTTCTGAGCCTATGAGAAAAGGAGGCTTTGAAGGGTATATCGGCAGCGACTACAGGAAAAAATAAAAAAGGTGGTATTTTATGAAGCAGTATCAGAAAAAACTTGACCAGCTTTACACTGAGTTTTCATCAGGTGAAAATGGTCTTTCAACCGAGCAGGCAGTGAAAAACTGCGAAAAGTTCGGACGAAATGTTATCACGGAGGGCAAGAAAAAGTCCATTCCCATGATTTTTTTAGAGCAGTATAAGGACTTCCTTGTGCTTATACTCATTATTGCTGCGATAGTTTCAGCTTTCATGAAAGACGTTGAGAGCTGTGCGGTAATTCTCGTTGTTATCACAATGAACGCTATTTTGGGTACAGTTCAGACCGTCAAGGCTGAAAAGTCACTGACGAACCTTAAAAAGCTTTCTGCGCCGACGGCTAAGGCTCTTCGTAACGGCGAAAAGGTCATTATCCCCTCTGAGGAGATTGCAGTGGGCGACATTCTTCTTATCGAAGCAGGCGACCAGATATGTGCAGACGGACGACTCATAGAGTGCGCTTCTGTACAGGTGAACGAGTCGGCACTCACAGGCGAGAGCGTTAATATCGACAAGGATATGAGCGATATAGAGGGCGAAAAGCCTCTTGCCGAGCGTGCTAACATGGTTTATTCAGGCTCTTTTGTCACATACGGCAGAGGAAAAATGCTTGTCACTGAGGTGGGTATGGACACTGAGGTGGGCAAGATAGCTTCGCTTATTCAGAACGCTTCTGAAAGAAAAACGCCTCTCCAGAACACTCTTGACGAATTTGGTAAGAAGCTTTCCATTGCTATACTTATTGTCTGTGCAGTAGTGTTCGGACTTAGTATGCTTCGTGGCGGCGAGCTTATGGATTCGTTCATGTTCGCTATCGCACTTGCTGTTGCGGCTATTCCTGAGGCTCTCAGCTCTATCGTTACTATTGTGCTTTCTTTCGGCACACAGAAAATGTCAAAGGAAAACGCTATCATAAGAAAGCTTCAAGCTGTTGAGGGCTTGGGCAGCGTTTCTGTAATATGCTCTGACAAGACCGGTACTCTTACTCAGAACAAGATGACAGTCAGAAAAATAATGGTAGACGGCAGGATAATCGACACTGACGCTGTTGATCTTGACGATGAAAAGGTCAAGACTATGACAAGAGCCATGATCCTTTGCAACGATTCAAGCTGTAAGGACGGCGTTGAGATAGGCGACCCTACAGAAACGGCTCTTATCAATTTTGGCACAAAGCTTGGCATTGACACTGACAAGGTGAGGGAAGATCTCCCTAGAATTTCTGAGATACCATTTGATTCAGACAGAAAGCTTATGTCAACTCTGCACGTTATCGACGGCGAGAAGGTGCTTTATGTAAAGGGTGCGGCTGACGTTCTTATAAACAGGATAACTTCAAGCGACGAGGAAAAGGCTGTTATAACTCAGCGTGTGGCAGAGCTTTCGGAAAAAGGTCTGCGTATACTTGCATTTGCAGAGAAAAAATTCGACAAGGATACCGTATGTCCAGAGGACGAGGACGGATTGGAGTTTGTCGGTCTTATTGCTATGATGGATCCTCCGAGAGAGGAATCAAAGGCGGCTGTTGCGGAATGCCGCAAGGCAGGCATAAAGCCAGTGATGATAACAGGCGACCATATCGTTACGGCTTCGGCTATTGCCCGTGAGATAGGTATTCTTGACGACAACTCAAAGGCTGTTGAGGGTCACGAGCTTGACGCTTATTCAGACGAAGAGCTTGTTGACTTTGTAAAGGACAAGGCTGTTTACGCTCGTGTTACACCTGAGCATAAAATAAGGATCGTAAAGGCTTGGCAGGCAAACGGCTGTATAGTTTCCATGACAGGCGACGGTGTGAACGACGCACCTGCGTTAAAGCAGGCTGATGTGGGCGTTGCAATGGGCATCACAGGAACTGAGGTTTCAAAGGACGCTGCCTCAATGGTGCTTGCAGACGATAACTTTGCAACTATAGTCAAGGCCATAAGAAACGGCAGAAACATTTACGAGAACATTAAAAAGGCTATACTCTTCCTGCTTTCGGGCAACTTTGCGGCAATTCTTGTGGTGCTTTTCAACTCACTGCTTGGACTTCCTGTTCCGTTTGCGGCAATACATTTGCTGTTTATTAATCTGCTTACAGACTCGCTTCCTGCTATCGGTTTGGGTCTTGAACCTCACTCCGAAGAGGTCATGAAACGCAAGCCAAGAAACGCAAACGAATCTATACTCACACGTCCTTTCCTGGGCGAGATAGCATTGTATGGCGTAGTTATAGCGATAGCAGTAGCTTCGGCTTTCATTATGGGAAACAAGACAAGCGCAGCTCTTGGTATGACGATGGCATTCGCAGTGCTTTGCTCTGCAAGATTGTTCCACGGATTCTCGTGCAAGAAAAAAGGTCCTGTTATCTTCTCAAAGGACTTTTTCAACAACAAGTTCGGTCTTATGGCGTTCGGTCTTGGAATGGTATTTTTAAACTCCGTTCTGCTCGTTCCACAACTCAAGGGACTTTTCAAGATAGCAGACATGACAGGTATGCAGTTTGCATGGATATACATTCTAAGCTTTGGCTCTATGCTCGTTATCCAGCTTATAAAGGCGATATTCTTTACAAAGTCTGAAAAGTAAGGTCAAGAGCATGACACATGGTCAATAAATGGGACGTCGAGGACGCTGCCCCCATACAATTTGTATAAAAAAACCGCTCTTCGTGATGTCACGGGGAGCGGTTTTGTTTTATTAAGATGTGGCTATTTTCGCCGAGAAGCTTTGCTTCCATGCCTGTATGGATATATCTATTTTCTTGCAATACTCTGAATAATCGTCATACTCGCCTTGCGGGATAAAAAGCGGAAGCGCATATATCTTCGGCTTGGTATTATAAAATGAGGCAAAGGCGTTTATTTCCCTTGGGTTTGGCTTGGGGCTTTGCTCTTTCGGAGAGGGATAGATTATTCCGCAGATGTCGCCGCCTGTAAGGAAAAGATAAGACAAAAGCTGGTGGATATCATCGTTGTTCCAATCCCAGAACTTGTATTTTGCGTCAAATATGTTTCTTTTGGAATTTGCTTCGCCCTTTTCTATATAGTCAGGATACCAAGGTTTTCCTTCAGCCCATTGCAGGCTTCCCTTGGAATTGTCTGTGAGCATATGCAAATAGCCGTATTCGTTCAATAATTTGACGGCGATAAACTCTTCCCACAGCCATGAAACATCTATCAAAATACCAAATGCGTCCTGCTCTTTATCGTCGAACACGTTCTGTCCTGATTCCTGCAATATCATCAATGCGAGCTTTCTTACGTCCTCGTATTTCTGATACATAGGGTGGGTTATCTCTCTTCTGCACTTCATGGAGTCGGAATAGTTCACGTTCATTCGATATGAGGGCGTTGCATTTTCTATGGCGTCTATTATCTCGTTGAGGATAACGTTGTTGTTGAGATAGCCTTTCAAAATGTCGGGGAAATAGTCTTTGATATAGTCGAGAGTTTGGCGTATGAGGCATAGAATATCGTTGTCGTAGGAATACTCTCTTGTGGAATATGCGGTCTTTCCTAAAAAGGGATTGTTTATCTTTATGTGCCTGTTGATATCCATAACGCCCTTGAAGTCATACTCGTTGTATCTCTTTCGCACATACTCTTTGTATATTCCGTCTTCGTAGGCTTCCATAAGCTTCATAAGAAACAGAAGCACCATTATGGCAGTATAGTCGCTTTCTGATTCGCTGTTTACGCTCAGGTCAAAAACATTTATACCGCACACACTGCACAATAGATAGAGCAGGAAATACTGTTTATCGTCCTTGTCAAAGCGTGACCTTATCTCTATTCGGTAGTTAGCTTCAATTTCTTCACCTTTGCTTCTGCAGGACAGCACGCCCACCCAATTGTAGGTGAAAAGCTTGTCATTGACTCGTGAAAATATCTCATTGTTTTTGTTTCGGCTTTGAGAAGGTATGGTGATGATATTACTGCCCTTTATCTGATTTAGATCGCTGACCTGCTTGATATCCTCCCAATAGCTTTCGGGTATTTTCTTTTCATCAGTTGCCTCATCATCATAGACCAATGAATACGCTTTATCATAGCTTCGGTTATCTTTAAGACTGATCGTTATATGATTATCCATTTTGCTCCTCCGATCAAGCCTTAAAATCCTTACCTATTTTCTCTACTTCGCTTTCAGTTCTCTTGCCCTTTACATACTCATACAATATCTGAGAGAGGTGGTTATCCCACACTTCTTCTCTTGCTTTTTTGTAGCCATTTCCGTCAAGATACAGCAGTATCTTTGCAAAATATGACGGACCGAGGTGATAATGTCTGTTAAGTTTAAGGGTGTTATCAATGGAATTATTGAGGTCTGTTATCTTTGATACATAATCATCATAATAATTGCCAAGCGCATTATCTACGCCCATTGCCTTTAAGACCTTATCCATTACGGCTTCTGCAGTGACTTCATGCCAAGCAAATCTTCTTCTTAAAGCAAAGTCAAAGACCTCTACGCTTCTGTCGATATCGTTCATTGTGCCTATGATATACACGTTGGAGGGGATAAAGAACTTATCGTTATCCTTATTTATATAGAATGTTTTGTCAGTTGCCAGCGCAGAATACTGCGTAGCTATCCTGCCTTTTTCTCCTCTGTAGTCTGCGTCCAAGCAGAACATGGTTTCACCAAGGACTTTTGATATTTCCGCTCTGTTTATCTCGTCAATGATAAAAAGGAAAGGAGGGAGGTCGGCTGGGTTGATGTTTTCTGTATCAAAGCCTTCCTCTTTTATCTTGTTTATCCAGAAGTCAACAATAGATCCATCCTCGTCAGAGAGAAACTCTTTTATGGTATCTTCCGTCACCTTTTGGCCTGAAGCCTTTATACGCTCTATAACTCCTGCTTTTCTACAGAATGACTTGAAAGAGCCGTTTTTTAATGTGTAACCTATGCTTTTGCTTGCAAGGTTTGGTCTTATGCCCTCGATAAAGTCTGTGTAGTCATATGAGGGGTGGAACTGCACCATTTCCATTTGTATATTTTTATCGGCGTTTTCGCCCAACAGCTTGTCGGCGATCTCATTTCTTGCGGAAAAGGTCTTTCCTGTGCCAGGTGCGCCGTTTAAAATGAGCTGTTTGTTTGCTTTTAACAGTGAATATGTATCTACCATAAGTGAAAAACCTCCGCCAGATGTGATTTGGACGTTGTCTATTAGAAATTCTGCTATCTGTTTCATTTTCTGTATAGCGTCAGCTTCTCCGTCAATAAATATGATGTTATTATTGGCGTCCCTAAAGATAGCTTTTCCACTGCTGTCTTTAAAATTGACCCAATCACCCGTTCTAAAAACGTCCATTTCGGTATCTTTAGGTATTAACCTTAAGGCATCATTTATTTTTGTAACAAGGTTATTTCCCTTCCCGTCAACAAAATTACCAGCATTTCTTGACCACGTTGAAGGATTTTCATAGGTTTTTTTATTGGGGTCAGGATACAATATATGAAGAAAATTCAAGATATGTTTTTTGTCTTTTGTTGACTGTACCCCCTGCAAAACTATCGCCATGAAAAAATGGAAATTTCTTTGCCGATAACCCTTATCTGTTTCTGTTTGAAATTGCTTACTATTCAAGTATTTTATCTGTTGTATAAACGTTTCGTCACCATTTTCTAACAGTTTTTGCACATCTTCAAATGTGCTTCTCCATGTTATTTTTCCCATATCAGGTACTCCATTCTTCTATAATTTTACTACAATAATTTCATTATATCTTATCAGCAACGCTTTGTCAAGGCGGAGTAATCAGAAATAGAGGAATATCCACCTGTTCATTGTGACAAAGTCAAGTCCTCTTACGTCTATTGTCCTGCTGGTGCAGTCTGATATTATGGTCACTGTTTCAAGGCTTTCACAATCGCTGAATGCGTTGTTGCCAATGGAATATAATGTATTTGGAATAGTTATGCTTTTAAGGTTTTTGCACTGATAAAATGCAAAAGAGCCAATACGTTCTGTGCCATAGGGTATCTCAATGCTTTCAAGACTTTTACATTCGCAGAACGCTTTTTTACCTATGCTTTCTAATGTATCAGGCAGAGTTATCTCTTTAAGACTATGACAGCCATGGAACGCATTATCACATATATCCTCCAAAGAATCAGGGAGCTTTATATGTTCAAGGTTTTCACAATTTTCAAATATGCTGTCGCTTATGACAGTAACACCATTTGGGATTGTTATGCCTGTAAGCTTTTTGCACCATTTAAAGGCATTCCATTCAATGCTGTCTACGGACTCAGGTATTTTTATGCTTTCAAGGCTGGAACATTTCTTGAACGCATCGCTATGTATAGCTGTCACGCTATCGGGTATGATCATGCTTTTGAAGCTTTGACAGCCATGAAATACAAAGGAGTCAATTTCTGTTATGGAATCAGGGAGCGTAATGTTTTCAAGGCTTTCACAGCCGTCGAATGCGTGTGCGCCAATGTAATATAATGAATCAGGTATAGTTATATTTTTCAATCTTTCGCAGGAAGCAAATGCTTCATTTTCTATTCTCGTTACAGAATCAGGGAGCGTGAGGCTTTCAAGGCTTGTACAACTCATGAACGCACTCTCTCCGATGCGTGTCACCGAATCGGGTATATTTATATTTTTTAATTTTTCGCAATCTTTAAAGGCATTAGGACCTATCGTCTTTAAAGAAGCAGGGGACGTTGTGTTTGTCGGATCGTTTTGGATATTTACGTCCGTAAGATTTTTACACTGCCGAAAGGCACTGTCACCAATGGTCTCCACTGAGGCAGGTATAGTTATACTTTCAAGGCTGGAGCAGTTATAAAAAGCATTTTTACCGATAGTTTTAAGTGAGCTTGGCAGAGTTACGCTCTTTAGACCGGTGCAATCCTGAAATGTGCATTTGCTGATCCTTTTTATAGAATCGGGTATAATTATATTTTCAAGGCTGGTACAGCCTCTAAATGCTTCATAACCAATAGTAGTTACTGTGTCAGGTATGTCTACATTTTTTAGCTTGGAGCATTCGCCAAAGATCAAAGAATGAATAATCGTTGCGTTTTTGGGGAGCGTTACGTTTTCAAGCTCAGGGCAAGCGCTAAGCAGAAATCTACAGTTTGTCGATTTCGGTATAGTCAGGTTTTCAAGGTTTATGGAACTCATTGATATATCCCTCCATTTTTCTTTATTTGACTATATTATAACACATCAACTGTCCGCTTGTCTGGACTGCAAATAAAAAAGCGGCCAAGATTCCTCTTAGTCGCTTTGCATAAATTTTCTTTTGAATCTTTGTCTAACTTTTTGGGGTCAGTTCATCAGAAATAGAGGAATATCCACTGATCCATGGTGTCAAGATCAAGTTCTCTTACGTCTATGATCTTGCTGGTGCAGTCTGATATTATGGTCACGGTCTCGAGGCTTTCACATTCGCTGAATGCATATGAATTGATGTAATTTAATGAAGTCGGGATAGTTATGTTTTTAAGATTTTTGCAGTTATAAAATGCCATGAAGCCTATATCTGTTACGCCATATGGTATCTCAAGGTTTTCAAGACTTTTACATTCGCTGAAAGCATAACTGCCTATGCTTTTGACTGCGTCGGGAATGGTGATGTATTCAAGACTACTGCAGCCTGCGAAAGTATTATTGTATATATTATCTATTGAATCAGGCAGTTTTATGTGTTCAAGGCTTTCGCAATTGTTGAATGCGTGTGCGCCAATGTAATATAATGAATTAGGAAGAGTTATGCTTTTAAGACTTTCGCACTGATGAAACGCATAATGTCCGATATCAGTTGTGCCATATGGTATCTCGATGCTTTCAAGACTTATACATTCATCGAAAGCATAACACCCTATGCTTATTAACGCATTAGGCAGGGTAATGTTTTTAAGGCTTCGGCAACCTGAGAACGCACAATTGGTTATTTTCTTTACTGAGTCAGGTAGCTTTACTTGTTTGAGACTTTCACAATTTTCAAATTCGCTGTCGCATATGACAAGCGTACCATTTGGGATAGTTATGTCTGTAAGTTTCTTGCACCCACTAAAGGCATTGCATCTTATGTCCTTTGCGGACTCAGGTATTTTTATGTCTTCAAGGCTCGTACATTCGCTGAAAGCATGTTCGCCTATGGCTTTAACTGTGTCAGGCAGGGTGATGTTTTTAAGACTTCTACAACCCTCAAACGCACTATTGCGTATCTCAGTTACCGTCTCAGGCAGTTTTATGTGTTCAAGGCTTTCGCAGTTTTCAAATACGCTCAGGTCTATGAGCGTAACGCTATTTGGGATAGTTATGTCTTTAAGATTTTTGCAGCCTTTAAAGGCATAGAAGCCAATGTCCTCTACTGAATCAGGTATTTTTATGCTTTTGAGGCTTGTGCAGTTTTCAAAAGCCTTTTCCCATATAGAAATTACTCCATCTGGTATATTTATACTTTCAAGACTGGTGCAGTCACTAAACGCCTCAAAGCCGATAGCTGTCAATAAGCTTGGGAGAATTATGTTCTTTAGCTTGGTGCAACCCTTAAATGCGGCATTGTCAATGCTTATTACAGAATCAGGTATAATTATACTTTCAAGCTCGGTGCAATTACAAAACGCTTCTTTGCTAATAGTTGTCAGTGAGCTTGGAAGAGTTATATTCTTTAGTTTGGTGCAACCTTTAAATGCGCCTTTGTCAATTATTGTTACAGAATCGGGGATGGTTATACTTTCAAGGTCGGTGCAGTTCCCAAAAGCTTCTTCACCAATAATTGTCAGTGAGTTTGGGAGAGTTATGCTTTTTAGCTTTTTACACTCATAAAACGCCTTGCAGCTGATGATCTTTACTGAATCTGGAATATTTATGCTTTTAAGGCTGACACATCGCCAAAACGCCTGTTCACTTATTTCGTCTAGTTGGTTTGAAAGTACAATGCTTTCAAGGTTTTTGCAAGCCTGGAATGCTCCGAAGCAAATAGAAGTTATTGTGTTAGGGAGAGTGATGCTTTCAATGCCGCAATCCTGAAATGCACAAAAGCCAATGGTAGTTACTGTGTCAGGAATGTCTACATTTTTTAGCTTGAAGCATTCGTCAAAGATCAAAGAATGAATGGTCGTTGCGTTTTTGGGAAGCTTTACGCTTTCAAGTTCATAGAAATATCTAAATAGATAGGCGCAGCGTGTCGATTCGGGCATAGTCAGGTTTTCAAGATTTATGGAACTCATTGATATATTCCTCCATTTTCTTTATTTGACTATATTATAACACATCAACTGTCCGTTTGTCTGGACTGCAAATAAAAAAAGCGACCGCAGGCAAAATGCGGTCGCTTTTCCAATATCTTTATAGTTATATATCTTCGCTGTTCACCCAAACCCCGTCCTCTTTATGTAGTATCCTCTGATTTTCAGACCCTCTGAATTTCAGTGAGATGTTTTTCTTTTCGAGAACAAACTCGCCGTCAACGAGGTAGTCGATAAGGCTCAGCATTTCGTCTGTGTACTGTGTTCTGTATGGGGACTTTGAGCCTGCAAGCAGGTCAGTTTCAAGGGTACAGCCTGTGTAGCACCACACGTCCTTGTCGGGAAGTTCGGTTTTCACACGGTGGAGGAGTTTTGTAAGCTCAGGCTGGTTCTCAGGCTCCATAGGCTCGCCGCCAAGGAGCGTAAGTCCTTTTATATAGCCCCTTGAGAGGGCGTTAAGTATCTCGTCTGCGGTGGTATCTGTGAAAGGCTTGCCGTAGTCAAAGTTCCAAGTGTCAGGCTGAAAACAGCCCTTGCAGTGGTGTCTGCAACCTGATACGAACAGCGTGACCCTCACACCTGAGCCATTGGCGATATCGGTTTTCTTTATCTCACAATAATTCATTTTCCGCTCCTTTCATACATACAACGCAGGGCAATACGATTTTGTATTGCCCCGATAGTTATATGCTGTTTGTTATTTTATGTCAGGAATAATGTTCATTATTTTCGGATTTTGCAGTTTTGAGTTTTTGAGTTTTCCTTGCTATAATGTTCATTTTTCTGACGAGTTTTGATTTTTGAACTTTTGGGTTTTAACGGCTATAATGTTCACTTTTTTTGAAAATCGCTCAAAAAATTTTTTGGGTTTTGGAAATTTTTTGCGATTTTGCTAGAAAAAATTTTGGGTTTTTCATATCTCATTATGAATTGTAAATTTACAATTTCAAAATAAGCAAATCACAAATGCAAAACTCTTTCCTTTATCTCTTGAGTCCTGCCCTGATTCCAGAACTGCGTGCCGATGTAGCCGCAGGTGCGCCTTGCAACGTTCAGAGTGTTCTGATCTCTGTTGCCGCAGTTCGGACACTCCCATACAAGCTTGCCGTCATCTTCTACTATCTTTATCTCACCGTCAAAACCGCACTTCTGACAGTAGTCGCTCTTTGTGTTAAGCTCTGCATACATGATGTTGTCGTAAATATGCTGCATAACTGCAAGGACAGCCTCTATGTTGTTCTGCATATTCGGCACTTCCACATAGCTGATAGCTCCTCCTGGTGAGAGAGCCTGGAACTGTGACTCAAAGGTGAGCTTGTCAAATGCGTCGATGTTCTCGGTAACATGGATATGATAGCTGTTTGTGATGTAGTTTCTGTCTGTTACACCCTCGATAACACCGAAACGCTTCTGCAAACATCTTGCAAATTTGTATGTTGTGGACTCCAATGGCGTGCCGTAAAGGCTGAAATCTATGTTTGTTTCTGCTCTCCACTTTGCGCAGGCGTCATTAAGGTGCTGCATAACTTCAAGGGCAAAAGGCGTTGCTGAAGGGTCTGTGTGTGACTTGCCCGTCATGTATCTTACGCATTCGCAAAGACCTGCATAGCCAAGTGATATGGTGGAATATCCGCCGAACAGGAGCTTGTCGATAGTTTCACCCTTTTTAAGTCTTGCCAATGCGCCGTTCTGCCAAAGGATAGGCGCAACGTCTGACGGAGTGCCTTTAAGTCTTTCGTGACGGAGCATAAGCGCACGTCTGCAAAGCTCAAGTCTTTCATCAAATATCTTCCAGAACTTATCCATATCCTTATATGACGAGCAGGCAACGTCCACAAGGTTTATTGTAACAACGCCCTGATTGAATCTGCCGTAATATTTAGGTTTGCCGTTTTCGTCAAGATATGTTGTAAGGAAGCTTCTGCAGCCCATGCAAGGGTAGCACTGACCATTGCCATTCTTGTCTACCTTAAGCTCCTTCATTTTCTTTTCGCTTATATAGTCAGGCACCATTCTCTTTGCGGTACACTTTGCAGCAAGCTTTGTAAGCTCCCAATATTTTGAGCCTTCTCTTATGTTGTCCTCTTCAAGGACATATATTAGCTTAGGGAACGCAGGTGTTATATAAACGCCCTTTTCGTTCTTTACGCCTTGGATACGCTGTCTGAGCATTTCCTCTATGATAGCCGCAAGGTCATCTCTTGTCTGTCCCTCCGGCACCTCGTCAAGGTACATGAAAACAGTAACGAAAGGTGCTTGACCATTTGTTGTCATAAGAGTGATGACCTGATACTGTATCATCTGAACGCCCTGAACAATCTCAGCCTTTACTCTCATTTCGGCTACCTTATTTATAGTATCCTCGTCGGCAGGGATATTAAGCTCTGCGAACTCTTTTTTTACCTCACGGCGGTATTTATCACGGGATATCTGAACGAACGGAGCAAGGTGGGAAAGTGTGATACTCTGTCCGCCATACTGTGAAGAAGCTATCTGAGCGATAGATTGTGTAGCGATATTGCAGGCTGTAGAGAAGCTGTGTGGCTTTTCTATCATGACCTCGCTTATGACAGTGCCGTTCTGGAGCATATCCTCAAGATTTACAAGACAGCAGTTGTGCATATGCTGAGCGAAATAATCGGCATCGTGGAAATGTATCAGACCTTTTTCGTGAGCCTCAACTATATCGTCAGGAAGCAAAAATCTTCTTGTGATATCCTTGCTGACCTCGCCTGCCATATAATCCCTCTGGACTGAATTGACAGTAGGGTTCTTATTGGAATTTTCCTGCTTGACTTCCTCGTTCTCGAAGTTAAGAAGAGAAAGTATTTGCTTGTCAGTAGTATTAGCCTGTCTGACGATAGAACGCTCATAGCGGTAGGTGATATAATGCTTTGCCACTGTATATTTGCCGTGGCGCATGATATCGGCTTCCACCCAGTCCTGAATAGTTTCAACGTCCATAGCCCTATTCATTTCAGAGCATTTGTCCTCTATATTCTGTGCTATCTCTTCTATCTCTCCCTCAGAGAGCCTATCCTTTTCCTCCACAGTGATATTAGCTTTCGCAACGGCATTTTCTATCTTTTCCTTATCGAACGTATTCTCAGCGCCGCTTCTTTTTATTATCTTCACCTATACTCTTCCTTTCATTCTATCCTGCTCAACCACTATATATTGTGGTTGACTTATTTTATCACAACATAATATTGAACATTTACTATTATACCACAATCAGAATATAAGTCAAGGGCATAGAATGATAAATAATCTACAAAAATTCTGGTTAAAAACAGAGCAGTTTGCCGAAAAAGTATTACAAATGATTACAAACCCTTGATTGACAAAAAGTGTGAAAAACAATGACATTTAAAGGGATGATAAAGGAGTGAAGCTACAAGAAATGATGTGAATGTTTTGTAAAATAAATGGTAAAATTCAATTAACTTGTTGACAAGGGTGCTTGCATATGATATAATATTAGAGTTGAATGCGCCAGTAGCTCAGCTGGATAGAGTGACTGGCTACGAACCAGTAGGTCGGGGGTTCGAGTCCCTTCTGGCGCACCAATCATTTTTGATACTCACAAAGGAAAATCCACAGGATATAAAAAATGTGGACTTTCCTCAGCAAGTATCTTTAAGTATCCTTGCTGAGCATATATGAAAGCTTGTAGTAACAAACTAGGATATGTTTTGTGACATTTGTTTCGTTTCGCTCTTAGACCTTGTCAAGGCAGCTTCACATTGTGGAGCTTAAGCGAATCATCTGATGTTAATCCATAGTGGCGTCGGCACATAGGCTTGCAGTTAGCTTAACTGTTACTGGCTGGCTCGTGTTCATGTTCTGTAATGTTAAGAATGCCTGATCGGCGTGATTGAACAGTAACGAACGTCATGGCTCAAAGCGACTTAAAGACAACTCAATGTCTTGTTGTGCTTGTGTTTCACATCAGTTGACCTCATCTCAATCTTATTTGAGGACTTACGATATTCGATTTTCAAGCTGCATTTTTGATGAGTTAAATCAGCAGCTAAAAGCAAAAAGAGCTTTCCAGATGTTTGACATCGTGAAAAGCCCTTGACAATCTATTTCCAACGTGCTATAATAGAGCACGAGGATAGCATTCTCTGAAAGCTCCACAGTTGCTGTAACATCTGTGCTGCTGGGCTTATAATCTCCGGCAAGAGTTTATAAGCCTTAGAGGGTGCAATTTTTTTATGCCCTCTAAAATTCCTCTGTATATTAATTATACCACCATTTTGTCAATTTGTCAATACTTTTGCGGAAATTAATGGTGGGGAATATATCTTTTATATATAAATGCAAAATGACCCCTAGTGTGTCACCGTGACACACTAGGGGCTAATATATTATCGTAGATATTCTTGTGCAAGTGCAGTATGATTTTCATTTTTCTCAAATGTGAAATCATATTTATCATTGGCAACATCCATGTGTACTGTTATGTCTGATCCGTCATAATCCTCTGGCAATCTATAAACATAGCTAAACTCGGTGCTTTCAAGTGGCTCTAAATCATAACCTTCACGAATTTCATGATAACAGTTAACAATATTATCGTTCTCCAAAACAAATGCAATGCCGCTATCATAGCCACCATTGTCATATATATCTAAATCATATTCATATTTATCCTGATATATAGCTTTACTTGATATTCTGTCTTTAAGAATGATAGATTTTGTTTCAAGGTTTTTATACTCCAAGTCAACAATGAGGTAACTCTTGCCTGTTTCTTCTTTATCATCATTTGTGAAAAAAACATACTTGTATGTTGGAACAGAAAGCGTGTATTCATCATCAACAGTGTATTTGTTGCCTGATTTGCCTTGAATATAGGCTGTATCAGTTCCCACGTCAGTGCCGCCCTCAGTATTAGGGTTTTCACTGCATGATACCAATGAGAGCATTAATGCCGCCAAAAATACAGAAACACATTTCTTCATAAACAACTTCTCCTTTATAATCCTATTTTTATATATTATACCGCAAAAACATATATTTGTCAACAAGTGCATTGATATAAAGATATAGAACGCCCTAATGTGTCACGATGACACACCAGGACGTTCTTTACTAAAATAGTTAAGTTTTGAGTATTTATGTGTTAAACTCATATTTTTTATTTTATATTTATAGAAATAAAGATAAAAGATAACATGTTTTTTGTCTTTTTAATAGTGAAAAAAACTTTTTTAAAATTGTTAGTGAAAAATTTGACTTTTATTTTTTTGTGTGATATATTAAAATTTTAGCCTAAAGTGGAAAATTAGTGAAAAAAGGTCGATTTATCGCATTTTTTCAAAAAATAATAAAAAAATCGGTTTTTGTTCGTTTCAAAGTTTGACGGCAAGAAAATTTTGTAGTATAATATTACTTGGATGAGGAAATAAAAAGCAGACCTGCTTTCAGATACTAAAGGAAAGGAGGTAATTGCCAAGTGGATGTACCAATTTTAGCACTGACCATTTTGCTTGTTTGGGTTTTGGGCAACATTATAAAAGAGCAAAAAAAATAACCGTGCTAGCCTGTCAAACTAAACGGTTATTTTAAATAATCACAGACAACCAACTTAGTAAGTTGTGTTGCCTCATCTATTTTTAATATAGCACAATTTGAGTTGATTGTCAACATTGTTAAGACTTCTCAGGGCGTTTATGCTCTGGGAGGTCTTTTTATTTATGTTATGTACAATGTGAAAAATTATGAATGTGTCACGGTGACACATTCATATCTTTCATGTAATCTTCAATAGTGTTAGCAACGTTAAGCTTCTCCTGAAATGTTAAGTGAGTGTAGATATCGCTCGTCACTGCCAAACTGCTGTGTCCAAGCCATGCAGATACGGCTTTCATGGGAACGCCATGCTGAACGAGCAGGGAAGCGCAAGTGTGGCGAAGATCGTGAAAGCGGCATCTGAGGTGCATTTCGTTCATTAGTCTGATGTAACGGACAGAAAGCTCATCAGGCTGTATAAGAATGCCCTTGCTATCAACGCATATGTATTGTAAATATTGCCGTGAATAGCTGCTCCTGTTAGCTGCATAAGATAAGCACTGCTTGTGTTTGAGCCATTTCAAGTAGCTGTATACACTGTCAGGCAGCGGAAGTGTGCGGCGGCTTGACCTTGTTTTAGGCACGTCTGAAAATATAAGCGTAGTTTTATGGTTTTTGACGCATTTGACCACAGTATGTTGAATGCACATAGTGCGCTGCTCAAAATTGATATCCGACCAACGCAGCCCCAAAACTTCACTGCGCCTAAGCCCCATTGTTCCTGCTATAAACACAGGTGTGTAAATTGCAGTGTGTTTTATTTTGCTGAGAACAAGATCAAATTGCTCTGTGTTGAGAAAGTTACCACAGAACTTGTCGCAGGAGGGAAGTTCTGCAAGAAGTGCGGCATTTTGGTCTGTCAATCCGTTCTTTACGGCAAATTTCAGCGCCATCTTGATGTTTGAATGATGTTTCCTGATGGTTGAGCCTGATAAGCCTGATTGAAGCTTTGTGAAATAATATTCTTCAAGCACTGCTGGCGTGAGCTGAGAAAGCATTGTACCCTTGCTGCGAAAATACGGCACAATGTGGTGATTGACCTGGGTGCAGTAAGCTTCATATGTGTTGGCTTTTACAGACATTTTTTTGTTGTGCAGCCACGTTTCAAGCAGATCGGCGAACGGAGTGTCACTAGCTTTTTTAGCCGACAACTTGTCCTTAAGCTGTTGGTTTTCTCCTGCAAGCTGTATCACAAGTTTTTCAAGTTTTGTTTTTTCGTCAATTAGTTCTTCGATAGTCATAATGATCCCCTTTTTTGATATAATAAATTAATTATATTACAAAAACAGGCATTTTGACAGCTTGAATTGATATCTGTCTGAAAGAAAAAGCGAATTTCACATAAAAAAACAAAAACACACTTTAATAACTTTGATGATAACTAAGTATATAAACCAAAAGCAATTATTTGATTTCAGACAGATAATCAAGAATGGGTCAGTTATAGATAGTTCATTTTACCCACTACCCCTTTTTAAGAAAAAAATCTCTAAAAGCCGCATTTTTTTCTTAAAACCTATTGACAAACCCGATTTTTTGTTATACAATGAACTTGTGTTTTTAATGGGTGTGTTCATTGTAAAGCAATGAATGCTCTGCCTCCTGCTCGAGCGGCGGGAGGCTTTTTTTATTCTGCTGTGATGAACATATATGCAGACAGTATATGTGTTGTCTGTAAAATCACCTGCACGAGTTCTGATTTTCTTCTTACGAATGAATTTGCCTTTTACAAGCTTTTCTATCGTCCTGAGAACGTCCTGGCGGCTCATGCCTAGAAGCTGAGATAGATCATTATAGCTTTGAAAAAAACTCTTGTGCGAGCTGTCAGCCAGCTTACAGCACATTGCATAAACTCTGAATTCATTTCCATTCAATCTGCTCATAAGCTTTTTATCCATGGTGAAATATTTAGAAGCTGTAGATACGGCTTCAATAGTGTATGTATATGTGCCAAGCTTTCCAGGAGCATTTGTTTGGCGCTTCTGGGACTTGATAAATCCACTTTTGAGCAGTGAGCTTGCCGCACGCTTGACAGTGGATACCGAAAAGCCGCATAGTGACACAAGAGTTGTCTGCTTGACTGTGATCTCATAGCCAAGCAGATTTCTTTTTGTATTCTTGTGGATAAGACTATAGAATACACAGGCAAGCTTCAAGTCTGATGCCTGTGTAAAACGTGTAACAAAGCTGTTAGGTATTCGCATTTTTCAATTCCTCATTATTAATGTATTGTTCCAGTGCCGCCCATTCATCGGCAACAAAATTGCTGCGTATATCAGGACGTTTCTGTATTTTTTTTATGTAGCCCCTTGCAGCGGCATAGTTTTTCTTTTCAAGCAGGCTGCTAAGCTCATCGCCTGCAAGCCCATTGACCTTATAGAGCAGTGCGGATATATCTACATATGGGAGTTCGTTTTGAGGAGCAGGGAAGTCATCGGGGAGATAAAGCTCGTCTGTGCTTTCATCAAAGCCGTCCTCGTCATCCTGAAAGCCATTGTCAGAATAAGCCTGGGCAAATATTTTTCGTGCTTCATTATCACGAAATTCTTTTAGCTGTTGGATATGCTGCTGATACTCTATGACCTGACGCTGCGCCTGACTTGCCTGTTTTTCAAGATCCAATGCAGCCTTATACACAAGCTCAGAAACTGCTCCGCCTGCAGCTTTTATTTTCTCAATATCATTAAGCTGCATATAGTATTTGTTCATAGCACTTTCTGCATTATTTTTCAGCTTATCAAGTCTATACTGATTGCCTATAACGCCCAAACTGTCCCAAAGCTCATCATATGGGTAAAGCACAGCAGAGAGGTCTATGTTATGGTTTCTTATAGGCAGATTTTCGACAGGTATTCTTGGCGGCTTATTCTCGATAAGGTGATAAGGCGTGATATTAGTTCGTATTGGCTCACAACGCATTTTCTTAACTATGGCAGTGCCAAAAGGAAGCTTAGACAGCTGTGTGGTATCGAGCAGAGCCTTGCGGTCAACGTGTTCGCCTTGGTGATCGATAAAGCCATATAGGCTGCCGCTGAATGTAAGATAGTTTATAGTTTCATTTCCTATCATTTCAGAAAAAGCCTTGTTCGTGTTTCCGTTAAGAGAGAGTATGTATATCTGAATATTGCAAGCGCCCTTTATGCCGTCCTCTTCTTTATCATACTTTTTGAGCTGACCATAGTCCTGCAGAAAGAGATTGAACAGAATGTTAGCTCCTGGAGAAGCATTCATTTTGCTGCTGAGGTCAGGAAGCTTTGTCATTTGACCAAACTCATCGTAGATATACTCTATTTTTCGTGGCAATTTGCCGCCCTGGTATTTTCTTGCCTGCTTTGCAAGGTACATAAAGGATTGGTCTGCAAACATTGAAGCTATTACATAACGTGATTTTTCCTCATACGGCACAAGCATATATATTATGCAAGGCTGATCTTCATTGATAAGGTCAGCAAAGTTTATTTCATTTTTAGATGTCAGCTTTTGAACTCCCATATCCGTCATGAAGATCTCAAGGTCTGCGGAGAGAACAGTGTATATTGAAGAACGTGTATCGCCCTGGGAGAACTTTGACGTTGAATAGGATGTTCTTGCAAGACAGCCCACAGGCAGCGCATTGAACAGCTCATCGAGAGCATTGACCATTTTCTTATTGCCGCTTTCGTCCTCGATCACTGTATTATATACGCCAAATTCAGTGAAGAATGTTGTTATGCTGTACATATTAACGTTTGACATATCACCTTTTTCATAGCCTTTATCAAGAAAATAGTATATCAGGGCGCTTAAAAGTGACCTTGCAGAGTCTGTCCATATTGCTTCGCTTTGTACATCGTCTGTAAGACAGTGGGCAAATGAGCTGACAAGCTTAGAGGTTTGTGAAAGATCGTTGCTTCCGCTCCGTTTTGCAGCGAGATATTCGTCAATGATAAGTTGTAGAGGATTCCAACAATCAGATCGGTCCGTATCGATAAGATTAAGAGTGACTATCTTATATCCGTTATTTGCAAAATCTTCATATGTCAGTTCAAGCAACTCGCCTTTCATATCGTTTATGATAAGCGAGGGCTTATTTTTTGAGTTAGCCATAAGCCGCATACTTGGCAGCACATAGCATTCGCCTTTACCTGAACGAGGAGCGCCTACTATCATAGTGTTGTATGTGCCAGTTTCAACATAGTACATACCATTGCTTTCACCAATGAGCATACCAGGTTGTTCCGCTGACTTTATATTATCCATAGGGACTGCCTGAAAGTGTTCAAGAAGCTCATTATCTTCCATGAATTTATTATCACCCTTGATGTCCTTGCTGTCATTCTTCATACGCCACAGAGTATGGAGCTTTACTGTTATACACAAGCCTACTACCATTGCCAGGATAATTTCAAAAATGAACATCATAAATCCTGACGGAACAATGATATTCCACGGCATAAAGTGCGTTTTTGAATAATCTGCACTGCCATTGACGGTGCTTATACTTCTCAATGACTTTATAACATAGATGAAAATGCTGTTAAAGATCACATATAGTATCGATGTAGCTATTGCAAATTGTTTTATTCTGACATTTCGACGGTCTTTGTCTTTTTCAATAGGTGTTTTATTCACCGCATTTAAAATACGCATAGCAAGATCATAGATCCAGCCAAATACAAAAAGAATTTTTGCGATGATAAGATTTTTTATGCGCTTAAGTTTTTCAAGATCCATATTAGTTCCCCTTTATATGCTATGATATTGTTCTTTTGCTTTCGCCATTTCCTGCTCGATCTCAAATTCTCTCATAAGACGTGCGGTTTTTGCTTCTTCAGATTTAAGGGCGTTGCGCAGCATACTTGATGATTTATGAAGAAGTGTCCTCTGCGCCTGCATACAGCCTGCAAGTCTGAACTCAAATGGTATATCCGCTTTTTTACCGCTTATTATCTTTTTAGCAATGTCATTGCCTGAGCGTGCTGACTTTCTCAGCCATTGATATGCTGCTTTCTTTTGACCGTCACGAAGCAGCATTAAACCATAAGCGAGCTGTCCACTGTTGTTGCCGTTTAAAGCGCACTGACGGAAGCACTTTTCTGCCATTTCGTCCTTATTTTCAGACAGATACACTTTCCCAAGAATATACTGTGCATTTGGATCGTTGTATTCAAACGCAGAACGCTTAAGGTATTCTTTAGCTTTTGTATTATTGAATGAGCTATAATATTTGCCCAGAGTGTATATCGCAGGCTCAAAGTCCTTATCGGCGGCTGATGAAAGGTAGCGTATTCCTTTTGAAACTTCTGTTGATTTTCTGCTATCAAGAAGAATTTTCCCTGCAGCATACATTCCAGGTATGCTATCTTTGTCAGCGGCATTCGTGAAATACTGCAATGCTTTTCGTCTGTTATTTTCAGACAGATACAGCTTGCCGAGGCGATAAGCTGCTATACCCATAGTATCGTCTTTGTGATCGGCAGCTTGAATAAGGTATTTCTCAGCCTGTGTATTATCGTTAAATTGCTCTTGATACAGTTTTCCGAGAGTGTATGCTGCATAGTAATTATCTTTTGCTGCTGAACGTTCTAAGTATGATGCCGCCTTGTCATATCTCTCTTGTGAAAGATACAGCTTACCAAGACTATATTCACACAATCCTGCTTTATCCTGTGCGTTCTCAGCACCCTTTAGCAGAACTTTTTCAGCCTTTTGCAGATCAATTTTGTTGTCGCTCTGATAGAGCTTACCGAGCATATATTGTGCTTTATAGTTATTGGAGTCCGCCGAGAGCAGCAGATATTTTTCAGCACATTCAAGGTCTATATCCGTTCCTTTGCCATTCAGATACATCATACCTATCTTGTAGCTGATATTATCGTCATGGTTTTTAGTGAATACTTTCTCCAAACCTGTTAAAGATTCAGCGTAAAAATCATGCGCACTTGATAGGTCTTTTTCTACTCCTTGTCCCAGTTCATAAGCTTGTCCTACGGCATAACTTGCGAATGGCATTCCGCCTTTGCTGCTTAGTGATCGCATATAATAGTCAAATGCTTTGGCATAGTCTGTTTCAACACCAGAGCCGTATTTGTATATGTTTCCGAGAGCAAAATAAGCATATTTGTTTTCAGACAGCTTATAATGCTCTATAGCTGAGCTATAGTCTTGAGTAACGCCAAGACCATATTCATACATTTTACCTATACGATAGTTGAGATAGGATTTTGTCCAATTATCACGTTTGTCATCACTCATGCTTACTATGGACAGCAGCTTGTGAAAATCTTCAAAGGCTTTGCTGTAATATTGCTGACTTAATGTATCGCCGTCATTGGATTTTAGCGTTTGGCTGTCATAAATCTTGCCTATGTCATATGTTGCGATAATATTTCCGCTTTTGCTTTCTATTGAGAGTATTTCAAAAGCTTTTTCGGGGTCTTTCTTTATGACTGCTGATTTGTTCTGTTCATTTCCGTACATATAGTCGAGGGCAAGCTTATAGTTCTTGCTCCAATCTATGCGTAGACGTTCCACTGCCTGATCGCTTTTATCATTTTCAGACAGATACGCTTCAGGCTCTTGCGGAAAAATATCCGTGCTGTAGTCAGGAGCATTTGGTTCATACAACTCATCATAATTTCTTGAAGATAGGTACATTTCCAAATCATCAGGGATATCTTCTAAAGAGTCATAAGGCATAGCATCCTCTAAATCATCTTTTTTATTTTCAGACAGATACACTTTTGATTTCTGCGAGGAAATACCGTTGTTGTAGTCAGGCTCATTTTTCTCAGAAAAGCCTTCGCTTTCTTTTTCAGACAGATACGTTTTCGTTTTTGGAAAGTAAGAAGTATTATCAAGATCTATATGGGAATGCAGATCCTCAGGTGGTTCAATATTGACATTCTTTGTGTTGTAGTATTCACGGCAGATAGAAAGAAATGAGTTTCCTACTCTGGAGTAAAAACCTGACGGATCGTGAAGCTGATGTTCTTTATACTCAGCCCACCTTGAATTTTGTCCGTATCTGTTTCGGAACATTGCTTGTGTGCTGTCGAGCTTATGAAGATATGTGTCAAACATTATTTGCAAAGTTTGATTTTCTGATATGACAGATCTGATACAACTGTCAATCTCGTTTTTTGTCACATCATTTTGTTTTGCATACCACCACTGCTTGCCGCTGTTTTTTAGGTCATCAGGAAGCTTATCGATAAGTGCGTTTATTTTTTGAATACTGCTTGCAAACTCGGACTTGATATGAGGTGCAAGCACGTTTCTTTGAAATTCAGTAAGGTTAGCAGCGGCGGCACTTTTGTCAATGAAGTGCGTCATTTCAGTTTTCAAAGCGTTGAAAGCTTTCTGCTCGATATCGTCTTGACCTTTGTTTTTGTATGTAATGCGTCTATCTTCAAGTCGGTGATATTCAAGAAGCTGATAATGGATATGTACATTACCTGTATTGACGTGAATGCTGCCGACCCAGTAGCAGTTACTTGCATCCAACTTTTCTGATTTGTCTATCATTTTGTTAATGCCTTTTCGTGCGGCTTCAATAAGTGCCTGGCGGTTGAGCTGATTGCCGACTATAAAATTATTCTGCCGCAGATATGCGTTATCAAATGAGATAACTCCTGCATATTTCGGACAGCCCTCAGAGCGGCTGACAGCTTCAAGCTGACGTATCTTGTCTATATCGGCAGGAGTCAGACTATCTTGTGTGCTTGTGAAAGCACCTAATGAGCGTTCAGTTTTTATGTTTTGAGCCTGACTTTTCTCGTTTGGTACAAATTCTGAATATACATACTCCATTTCGTTGGCGTGTTTGTTCGGCTCAAAAGCTTCAGGGCGGAGCATATAGTCCAGAAAATCGAATATCTTGTTGCCACCGTCACCGCTTATTCGCCACTTGTATACGAATTTGCATTTGTGAAATATTCCTGGTGTCATTATTAGTCACTCTGTTCGTCTTGCAAGGAGTCTGCACCCTTATCAACTGAGCGCTGATGTACAATGCTCTTGTAGTTGTCATTTGATCGTGACATGACGTCATGCGGTTCGCTGTCACTCAGACGCTTGTCGGCTGAGTGGAATTCCTGCACTTCGTAGAAGTGCAGAAGCGTATTAATTCCGTCACGTTCCTGATATATCATGCTGTTATTTTCTTTTGCAATCGTCAGCAGCTTTTCAATGTTATCTTGAATGTTTTTCAAACATTCATCATTTGGTGTTTGTTTGATGTTCTTGTAGGCATTGTCTATAAGAAACGCAAGACAATTGCTGTATGTTTTAATTCCGTTCAGCTCCATTATCTTTAAAAACCTTTGATAATGTAGTTCGGAAAAAGAAAGCAGTTTATTGATAGGTTTGCTTTTCATTTTTTCATCCAACCTTTCCGTGTAGTTTGATTTTATTTTGTGATATCTAAGTTAGAGGTGTGGGTCAAGAGCATAAAGGCACGATATCGTGCCTGCTGGAAACCTCGGTAGAACCGAGGTTTCAGGTGGGGTACTGTGATATCATCAGGTCTTTTTCTATATACGATTTATATACGATTTTTTGTATATAATGGCAGTTTATATATTATTTATATATCACAACTCAAATTTTATATATGATTTATATACGAAAGCTCCTATTATTTACCGCTTTATATACGAATTATATATTTTTCACGCTGTAATAATTTGTATATATTTCTATTGTGTAAACAAAACCGCCCTATTTATGAATTATCTTTGTCCGAAATTTCAAGTACCCTGAGAATTTCTTCATTTGTAATTGAGTTTTCTTCAGAATTTTTAAGCGTTTCTGTAAGCAGATTTTCGATTTTTTCTGTTGTATTTATCATTTTTTGCGCTGCAATATACACATTATTTATAGTGGAATTTGCGCCCTCTGAAAGGCGGTCAAGCTCCTGATTTACTAACGCACGAACGATAGGCGGAAGAATATTTACAACAAAATCGTCATTGCTTTTCACAAAATCTGATATTAGTTTTGTAAGTAATGCGTTCCGTGATAAGTCCTCAGCTTTTGCTATATTGTCTAGTTTATCTATCATATTCTCAGGAATATTGCGTATGATTATATCCATTTTCAATTACTCTCCTTATATACTTCATTGTAGAAATCAGCTTCATCACCATATTTTTTTGCTATCTCTTTGCTGTTGCCCTTGAACACGTTAGGGAGAATTTGCGGTATGGTGTAAAGGAAAAAGCCTTGCTCAGGTGTCCACTTATTTAATTCAAAGTAATATGGTTTACGTCCTTCTTCTTTTATATATACAGCAGTGAAATTTTTGTCTGCAAACCTTATCTCTTCAATGTTGTTATATTGGAAGTGGTAATCCTCTTTTTTATCTTTATAGTAAGCAAGCTGCAGTTCATTTTCCGTTGCCTTTATATAAAGAAAATGCCTTGGATATTTCACAAACATCTTTCCTGTTATCATTGCGATAAACACAAAAAGTGCTGTCAGAAAATAAAAAAGCAGTGCTGCTTTTGCAAAAAGTGCAGATAAAAAATACATTACCAATGCACAAAAAACTGCGATTATAACAGTGTATTTTATCTTGTTAGTTCTCGCTTTTAGAACTTGAAATTCATCATCAAAAGAACTGCTTTCGTTATTGACAGGATACTCAAAAAGTATATTTTCCATGGCGCTTTACCTCACTTGTTCTGTGATGAAATAGTTATATCACTGCTGCATATTTTCACGTTATTATCTTTAAAAGTCCTCAGTTCTCCCTTAACTACTATCACGCTGCCTTTGCGCAAATGATTTCTTGTAAAGGAAATTGTGCTTTCCTCATTAACGTATACAGTGAAAACATCGTTAAAGCTCTGCTCGCCTTTTTTAGCCTTTCTGGGCACTGCGATAAGAAATTCGATAGCATAGGCACTTAGGTTTTTTATATCAGAAACGATAAAACCTATTACTCTTACTTTGTTTGATGAATTATTAAAAGTCATTCTGATTACCTCTTTTCATTATTGGCTAACTGTTATCATACAGCTTGCCTTTAAGCCCTTATCTTCTGTTGTTGCGGTTATGATAGCTTTGCCTTTTGATACGGCTGTTACATTGCCGTTACTGTCAACTGTTGCAATATCGGGACGGTTACTCTCCCATTTTACGTTCTTATTAATGGCATTGTCAGGCTCGATCTCTGCACAAAGCTGAGTGCGTCCTCCTACTTTAAGCTGAACGTCATTATACTCAAAATCTGTAGCAAGCTTTATAGAATAGACTCTAGGCTGCGTTGTTGTAGTTGTTACTTGCTCTGTCGGCTTTGCGGATGGAGCAAGTGTTTGAGCAGGCTCATTATGTGTTGCGCCAGTAGTCTGTTCTGGGGCATATGCAGGCTCATCATATCGTCTTGTCTCCTGCGGTCTTGTGTTGTTTTCTGCTGTTGCAGCTTGATGTTTGGTTGAAGTAGTTGTGCTTGTTTGTGACTCTTCTGCCGCCTTTTCGCTGACGTTATGTGTTGTTTGTGATGTAGCCTGTGTAGTCACAGCGACAGCTTGTGCTGTTGTGGCTTTTGGCTTTGTTGTGCTTGAAATACTGCTTGCTGTACTCGTTTGTGTACGGCTTTCAGTATTGCCTGGGACGATTTTTATTGCACTTTTCTGCATATCTTTTCGGTCAATAGTTATCGTTCTAATGTACCCTTTTCCTTTCTCAGTGTGTGCAGGTATCTTCTCTCCAAATTCATCATATGCGTCTGCATATTTTGTATCTGGCAGAGCAGATCTGACAACAACACGCATTATCTTGAAGTCGGACGGAGGGTCTTTCACTGTTACTTTTCTTGAATAATCATCATATTTTTCGCTGACTGTGAACTTATACTCTGTTAGATCATCATCAAATCTTATCGTCTTAATTTCGGGATATGTTGCCCTAGTATCACTGCTAGAAAGGCGGCATTTTAAAACGAATTCGCAAATATTATCGTGGTAAGAAGCGTCTGTTATCTTTATATTGTAGCAATTAAGAGTTAGCGTCTGATTATAATTATCGCTTTTGCTTTTGTATGTAATTGATTGCATCCATCTGTTCGACGTGAGAAAAAATGCTGCTAACAACACTGTCACAACAGTAAATATTATATATATTTTACTGCTGCTTTTAGGACTTACTACTTTCATCGTGCCGCCTCCGTTCCTGCAGCTTGAAGAAGTTCTTTGATAAGATTATCCACCATTTGAACTATAACTGCGTCAATATAATGACTTATGTTTTGCTCCATTCTAAGGTAGGAATATGTTTCTGCAAGGAAGCATTTCCTGAAATAATCAGCGTCCATTTTTCTCAACATAAGTCCATATTCCTGCTTAGAATATTCGTTGTAATAGTGAGAAAAGCAGTTGTGGATTATCTCTATTCTGTCCTCTGCATTGCCCATATAGAGGAGCTGTCTTGCGCCAACAATTCTTCTGCAATGCAGCTTGTCCCTGCCTGCTCCTAATGACAACAGCATTTGACCAGGCTCAAATGCTGTGCTTTCTTTAAGCTCGGTATATGAGAATTGCGGAAAGGCTTGGTGCAATATCTCAATGCTTTCAGGCGATTGTTTAAGCACCAATCGGTATTGAACTAGGGAGAAAATGACTTTTATAGAGCCTGCTGCTGTGATGTTTCCGTCAGGAATAAAGTCTAATATTGATTGAGTTGCAAACCATAATCCTGCAAAATATTTTCTTGTGCGGCGAACAAGTTTTTCAATAAACTCTGTTACCTGTGGATATTTCACTGAGATAAATCTGTGAGCTTCGTCAATAAGACACACAACATTTCTTTTATCCCATGGATTGATAAGGTTTTGATTGTAGCCTATGTTTTTGCATATCGTTGACCACATAATAGTGAGAATATTAAAAAGCTGAGCGTTGTATACATTCTCAGCCATTTCACTTATGCTCTTAACATCAAAGATTATCAGGTCATTGTTTTTTACATCAACATTAGTCGCTCCGTCAAACATTCCTGCATATGCACCTTTACCGCAAAGCTGTTTTATATACACCTGAATGTTGCTGTATGCTTCATATTTTCTTTCTGGCATACCTGTTATGTTGCAAAGCTTTTCGTGAAGCTTGTTGTTTACATCTGTAAAAGACGGAAACTGTTTCGGATCAAGGTATGTAACATCTGTTTCAGGGAAAATACCCTTATCCGACAGACATTCGGTTACAAGATCCATAAAGATTTCCATAGTGTACATATCTATTTCTGGCATATACATTGACATAAATGTGCGTATTCTTGACATTTCAGAAGCAAAATTTTCTCTTGCTTCGTCCTCTGGTGATATCTCATCATCAACTCGTGAGTCTACAACTTTACATATTTGCAGAGGATTTATCCTTGAATTGCTGTTTATCTTTATGGTTTGACCATCATAGACCTTTGCCATAGGCTGATACTCGCTTTCAACATCAAGTACCATTACTTTATTGCCTATAAGCAGCTGATCTTCAAGCATTGATTTCAGCGTTACTGATTTACCGCCGCCTTTAAGTCCTATTGCCAAAAGGTCAAAGGAATTACGACTTTTAGTCCGTTTAAAGGTATTGAGAATATTAAGACCGCCTGTTTCCGTGAAGCCAAAGAAAAGCCCTGTATCGTCTATATGTGATTGATAGTAAAACGGAAACTGACGTGACAAGGTATCAAACACTGGGAAAGGTGTTTTTATCGTGTTGCTTTTATCAATAGTGGTTAAAAACTCATGCTGCATTATATTTGTTGGAACATACGCCGCCAAACCGCTGAGTTCAAGCTCGTGGATCAGTTCCTGTGTCCGTTTATTCAGTGAGCTTAGATCGGTATCACTTACAATAAATCTGAGTGTTACATAGTATATCTGCTCATTACCGTTTTTTATGTTCTGGTATATCATTTCTAGCTTCTGATATTCAGTGCTTGTATCGAGCTTTTCTGTGGCGTCCTGAATTATACCTCCTCGTGACTCTAACTCTCGCAGGGAAGAACTAAGTTCATCTAATACAGTTTCTTTATCAGCCACATTAACGTCCCATACTATCGTATCATTCGATTGTGTAACTATCTGAGCAAGTCTAAGGTCATCTATCTCAGCTGCATAATCGTACACTACCACTGTCTGAGCAAACACATCATTTATCTTGTAATAGTTTGGCTTAAATATTATTGTTTCAGGCAGGATAGTTTCATTAAGATCTCCATTTTCGGACAACTGCTGATTTTCTGTATTCAGACAGATAAGCTTATTGAGCGTAACGATTATTTCTTCGGTTGAACACCATGATACATCAACATCTCTCATGTGGTTTATAAACCTCTGAGCGCCAGTATATATTTTCTTCTCGTCATCAGAGTAAATAAAAAGGTAAGCCATTCGATCATAATGGCTTACCTCAAAATCTTCAAATATATCATGCTGTTCGTTGAGCAGATATTCTGAATACCTATTGATGCTTTTTTGCATTTTATACTTTATATAGGCTTTCTGATTAGCAAGATACGGAGTTTTTGAAGTGAAAACGTATTTGTGATCAGTGCCTATAGATAAAGTTGCCTTGGCAAAATTATTGAAAACTGTATTGCGGTCATAATCGTTAAGATCGAATATATCCATGCCTGATACGGCAAGAACACCCATTTTAAGTGATTTTCCTTTGACCTTAAGCGTCACAATGCCGTTTTCAATGCTTTCAAATGAAAGACGTGACATTATACTCGATTGGTCTTCGGCAGCTTTCTTATGTGCTTTTCTTTTTGAAAAACCTTTACCATTGACCTTGTTATTCGTGCTTTTCGGCGTCGATGATCTCCTCATCATTGATCTCTCCTCCTTGGTGCTTATGCAGAGTTTTATTTGTCATTAGGAAACTGAGCCACTCAAGCCATGCTTCAGCAAAGCTTTTGCATGGATCAGAGGGGCTTTTTCCGCTCATTATGAGAAATATCACACTACAGAATATGATAAATGGAATGCCTAGTTTGGGACTTACCATGATATTGGCTAACTGTGATGACACCATTAGTGTTACTATCAATCCGACTATTTTTGTAAGGTTGATATGGCGGAAGATACGCTGTTCCGCTTTTGTCTTTTTAGGTACTACTCCCATATGTTACTTGCCTCCCTTGTCCTTAAATCCATTTCCTTTTGATGTGTCGGATTTGCTGTTATTATTGTTTGTTGCAGCTTTTGAAACGTCAAAGCCACTGCCACGGGCAGGCTGAGATGTGCCGTTATTATTGCTGTTATTGTTGCTGTTTCCACTGTTGTTATCGGCTCTTGCGTCAGTTCCATTTGTGCCGTCTTTGCCTGCTGCGCCTTGCGCACCTCTGTCGCCTTTAGCTCCATTCATGCCGTTAGTGCCATTTAAGCCGTCCTTTCCGTCAGCACCCTTTGAAGTGCTGCCTGCGCCGCCTGATGAAAAGCCCTCTCCTATAGACTCTTTTACGTTATTGGCAATGTTGTCTTTTGCATTTGAGAATGTATCTTTTATTGAGCCTGGATTTGTTGCTGCATAAGCTGCCTTTGCGCCTGCATTAGTATGACCGAAAGCTCCACCGACAGCGCCTGTTACAGTTCCTGCTGCTGCGCCGCCTATAGCTTTTCCTATCTTGCCAGGGGTAGTATCACCGCCGTGTATACCACCATATACGCCGCCTGCAAAGCCTTTTACTGCTCCTGCTGCGCTGCTTGCGGTATGCTTTGCAACACTTCCTGCCCCATGTACAACGCTGCTTCCTGCACGAGCAAGTCCCATTGTGGCATAACTGCCCATTTGCATTGATTGGTTGATAGCCATCATTGTGGCTGCACCTGACTTAACGCCTGCATCAATGCCGAACAGCTTAGTCAGTATCTCAGGTCCGTCTATAACAAATTTTGCTCCTGCGATTATGACTATAATCATTACGGCAAAATTATCTCCATAATCAGAAGATTTTACGCCCCATATAACGGAAATATATATCCTTATGAGAATGACAACTATCATAAGAACAATATTTGAGAGAAGCATATTTTGTATAGCTTTTTTTGCACGTCCTGAGCCATTAAGATCAGTTGCTATTATAAAAGGTGTTATGAGCTGTGAGAACATTATCTCAAAAAGGGTAGTTGCTATTTTTATTCCGCTGAAGATAAGACAAATAGCTACTGCTATCATAAGTACGAATGTTGACCAGAAGTCTATGTGATAATAGTACAAGCTGTCATATGTGTATCCGCTAGTAATATTTCTTCTTATAACTTGTTCTAAAGAATTAAGATTGTCATATTCTTCTTCATCAAAGAGCGGAAAAGCTTGATATGTTGCATTAACAGGCTCTGCTTCTTTAGCAGTCCTTGTGTTTGCAGCTATGTTAAGATTTCTTATGACATCATTTTTTATGATATCAAGCGCTTCTTCAACAGTGTGTGCGTTTGCTCCAACTTCCTGCGTTTTGCCTGCGGCAGCTACAGCAGGGTGGTTTGCTATAAGGTCACGAAGATATGTATTATAGTTAATGACATTTGTTATCCTGCTGCCGTCTGGATAATGCAGATCTCCAAGTGTAGCACCATAAGGACAAGCGTCCCCAATAGAAGCTGATAAAAATGTTTCATAATCTTTTTCAGACAGAACGCTTCCGTATATTGAGCCTGATGTGCTGTATACAGAACAGTAAACTTGCATATTTGCGCCATAATCAGCGCTAAGTATAAGTTCGCCGTTTGCATTTTTTAGAATATTATATTCATCTTCAAGACCGAGCAGGGACATCATGTTTTCTGTTGTCAGGTCATTAAATTTTTTCTGGGCAGGGTATACATCATTTACATCAGTGATATAATAGGTAGTCCATGGTTTATCATCATCAGGCGCAATACCACCAGTTATCTCGATATCTTTTATATTTCCTGAACTTCCTACAGTGTCAAGGTAATTCATTCTTTTCTTTAGATCAACGCTGTTTTCAACGTCATATATTCCTGAAGCCAAAAGATCTTTGCCAAGTGTACCTATGACAACTGTTCCGTCACTGTTTACACTTGCTTGCTCAGATTGATCGTTTATTTTAATGTTTTGAGCTGCATCAACACCTTTGCTGCGGAGAGAGTTGCAGGAAGATATAAAGGTAGGAAATGCAACAAGAAGTATAGATGAAACGAGTATGCTCATAAGAAAGTCAGACACACGGATCTTATTGTGGTAAACTACTAATGCACAAGCTCCTAAAACGAGCGCAAGGCTCATTACTGCTATTATGACAGTTCCCATTTTACCAAAACTGAATTCATCTGATAAGTAATCAAAGAAATTGAGCTTGAGCAGGGCGCTGACGGCTTTATCGAAAAAGTCTATTACATCTGCGAGAAAACTCAGAATGTTAAATTCGATATTCCGTAACAGATCACGAAACTGATTTCGGACAGTTACCATTTTTAGAATACTTGAAGAACAGCCAGTATATCCTGATTGTCCTGCAGCCCATACCTCCAAGCTTCCAAAGCCACTTGTTACTATGGCAGCTATAAATATGAGTTGATACCATACCTTTTTTGTTTTCATGTACTTCAAAATTATGCTCCTTTCGTGTGCTTTTTGTTTGTGTATGCTCGTAGAAACACCATAGATAAGCGTTTTTACGGACACACACAAACGTGTGTCCTTGTGATTTAACCCACTCCCATGCTCTGTAAAAATCTGTCTGCAAATACGAGCAAGATAATGGCAATTACCAAAGCGATAAGCCAACCTTTTACAGAAGCTACACCTTGTTTACCACTTGTGCTGAGGCATATAACTATACATACAACACACAATCCAATGAGAGCTTTTGCGACTATGGACAAACCATTTTTGTTTTTGGTTATCCATGCAGCTATGTCTGACCATACGCCACCTGCTTCTGTGTCTTCAGCGTCGGCATAAGCTGCCACGATCGTTGAAAAACAAGCCGTCATTGCACCGAAAATTCGTGCGCTAAGCTTTACACCTTTTTCTTTGATCTTTTCAATTATTTTTCTCATAATTATTCCTCCGTATTTGTTTTTTTGTTTTTTGACGTTACAATAAATTTCAGCGTATCGTTCCAATCCTTGCCGTAAGGCGGTATGCTCACTTTTACAGTGAAATTTGCAGAATAGTCAGACATTAGCTTTTCTGTTGCTTGACGTCCTCTTTCATCATTATCAAGACAAAAGACTATCTGTTTGATCCGAGGATCATCAGATAGTCTTTGTTTAAGTGCTATATCAGAGCAGCCTGATAGTGATACTCTGTTTATTCCAAGCCAACAATCAGAACGATACATTTCAGACATTCCAACTGCTGCACACTGTTTTTTCATTGAAAGCTGCATTAAAGCTCCGTGAGATAAAAGGTCTATGGGTGCTTCAAACACATAAAGCTTTGTAGGGTCATAACCATAAGCATTTGGTTTAGCAGGGATATAAAAGCTGTACTCTTTCATACTTCCCTCAATGTTCTGAGGATAGTATTTGTTGTATGTGTTTGTGATCTTTGCTTCTGCAAACTTCATTGAGCCAAATTTATCGTAGCCGCAGAAAATAGCTCGCTTTTTAACATCGAGGTATATGAGCTTATTGCTGACACAATAATTTATTATGTCAGCTGGAAGCTTTCTCGTTATGTTAAGATAAGCGTAAAGCTCTCGCCATTTGCCCTGCATGGGCGGCGGAGCTTTAAATTCTGCCTTTTTAGTTTTTTTCTGATAGTGCTGTTCGCTGATTACTGCTTTTCTCATTTCAGGAGAAGCTCGTATACTGGCGTTGCCTATAAGACGTGATACGGCTTCTTTAAAATCGTATCCATCGACCTTGCAAAGCCAATCAATAGCACCTTTTCCGTAAAGATCTCTTGAATACCAGTGCCAGGTATAGCGGTCTGGATTGATCTTAAGACTGTCATGCTCTATCCCTATATACCAACCGCCTGACGATTTAAAGCTGAAACCCTCGTGGATTTCGAGAAATGTGACCATATCTGTTCGCCGTGCGGCTTCAAGCTCCTCTTTAGAGTACATGACAAAGCTTTTGCCTGATTCGTATCTTCTGTCTATCATATACCCTCACCTCCTCTCAATGTTTTATAATTTAAGAGCCTTTGGCTTAAGTTTTTCCAGTAAGGAATTATTCTTGCTTGTGTCAGTTTTGTCACCGTTAAAAACATAGCTGCGAAACTGGTCGCTTTCTTTTTCAGACAGATTATAGACCTTTGTATCTGACGCAGCGATGAGCTTGCCACCCTTTGATACTACATCACACCATTCTGATTTGTCTTTAGTGCCGATCAATGCCTGATATTTGTTATTATGGAATCTAAATTCCACAGCACTTTCAGGAGCATTATTTATACTCTGAGAATTTCCGCTGAGCTGTGCATTGACATATTCAAGACGTTTTGTCTTTTCGGCTAATTCTTGTCCATGTTCAAATGGTTTGAGCATATTTTGCTGAGCTTCTGAGAGATCTTTGTTTGCTTTTTCAAGCTGTTCTTCAAGAGAACATTGCTTCTGATTTATCTGTATTCCTGCAAGATTTTCAATTCTTCTGACATTTCCCACGCCATTATCTGTGGCAACGTCACATGAATAGGTTAGTTCTCCGTGGAGAACAGCAATACAAGGTTTATCAAGCTCAAAAAATGTATTTGCTGACGGATTTCGTTCTATTGTGACTTTAAAGCCACGATACGTTCCAAGCTCTATAGGCTCACCTGTGGCAGTACATTTTGCCATTGCCACGGCAATTTGTTCTCCTGCATTTTCTCTCTTATCGTATCTGACCCCGCCTATTGTCATTTCAAACTCCTTGTTTAACGCCTGATGTTCCTGATATTTAGACATATCACTCTTGGATTTTGCGAGAAGTTCAGAGTAATGTGTTATCTGCTTCGGCAAAGTTTTCTCTGCCAACTCCTGCATTTTGTAAATTGACTTCTTGTGTTCTGCTTCAAGAGTTTTCAGCATTGCAACATCATTGTCAAGCTGTATTTTCTCTTTTATCATAGGATTACCGCTTGCTATAGCCTGCATTTCGGAGTATGTAAGTACCATTTCGTCAACATCTTCTGAAACTCTTGCAGGGCTTTTTGAGGTCAAGATCTGATTTATGAATTTCGCCTTGTTTGTTATAATGCCCATCATGTATGCGTCAAAGGTTTCCTCTGTAAGATAGTGATATATTCCGACTTGCGAAAATCTGTTGCCTTGTCTTATGCCACGTCCGTCCTGCTGGGTAAGGTCCGATGGTTTCCACGGTATATCAAGGTGATGAATTGCGCAGATCCTATCCTGAATATTTGCGCCAGTTCCAAGCTTTGAAGTGCTTGCGATGATAAAACGTTTTTCGCCTTTGCGCAGGCTTTTGAACATTTCGTCCCTTGCTTTATCTGTCTTTGCGTCGCCTGCAAAGCAGATCTCTTTTTCTGGTATTCCACGCTCTATAAGTGCCTGTTTTATAGCTTTATACACAGAGAAGTGTGTTTCGTCCTCGTTGATAGCGATATCACAGAATACTATTTGAACGCCTTTTTCTGTCATAGTGTTTTTATAGTTCTTTTCGAGGTTATCGATAAGCTTCATCACTTTGCTGTCTGGTGCAGGCTGAGCGTCTTTGAAAATACATCTAGTGTCAAGACCGAGCAAGCGTGCTTCATGAGTTATTTTCAGCATATTGTCCTGCCGTGGGTCGACAGTACCGCTGTGTATCGTTTCAGAACGTGTGGCAAGCTCTTTCATGTATGCTTTTTGACGTTCGTCTGGCTTTGATATTATTACTATCGGCTTGCCTGTTTCAAGCTTTGGCACAGGAAGTTTCAGCATATCCGCTGTTTGAATATCAGCGAATTCCTTATACATCTGCATAAGCTCAGGTATGTTTACGAATTTGCTGAAACGATTTTTCATTTGAAAGCCGTTTCCTGCAGGCTTTATCTCTAATTGTGATACAACTTCACCAAATGTGCTTGCCCAATCATCAAAGTTCTGCAATCCTGATTTTTCAAGAAGATCTGGTCTGAGATAACGCTGCATAACATAAAACTCGACCATTGAATTGCTTATAGGCGTTCCTGTAGCAAAAAGTATATTGTTGCAGCCGTACTTATTGTTGAGGTACTGAGTTTTCATCAGCATATCTTCTGACTTTTGTGCTGCTGTTGTTTGTACGCCTGCCACATTTGACATTTTTGTAGAAACAAAGCAGTTCTTATAGTTATGTGCTTCATCGCACACTAGATAGTCAAAGCCGAGCTTTTCAAAACACAATGACGAGTCTTTTGGAGAAGAAAGCAGCTTTTCAAGCCTTTCCTCTATGTTTTTCTTCTGACGTTCAAGGGCTTTTACTGATGATTTATCCTTTCTCCCTGCTTCGGATATCGCACTCATGATATCGTGAAGTTCTTTTTGCATGAACTGCTCTTTGTACTCGTCTGACATAGGTATTCTTTCAAACTGAGTAAATGACATTATCACGGCGTCATAGTCACCAGTAACACATCTTGCAATAAAACGCTTTCTATTGGCTTTGGTAAAGTCTTCAGGTTTTGCCACAAGCAGTTTTGCATTTGGATATAGCCGCAGCCACTCACTCGCCATTTGCAGCGTAAGGTGCTTTGGTACAACTACGCAGGCTTTGTTTATAAGACCCAGACGTTTCTTCTCCATTACAGTTGCAACCATTTCAAAGCTTTTTCCTGCACCAACTTCATGTGCAAAGAGCGTGTTTCCACCAAGCTTTGCACGCATTATAGCATTTGATTGATGTTTCCGCAGCGTTATTGATGCGTTCATGCCCGGAAAGGTTTGATGTGAGCCGTCATATTCTCTGCCCCTTATGGAATTAAACAGGTAGTTGTACTTTGCAACGTATTTTTCACGCCTGCCCATATCTTCCCACAGCCAATTTCTGAACGCTTCTTTCATTAGTCGAGCTTTCTCTTTTGCAAGCTGTGTTTCTTTAGTGTTTATCTCGTACCATACCTTATCGCCCTCCTCTCGTCTGTCACGAACTAAAATATCACGCTGATTAAGAAGATTTTCAAATATCTGATAGCTGTTCATCCTTTGTGTACCATATGTTTCGGTTGCAGCAACTGAGCAATCAGATGTTTTACCCTCTATTTTGTATTCTCCAAGCTTTGTTCTTGTGACAGGGTAGTAATAGGTGTTTGCGTGTGCATACTCATTTAGAAACTTATTATAATCTGCAACATCGATCCAGTTAGCGCCGATCCTTACGGATATCTCGCTGGCTTCAAGGTCTTTTGGCACAACTTTCATCAGTGCTTCTACGTTTTTGTTGTAGCTGCTGTCGATATGTTCCGCATGATCTCTGGCTATTCTCAGCTTATCACGGATATTGCCTGACAGATATTCGGATGACTCCGTATAGCCTGAATATGGGTCATTGTCTTTAACTTTGGCAGGATCTCTGAATATTTCATCACCAAGGTCAGCAATAACCTTTTCAGGCGTAGTGTCTGTGAGCTGTGACATATAGAGAATATCGACCTTTCCCAATCTGTCCATTGACACTTGAAGTGCTTCTAGTGCTGTATCAACTTTTGAAACTGGAATATCTGGAAGTATCGTTCTCTTTGTGAATATTGCAGCCTTTTCAACTGTCTTATTTTCCACGTTGACAACTTCAAGTGCTGCTAAAGTGTTGTAGTCATCATCATTAGAAAAGCAGCGTGAATTGGCGCTGTCCGTAATGTTTCCGAACTTTGTTCTGAAATTGTCATATGTGCTGTTGAGCTTCTTCTGAAGCTCTGCAAGCTGTTCATCAGTGCAGCCGTCAGCTTGGGCATTGATAAGCTCCATAGTTGCTTGCCTTAGAGTATGAAGCCCTTTCATGCGTTCAAGCGATTTGCCTGTTTCTGTGACCTTGACCATTACTTCATTTTCACGGAAATAAAGATCTCCGTCAACAATGGTATGAGTGAAGTTCCTGACAGTTGGATCAGCAGGGAGTATCTCAGCTGTCCCATTGTCAAGCTCAGTTTCCACAGTATCAATAACGCCGTCTATTTTTGAAATGGCATTTATGAGCTGCTGTGCAAGGGGAGTGTCACTGTTTGCATAGCAGGTCGTTACCTTGCTGTCTGCACCATATTTTCCTCGCATACGCTCGTCCCACGCCATAGTACCAAGTACCATATCAGGGTTATCCACAAAATATTGATTGCAAGGAATGCCGTTGGCTGTTTCTGAAACGTGTACCCAGTCTGGTATAACAGAGGTCATTGTTGTTCTTTTTTTCAGAAAGATAATATCTGTTGTAACACTGTCTGCGTCTTTAAACGTTCCAGAGGGAAGTCTTACTGCGCCTAAAAGGTCACAGCGTTCGGCAAGATACTTTCTTGCTTTATCATTTTTCTTGTCCATTGTGAATTTTGAAGTCACAATGGCAACAATTCCTCCAGGCTTTACCTTATCTACTGCTTTTGCGGCGAAATAGTCATGAATTTTGAAGTGGTATTTGTCATAGGCTTTGTCTGCAATGCCATAATCTCCAAAAGGTATATTACCTATGACCACGTCAAAGCTGTTATTCTTGAATGTTGTTTTTTCAAACCCTTTTATCTGGATATTATCCTCTGGATAGAGCTGCTTGGCTATTCGTCCTGAAATGCTGTCAAGCTCAACTCCGTAAAGTTTTGAATCTGCCCTCATTTCATCAGGCATTTTTGCAAAAAAGTTTCCAACGCCCATGCTAGGCTCTAGGATGTTTCCACCCTCAAATTGAAATCTTTCCAAAGCAAGATATACGCTGTCTATGACTTCTGGCGGTGTATAGAAGCTTGTAAGTGTAGATGACCGTGCTGCGGTATATTCATCTGCGGTCAGAAGCTCTCTTAAACGAGTCTGCCTTGCTCCCCAACTGTCAGCAGAAACATTCTCATTATCTGCAGCAAAAGCCTGAGCAGTTCCGCCCCAACCTGAGTATCTAGCCATTATCTTCTGTTCTTCAGGTGTCGCAAGCCGCTTTTCACTCTCTATTTTCAGCAATGTTTCAATAGCAGCTATATTTGCGTCACATCGAGCAGCAGCTCCGCCCACAACAACATTATCAGGGTCAAAGTGGTATGTGCTTGCCTTGACATTTTTCTTTGGCTTTTCTACCTTTTCGGTTTTGACATCTTTATCAGGTATAGTGGCGGTTTCAGAAACAGGAGGTGTTTCAAAGAGTGAAATCTGTTCATCAGATGTAACAGATATAGGGGTGCTTTCAGAAACAGGCGGTGTCGCTTCTTTTTCTTCAGACAGAACATTATTAGCAATTGTAGGCGTTTCATATGGTATAGGTTTTTCGACTTCGCCATTTTTGATTGCCAGCATTTTCTTTTCATAATCATCAATCTGTTCTCTGGTGAAGTAGGCGTTTTCAGGCATTTTCTCATACAGCTCATTGATCTTAGCTATCTGTTTTTCAACTGTTTCTGCCCACAAGTGCTTTTCTGCACCTGTTTTCAGATAGTAATCACAATCAAGCTTAAGCCTGCCCAAAAGCTTGTCTATTTCAGGCTGTGTTTCATTTGTAGGTGTAGGCACTTCATTGACCAGGTCTGCCATATGTGCGGCTTTTGCAGCTTCAAGCTCAGGTATGATCGAGCTGTATATTGAGTATCTTTTCAGAAAATCAATAACGCCGCCGTATCCGTCACCTGCGTCCTGGCGTTCAGTGATCGTTTGTCCGTCAGGCATATTGATAGTAAACTTGACCTTATCATAGCCCATAAACTGTGAGAATTCGTCATCAGCGTCTGCTTCATACCATGCTTTTGCTGAACCGTACTTCTCTATTGCAGCCTTTGCTCCTGCCACCATTTCACTGTCAGCCTGTTCCATGAGCGTGTCAAATTCTGCAACACTGTAGGTCTTGCCGTCCTCAAAGTAGTTGCTTTCGCTCCATTCACAGGTTATCGTAGGCTCGGATAAAGTAGTGAATGATTTAACATCATTTGAACTTATATCGGCACTATTTTCCTGCTGCATACCCTTGACAATATTGCGACTTTGGTGTATAATAATATTAGAGTCAAGATTGTTTATCGCCTCAGGCAATTGGAGCCTTTGACACGAGAACAGTGCTTGGCTTTTTTCTTTGTCCCAAAACAGAATATTATTTGATTTTGCAGCACGTTCAACATAGTTTGCAAACCCATTTTCTTTTCCATAAATACTTGTGATAAAGTTTGATGATACATTTTCCATTTCATAAATGCCTTGCCCATTTGGTTTAACACTTACGATTATCGGTGCATTATCATTATCAACGTTATTTAAACAAATTACTATACTTTTATCAGCACTTTTGTTTGGAGAAAGTGAGTCCATTATTATGGCAGGGCTTTCTAAAAGATGTGGGATATTACATATCTGTTCCAGTGTTAAGCCGTGCCAATGTGCATTGTTCGGGGATTTTTCATGTAGAGCGTCTTTTAAATGCCTTTGCGTATACAACATAGGAAGCCGATCACAGCCGATATCCACAAGAATTTGTGGTGTATCACAAACCTTTAGATTTGAGTATTTTGGGAATACGCCATTTAAAACATCATTTATCTGTTCAGCAAATGTTTTTTCACTCTTGACAACTCCAGAGGAGTCTGTTATACTGCTTGTAGAGCTATTAGGAACAGCAGGGCGTAGCTGGTTTTCAGCCAAACCTATAATTCTTGATGGTTCTATTTTTTTGTCCTGTTGAGTAACAGAATTATTCTTGTATTCAATATTTTCCTGCTGCGTACCCTTGACAATATTGCGACTTTGGTGTATAATAATATTAGAGTCAAGAATGTTTAAGCCCTTGGACAATTGTAGCCCAAGCACACTGAACAGTTCTTGGCTTTTTTCTTTGTTGTAATAAAGAACTTTGTTTTGTTCTACGGCACGATTAATTTGATTTTCAAAATTGTTTCTGCCATGAAAACTCATTACAAAGTTGGATTCGACCAATTCTAAATCATATTTAGCTTTGCCATTTGGCTTTATAGCAGCAATGATAGGCATTTTTTCGTTGTCAAGTTCAGATGTTACGATTATTATGCTATCATTTCTCGAAAGGGAATCATATATAATCACGGGATTTTCAAGTAACATGGGCATTTTTTTGATTTGTTCTGCGTTCAATCCGTGGTAATGTATGCTTTCACCTGTATTTCCTTTCGGCTTGAGAGCGTCATGCAAATGCCGTTTCGTATAAAACATTGGAAGTTGCTCACAGCCAACGTCAAGCAGTATTTGAGGTGTATCGCATACTTTCAAGTCATTGTATCGGTTTGCCTTTCCTGCAAGTACATCATCGACCTGTTCAGCAAATGACTTTTCACTCTTGGCAACTCCAACTGAATTTGTGTCAACAGAGTTATCCTGAGCTTCAACCACTTGAACGTTCTGCTTTGAATGCTCTATTACAGCTTTATCAAGATATATCTGAACATCATGTGGATCTATCTGTCCGTCAACTGCCTGATGAAACATCTCAAAGAATGTTTTTATCTCGTCTACCGTTAGCCGTTCATCGACCTCGTTAAGAACAGTAATGGAAATTCCCTCAGAAAAGCCCTGCTGCAGCATGGCTTTTTGTTCATCACTATAATCATGGTGAGAGAACATATCTGACAGCTTCAATCGACCATTTATCTCATTAACATATGTGTGATATTCATTCAGTATGCCCTTTTGATCGAGTGTTTGCTCTATTACACTTTGAGAGTAGTAGTCTGCTACTAAAGATGATATATGCTGTAGCTCGTCGGGCGAATATCGGATGCTTACCCAATGCTGTATGTTATGCTCGCCATTTTGTGCAGCCGCCACCACAGCCTGTTTTAATGCAAGTATCTGTTCTTGCGAAAACTTAAGCTTTATAAGGTCTTGGAGTATATCATCAACCCTATCAGATGTGCTTTCTTGCTTTGCGGTTTTGGCATTGTCAAGAGCTTCGTTTTTGCGGTCAATGGCGATAACTTCTTTTTCAATTTCAAACAGTGTGTCTTTGGCAGCGTGCTGAACAGCTCTGCTGAAAAGAATCATATCTCTTGCATTTTTGATAAGGTCAAGAGCGCTTACATCAACATCGGTATGCAGATCTATTTTACCTGAAAGATTACATCTTTGAGAAACAACGAACTGCACCACAGAATCCAGTGCATGGCGGTATACCTCAGCCTGTTTTGTGTCAAGTCCCATTTGAGATATTGCATTTTGTACTGACTCAGCTATAGGCGCAGAATTAAGACTGTTTGCTGTCATTGCTTCGATACATTCTTTGACCGATCCTGCGTTTATATTGTATCGGTTATTAAGCGTATTGAGCAGCTCAGGTGTATTGCGGTCAGTAAGTGTCCACATCTCAGGCAACTCTTTGCCGCCTGTCTGAGTGACGTCATATAAATATCTGCAAGTGTGATTTTTGCCAAAAACAGCAACGCCGTGAGAACCACGTCTTACATATCGCCCCAGTCGTCCCCATTTCTTATATTCAGCAATTTTGGTTGCGTTTCTATTTTGCTGGAATACTAACACAGCGTCTGAATACGGCTGCTTATACATTTTTGCGGAAAATTTGAGATACTCAATGTAATCCTGCTTATTGTTTCTGAGATGCTCATTGATTTCAAACCATGCTTGCTTTACAACTTCATACTTATCGTGCTTATCCATTTAAGTTCCCCTCTTTTATTTTTCAAGAATATTTAAGAGCCGTTCCAAAAGCTCCGTGTTCTTTCCTGTGTCTGTCATATCCATGATGTTGAGTGCATATCTTACGCCCTCAACAAAACCCAGATCGTGAGCGTCATCAATTACATTCGCTTGCAGTTCATATTCTTCCTCTTGAAGCTGAATTAATCGCTCTCGCCGCCCTTTGTAGGTTTTCACCCAATGGGTCTGAGCATTGTCTGTTTCGTAATCATCTTGAAATCCTATCATGATTTCTTCCAAGATATCAAACTTAGATTTCTTTGGCGTTTCAGTAATCATTGTGGTTACTCCTCTCGGTTATATAAAAAGAGCGTATGAATTTCTTCACACGCTCAGGTTTGCGATTTTAAGTTGTGTGTCACTGTGACACACTTATGCATAACAAAAAACTAATAGTCTGAAATTAATAAATTCATGATTTTGTTTCATAGATACCTCTGTCTGCATTTTAGAAAGCGGTATCACTATCAGATAAGTCAAGCTCTCTGCAACTGTTATCATCAAATATAATTCTTCCGTCAGCGTCATACTCAACAAAACTACTTTTTTCCTCATAGTCCCCTATCAATACCATGGCTGTTTGTAGCCCTGTAAAAGTCACTGAGCTTGTGTATATCTCATGAATTATCTCTTTAAGCGTTTGCTCCTGCGTCATACCAAAACGTTTTGCAATGCACTCAAGCTCCTCACTGTATGATAAGCCGTCTTTGATTATTTCAATTTCTTTTTGCATTTTTCTCACTCCTTTGAAATTAATAATCATTGAGATAAAAAGAGCGTATGAAATTCTTCACACGCTCGGGTTTACACTTATTAATGTTGTGTATCATTTATAACTTCAGTGAACTTATACGTTCCAACAGGAAGTCCTTTTATACAGATAACTCCACCTTTATCGGCAGATATATACGGAAGCTTCACTACTTTTCCGTCAGAAGATATTCCATTTAGGTTATACATCTGTGGTCTATCGTTATTCCTTTTGTGCAGTTTTGCAAGCTTTGAGAAGAAATGTTTTTTGAAAAATCTCATTGTTTTTACTCCTCTTTATCTTTTTTAGTTTTCTCTGAATTTTTCTTTGCTAATTTATAAGTAACGCTCCTGTGTACCTTATTATCAACTTTTTTGCTATCGTCATTAAAATACACAACCCTTATGAACAGTGTGATTATGGCAATAAAAAGCAAGAAAATTAATATAAAAAGTACGATTTTGAACACAAAGCCAAATGGCTTTGTAACATCAATATCGATATTAATCAAAATGATTTCGATAATTACAAGTGGCTCAAATATTATAAATTTTTCTAACTCTTTCATTATTTCTCTACCAAAATCTTCCCCTTCGTCACCTCTATGATACTAGACTTAGGGTCATGGATTATCAAGTCCTCTGTACAGAGCTGTTGCTCTATCAATGAAAAACACTGTCCCATGCCACTATAGTGATTTCTGCGGTGCTTTCTAAAAATCTCCATAGCTTTCATCATCGTCTTCATCCTCATCAAGTATTATTCCTATATGTCGACAGATATACGGTGAATAGCGGTTCAAACAAAATCCTTCTTCTTCCTGATAAATCTCATATCCATCCTCTTCAAGCTTTTCTACAAACATTTCTACTTCCTCGAACAAACCCTCAATGCTTACTTTTACCATTCTTATCAGCTCCTATCAAACTTTTATAATAAGGAACGCCACAAAAGTACATATGCAGCTCATCAAATGAGTGTTGCGTATCACTGCAATAGAACTTGTCGGGTATTCTTTATTGTGTGTCATATTGTATATGTTCTTCTTAATGTAGCCTACATTAAAAAGTATAATAACCGCTTTTATCAAAAGCCATATGACAACGACTTTTGTCTTAAGAAGTGTATTGCTTTTAAAATACACTTTAATAAATCCAAGCATTAATGAGTTGATAAACAGTAGGAATATCAGTAGCCTTGGATTTATGGGTGCATGGTTATTTTTGCCCATTTTGTTTTAACCCCACAGTTACATATATTTACAATGCTTGCGTTTTGTGAATATATATGCTATACTATTGATAAATGATATCTATTTTCTTTTAAATATCTGGCGATAACATCTTCTTGATTTTCAAAAAACAGCTCTAATGAATTGTCTACCCAATAAGTATCCGTGTCG
>OLRM01000307.1_pt1 | contig 48796 bp, 42 predicted proteins | sample 1643211 | NCBI WGS metagenome assembly OLRM01 (sample SAMEA3136690, study PRJEB25190) | human gut metagenome | biome: human gut; feature: human-associated habitat; material: faeces | place: Austria | collected 2013
ATCAGAAAGTCCTGTACGATATTTTTTTTATGAAAAAGTTGTAAAGTGGTGTTATCTCAGTAAATATGCGGGATTAAATTCCACTTTACACCTTAACAATTCCATTTTTTTGCCTTATAATAAACCTGTAAGCACCCATGATTTATGTTTTTATGCATACTAACCAGGCATCTGAAAATAGTGTGCAAGACTAAATTCCACATGCCTTATGTGCAAGACTAAATTCTGGTGCAGTGAAATCTGCCTGTGCTTTACTATTTTATTTTATAAGTTTTGGACTAAGCATAACATCATCAGGTGCGATTGCCTTTAATCCTAATGCTTTGTGCAGTTTGTTGTCCAAGAGTAAAAGAGAGAGTTCATATGGGCTATGTCCATTAAGACTGTCTCTTTTTTCGTTGTTTATGTGATTCATCATAAGTCTGACTTTCTCGTCATTTAAATCAGCGAATGAACTCCCTTTCGGATGGATGTAGCGGATATACTCGTGGTTCTTTTCGCGTCTAACTCATCACTAAAGTAACGAGAATGCGACGCGCAGTTATTCAAAGTTCAATGCCAGAGTTTTGCTGGCATGATCACTCAAGATTCCGAGAGATTATTAATATATACTCTCGAAATCTTTATTGTAATTCTGAGAGCATATATGATTTTTCGCATCTGCTTCATACTTTTACAGTTGCGTTTCTTTGTATTAAGGATAGCACGATTTTTGAAAATGCAAATAATTTTATATAGAAAATAATCACATTATGATACAAAAGAAAGCCACCCAAAAATCATAGGGTGACCTTCTCATATATGATTCAGCTTTATTTTTTATGAAAAAGAATTGTGCAGATCAGCACAGTAAAAGGTACAGAAAGCACGATCCCGAAGCTGCCTGCCAGCCCCTGCATGATTGCAATTCCGATATTATTGGAATTGATGATCTGCTGATATGGAAGATTATAGGAATAATCAAGAAGAAGGGTACTGACACTGCTTCCTGCAAATGCCAGTATAAGCGTATTGCTGTCCGTTCCCATCATGTCTCTTCCCACACGCAGACCTGCCTTAAAAAGTTCCTTTCTGGATAAAGACAGGTTCTGTCTGTAAATCTCATCAATGGCACTGCTGATGGACATGGCAACATCCATAACTGCCCCCAGACAGGAGATCAGAAGACCGGAGAAAAGCAAACCTCCAACCTGAATACGATTGGTATTCCAGAGAGTCATCAGGGTCTCAATATCCGAAACATTATATCCGGAAATTCCTGATGCCTTGCTGAAACACCAGGCGGAAACCCCGGCAAGAATAACACCAACAAGGGTTCCAAGTGTTGCAGCACAGGTTTTCCGTGTAGGTCCGCCGATCAGATACATCGTAACCAGCGTAGTGATAAAACATACAAATACAGCAGTCCAGAAGGGAGAATATTTCAGGTACACCAGAGGCAGATATACAAAGATCACACAGAAGAATGTAAAGACAAGTCCCAGACATCCCTTTATTCCCTGCTTTCCACCAATCAGGCAAAGAACCAGCAGGTAGATCAGTGCAAAAATATAGATAACTCCTTCTCTGTCCTGGGTATAAACACTGGCAACTGTAGAATCACCTGCAACACTCTGCATGACAATTACCTTCATCCCCGGTTTGCAGGCAGCGCCAAACAGATATCCTGAGCTACTTGTAATATCCAGCTCTTCCCCCTTTCTCACTCCTGTAAGCATACGGACACGAACCTTCTGCTCACCCACACGGGTTCCGTTTTCCTCCAGATTATCCTGAAGGATTTTTACTACTTTTGCTTTCTCAAATGTCTGTCCTGTCCGGACCACCAGCTCTGTTTTTTCCACCTGATTCAGTTTAATGACAAAAACAGCGAACACACAGACAAACAAAATATAAATAAGATACCGGACTGCTTTTTTTCTGGTAAGCAGCCCGGTAAATTTTGTATTTTTCATACTCATGAAACTATTTGCGAAAGATTATCTTAATTCTCAGAAGCTTCAGCTGCTGCATCTGCGGATGTATCTGCAGCTTCTGTGGTGTCTGAAGCACTGTCTGTGGTGTCTGCAGCAGTGTCTGTATCATCTGAGGAACCGTCTGTAGTATCTGCAGAAGCATCAGCTGCGTCTGCACCAGTCTTTTTAATTGTAAATGTATCATCAATTGCTTCAGCCTTACCATCATCTGTGATCTGGTAAGTATCAATGGCAAAGGTATCTGCAGTTAATGTGATTACAGAATAGCTTGGAAGCCAGTTCTGGCTACGGGCTGCCACATAGTCCTGCTGAGTAGAAAGAAGCTCATAATATTTGGAACCGGAAGCTGAGTTTGCTGTCATATAGAGAATTCCCTGTGGATCTGTAACTGTATCTCCATCAACATCCTCAATTGTGTAGCAGTTATTGTCCTCATGGAATGCATCCAGTGCTGCCTGTGCATCTGTGTCTCCCTCTTCCGGAGCAAGTGCGATCTGTTCCTGTGTATCTACATTTGTTGCATGATCCCAGTCATAATCTGTTCCGTCTGCATTCAGGCTGAACTCATATTTACCATGAGTCTGTCCGTCACCATAAAGCATTTTGGAACGGCTGTATGTATGATCGTGCCCCTGAAGAACCACATCAATATCATTTGCATCAAATACAGGTGTAAGCTGTGTACGAAGGATCATACCGTCTGTGTCAGAGTGGTCAAGACCTGATCCGTAAATATCCTGATGAATGGTTACAATTCTCCATTTTGCATCCGGGTAAGCTTTGACAGCTTCTTCAATTGTTTTCTGATGCTCTGCCACATTGTAATTATTGGTATTCAGAACAATGAAAAGACCCTCTCCATAGCTGTAATAGTAATCACCACCTGCCTGAGTTTTACCATTTTCTGTATTATTCGGGTTATTGAAATGATACATATAATCCTCATTCAGAGAATCATGGTTACCAATTGTAGTTGCCACTGCAAGTCCCTTCAGGGCATCTGCGCTTAAATAAGAAGCATATTCTTCCTCTTTTGCTTCACCGGTTTTGTTAACCTGGTCACCTGCAGAGATCACAAAGTTGATATCCGGATTCTGCTCAAGTGCAGTATTGAGAGTACGGTTCCATGAAAAACCGTCATTTTCTGCTGCTTTATTGGCTGCACCGGACTCATTGGTAAGCTCTGCTCCATTCTGTGTCTGACCTTTGGAAGCACCGATCTGCGGGTCACCTACATAGAGGATTTTTACAGAGTCTGTACCCTGTGTTTTGTACTCAGATACCTCTGTCTGCTCACCGTTTTTCTCAACTGTGTAATAATAAGTTGTGCTCGGCTCCAGACCTGTAACTGTTACATGATTATATTCATATGCCTTGTCTCCTGTAAGACTCTGGTCTACATCACCGGCAGTTCCTTCAAAGGTTTCAAGATTGTCCTTGTCTGTTCCAAAATGAACTACAGGTGTTGCATCGCTGTCACCTTTTTCACTGTACCATGCAAAGTTCAGCTGTGTATCATCAGCACCAGGTGTTAAAGATACCTTTGTAAAATCAGCTGCTGTTGTTTCCCAGGCTGCATCCCAGTCAGACCATCCGGAATCAGCACCAACCACGCTGCTGTCTGTATAATGATCTGTAGATGCATATGCAGAAGGACAAACCATAGTCACTGAAAGAGCTGTCAAAAGACCTGCAATTAGTTTTCTTTTCATAATAATAATAGACTCCTTTTCACTCAAAAAATATTATTTTTTTGTTGACAAGTGGAGTATATCACCCAAATTTTCAAAAAACAATCAGGTTTGCTTATGTTTGACAGACATTTACACTTTCCTTAACAAAAGCAGATATTTGTTAAGTTTCATACCTCCCCGAGATACAATCATTTTAATACAGGAGGAAAGCTGTTTCCCTGCTCCAGTTCTTCCATCTGTCCCAGAATTTGCTTCTGACGATTGTCGAAAAGCAGACCTTTATTGTGACGATAATACTGATCCGAACCATTCTCACGGATAAACCAGAGGCTGTAATAATTGGCATTCAGTTCTGTGATAAAGGCCACCATTTCCTGGCTGTCACCAAAGGCCGCTTCCATAAAATCAAAAACATTCTGAAGCGTCTGGGACGTATATTCTATCTGAGTTTCAAGGCTGTCAGCCACCTCTGCAAAAGCTGTTTTTGCCTGCTCATAAGTATCTTTTTCCGAAATTTCAACAGCTTTATTATCTACTGTTTTATCTTCAGAACCTGTTTCTCCCCTCAGTTCTATCCATAATTTCTCAAGAAAATCTACTGTACGGATAAATACTTTTTCTTCATTTTTAGTGAGAAGCTCAGATTTTTTTGCAGTCTGAAAATCATTTTCTGCATTTTTATAAATGTATTCCAGAGTCATTTCCGGAAGGTTATCTCTGTATTCTGTCATGTAACCATAGAGCTTTGTCACATAGGCATCCATAAAATAGCAGTCTGCAAATAACTGGCTGAGCTTTCCGTTCAGCAGACCAACAATACTCAGATGCTCATCCAGTGAAGCATTGCGGATTTTGCCCAGAGTGATGGGCGTCCATTTACCCTGAAGCAGATCCTCCACTGCATAATCTGTCTTATACTTATTGTAAAGTGCCAGATACGAAGCAAAATCCTTGGCAACGATGGGATGCTGGATATACTGATATACCACCTCTCTGTCCACTTCTTTGTCCAGTATTTCATATACCTGTATCAGCCTGGAAAGATCTTCCCAGCCTCTGGCAGTGGCAAAAATCCGTCCGTCTACTGTGTTCTCCATTCTGTAGAAATTCTTTCTGCGAAGCTCCAGATAAGAGATCACAGCAGGATGGATTCCCTGCTCATAGGCATATTCTTTCCATACTTCAAAATCCGGCTGCACATCGATTCTCTTGATTCTGTCAAGGGTTACTACGTCAAATTCACGGACAGATTTATTATATTCCGGCGGGTTTCCTGCTGTCACGATCACCCATCCCTCCGGTACTTTCTGATTGCCAAAGGTCTTTCCCTGAAGAAACTGCAGCATCATCGGCGCCAGGGTCTCTGAGACGCAGTTGATCTCATCAATAAAAAGAATCCCTTCTTTCAGCCCCGTCTTCTCCATCTTCTCATAGACAGAGGCAATAATCTCACTCATAGTATATTCTGTGACAGAAAAAATCTCCTGGCCAAAGGTTTTCTCTTTGATAAACGGCAATCCTACTGCACTCTGGCGGGTGTGATGGGTGATGGTATAAGATACCAGACCTACCTTACATTCCCTGGCGATCTGTTCCATGATCTGCGTCTTACCGATTCCCGGTGCCCCCATAAGGAGAATCGGTCTCTGGCGTATGGCAGGGATCAGATATTCTCCAAATTCATCCTTCGCAAGGTATGCTTCTATTGAGTCTTTTATCTCCTGTTTTGCTCGTTTTATATCCATAATGTAAATCCTTTCCTGCTGAACACTTCTTACTTTTACTCAGTTTTTTATTTCATTACCTGTCCGGCTTCTCAAAATCATCCTCATCCAAAATCAGTTTCATGGCCCATACAGGCACATCCACATCTCTGTAATTATCCTGCATAAATACAAACACAGTCTTATATGGCGGCATTTTCTTCGGGTAAATTCCGAATCCGTCTGTAAAATAGATCAATCCTTTCAGGTTATGAAATTCATGCTGTTCCAACAGTTTGTCCACCCATTCAAATGCAGGTCTAAAGTCTGTTCCACCATCCCCATACAGTTCCAGATGTTCCATATAGTCTTTCATTTCTTTCCGGGAGGTAATCTTTTTATCTGTGTGGACTTTCTCATCACACTGAATGATATGCACATTTATTTTTGTAAAAAAGCTCTCACTTTCACTAAGTACACCGTAGGTTTCCTCCAGAAACTTTCTCACCAGTTCTCCCGAACAGGACATGGAGGTGTCGATGACGATCACGAACTCCTCTATCTTCTTAACTTCTTTGGATTCCAGTGGTTCGATCAGCGGCATATTTCCATAGAAACGCAGACCATAGGTATAGAAATTGTAATCAAAACTGTCATCATCCACTGCCAGTTCTTCGTGAAAAACTGCGAATTTCCGCAGGAATTCTCTGTAATCATACCGGCTTCTGTTCTCTGTTTTTATCTGCTCCAGGAAATCTCCGTCCCGCTCACCTGCCTCCTGCGAAAAGGTTTCCAGGTCTGTCTCGATTCCATCATTGATCTCTCCCCATTTGCGGCTGAGCATGGGATTCGGTTTCTGATCCGGTTTCTTACTTTCCCAGTATCTGTGATCATCTGTGCGAAATTCCTGTTCCAGATTTGTAAGATCCTTTTCGTTCAGATTCCATTCTGACAATATTTTATACACTCTCTGTGCATTAAGGGTTTTGCCCTCTTTTTCAAGGAGACGGTAGGTTTCCCTTCGCAGAAGACTGCGTGAGAAACGGATACTCCGATAGTTCATCCCATCTATCATATGCTCCACTGCAATGTCACAGCTCAGATCACGCATACGTTCCTGGATTGTAATTTCATCGTCTGCCCTCTTCCTGCCTTCTGCACCTCTCCATGCAAAATGCCGGAAAATACAATGGAATACCATGTGCAGATACCCTCTGTTCACCAGAATCCTGTTCTCTCTATATAAGCCTCCCAGCATCTGTGGCTGGAAATACATCACTCTTCCGTCAGTTCCAAACCCATGGATCTGACCATCCATCTGATAGGAAAAACTGCTCAGTGCCACATCCAGAAATCGCATTCCCAGATACAATTCATCCCGGGCAGCTCTAAGAATACTGCTGCCGATTTCCTGCAGACGCTCTGCTCTTTCTGCTATTTCCTGTGTTTTATCCTCTGGCTGCATCATTATTTTCCTCTATATCTATCACAGTTCAAACCTCTTTTTTCTTAGTATAGTTCTTCTGTTCAAAGATTTTTCTATAGTTTGTGATTGTTCATTTTTCCCCTGCTCTGTCCTGTCAGCTTCCTGACTATTTTGCAGCTTATCCACATCTATACGTTCACTTCCTGCCGTATTATCCACCAGATTTGCTCTTTCATTCATCAAAAATGCGGATACTTCCGTTTCTTTTCTCTTAGATGCACAATCCAACGCAGAATCAATTCCTTCCAGTGTCCAGAGTTTTTGCGAGGATATCACTTCCAATCTGTGCATATCCTCCTGCTTTACCAGATATTCTGCAATATCTTCCAGATTCTTACGAATATATTCCCTGTAATTCTTCCTGGCATTCCCGGTCAGTCCATAGGGAAACTCCAGTCTGCCAAATGACATATCTACCAGAACCTCCAGCTTATCCATGGCCACCGCCATTTCAAAAAGCCTGTCATATTCCTGATAATTCAGCTCCCTATCATAAAAACACTGCCTGTAATTACTGCCTGAGCCATGATATTCCGTATACAAAATACGCGCCGGAGTGTTCTCAACTGCCTCATCATAATGCTCCGGAAATACAAGTCTGGCTTCTTCATACTTATAAAGAAAGTTTACATCTATCCTCTGCCACATCTCGCCCAGCATTTCCTTAACTCCTGACTTCTTTCCCTGTCTCATATGGACAGTCAGCTTCTCCAATGCATGGCAGCCTGTAAATGCACCACAGCCTATCTGCATCAGGCTGTCAGAAAACTCCAGTTTTCTCAGATTCCCGCAGCCATAAAAAATATATCGTCCAATCTCTTTTAAAGTGTCAGGAAAAACAATCTCCTCCACGTCATTTCCTGCCAGAACATGTTCTTCTCTTCCAAATCCAAGACCATCTGACACTTTCCACAGGCAGGCATTTTTCAGTTCTTCCTTCTCATCCATATGGCTGGAGAATGCATAGGGTGCCGCACTGACCACCAATTTATCCTCTATCATTCCCGGAATCTCAACTCTGCCTCCCATTCCAAAACACCGCAGAATTTCAATCCCACCAGATTTCTCTCTGTAGTAAATCTTCATTTTCTCATTTCTCCCCGAAGATATTTTCTCTCAAAGCACATAAAATCATCCCTGAAAAGTATAATACTTCCCAGGGATTTTTTCCAGACAATATAATTAGCGTAAAACCAGCTCCGGTTTAAAATTCAGATAATCACCTGACACCAGCTTGTACTCTATTCCATCCACATAACCTTTAAAGCTGTCATCATACCGCTTCTCTCCATGACAGTGAGAATAGATTACCTTCTCGGCGCCAAATTCCTGTGCCATCAGGGTAAACGGACTCTCCATCTCTCCAATACTGGTTGGCGGATAATGAAGAAACATGATAAACTTCTCATATCCTGCTGCCTTTGCCGCTTCAAATGAACAGCGCAGCCGCCCCAGCTCCCGCTCTCGGATCTTCAGGAAATGCTCATAGCTGTCTTTTCCCTCATAGCAGTAACCCTTGGTTCCCACCAACGCATAATCCTCATATGTATAAAAATTATTCTGCAAAAATTCCAGCTTTCCTCTGAACATCTCATTCAGATCTTCTGTCTTCTTCGCATCCCAGAACATATCGTGATTTCCCCGAAGCAGAATCTTCCTGCCCGGCAGAGCCATAATAAAATCCAGATCCGCCTGACACTCTGCAAGATCTCTCCCCCAGGAATGATCTCCGGTAATCACTACTGTATCATTCTCTGTCACTTTCTTCTTCCAGTATTTCTCAATCTTAACTACATGATTCTTCCATCTTTTATCAAATACATCCATAGGTTTATTGACTGTAAACGAAAGATGAAAATCACCGATTGCGTATAGGCTCATTGTACACTCTCCTGTCTGTTCGTACTTAACTCATTCACAGTATAGTAAATATATCACGCAGCCTCAATTCTAATCTGCAATGCAGATAACAATTTTCTGAAACTTGGAGATATATTATTCTCCAATATCAGTTCCCTACCGATTTTATCTGCCCACTCGCATTTTGCTTTTCCTGTTTCGCTGTAACTACTCTTCGATTTCTTTCTCAATCCGGATAATCCACCCGGATATACCATATTTGCCAAAACCTCCCATGTATCACAAATTCCATCCTGCTCATAGGTTTTCAAATATTTTTTCTTTATCATTGGATAAGCTTTCTCAATCGCTTCCTCATCACCCAAGAGCCAGGCTTCCATTTCTTTTACAGCAATACAAAATACATGATCTGTAAACATAAGTGATTCCTTCGCAACCTGCTCCAAATCCTGTCTGAATTTTTCAACATCCCGTTGATCATTATCCAATACCACAATAATCGCTGCATTTTCCATAGAACTTAAAGATCTGTCAAATCCTCTCAAATAAATATGCAGATTATTTAATAAATTCCCACCCTTACGTTCCATTAAATTTCCGGTTGTCCTTAAATGACCAATTCCTGTAAAAGATTTTGTATCAAACAAGATTTCTTTCTCTGGATATTTATCCTGCAATTTTCCCATTACATGTCCGATTAGTATTTCTGCAGACGCGTCTTCTATCAAAAACTGAAAGTACAATTTTTCTCACCTCGCTCTATCCGAAATATTTACTGTACCACATGTCTCCAAGTGGTACTCCTTCCTCGGAAAGTTCTTTCACAAACTCATATTCTGAAGCACGCCTAACAGTAGAAAAACCATCTTCCCCTTTTGTTAAAACCCATACATTTTCCGGATTAAGTGCATTTACAAAAAAGGGACTATGCGTCGTGACAAATAACTGTTTAGAAAAACCAGTACCAACACTTTTTATCATTTCATCCGCCAACAATTTCAGATACTGATGATATAATCCGTTCTCCGGTTCTTCAATAAACACCAATTGTCTCGGATTACTTTCATGAAGCAATAAATAATATGCAAACAGTTTCAATGTACCATCTGACATCTTTGGTGAATAGAATGCATTCTGAAATCCCTGTTCCCAAAATTTCAGCATCATCTGACCATTTTCAAACTTTACCGGTTCAATTTTCTCGATTCCGGGCAGCTTTGTCTGAATATCCTTCAGCACTTTCATAAATTCCTTTTTATTTTCACGATACATATATTGGGCCACATTATTTATATTACTGCCTGTCCGATTTAAATAAGGCTGCGGAGCTGCTGTCTGCAGGGTTCTGGCTGCATCCGGTGAAAAATAGCATAAATACCAGCTTTTCAGAAAATTCAGGAAACGTTCAATACGCTCATACTGCTTCATCGCTCCTAGCGTCACAATTCCCAGTTTTCTTATATCTGTCAGTTCCACTTCCACTTTTTCTCCGTTTACGCTCCGACCACTGTCGTCCGCTCCACCTTCTTTTCCTTCATATGCGTATCCTTTTCCATTCTGAAGAAATAAAAAAGATAATGGCCAGCCTCGCTTCTCCACACGTTGCCGCAAACGTTCCTGCTTCACATAAGGACGTCCCATAGGATCCTCATCAATTTCCAGTTCATAAGTAATAGGACGAGTTTTACTACTTTCCCGATAATATAATTCAAACTTTACCGGATCTGCAATTCCCTGAGAACGGATCTGCATCAGACCACCTCGATTTTTAGCATCACAGGCAGCCTCCACGCCAAGTTCAAGGCAGTCTGCCAAAAATCCAAAAGCATCTGCCAGAGTACTCTTTCCATTTCCACTCGGTCCTATAATAACCGTTACATTATTCAAAGCTGCATTCTTTTGATTAGAAAGAGTCTTTCCCATCACAATATCTCTTAATGGTCCAAAATTCTGAATTCTGACGCCCTCTATTTTTCCCATTTACTGCCCTCCCTGATTGAAAACATATGTCTAATTTTCTGTTATCATTTATTCTTTTTTTAATAATCTTCTCCTGACTGAAAACCATCTCCTCTATAGTCCACCAGTTCTCCCTTTTTCCCACACCATTCACAAACAAATTCTTCCGTCTTTCCATTATTGCAATTCAACTTTCCGCATTCACAAATTAAAAATGAATGTGCTCTGCAATATGGACATCCACCGTATGATACTACTGTATGCTGTGTTTATTTCTTCGTTACCCAATCTCAATACTCATGGCATGCCATGCTTCTCCGCCCCATGTGGAGTTTGCCTGGCCCAGATCTGTAAAGCCGAATTTCTCATACATCTTCACTTTTTCATCCAGACAGGTGAGGAAAAGTTTCTTTCGTCCTTTTTGCGCTTCTCTCTGACTATATCTGGATACCAATTCACGGCCCAGACCCTGCATACGATATTCCGGACGGACATCCAGACCCAGAAGCATAATATTTTTTCCTTCAGGATTACTCAGAGAAATATCTGTGAAGAATTCATCTCTGAAAGCATCCTCATCTGTAGGAACTCCATTAAGAAATGCAGCCAGCTTTCCGGTTTCCTTATCCTCAGCTACCAGAAATGTTTCTGCTGTTGCTTTTATTCTCTCTGTCAGACTTTTCGGGGAACATGCCTCATTTGGCGGGAAGCAGATCTGCTCAATCTCTATTGCCTGCTGTGTCTCCTCCGGTCTGATACATCTGAATTCAAATCTATCCATATTGTTTGTACTCATTTTATTGTCCTTCTCCTGCTATCTTTTTATTTTCTGCACATTCGGAATCTGTAAGTTTCCCATATAGTTGTTTTATCTACATCGGGCAGCTTCTCTTTGATTTCTCATCCAAATCTTCCCGTATATAATGTGCATTAAACTCCATGTTAATGTCGCGGATTTCTTTCGTACCATCAATATATTCCTGATACATCTCAGCCAGCCCCGCCATACAGCCATCACAGCTTGCAGAAATATTCCCAAAAGATTCTTCCACAATCTGTTTTCTTTCCTCTCTGGTTGTGTCCTTTATCAGAATACTCTTAATCTCCATAACCTTCACCCCGGCTTTCTTTGATATTTCTTTTCTCATACCTTTTATTTGATTGTAACATCTGAAAGCATTTTTGTGAAGCCCTGCGGCATAACGTTTAAAGTCCTTCATAATCTGTACGTTATTGCTCACTCCGTTCACAATAACGCAGCCAAAATTCATTCCAGATTGCCTGCGGAAATGGAATTTTCTGTCATTTTCATCTTTTTTACTGTCTCGTTGTTTTCCTTATTATATCCTATATTCTAACCTTGTTTCCAACACTAAACCAATGCTATAATTATCCTGTTTTACAACGTTACTGTTCACTCCGTTCTCAGTAACGTAGCCAAAATTCATTCCAGATTGCCTGCGGCAATGGAATTTTGGCTTGTATGTCTCGGGATTTTGGCATATTCATGCCAAAACACCTCGCGGTATAGTGATGTGTGAACAGTAACTTACAACAATATTAACATCATAACCACAAAGGAATAAATTATGTCAGAGATAAAATTTGCAACAATAGGAACCAGTAAAATTACAAAAACTTTTCTCAGCGCAGCCAGTAATGTACCTGGATTTGAGCTTGAAGCAACATATTCAAGAAATATAAAAAATGCCATAGAATTTGGAACTCCCTATAATGTAACAAAATTCTATGACAGCTTAAAAGCGCTGGCTGAAGACAGAACAATTGATGCTGTATATATTGCTAGTCCAAATGCATTTCACTGTTCACAAGCCATTCAGATGATGAAAGCAGGCAAGCATGTACTTTGTGAAAAATCTCTTGCATCAAATAAAAAAGAGGCAGAAGAAATGTTTCGAACTGCAGCTGAAAATAATGTGATTTTATTAGAAGCCATGCGTCCTGTCTTTGACCCTGGAATGGATGCAGTAAAGGCCAGTCTGAATAAATTAGGCGTAATCCGCAGAGCAACTCTTAATTACTGTCAGTACTCCAGCCGCTATGATAGTTTTCTGCAGGGACACGAACATAATATTTTCAGCAAAGAATGTTCTGCCGGAGCATTAATGGACATTGGAACATACTGTGTTCACAGTCTGCTCTGCCTGTTTGGAAAACCACAGAAGGTTATGGGATTTTCAGATATGATTCGCGGCGATATCGACGGAGCCGGAACTATCCTGGCCAAATATCCGAACATGATAGCAGAAGTAGAGTATTCTAAGATTACAAACTCAAGAATTCCAAGTGAAATTCAGGGAGAAAACGGCGTTATACTGATTCATAAAATCAATTGCCCTGAGGATGTAAAGATTATTTATAATAATGGAACAGAAGAATCTGTGTATTCCAGAAAACCGGAAAACAACATGAAATATGAGCTGGAACATTTTATTCATATGCTCCATGGTCAGGAACACAATCATCTCCACACGCAGCGTTCTCTGGATGCACTGGAACTGATGGACAAAGTCCGCAGACAATGTAATATTACATTCCCGTCAGATAAATAATACATCAATCATCTGCCCAAAAACATTATTTCCAACATTATTTCTAGCAGATTTTAAAAATATATCAATTTAAAGCGCTAAAGTACTGGAATTTTAGATAACACCATGTTATACTTGTGAAGGAAAATATGCAGGCAATCCGATCAGATACAAAATATTTCTGAGTTCTGATATTACCAAAGACCTGCATGTACTTATATGGAGGAAACAGATCATGTCTATGAAAATCAATCACGAGCTCCCTTTACCGGAGGTTCTGAAATCTCAGTACCCTCTCAGCCAGGAACTCAAAGAAGTAAAAAAACAGCGCGATGAAGAAATACGCCGTATCTTCACCGGTGAATCAGATAAATTTATCGTCCTTGTAGGACCTTGTTCCGCTGATAACGAAGATACAGTCTGCGAATATGTACGCAAACTGAAAACAGTGGCAGATAAAGTCTCTGACAAACTGATGATCATCCCGCGAGTTTATACAAATAAGCCCCGTACCACAGGTGACGGTTACAAAGGAATGCTTCATCAGCCAGACCCTGATAAAGCTCCTGACCTTCTTGCCGGAATTATTGCTATCCGCAAGATGCACATGAGAGTTATGCAGGAGACAGGACTCTCTTCTGCAGATGAGATGCTTTATCCTGAAAACCGCAGCTATCTGGATGATATTCTCTCCTATGAAGCTGTAGGTGCACGTTCTGTGGAGAACCAGCAGCATCGTCTCACTGCCAGCGGCATGGATATTCCTGTCGGTATGAAGAATCCTACCAGCGGTGATCTCTCTGTTATGCTGAATTCCGTCACTGCTGCACAGCATCCACACCACTTCATCTACAGAGGAAATGATGTGGAAACTTCAGGAAATGATCTGGCACACACTATTCTCAGAGGTGGTGTAAACCAGTACGGACAGACTATTCCTAACTACCACTATGAAGATCTGATACATCTGTCTGCTTTGTATGCCAAAAAAGACCTTAAGAACCCTGCCATCATCATAGATGCCAACCACTCAAACTCCAACAAGCAATACAAGGAACAGATCCGTATTGTTTCAGAAGTACTTCACAGCCGTAACTATAATCCAGACCTCAGAAAGCTGGTTAAAGGTGTTATGATCGAAAGCTACCTTCTCGAAGGCCGCCAGGATATCAGCGATCACATGACTCCTGGATGCTCCATTACAGATCCTTGCCTCGGATGGGAAGATACTGAACGGCTTATCTATGATATTGCTGAGAAATGCTGATTTTTATGGATAATACAATAATTCCTGCTGTTGTGGAGAGACAGAACATTTTTCAGGCTGCCTGATCTGTGGAGCACCGGTCACATACAGCGTCGAAAGTTCTGTGAAAACCTGCAGCATCTGCCACAAAGAGCAGCTGACAAATGCTGTCTGTGAAAATGGCCATTTTGTCTGTGATGCCTGTCACAGCTATGGTACTTATATACCAGTGAGCCCAGCCCTCAGAAGCAGCACAGAGAAGGATCCCCTGCTGCTTCTGGAAGAGATCATGGACCTTCCTTCTGTCCACATGCATGGACCTGAACATCATGCCATTGTTCCCAGTGTTCTTCTGACTGCACTTCGCAATAATGGAGAGCGTATGAATTACGATACCGCATTATCTGAAATCTGTAAAAGAGCGAAGCAGGTTCCCGGTGGTACCTGCGGTTACTGGGGAGTGTGTGGTGCAGCAGCAGGTGCCGGAATCTTTATGTCCGTTATGACCGGATCCGGTCCCCTCCATAAGGATGCATGGCCCTTTCCTCAGAAGCTTGTCTCTGTTATTTTATCCAAACTGGCTGATGTTGGTGGTCCGCGCTGCTGTAAACGCACCAGCAGAATTGCTATTGAAGAAGCGATCAGGTTTTACAGGCAGTTCAGCTCTGTAAAGATTCCGCTGTCTTCTGTACTATGTAAATATTTTGAAGATAATAAAGAATGTATCAGAGAGGACTGTCCGTATTATCCTGTGAACAAATAACTATTCATAAAATAAAAAACAGAACGAAATCCGACTGATAGTCAATGGGTTTCGTTCTGTTTTCTAATAGTTTCTCTATAAAATAATACGTTTCGCAGGATACAATGCCCTATCGCTCCATTCTGCTTTTCTGCAGTCCAAAGAAATAATATTCTTCTCTGCGCAGACATTTCTGATCAGTTCTTCTCCGTTATCTGATATAAAAAGTGCTGTGATTTCTTTTTTCCCTCCAACACTCCTTACACAGTAATCTACCAGTTCCGGAAACTGAAACAGTAATTCATCCATTTCTCTCATACTTTTGGACTGGTCGATGCGCCTTACAAAATCCAGACGCCTTACCTCACTTCCGCAGATACATTTTCCGGGGATGATACGTGTATGATCGCCGGTCCTGTATCTGATCATAGGCTGTGCCTCCATCCCAATGGTTGTGATCACCAGTTCTCCCCATTGACCGTCAGGCAGAACATTTCCCTCTTTATCTATGATCTCTGTGATACAATGATTCTCCCTCATGTGCATGCCCTCATGAGCCTGACAGCAAATCGCACCCCCAAGCCCCATCTCTCTGGAACCATAATGAGGCCAGAGTGGTGTTCCCAAAATTTTTTCTATTGCTTTCATTACTGTTTCCGGACAGGCATCCCCTGATATCAGTGCTCTCTTTATACTGCCTTTTCCACACATTCTGAGCATGGAAAGCAGTGCTGTCGGCATACCTACATAAGTATCCGGCCGCTCCTCTTCCAGAATTGTTTTTAACTCACCATAGGTTTTATTGTTCCCGGTTAAAAGGGGGTGTGCTCCTATACGTCTGATTGCTTCTGCGATCAGCTCTCCCAGTCCAGAAGGACCTGAAAACGGCATGGCAACCATAGTCCTGCTTCCCGGATAAATAAACTCACCAAGTCCGGCCATAAAAAGTTCTATGGTATGTTCACAATCTCCTTCTGTATAAAATACACGTTTACCTGCACCTGTTGTTCCGCTTGTCTGTTCTGAAATGATCCTCTGTATTTCTCCCTGAGAGCACAGTAACATCCTGCCCCCTTTCTGAGCAAGGTCGGATTCCGTTGTAAAGGGAAGGGTTTTCAGATCATCAATGCTTTCCAGCCTTTCCGGCAGATCTCTATAAAATCCCTGCCTTTCTTTTTCTCTTTTCAGAACAGCATTCAGTTTATCCAACTGTATTTTGTTTATTGTTTCCCTTGTAATATCTGTAATTTTTTCCTGCCTACAGATCATTGCATCTATATTGGATCGTTTCACTTTCTGTATAAATATATTCCTTTCAGATTAGTCAGATTATATGCACAGAACGGTACCATTCCGTGATCAGGATCCACTTCACAGATATAACAGCGTTTCAGACGGTCAAGATCCAGATTCCAGGCATCCTGAAAGATCATACCTGATACTGCAAAGGTTTCATTATGTATCCGGATCAGAAACTCATCTAGCGCATCTGTCTGTGTCATTTCTCCCTCATCATAGGTTTTTGTACTGTAGCTCCACTGATTTTCCACATACTGCCTGGAATCATCACTGGTAGTACAGCAGCATCCTTTTCCTGATTTTTTTTCAAGAAGCTTCAGTTCCCGCTCTCCTTTTCTCAGATAACTTGCATGAAAGGAGCAGTAGGGATTCTCTGCGCCGCCGCCTGCAAAATCCTCAATTTTCATCAGTCCCTCTGTCTGTTCTTCAATAAGTCTCAGCATCTTTGGTATGGTGATGGGATTTTGGGGGCGCTTCTGGGAACATCTGCCAAAATAACTGATAGGCTGAAAATGTACGCCACGAACAAAGGGCATATGATCCAGACCAAATTTCAGAATATTCCCTACCTGCATATCATTTACTCCCGGCGCAATGACCGGCACAAGAGCAATACCAAGCTCTGCTTCTGAGCAGTTTAAGACCGCCTTTTTCTTCAGTTCCATCATAGCCTGTCCACGTAAAGTCTCATAAACCTGATCTGTCACACCGTCAAACTGAAGAAATACTGTATTCAGTCCTGCTTTTTTCAGCTTTCCGGCATACCCCTCCTCCCTGGCAAGCCGGATCCCATTGGTATTTAACTGAAAAAATGTAAATCCTTTTTCTCTTCCCATATGTATGATTTCAGGCAGATCGTCCCTCATGGTTGGTTCTCCTCCTGAAAGCTGTATATTAAAGGGACCTCCGTGAGCCATCAGAAAATCATACTGTTTTTCTATTTCACAGATGGGAATATCTCCCTTTTCCCTGTCTTCTCCTGCTGAAGCAAAGCAGACAGGACAATGCATATTACAGCGTTTTGTAACTTCCAGGATCATACAGCAGCCTTTTCTTTCATGTTCCTCACAGAGTCCGCAATTATCCGGACAGGATTTTTCTTTAACCTTCGGATTTACAGGCGTTTCTGCTGAGAGATTTTCTCTTCCCCAGGAAAGATAATCTGCTGCATTTCCTTCCCAGATCAGGGTCTGAAATTTTCCATGAGCATTGCATTCCTTTACCAGATAGATCCCGTCTTCACCGATACCTTTTATGGCAGGAACTACCTTCATACATTCCGGACAGACACTCTTTGTTTTGCCGATGGTGATCAAAGCTCCAGTACCTCCCGCTCTGTCAGAATTTCCATAACTTTTGTATAAGTATCTGCAATAAGTCCAGGACATTTCTCCATGATCACACCCCAGTCCAGATGAGTGATATCCTTACAGTAAAAAGCTCCGAATTCTTCCTCTGTCTTCTGGCGGAACCACTGATATAATTCCTGTACAGCCGGTTTCATCTGTGCATCTTCCTTCTCCTCAGGAGCCAGATTTCCGAGAAAATATCCGATGGCACAGGCACTTCCTGTCAGACATCCGCAGGTATCTCCACAGTAACCGATTCCTCCGCCAAGGCCTCCCATTGCCTTTACAAGCTGTGGATTTTCCTCTCCTATGGTTTCCAGAGTCATGATCATAATGATCTGTGAACAATGATATCCCATGCTGCCTAATTCCATTATTCTTTCGTAAAGATCCATACATTACTCCTTTCTGCCAACCACCATGGTATAGCCTATTTTTCTGCCTTTGTATTCTTTCTGCAGAAGCTTATGATCCTCGCAGCAGAATGAATCATTCCAGATTGCTTCCAGATAATATTCTCTCCAGAGAGCAGTCTGATCCTCCTGACAGAGAATCGTAAACCCTGTTTCTTTCACAATTTCCAGAAGATTGCCCGGATCCAGATCTGACAGCAAAAGAAATCCTCCCTTTTTCAGTACACGCCAGCATTCAGAGACTGCCTTTTTCTGATCTCTGCTGACAAAAAATGCACACTGGCTGATACAGAGATCCATACTGTCTGCTGCATACTGAAGGTCCAGAAAATCTCCCTGCTGCACCTCACTGCTTCGCGGAACAAGATCCACACCCTGCACATTCAGACCAAATGCTTTCATGATCCGCACGGTCTCTCCCTCTCCTGCTCCCAGATCCAGAGCTTTCATTCCTTTTTTCAGTTCTATGCTTTTCAGAAGATGAATTGTCTGCTCTTCCCTGCCGGGATGTCTGTTCATCTATTTATCCTCCAGTGCACGTTCCACTGCCAAAACCTTTCCAAGAGCCAGTTCTTCCGGAACATAGACAAAGCCACATTTGGGACAGACCGGCATCTCAACAGGAAAACCGTTCTCCAGATACATAAATTTTGCTTTTCCCTTTACAAGAGGAACCTTGCATTTCATGCAGGTCAGCTTTCCCTCAGGATCAATGGTATAATATGTTCTCTCTACTGCCATTACTGTCCCACCCTTTTCATAATATTCATTCTATGACTGTATGCTCTGCGTACCAGATACCCTTCTTCTGTTTCCACAAATCTCACCCAGAATGTAACATTTCCAAGTCTGCTCCTTGTCACCAGTTCTTTTGTCTCTTCATCAAAGATCGCTTCCTGATTTTCTCTGTAATCTGATAATACACGCTCCACATCGCTTTTCAGGATCATACGTTCATCCATCATACTGATGGCATCTTCTGTATATGCAACGGTATAATCTTTTTTCTCCATCATCAGTTCCTCATTCCATATATTTTTTAAAAGCTTCTCTTTTAGCTCAAGCCGGTTGTAGCGTTTCTCACTGATATCCGGCATATTGGCGGCATTTATACCATACAGAAGTTCCAGGATATGTCTGGATTCCCTGCCTTCCCTGACAAATCGGTCCCTGCATGCCATGCAGTACGTTATATATGGGCAATCGGATCGTTCCAGACACTTTTCTGTCATTTTATCTGCCATCTCTTTATTAGCGTAGGCAGTCAGTCCGCCGTATCCGCAGCAGGGAGACCGATCTCTGGAATATTCTGTATTTACAACAGTGCACCCCATATCTGCAAGAAGCTCTCTTATTGTATCCTGTGTCTGTGTATCTCCCCTGGCACCGCAGGCATCATGTATTGCAACAGGTATCTCCAGTCCTTTTGCCTGTCCGGGAAGTCCGATTTCCTTTAAGATCTCCCAGATTCCTGTGACTTTGGCGCCAAGACTCTCTTTTAACTGTTTCATACAGCTTGGACAGCCTGCTATAATCATAGGATCTCCCAGTTTTGCAAGCTCCTGCTTCAACTGTTCATTTACCTTTTCTGTCATTTCATAGCGTCCTGCCCATTCACTGATAGCACCACAGCATCCCAGCATCAGAGCAACACCGCCCTCTGTCCTCCTGCACAGATCCTCATATGCCTCTGTGACAACATCCGGCGCTATAGCTCCTGCCTGACATCCTGGGAAAAATACATATCTGCAGGTTTCATATCCCGGCTGAGGTCTGCATAAGAAAGCCTCCGAATTGGAGAACAGCATATCCATCAGTGCAAATTCATGAGGTGCCAGAGGCATTTTGTCTGTAGATACCATGTTTTCTCTTGCAGATTTGCAGACCTGGCTCATATCAAACCCATTTGGACAGGTTACAGTACACTGTCCGCAGAGTGAACAGGAATTCATCGGTTTATTCATCTGGTGATCTCCCATAATGATCTGGGTATTATTATAAATCTCACGTGCAAGAAGACCCGGATGCTTTTTATATTCCCTTAAATAGACACAGCTTTTCATACACTCATCACAGTGACACTGAATGCATCGCTTTGCTTCCTCAATAGCTTCTTCTTTTGAATATCCATCTGTGCTGCAGGGAATCTTTTTGGAGCCTTTCATCCCGTCCATATTTGTATAGAGCCTGGTGGTAACTGCTCCTTCACTGCCTCTGTTGCTGTGGGGCGAAAGATTCTGTACAAGGAGGTCTACAGTCAGGGCAGCTCTCTTTGCAGCAAAAGCTGCATCCATCACAGACCGGACCGGACCGCTGACAATTCCCGCCTGTTCTCTCAGCATGATCTCTGCGTCTGCTGTTTCCTCTGGAGCCAGCTTTTTGGCCACCTCCTCTGAAGCACAGACCACATCTGCCTCCTTCATTTTCGCTCTGATAAACGGAAGGTCAAGACTGCATCCGAATTCAAAGGAAAGGTCCATGGAACTGAGACGTTTTACCTCATTTTTGCGATCTGATTCCAAAAGCTCCGGAGCTGCTGCTGCAATATAGGCTTCATAATCTTTCTCCTGACAGTAAATGGTTGCAGGATACATCTTCTTTTCCAGTTCCCCTGCAAGAAACAGCGGGAACAATCCTGAGCCAAAGATCACAGCCTTTTTTTTCTTTCTGATACGAAATACACTGCTCCGTTTTCCAGGTTCCCCATATCGTACAATGGCACGCTCTACTTCACGTATGGATATGCCATCACCCAGCTCACAGAGTCTGCATTTTTCCTCACATGGTGCAGTACATCCGTTACAGAGGATCATGGGAAATGGTGTGATCTTTTCATAGATAGCCAGAGCTTTCTTAAAGTTTCCTTTTGCAGCATAAAACAGCATTTCTTTTGTATCTGCTTTGAAAGGACAGGCTGCAACACAGTACGCCGGCTGTTCATGAACACAGAGGCTGATCATATGATCCATCTCTTCCTTTGACATTCGATTTACGTGATAAACATGAGTGGAACCTCTTTCCTGTATATATGTCATAACCCGATACTCCTTTCATTTCCAAAGGGGAGACAGTCTCCCGTCTCCCCTTATTATATCACATGATAAAATTATACTAACAGTTATTTCTCAAGTTCCTTTAATGCTGCAAGAACCTTTTCAGGACGGGCAGGAACACGTGTGATACGTGCGCCTGTAGCATTGTAGATCGCATTCAGGATTGCAGGATGAGGAGCATCCAGCGGAGCCTCACCACAGCCGGCAGCACCGTAAGGACCGCTTGGGCGATATGTTTCATTGAAATGAAGTTCAATATCATCCGGCGCATCATTTGGATACGGAATGCCACAGTTCTTCAGAGAAGTATCATGGTTCAGATCCTCGAAATCTTCTGTAAGAGCAAGACCAATACCCTGTACAAGGCCGCCGTAGAAGTTGCCTTCTACAAGAAGTCTGTTCATGATGGTACCTACGTCAGCCACACAGGTGAATTTTTCAACTTTAACTTTACCTGTTTCTGTATTAACAGCAACTTCCGGAAGGAAGATCGTATACATGTAGGTTGCAAACGGATCACCCTGTGCTGTATCCTGATCGATCGGATGATCTGCACAGAAGGTTGTCACCCAGTTACCTTCATATTTTGTTGCAAGACCCTCAGCCACCATCTCATCATAAGTACGGAAGGTTCCGTCTTCTTTCTTCATGGCTGCCACAAGGTTTTCTGCTGCCAGACGACATGCATTACCTGACATAACCTGTGAACGTGATCCACCTGCAGGACCTGCATTAGGACATGTCTTGGTATCATTCATAACAAGTTTGATCTGTTCCGGTCTGATTCCTGCCTGACGAAGTGTTTCATGTGATGATACAAGAACCCCCATATCAGCGCCCTGTCCGTGATCTTCCCATGCAGCATACATTGTAACTGTTCCATCCGGATTCAGCTCTGCAAATGCGTTTGATGTATCAACACCATCAAGACCACAGCCATATACACCGAGAGATACACCGATACCATATTTGATCTTGCCATCAGAAGCTGCATTCTTTTCAGCCACACGTTTCTTAGCTGCTTCATACAGTGGACGAGCTGTCTTGAACAGTTCTTCTTCACAGTATACTTCAGGCGGATAACCTGTAGGGATCGTACTGCCTTCTGATTCTTTGTAACAGTTCATTTCACGGATATCGAAGGGGTCGATTCCCATCTTTGCAGCCAGAACATCTATCGCAATCTCAGATCCCATATAAGACTGAGGAGATCCGTAAGCACGGAATGCTGAACCCCATGCATGGTTTGTAAACACTGTTGTAGATTTGTTACGGATAGAATTGATTCCATAGCCTGCACCTGTAAACTGGGAAAGTCTCATTGTAAGCAGATCACCGAATTCTGAGTATGGACCATGATCCACATAGTTATTGCCCCAGAGTGCAAGAAGCTTACCATTTTCATCTGCTGCAAGCTTGATATTCATAAATGCAGGGGATCTCTTTCCTGTATAAGTAATATTCTGGAACTGATTAAATACCAGAGACACAGGACGTTCAAGGATCTTAACAGCAGCGCCGATCAGAGCCTCATTTGTAGGAGAGAACTTGTAACCAAAGGTTCCTCCTGCATGGTTTTGAACAATTCGTAAGTTCTCCATTGGCACACCGATACCATCAGCGATCATAGGCATATGCAGATGGATACCAATGGATTTGGAATGAACAGTTATCATACCGTCTTCGTCAATGTAACCATAACCGCAGTCCGGCTCAAGATGAAGATGAGGCTGACGTGAACAGTAAGATTCGATCTCAACCTGCTGTGAATCCGGAATGCTGTCCCAGTCAAAATCAGGACCCTTGATACAGTTTGTCTCAAAGAATGCGTTCGGAATACCGGGATGAATCTCTGCCGCATCCGGTGCGATGGCATCCATTGCATTCATATATGCAGGAAGCTCTTCGATCTCAACTTTAACTGCTTCTGCTGCTGCCCTTGCATGCTCTTCTGTATCAGCAGCTACGATGGCAATCGCATCACCAAACTGGAAGATTTTTTCATCGCAAAGTACAGGACGTTCGAAACCGTCTGTCTTGTTGTGTTTTGGAAGCATTACAAGACCATTGATCTTATTGGTTCCGCCTGCTGCCTTAATATCTTTTGCTGTGATAACACGAACAACACCAGGCATACTCTCTGCTTCTGCTGTGTCAATATTGAGAATATTTGCATGAGAAACCTTTGCCTGTGTAAGAGCAAGGCGAAGTGTTCCTGATGGCATCTTTAATGCATCATCTGCACCAAAATCCCAGGTACCTGTTACCTTCTGTGCTGCTGACGGACGGATATAATTTGTTCCAACAATAGAATCACCTGTCTGTTTGAACACAAGGTCTTCCTTTGTCATCTCGCCGCGCATAACTGCTGCTGCAGCCATAGTAGCATCGATCAGCGGCTTATAGCCTGTACAACGGCAGAGATTACGCTGTTTGTTAAACCAGTCTCTTACCTCCTCACGGGTAGGACTTGGATTATTGTCCAGAAGCACTTTTGCTGAAATAATAAATCCCGGTGAACAGAAACCGCACTGTGCGCATCCATATGCCATCCATGCAACCTGGATTGGATGCATATCAGAAAGTGTTCCCACACCTTCAATGGTTGTGATCTCTGCATGATCGGGAACACGGCTCATCTTGTAGATACAGGATCTTGTGACTTTTCCGTTCATAATAACATTACAGGCTCCACAGTGACCTTCACCGCAGCCAATCTTACATCCTGTAAGAAGAAGGTGATCACGGAGCACCTGCGCCAGTGTCTCATCCTTATCAAGAATAAGTATTCTCTCAACACCATTAATCTTCAATGTCTTTTTAATCATGTCCCATTCCTCCTTTTAAAAAAATTCATTTCAATCTTACTGATCTTCAGGCTTATGTGTTCCGCACGAATCATGGTCAGCTCCCCTGCCTGTCAGATCTTTCAGTCTCTCTATTCCTCTGGCGGAATAGAAAACAATGGAAGAGCTGCTCCCGTCCAGATTCTCACCGCTGAGCTTTAAAACATTTGCATTCTCATAATAATCGATGGGAAGCGTCCGGCTATATACAACCCCTGTACGCTCATCTTTTACCTGTACAGTAACTTCTTTTGCGGTAATCTCAAAAATCTTATCCATAAAAAAGTTCTCCTGTCCACGTTATTTTATATATCCATACTACCATAATTTTGCACAATTATACAAATTACAAATAATTAATAGTTGGCTATTTTATATATTGCAGACAATTTTATTTTGTTTTATTTAAAATTTTAACTATTTTTATTCTTTTATATGTTATAATAATATCAAATTTGTATAATATCATTGAAAGAAGGAGGTATCTAAATGCAGACAGGCGCCCTCATCGTGGCTGCGGGGAAATCATCACGAATGGGAGACTTTAAACCCATGCTTCAGCTTGGCTCCATTTCCATCGCACAGCGCGTGATCAATAATTTCCGGCAGGCCGGAATCTCCAAAGTAGTAGTGGTAACCGGATATCATGCAGATGTTCTGGAATGCCACCTGGCTTCCAATAATGTAGTCTTTCTTCGAAATGAGAACTATGCAAACACTCATATGTTTGATTCTGTCCGAATCGGACTTGAGTATCTGAAAGACAAAGTGGATACGGTACTCTTTACACCTGTTGATGTTCCGCTGTTCACAGCCCAGACAGTCACTCAAATGCTCTCTCTGGGGCGTCCCCTTGTAACTCCGGTCTGTAATGGCAATCCCGGTCATCCCATTCTGATCCGTTCCACACTGATTGATTCCATCCTAAGTGATGACGGAAAATCAGGACTTAAAGGTGCTGTGGATAACTGCGGGGAACCCATGTATTATCTTAATGTAAAGGATCCCGGTATTATTCATGATGCTGATACACCAGAGGATTATGCTGAACTTCTCCGCATACACAACCAGAGTCTGATCCGTTCTGAAATCCATATTCAGCTAGCCCGGGAAAAAGTTTTTTTTGATGAAAAACTCTATTCGCTGCTTACACTGATCCATGAAACAGGATCTGTCCGCGATGCCTGTGAGCGCATGCACATTTCCTATTCTACCAGCTGGAACCTGATCCATACCCTGGAATCACAGCTTCATGAACCTCTGATCATCAGAAGCCAAGGCGGTACAAGGGGAAGCCATAGCGAACTGACACCATACGGCGAAGAATTTCTGAAACGATATGCCCGTTTTTCAGAAGAAACACGTTCCTGTTCAAAAAAAATATTTGAAGAATGTTTCGGAGGGTTTTTAAATGCGTAACCTTTATCTGGTCCGGCATGGAAAACCACAGTATCCGGATGAACATTCTTACTGTGTAGGACAGACAGATTTCTCTCTATCCATGCTTGGACATCTGCAGGCAGTCCTTCTTAACGAAGAATTGTCCGATAAAATATCAGGGGTATACTGCAGTCCTTTGTTAAGAGCAGTTGAGACAGCAGGCCATATGGCACCTGAGCTTCCACATATCATTGTTTCTGATCTGTCAGAACGAAATCTGGGAGAATGGGATGGCCTTTCTTTTGATGAAATACGCCAGAGATGGCCGGACATTTATAAAGCGCGTGGGAATAACCCTGATCATCCGATCCCGGGAGCAGAAACTCCTGCTGCATCTGGTTTTCGCTTTTCGCAGGCAGTTCATAAGATTCTTTGCGCTTCTGAAGGTGATATTGCAGTGGTAACTCATACAGATGTAATCTCTTCTTATTTACATGCATTACATTCTGATATGTACAGCAGGCAGCGGTTTCGTCTGCCCTGCGGCTCTTACTATCATCTGGAAGTGAATGAAAAAAATAATATTTCTTTCTCTGATCCCAGTTATATACTGCCTCATCCTGAATTAAATGACGGACTATGTCTCAGGCTTCGCAATGCTGTTTCTCTGCCCCGTCATGTACAAGCTCACAGTGATGCTGTTACTGAACTTGCCTGTTGTTTATGCAATATGCTGGAATCCAATGGTTATATCTTTGACCAGAAGCTTGTTCGCTCCGGTGCACTTCTGCATGATATTGCCAGACTTCAGAGGCATCACGCGAAAACAGGCGGTGAACTTTTCTTACAGTTAGGTTATCCTGAGATCAGCCAGATCATTTCACAGCACCATGGTCTGTTGGAAGCCACGCTGGATGAAGCAGCTATTGTATTTCTGGCTGATAAACTGATTCAGGAAACACAGCGTGTAACCATAGAAAAAAGATTTGCCGACAGCATGAGTAAATGCAAAAGTCCGGAAGCTCGCAAAGCTCATGAGCAGCAGTTAGAACAAGCCCGCAAACTGCAGGACATGATACAATCACTCTGCCATATCACGCTTTAGTTCAGGCGGGCAGACGTACACAACTGGAGCAGAAAAATCACTTAATTTAGTTAGGAGGTATTTTATTATATGAGAACATTATTTCAGACAATAAAACAACAATTCCTGGAGGGAAACGATCTTGTACTTGTTTCCGTTACAGCATCCTCAGGGTCTACACCAAGAGGTGCCGGTTCCCGCATGCTGGTCGGAAAAAACGGCAGAATTTCCGGAACCATCGGAGGTGGAGCTGTAGAATATCGTGCTGAATGTATGGCATTGGATATTCTTGAAAAAAAGGAATCCTGCGAGCATGAATTCCGGCTGAATCATAAAGATGTTGAAAATATTGGTATGATCTGTGGTGGTGATGTTACGGCCTTTTTCCAGTATCTTGATCATAACGATCCGATTATTATGGAAATCACGGAAACTGCTGAAAAATTCTATGAAGAGCGAAAAGATTTCTGGCTGATCTGCGATCTTCTCACCACCTCCGGTGTGAGCCTCTACAGTCCTGCATGCGGTCTCATCGGAACTGCCAATGTTCCTTCTTCTGTATTATCTTCTTTGTCTACAAAGCCACACCGATATCACAGTGAAGATTATGATCTGTTTTCTGAACAGATTGGAACCTCAGGAACTGTCTATGTATTCGGCGGCGGACATGTCTCACAAAAGCTTGTCCCAATCCTTGCAAGCGTTGATTTTCGCTGTGTTGTCCTGGATGACCGGCCGGAATTTACAAATCCTGCTCTTTTCCCAGGAGCAGTTGAAACAATACTTTGTGATTTCAACCATCTGGACCAGTATGTTTCTATTACAGCTGCTGATTATTGCTGCGTCATGACACGTGGACATTCCTATGATACCATTGTACAGGCACAGCTTCTCGCTACACCTGCATGTTATATAGGCGTCATTGGAAGCCGTGCAAAAAAAGCTGCTGTATTTCACCGTCTGATTGAAGAATACAACATTAATGAACAAGATTTAAACCATATCATCTCACCTATAGGACTGGAGATCAAAGCAGAAACACCGGCTGAAATCGCCATCTCCATCACAGGACAGATGATCCAGGTTCGCGCTGACAGAAAGGCTACATCAAAATGATGGCAAAATCAGTATATAAAACTGTAATATTTGGTGCCGGACAAATTGGACAAATGACCGCAAGACTTCTCAGCAGTCCCTGTCAGCTCCTGTGCTTTGCTGATAATGACCCCCATAAACACGGATCATATATTGGAAATATTCCAGTCTGTTCTCCGGATACTGCAGCAGCACTTCTCCCGGATCTGGTCATCCTGGGAGTTCTGGATGAAGAACGGCGCAATTCTATGATAAAGCAGATGGAAAACTTAGGTTATCACGGACCTTTTCGTGATCCCTCCGTCCTTCGCATGTTTGACGCACGGGTTGCTGTTATGCGTCTTTTATCTGAGCAGATCTATCAATTGGATATTCCGGGAAATGTTGCAGAACTAGGTGTTTTTCGAGGTGAATTTTCTTCCCTGATCAGTGCAGCCTTTCCAGACCGAAAAATCCATCTTTTTGATACTTTTGAGGGCTTTTCAGAAAAGGATATCACAATAGAAGCCTCCGGTAATCTGTCCCGTGCCAAAACAGGTGATTTTTCTTCTACTGATATTGACTCTGTTCTTCATGTTATGCCTGATCCTACACGTACTGTGATCCACAAAGGATGGTTTCCGGATACCTTTTCCGATGTCACAGATGAAACTTTTTGTTTTGTATCTCTGGACGCAGATCTCTATGCTCCAACTGCAGCCGCACTTCCTCTGTTCTATGAACGCCTGGCCACCGGAGGAGTTCTCCTGATCCACGATGTGTACAGTACACAGTTTTCCGGATGTCGAAAAGCGGTCGGGGAATTCTGTCTGAAAAACCATCTGTTTGCAGATCCTGTATGCGATCTGCATGGAAGCGCAATGATCCGAAAATTATAAAAAGAAACGCCGGAACCGGTATTTACCGGAACCAGCGTTTCTTTTTCATTTATTTATTGTATAGCCCTTTTCCACGTCCATGCCTAACCTTTATAAAATTCCTTTCAGAACATTTTCCAACGCTTCTCATGGAAGTAATTTCAGGACTGGCCAATCAAAAAAATAACCGCTAGAAGCCTTGATTTCTAGCGGTTCTACGTGCGTTAGAGGTTACTGCGTGCCAGTGGCACGCGTTTAGCAACGACCGGAGCGAAGCGTAGATCGAACCCGTTCGAGTCCGACCCGGACTCGAATAAAAAAATAAGACAGTGCATTTGCACTGTCTTATTTTTTATTAGCGTGCGTTAGAGGATTCGAACCCCCGGCCTTTTGGTCCGTAGCCAAACGCTCTATCCAGCTGAGCTAAACGCACATCCTTGTGAAGTTCTTATCTCGTGTCCCTCACAACAATGAGTATTCTACTCTATACTGGAGCATTTGTCAACACTTTTTTTGAATTTTTTATTTTTTTCTTTTGATTCGCAAAATTATAACAATTTACAACTATTCTGTAATGATATCAGAACACCAAAATACCATCGCAGTCCTGTTTTCATTAATTCCGCCGCAAAGCCTCGATCGGGCTCAGTTTTGCTGCTTTCTTCGCAGGATAAATTCCAAAGAATACTCCTACTGCACAGGAAAACAAAGTCGCCGCCATAATTGTACTCAGACTGATTCCCGGAGTGATGGACATTCCCATACTGCTGCTTATGATTGAACAGATCACATATCCGCCAATCACACCCAAAACAATTCCTATCACCCCTCCAATCACCGTCAGAATTGCCGCCTCTGCCAGAAACTGCATCATAATAGAAGAGGTTTTCGCTCCCAGTGACTTACGGATACCAATCTCTCTGGTACGTTCTGTTACGGAAACCAGCATAATATTCATAACGCCGATACCGCCAACCAGAAGGGAAATTCCCGCCACAAAGGAGATAAAAGCAGTCACCATATCCAGCATCTGATTCATAGAGCTCATAATATCCTGAAAGCTCTGTACCTGAAAGTAATCTTTTCCTGCACACTGATGTCTTTTTTCCATCAGTTTTACCACTTTGTCAGCAACATCCTGACTGTTTAAGCTCTTATCTGTCTGCATTGTTACTGAGAAAAAGTAATCGGATACACCGGTGAATTCATTCATTGTAGTATAGGGAACATTAATAGTCACCGGCATTCCCTCATAAGTATAACTGACAAAGGTTCCATTTTCTTTCTGGGTTGTCACCCCGCAGATACGAAGACTTTTGGTCAGTCCATAACAATTGACATCTACAGTCATTCCAACCACATCATCTGTGCCAAAGAGTCTTTTTGCATCTGCATCGGAAAGCACACAGACATTTTTTGCTTCCTGAACTTCATTTTCCCCGAAATATACTCCATGCTTCATGGTGGCATTATTTAACAGCTTTGCATCCGGTCCCTCACCCGTCAGCATAAGAGAAAAATTTCCCTTACCTGTGGTAGTTTCTCCACTGAATGAATCCGAAACATTTACTCCTTCTATACCGTCTACCGCCCGGATTGCTTCCACATCATCCGCAGTGATCCACTCCTCATCTGTCTGTGCCTCATCGCTGACACTGATGGCAATCTGCCCGCCGCCGATATCATCAATTTCACTGTTCATCTGGTTCTTGGTTCCTTCACCCACAGATACAATGGCAATTACAGAAGCAATACCAATGATAATGCCAAGCATAGTCAGAAAAGAACGTCCCTTATTTGCCATAATGTTATGGACTGCCATCTTGATATATTCATACAGATTACTCATCGGCATCCTCTCCTGTCTGCTCAGGAACTGCCTGTACTTCCATTCCCTCTGTGTAATCACCCAGGTCTGCGATTACTTCTTCTCCTTCTTTGATTCCATCCGTAATTTCCACATAATCCTCTGAGCTGATTCCTGTGGTAATATTTCTCTTTGTCACCAGTCCATCTTCTATCACATAGCAGAAGGAGCCTTCTTTTCCGATATTGATCACTTCCACAGGAAGAGTCACCACATTTTTCGCAGAAGCCGCATGAATCTTAACCTTGGCATCTACTCCCAGGAAAATATCTTCATCCGGATCATCAATGCTTACTGTTGCTGAAATGACCGGCGTTCCTTTTTCATTCTGCACCGCAATATGGCTCATTTTTATTACAGTACCCTGATAAGTATTATCTCCTAAGGTAATCTCAACAGACTGCCCCTCTTTCACTGTATTATAATCATATTTAGAGAGAGTCACATCCACACTTGCCTTGTCTGTATTCTCAATAGTAAACAGTTCCATACCCTGAGTAACTGCTGCTCCCTGCTTAATATCCGCCTTGGATATGATTCCGTTAAATTCCGCAGTGATTCCTTTCTTTCCTTCCTTCACCAGCTCCTCGGCTGATTTTGCGTCCAGTTCGGAAAGATTATCCGTTACTTTCAGTTTCTCTTTTTCTTCTTTTGTCAGGCTTGTGGAATCTGCCTCTGCGATAGCTTTCTCAGAAGCCAGATCTGACTGAAGCTCTGCAAGTTCATCGCTTGCTGTCTCAAGCGCACTTTCCAGAGCAGAAGTATCCGCAGTTACTGTCCCGCCATCACTTCCACTGTAATCATATCCGGAGGAGGAAGAATCTTCCCCATCACTGTCATCTGCATCTGAACCGTCTGAAATTCCCCATGAGTAATCTGCACTGCTTTCTGTGAAATCAGAAAGTACCGGCATTTTCGGTGTCTGCTGCTTAAGATCATTATAAGTCTGCTGTGCCTGCTGCATTGCGAGCTGTGCCTGTGTTCTTGCAGCCTCCGCATTATCCAGAGCCTGTGTATTCTCATCTGAAGGGTCTGCCTGCCATGTTGCAAATGCCATCTGATATGTGGTGTCTGCCTGATTATAATCGCTCTGTGCCTGATTATACTGTGCATTCAGATCTGAGAGCTGCTGCTGGTACTGCGGAAGAGTCTCCGTCTTGTATGTATAAAGTGCGGCCTGATATTTACTCTGGATTTTCTCCTGTTTCTTTGCCTCTGCCTGGGCTTTTGCCTGAGCTTCCTGCTGCTGTGCCTGAGCCTGAGCTGCTGCCTGTGCGGATGCCTGAGCTGCCGCTTCACGCTGTGCCGCTGCTGCTGCCGCTGAAATCTGTGATTTCAGAGACGAGACATAAGCTTTTTTATCCTTTATTTTCTTCTCAAGCTCCTGAACATTCTTTTTGGCATCCTTCTGCTTCTTCTCTGCTTTGTCAGATTTATTTCTTGTATCCTTTGTATCATACTTTGTTGATTTCAGATTCAGTTCTGCTTTCCGATTATCTTTCTCCAGATCCTCTGTATTAAACTCGATCAGTTTTGTTCCCTTTTTCACCACATCTCCCTGGGCAAAAGAAACCGTTTTCAGCTCTGCATTTACAGGAGAATAATAGGTCTTCTCCTCTTCACTTCCCACTGTTCCTGTAGCATCTACAATTTCCTCAACATCACCCTTCTCTGCAATTACCACCTGAACCTGCGGGATCTGATTTTCTGTGGAATTCCTCTGACCTGCTACTGTAACTCCGCCGGCAACAACGAGAACAGCCGCTGCTCCAATAATAATTTTCTTTTTACTTTTCTTTTTTTTCATAATATTTGTCTCCTTGTAACCGGGTTTATGCATCCAGCTGATTTTTTATATATTCTTCTTTCCCATAGTTTTTATTGATAAAATCTGACTCTATCTTTCCATCCATAATTCTGACTACACGCCTTGCCTGAGCAGCAATCCCATTATCATGTGTGATCAATATGACCGTTTTTCCCTGCTCGTGCATACTTTTAAGAATCTGAAGAATCTCCTTACTGGATGCAGAATCCAGATTTCCTGTAGGTTCATCTGCCAGGATCACCGGTGGCTGGGCCGCGATTGCTCTTGCAATAGCCACCCTCTGCTGCTGTCCTCCTGACATTTCATTTGGTCTGTGATCCATACGTTTCTCAAGCCCTACCATGGTCAGTGACTCTACTGCCAGCTTATGTCTCGTTTTTCTGTCTACCCCTCTGTAAACCAGCGGTAGTTCCACATTTTCAATTGCAGTCAGATTTGAGATCAGATTAAATCCCTGAAAAATAAATCCGATCTCCCGGTTTCTGACTTCTGAGAGTTCATTGTCTTCCATTGTGGACACATCAGTTCCATTCAGAAAATATTCGCCGGATGTAGGCACATCCAGACAACCCAGCATATTCATAAATGTAGACTTTCCTGAACCTGACTGTCCGATAATAGCAACAAACTCACCCTTATTAATTTCCAGATTAATATGATCCAGCGCCCGTACTTCATTCTCGCCGGGATTATATATTTTACACAAATCTTTTACTCTGATCAGCGCTTCCTCCATCTTTCCCTCCCGTCTATTAAATATCCTGCTCCAATCCAGATCTTACAGAATCGCAACCTGTCTTTCGTAAGATATCAGAAATACCTTTTACAATCATAACCTCACTTATATGTTAAAAGGGCAGCGCTTCAGTTTTCCAAAAGCTCTGCCCTTATCTGCGGAATCTGCAAGTCTCTGTTATCAGAAACGATACAGCTTCCACGATTTCTTCATATTTTTATTCCGCATCTGCCTGACTTTTTATGCTTCCAGCAGAAATGCCTTATATGCTTTCTTAGCTTCGTAAATATCTGCCTTACTTGTCACTTCCCATGGTGCATGCATACTGAGCACTGCCACACCGCTGTCAATGACTTCCATTCCATAAAGTGCTGCGATATAAGCGATTGTTCCGCCTCCGCCTATATCAACTTTACCAAGCTCAGCTGTCTGGAATGCAACTTCATGGCTGTCAAAAATATTTCTGACTCTTGCCACATATTCTGCATTTGCATCATTCGAGCCGGATTTACCTCTTGCTCCGGTAAATTTATTTAATACGATACCTCTTCCAAGATAAGCTGCATTCTTTTTCTCAAATGCCTCCCCATAAGCCGGATCATAGCCTGCACTTACATCAGAGGAAAGCATACTGGAATTCTTCAGAGTTCTTCTCAATCTCAGATCACTGTAGCATCCCATTGCATCCAGAAGTTCAGCCACTGCGTTCTCAAAGAAACGTGACTGCATACCGGTTGCACCTACGCTTCCAATCTCTTCTTTATCAGTAAACAGACAGCAGGAAGTGTGTTTCGGGGTGTCCATCCCAAGCATTGCAAGCAGAGAAGTATATGCGCACACTCTGTCATCCTGTCCATAAGCAGCAATCATACTTCTGTCCAGACCACACTCTCTTGCCTTTCCTGCCGGTACGATCTCCAGCTCTGCAGAAAGAAAATCTTCCTCTTCCATATCATACTTCTCTTTAAGGATATTCAGTACATTCTGTTTTACTGCCTCTTTCTTCTTATCATCTTCCAGGTCTTTCAGTGGTCTGCTGCCGATCAGGATGTCCAGATTCTCTCCCTCGATCACTTCTGCCGCTTTTTTCTGCATCTGCTTTCCTGCAAGATGGATCAGAAGGTCTGTGATATATACGATCGGATCATCCTCATCCTCACCGATATTTACTTCTGCTGTACTTCCGTCTTTCTTTACCACTACGCCATGGATTGCCAAGGGAAGAGTCACCCACTGGTATTTCTTAACACCGCCATAATAATGGGTATCCAGATATGCAAGATCCGTATCCTCATATAATGGATTCTGTTTGACATCAAGACGTGGAGAATCAATGTGTGCTCCCAGAATATTCATTCCCTCAGAAATATCATCCTGTCCGATATGAAACAGTGCAATGATCTTCTTCATTCCGACTGTATAAACTTTATCTCCTGCTTTCAGTTTCTCACCCTTCGCAGTCTTCTCTTCCAGAGATTCATAACCTGCTGCCCGTGCTTCTCTGATGATCTGCGTCACACATTCACGCTCTGTTTTTCCCACATTAAGAAAATTGCGATACGCTTTTGCAACCTGCTCCAGTTCTTTTTCTTCTGCTTCTGTATAAGAAAGCCATGCATTTCTACGTTCCATTTACTGTTCCGCCTTTCTTTATGACTGTCATTCATAGTATTGCTTTGATAACGGTAACTATTCATCAGTTCGCTATTATGTAATGGTATTGAACAATTACCTGTTTTTCATTATAAAACATCCTCTGAAAATTTTCCATATGATTAATATTTATTTGTCAGTGGACATTATGATTCATTTCCGCTATAGTTGATGGCAGGTTAATGTTTCTCCTCTCAAATTCATTATTTGCGAGGATTATTATAAAAATATATGCAATACCAGGAGGTTCTGTCATGAAAAATTCAGAGGAACTGCGTCAGCAGCTTCGTTCCATAAACCGCAAAAGTTATCCGGCATATAAAGGGCTGAAAGGTCTGTATCATTTTGGAAATTATATTCTGTCCATCGACCATGTGCAGGGAGATCCTTTTGCTTCTCCCTCTCATGTCAGCATTCAGATTTCACACAGAGATGCCGGATTTCCCGTCGAATATTATAAAGATACACTTACCGGGACTACTCTTTGCGACTATCTTACACGTCAGTTTGAAAAACAGGTCAGTCAGTACAGCTTTCGTGCAAAAGGCTCCGGCAAAAGCGGCCTGCTCACTGTCAGTCATTGTGGTCAGGAGATTCTTTCCCGGACAGCCTGTGAAATAACAGAAAAAGGCATAACCGCCCGCTTTTTTGTGGGCTTCCCTGCTAATGGCCGCACGATCAATGCCACTGAACTGGAGAAAATCCTTTTTGATTTTCTGCCTGTATGCATTCAAAAATCCTTTTTCTATTCCAGCCTTAATGCAAAGGAATTACAGAATTATATAGAGCTTGCAGAGGATCAGGAATTTATCCGTCAGACGCTGCCCGCAAAAAATCTCTGCGCATTCATAGCCGACGGCTCCATCCTCCCAAGAGAAAGCGGTATTTCCTCCCGCCCTATGAAAGCTTCCGTTCCCTTTACTTCTCCGGACAGTCTGCGCATTTCCATAAATCTTCCCCATAAAGGAAAAATCACAGGCATGGGGATTCCAAAGGGAATCACTCTGATCGTAGGCGGTGGATATCATGGCAAATCCACGCTTCTGAATGCACTTGAACTTGGTGTATACAATCATATCCCCGGAGATGGACGTGAATACGTGATCACAGATGCAACTGCTGTCAAACTGCGTTCAGAAGATGGCCGTTTTATCAAGGATGTGGATATTTCCATGTTTATAAATGATCTTCCAAACAAGAAAGATACCCGCTGTTTCTCTACACTGGATGCCAGTGGAAGCACTTCACAGGCAGCCGGTATCGCAGAAAGCATAGAAGCCGGAAGCCACCTTTTTCTTCTTGACGAAGACACCTCCGCAACTAACTTCATGGTTCGTGATGCTTTCATGCAGCAGGTTATCCAGCGTGAGAAAGAGCCGATCACTCCATTTCTGGAGCGTGCAGAGGATCTTTATAAAAAAGCAGGGATTTCTACAATTCTTGTTGCCGGAAGTTCCGGGGCATTCTTTCATATTGCAGATACAATTATCCAGATGGACAATTACGTTCCAAAAGATATTACAGCTTCTGTCAAAAAATTATGCAGCCAATATCCTCTGCCTGCTGTTTCAGTTACTGATTTTCAGCTTCCGCACAGCCATCGCATTATGAGCAGACCTGCCGAATCTTCTAAGCGCCTCATACATAACAGTCGTGGAAATCATTCCGATTCCGGTGCCGCAAAACCTGAGCGCCTGAAAACCAGAATCTCCGGAACAGATGGCTTCTCTCTCGGCAGACAGGAGATTGATCTCCGCTATACAGAACAGCTTATTGACGCAGAACAGACCGCTGCCTTAGGTCTCCTGCTGAAATATGCAGTTGAACATCTGGCAGACGGCAGACGTACCCTGCCTGAGATTGTGCAGTTTCTCTGGAAAAATCTCTCTTTACATGGTCTGTCCTTCTTTACGGAGAATCAAAAAATTTCCTGTGGTTACGCTACTCCCCGTATTCAGGAAATTTATGCCTGTCTTAATCGTTACAGAGGTTTATAAGAAAGAATCCTGCTTCAGTGACATAATAAAATCACCGCTTCTCCGTCGATCTTGTCGGTTAAGCGGTGATTCACGTTCATTTTACACTTTTTAGGGAAAGGAAAGATTTTCTCTTAAGGTACGTCATTTCCTTAAGATGTAAATATCATAACCTATAAATGTGAGAGAAATTTGTCTAATTTCTAATATAATTATAAAATTTATAAACAAGTTATAACTTTTTGTAAGTTTATGTCAAAATCCAATGTGGTCCTGGCAGCTGTGGTTCAGCTTTCCCGGACACACACAATAAAAAACAAAAACACCGCCCCTATCGGTTTACTCTTCCGCTTCCGTCACTGTTCATGAGTGTCAATACTTCTTCTTCTGAAATATAATTGAGATCTCCCGGTATTGTATGTTTGATGGCGGCCGCTGCAAGGGCAAATTCCAGCGCCCGTTCCGGTCCCATATGTCTTAAAATTCCGTGCAGGAATCCTGCCGCAAAAGAATCTCCCCCACCGACACGGTCTATAATATGCAGATTATATTCACTTCCCTGATAAAGTCCAGAGCTACTGCATACAGCGCCTGACCAACCATTATCCGAAGCACTGATGCTTTTTCTAAGTGTTGTGATAAGGTAAATAAAGCCATATCTCTTTCTTACATTTTCCATATGCTTTTCATCTACACAAATACTGTAGTCTCCATCAATAAAATCCGTATCTTTTTCTGCATATCCCAGGCACTTTGCAGCATCTCTTGTATTTCCGAAGCAGATGTCCACATATGACATCAAATCTGAAAGTAGTTTCTGCTTTCCAGTTATATCTTCTGTCCATAATTTTGTGCGGTAGTTTAAGTCAAACGATGTTGTCACACCGTGTTCCTTCGCCTTTTGCAAAGCAATCCTGGTAAGTCTTGCTGTCTCTTCACTTAGCACCGGCGTAATTCCGGATACATGAAAGAGATCTACACCATCGAAGATCTGATCAAAGTCAAATTCTTCTGCTGATGCCTGAGTAATAGACGAATCAGCTCTGTCATAGACAACATTAGAAGGACGTACAGATGCCCCGTTTTCCAGGAAGTAAACCCCAAGCCTTTTCCCGCCCCGTGCAATATACCGGCAATCTACACCTGTTTTTTTTAAAGTTGCAATGGCTGCCTCTCCAATTGCGTTAGAAGGAATTTTGGAGATATATGTCACATCATGACCTAATTGGGCTAGAGAGACAGCCACATTGGCCTCGGCACCACCATAATTTATTTCAAACTCCGAAGCCTGCGCAAAACGCTGATAGCCTGGAGGTGATAATCTGAGCATTATCTCGCCCATTGTAACAACCTTAGCCATTACTTCACCTCCCTGGCAGAATAAACCAGCGAAACTGCTTCTTTGGTCAGTTCTGTAATCTGATCAAAATCACCCCTTGCCACAAGATTTCCTTTTACCATCCAGCTTCCTCCACATGCAAGTATTTTGTCATATTGAAGATACGGTACAATATTTTCAGGATTGATTCCGCCAGTTGGCATAAACCTCAATGTCGTATATGGCGCTGCTACTGCTTTTATCATATCAAGTCCTCCAGATGGTTCTGCCGGGAAGAACTTGACAACTTCAAGTCCCATCGCAATTGCCTGTTCCATTTCACTTGGTGTGACGACACCCGGAGTGATCGGAATCTCATGATCGATACAATATTTCACAACAACAGGATTGAATCCCGGACTTACAATAAATTGCGCTCCAGCCTTCACCGCACGGTCAACCTGTTCTACTGTCAGAACAGTTCCAGCTCCTACGACCATCTCCGGAAACTTTTCCGACATGATACGAATAGATTCTTCGGCGGCAGCTGTGCGGAACGTCACCTCCGCACATGCCAGTCCACCATCGCACAGAGCTTTCGCCAGCAAAGCAGCATCTTTGTCATCCTCAAGCACAACCACCGGCACAATTCCAAATTGCTCTAATTTTTTCAGTATTTTATTCATTTCATAGCTCCTTAGTCAAGCGAAATAAGAGATTTCATAACGGAATAGCTTCCTTCTTTCCGAATCTGATCCAGATATCCGCAAACTGCTGATTCAAATCCTTCAATTTCTGTAAGATCTTCTCCCCAGAATTCTGTATTCTTGCATACTGCGTGTACCATCTTCTCTGTTGAGTCTTCTCTGTGTTCGTAATAGAATTGAAGTACTTCTCTGTCATCCTTTACAGTGTATGTATTTCCTTCTCTCTCTGCGATAAGACCCTCTTCTGTCAGCGTATGTCCGCTGAAGAATGCAATGTAGAATGCAAAGGAAGCCGTAATGCATTTTGGAAGTGTACCTTTTCGCTTTACATATTCCTTCAGAGACGGCATAACCCTTGCTTTCCATTTTGATGTTGAATTCAGGGAAATTGCCAACAATGCATGATCAATGAATGGATTTTTAAAACGTTCCGTCACTGCTGACGCAAAGTCAATAAGCTCCTCTTTCGGCAGGTCCAGGGTCGGAATAATTTCATCGTAGATTGTCTTGTTCATAAATCTACAGATAACTTCATCATTCATACAATCTCTTACAATATCTTTACCAGCAAGATATGCCCCCAGCACAAAGGATGTATGTGCACCATTCAAGATACGTACCTTCCGCTGTTTGTAAGGTTTATGATTATCTGTGATAAGGATTGGGAGACCTGCTTCTTCAATCGGAAATTCTTTTTTGATTGACTGCGGGCCTTCAATTACCCAGAATCCAAAGATTTCTCCTGTATCCAGAACATTATCCTCATATCCGAGTTCTTCGCAGATGGCCGAAGCTTCATTTCTTGGATATCCTGTAACAATTCTGTCAACAAGTGTAGAACAAAATACATTTTCCTTCTGAATCCATGTAATAAATTCTTCTCCAAGATTCCACTGTTTTGCATATTTCAGCACACATTTTTCCAGTTCTTTTCCATTATCATCAATAAGTTCGCAAGAAAGTATAATGAAACCTTTTCCTTCTTCTTTTCCAAATGTTTCAAATCTGTGATACATAAACTGTGTCAGTTTTGCCGGATAGGATTCTCCTGGTTTGTCTTCAAATTTACATTCTGCGTCATAACGGATTCCCGCTTCTGTTGTATTACACAGGATAAATCTAAGTTCTGGATTTTCTGCGCATTTCATGACTTCTTCGTAGTCTTCATAAGCATTCAGACATCTGCTTACACTGGAGATGACTCTCTTGTCATTCACTTTCTTTCCATCCTGAAATCCACGCAGAAATAATGTGTAAAGTCCTTCCTGCTCGTTAATTCTGTCATTCAGCCGGAATCCCCCTTCTACATTCCGAATTGGTTGAACCAGAACAACTTTTCCGTTAAATCCTGCTTTTTCATTCATCATATCGATAAAATAATCTACAAATGCACGCATAAAATTGCCTTCTCCAAACTGAAGCACTTTTTCCGGTGCATCTTTTAACACATAACCTTTATAACCGCTTTCTTTTAATACTTCATAGTTTAATTTCTTCATTATAAATATACGTTCCTTTCCTTCCGTAATCTCCAGAACCTGCCACTGGCAGCTTCTTCCGAATGCATGGTAATTTAAAGCGTTACTCCCTGTTTGAAGATTGCCATATCATGGAATCCTGCTTCCTCGGCTTTAACTTTTTCCCCGCTTGCAACCTTCAGAACATATTCATAAAGCTTTTGTGATAATTCCTCTACACTTTTTTCCTTTACCAGTTCCCCACAGTTAAAATCAATCCAGTTATTCTTCTTGTTATACAGCCGATCGTTTGATGATATCTTAACTGTCGGTACAGGAGACGCAAATGGTGTTCCACGTCCTGTAGTAAACAGAACAATATGTGCCCCCGACGCAGCACATGCAGTTGAGGCAACCAGGTCATTCCCTGGTGCACTTAAAAGATTCAAACCTTTATTTTTCACACGTTCACCATAAGCAAGGACACCTTTTACCGGTGCAGTTCCCGATTTCTGCACGCATCCCAGTGACTTGTCTTCCAGCGTTGAGATGCCTCCCTTTTTATTTCCCGGTGATGGATTTTCATATATCGTCTGATTATGCGAGGTAAAATAATTCTTAAAATCATTGATCAGATGCACCGTCTGGTCAAACAACTGTTCATTCTCACACCGGTTCATAAGCAACGTCTCCGCTCCAAACATCTCCGGAACCTCTGTAAGAATCGTTGTCCCTCCTCTGGATATCAGCAGGTCAGAGAAACCTCCAACCGTAGGATTTGCAGTAATGCCTGATAACCCATCTGATCCCCCGCACTTCATACCGATGATCAGTTCGCTGCATGGGATTGGTTCTCTCTTAAATGTTCCTGCATACGCCGATAATTCTCTCACAGCACGAACGCCTTCTTCCAGTTCATCGTCACAGTCCTGTGCATTTAAGAACTTTATGCGTTCTCCATCGTAATCACCAATATACTGCTTCAGAATATCTATACCGCTGTTTTCACATCCAAGTCCCAGAACCAATACCCCTCCTGCATTTGGATGATTGATCAGATCAGCCAGGATTTTTCTTGAATTTTCCTGGTCTTCTCCCATCTGTGAACACCCGTATGGATGTGGAAATGCAACTACTGTGTCAACACTGCCTTGACAATATTTTCGGGATAATTCTGCTATTTTTTCCGCAACACTGTTAACACATCCTACTGTCGGGATGACCCATATCTCGTTTCTCACCCCTACACTTCCGTCCACTCTTCGGAATCCCATGAATTCATCCGGTTTTCTTTTTTTTATATCCTTTTTTTCCGGATGATAGGTGTAGGCAATCAGGTCTCCAAGCCCCGTTTTCATATTATGTACATGAACCCAGCTTCCTTGCGGAATATTCACTTTTGCATGGCCAATCGGATTCCCGTATTTTATAACGGGCTCTCCTTCTTCTATCGTATGCAATGCAAATTTATGTCCCTGTGGAATGTCTTCCAGAAGTGCAAACTGGACATCATCCAGGATAATATCGGTTCCTTTCGCAAGTGGCTGCAATGCAACTGCAACGGAATCCGCCGGATTTATTCTTATATATTCTTTCTTTCCGGGCATTCTTTCGTCCCCCTTACCTTTTTATTTTGTAAAATCGATCACAACCTTTAACATGGATCCCGCATTTTCTGAAAATTCCTTAAATGCCTTGTCTGCTTCGTCCAGTTTATAAGTATTTGTCACAATCTTCTCCAAATCGACTTTTCCTGCTTTTACCAGATCGATTAGTTCCAGGAAATCTTTCTTTAAAGCATTTCTTGATCCAAAGATATTCAATTCTTTTTTCTGGATAATCGTGAAGTTAAAGTCCAGATTCTTCTTACCTACACCGATCAGAACCACTCTTCCTCCATATGCTGCGCAATCGATACAATTCTGGAATGTAGACGGAAGTCCAACCGCTTCAATTGTCACGTCGAATCCATTCCCATTCGTAATTCTCTGCACTTCTTCTTCCAATTTTTCTTTTGAAGTATTCAGAATTGAACCTTTTAACTGAAATGTATCTACCGCATAATCCAGTTTTTCTTTTGCTATGTCTGCTATATAAACCTCGGCTCCTCTTGCTTTTGCTGCATTTGCTGCAAGTACACCAATCGTGCCGGCACCTACGACCAGAACTTTATCTCCTTCTTTTACGTTTGCTCTCGATACACCATGCCAGCTAATACAGAATGGTTCGATTAATGCAAGTGTTTTTGCCGGCAGCCCTTTTCCATCATATACACGTTCGATCGGAACGCTGACATACTCTGAAAATGCGCCATCTCTCTGTGCACCCATTGTCTCGTTGTGTTCACAGCAATTCAGAAGTCCTCTCTGGCAGGAATAACAGGTACCATCATTAAAGTATGGGTTAACGGTAACGATCATGCCTGGCTTTAATCCTCTGTCATTTTCATCAATCTCAACAATCTCTCCCGAAAACTCATGTCCCGGAACTCTTGGGTATGATGCATATGCAAAAGTTCCTCTGTATGTACCAAGGTCACTTCCGCAAATTCCTCCATATAAAATTTTCAAAAGTACCTCTCCTGGTTTGCGGACCGGTTTTTCATGTTCTTCAATTACGACTTTTCCTGGTTCTTCAATTAAAATTGTTTTCATTTTCTCTTCCTCCATTTTGTTGTGTTTTCTGATGTATTCTTTGTTGTATACAACATAGCATTCACGATATTCTTTGTCAAGATATATTTATTCTTTCTTGTTTTTTTGTCTATTTTGCTCAAATCTTCTTTTATACTTTTATTGATAATAACAATAGATTTTTTCTCTCTTAATTTTCCAAACCCTGAATTTTTTGATAGACTAACATAAAATTATAGGATATAATATACAATATTGAATACAATAATATTCTCAATAATAAAAAAGAAAGTAGACTGATTATGAAAAAAGAAACGTTAAAACAACACGCTTATAATATTATCAAGGACAAGATCATCAATTGCGAATATGCTCCTAGCGCTCTGCTCAACGAAGAAATGCTCAAAGAAGATGTCCAGGCAAGCCGGACTCCTATCAGAGATGCTCTGGGCCGTCTGGAACAGGAAGGATTAGTAACAATCCTTCCCAAAAAAGGAATTATGGTCGCTCCGTTAACCATACGCGAGATCAATATGGTTCACGAGGCACGTACTCTGATCGAGCCTTTTTCAATCCTGCACTACGGAAATAAAATCTCCGATGAAATCTATCAAAATTATTTTCGAATCTTTCAACGAGACACCACGAATGTTTCTGACCTGAACGAATATTATGAAACAGACAAACAATTCCACCAAATGTTTATCGATGCAACAGGTAATGATTATCTGATCAGCACATATGAGAGGATAGCCCAGCAGAATACACGGCTTCGTATCTATTCCGGAAGAAAGAGCCGCAACCGTCTGTTAGCTTCGCAGCAAGAACATCTGAAAATTGTAGAATACTGCCTGAAACAGGATTGGACACTCGCTTCAAAAGCAATGGAAGAACATCTCTACCACTCGAAAGAAGCTTCTTTTGAGGCTGCTTTTCATGCAGATTCTATGACTATATAATAAATTCAATATGTTAAAAAGTGCAGACTCGGACTTTACCGCTTTCCTGCACTTTTTTATATCCTTTTATTTTGAAGATAATTGCGGACATCCATATTTCTTTGCCCAGATACTTGTCACAATCGGTACCAGTATAGCTGTGACCACAACAGATGCTGCCAACTGTGTTGTCGCAACCGCCTGATATGGAGCCCACGTCTTATCGATTAACACAACCGCTGCCGGTACCGCAACGGAATTTCCCGCCGTAGACGCAACTGCAAATGCTGCATATCCCGGCTGTTTGCATATAAGTCTGTCGAAAAGCAATGTGAAAAATCCACCGACAAATACTGTGATCAGACCTAACAGGATTCCCTGTGGTCCTCCTTTAACCACGTCTTTCAGGTTAATACCTGCTCCAAGTGTCAATCCGACAAATGGTATCAGTATATCTGCCATAGGTGCAAAAAACTCCATCATTGATTTGTCTACATTTCCAATGATCATCCCTAAGACCATCGGTACGATCACTGCTACAAGAGACATCATAGGAATGCTTGCCATTCCGGAAGCTCCCAATGCCAGCAGAGTAAAAAACGGACCATCATTCAATGCCAGCAAAGCTACTGTCGCAGCATCTGCTTCATCTCCATATGTCTTTACAAGAGATAAATATAAAGAACCATTACTGTTCGTAACTCCGGCAACAATTGATAATGCCGTAAGTCCCCAGAATCCAGCCTGTCCAAATACTTTTCCCACAACGATTCCAAGAATTGCGCCAATCAGAAACTTGGATAATAATAATGTACCTCCTCTTTTCAGAACTGCCGGCATATCCTTCAATTGTAATGTAGTACCCAGACAGAACAACTGAAGTCCCATACATGTGGCAGCCCCTGCATTAGAAAATGCAGCAGTCGTCAATCCACCGATTTCCAATGCCTGCGGAAACAATGTATGTATGACCGCACCGATAAGCAATGGAACCAGCATCAGTCCCGCAGGAACTTTTTGTAAAAATTTCATAATCATATTCAAGCCCTCCTAAACTTCTTTTCGTTTGCTTTGTATTATGTTGTATACATTAAGGTATACATCTTATTTTGTCAATGCTTGCAACAAAAAAATAAAAAAACAGTTGTTTTTCACGAATTTTCTGATATTTTTTTGTGTATTATTACATTTTTTTTGATATCATCTTGTTTAAATTCATTTTCACTTTGTTTATGTCAGTTCTTTCATCGTCATGTATACATCGTTTTTCCTTATTTGCTTCTCTTCATAACCATAAGGGACAATAAAAAAGTCGAAAACACTGTTCTCACCGGCTTGACAGAAAGAAACAGTTGCATCTGTGTTTTAATAAGTTATAATAATGGATATACGTGCATTCCACTATATGACAAAAGGATAAAGAAAGAGGAAAATAGATGTTTAGAAAAATAGATAAAACCAGCACATTCAATGATGTTCTCAAACAAATCATCGAGAAAATCCAGACCGGAGAACTGAAACCGGGAGATGCTCTTCCGGCGGAACGTATTCTGGCTGAAGAATTCGGGATTTCCAGACCTGCTTTACGTGAAGTTCTGAAAGCACTTTCCCTGCTGGGGATTACCGTCAGCGTACATGGCGGCGCTAATTATATTGCAGCAGATCTCCGCAACTGTCTTACTGAGCCATTATCTATCCTGTTTCATATGTATAACAGTAAAATTCAGGATGCCCTGCAGCTTCGAGGTGCACTGGAAAGTAAAGCTGCATTTCTCGCAGCCCAAAACTGTACACCATTAGATGCGGCTGAACTCCAGCTTATTATTGCCAAACTGGACAGCACCCAGGATGAAAAAGTCCGCGGTGATCTGGATCGTGATCTGCATATGAAAATTGCACAGATTTCTGCAAATCCATTAATCCTGAGCGTGTTGAATGCTTCTGCCCAGCTTACAGAAAACATGATTACCGGAATACGTTCTTATTTTATGAAAAAGAACAACGATGCACCTGAAATTGATTCTCAGCACACACGACTTGTTCATGCAATAACTGACAAAGATGCACCTCTTGCAGAAAAAATTATGAATGAGCATATGCATACGATTGAGCGGCTTTTAAATGAGATTCCATTTAATACTCTTGCAACTGCTGATAAGGATAAATCTCCTGCGACTGTCTAAAGTAACGAAAATGCAATCACAGTTTATTGAATAGCTGTAACTATTCAGCAGTCTACTATCCCGAGACATACAAGTCAAAATCCTATCATCAAAGGCGATTTTTAATGAATTTTGACTCGTAACTGATGTTATTCCTCAGACAAATGCCCGCGGATTTCTCCACGGGCATCTGTCTGCAAATCTATAGGCTTTTGTCTTTCTTGTCACTGGTCACGAAATGAACCGTATCTCTTTATTGTCTCTGCTTCTTCTGAAAAAATTTCACACATCAATTTTGCTCCTGTTTTAAATCCTGCCTCAAAACTGTTTTCCAATTCCTGTGGAAATATTTCCAGATGTTTATCCATCAGTATGTCCAGTTCCTCTGCCAGGTCTCCTGTCAGCCTGGAGCGTAGTTTCTGGTATGACTGATAGGCATCCTCTCTTTTCTTTTTACACAGATCATCGCCCTGTGTTCTCAGCCTCTCAATGTCTGTCCTGTCATTTTCTTCCATGTACAGATTGTACAATTTCTGAATTATACTTTTCATTATTCTTCTAACTCTCTAAAAATTAATCCCAGCTAATCATCAGTGTACTAACAAGTTGATTCTTGAAATAATCTTTCCGGATAAATTTTTATTTCAAGACGTAGTGGTAGCTATAACAACCAATGGTAATGCGGAAATAAGAAATTTAAACGTAAAATTATTCCGGAAATCTACTGCTACACTAATTATAATATTCCCCTCTTTTGTAGCATATAAACCTATGGCAATGCTTTTTCTTTTGTATAGTGTTACATATATGTATTATAGTTTTGTGATATATCAATGTCAATGCCTTGTAATTATACTTTATATTATAGGAGGTATAATCATGACAAAAGATTTTATTGTCCGGCCAAAATATACTGATAAAAAAGAGGATAAATCTATTACTATGACCATCCGACTTGAACGTGAACTTCAGGAAGAATATGATAAATTATCTGCAAAAAGCGGACGTTCGAGAAATGAACTGATGTGCATGGCACTCCGCTATGCTCTGGAAAATCTGAAATTCGTAGAATAACTTTCGAGTAATCGGATATCCGGAATTGAATCCAGGGACTTACCTGATCTATCGAAATAACTATATCATCTACTTGTCTGCGAATCTGATTGCACAGATAAAAAAGCCTCAGTCAGCCTGAAATATCTGAATAAATGAAGGATTATTCAGATATTTCATAGAATAATGTTATAATTGACGAACTGGCACTTACAGTTATACAATTATTAAAACTTAAGAAACAAATTATCTGATATTAACTTTTAGTAATTTTATGGTAATCCGTTTCCATGTGTCTCTGTCAATTTCAGGTATGACAAATACCTGACACCAGGTAAATTTTAATTACCCGCCTTATTTCTATGCAAGGAGGTTGTTTTTATGCATTCATTATCAAAATCCAGTCAGGGAAGCACTTATACGATCAAATGGATGTTCGGACTGCCAGAAGTTATGAAAGCTATGAACGATATGGACATTCATGAAGGCAGTACGATCCGCGTCCTTCAGAAATTCCACGACTCTCTGATCATTTCTTCCGCTAATCGAAAAATCGTTCTGGGAAACGAAGTTGCAGACAGAATACAAGTATAAAAAATGAAGCAGATGTTTTGTCTGCTTCACTTTTTATGCTTATTTATGGGATATCCCTAAATTACATTTTCAAAACAACCCCTTTTGCTTACATGGTTTTATATTTCTCTTTTCGATTCTTTTACCTTCGCATTGACAATATAAATTCCGGCACAAACCAGGATCAGAGCCACCAGACTTCCGATATTGAATGCCTGCTTTACCTCTCCAAGTATCAATGCGGACAATATCACACTGCACAACGGATTGACAAATCCAAAAATAGCAACTTTCGAGACATCGTTCCATGCAAGCAGAACCGACCAGAGTGTATAAGCCACCGCAGAAACCATTGCCAGATAAAAGATGATAGCCACACCTCCCACTGTAACATTTCCCAAATGACCTCCCATTCCGATACCAATCAATGTCAGGACAATCCCTCCCATCGTAAACTGGGTTCCGCTCAATACCACCGGAGAGACTTTTCTGGAAAAAAGATTGATCAGTACCGTAGAGATTCCATAGGAAAGCTGTGCAATCAAAATGAATCCTTCTCCTGTCAGCTTAAATCCCATATCAAGAGAATTTCCCATAAGATTAATTACTACAACTCCTGCAAATCCCAGTACACAGCCTGCAATTTTTCTCCCCGTCATACGTTCTTTTCGAAAAACCAGGCAGGACAATAAAATTGCGATAAAATTTCCAAGCCCGGTAATGATAGCACCTTTAACTCCGGACGTATGCGCAACGCCTATATAAAAGAAAAAATACTGTCCTACTGTCTGAGCCAGACATACCGGCACAGCATATTTCAGGATTTCCCTGTCCGGGATTATAATCTTTTTCTCACGAACAGATGCAAAAATCAGAACCAGAATTCCCGCCAATGTAAATCTAATTCCGGCAAATACGATCTGACTGGCAGTGTCTGCGGAATCTACATTCATCAAGCTATATCCCGTCTTGATCACCGGAATTGCACTTCCCCATAAAATGCAGCATACACAGGCAAGAAGTGCTACGATTCCTGTTCTTGTTAACGTGTTTTGTTTTTGTGACATTACTTCGTTTCTCTCTTTCTGTTTATCTCTTATTATCTTTATTGTGAATTACTCGGTAACTCAGTTACCGAGTAATTCACTAGCCCAGATTGTAAAAATTGTGTTCAAGTGTGTTCAAAACCTATAAGCAAAAAAATAAGAGAAACGCTGTGAAATCAACGTTTCTCTCACTTAAAATCATGCCGCAGACCGGAATCGAACCGGTACGGGTATCACTACCCACGGGATTTTAAG
>OLRM01000315.1_pt1 | contig 47688 bp, 51 predicted proteins | sample 1643211 | NCBI WGS metagenome assembly OLRM01 (sample SAMEA3136690, study PRJEB25190) | human gut metagenome | biome: human gut; feature: human-associated habitat; material: faeces | place: Austria | collected 2013
GCACCTTCCTCTACCAATATATCAAGATTTCTATATACAGTTCCTTTTCCAATTGCTGGATATGCTTCTTTTATAAATTCATACACTTCATTTGCCGTAACGTGTCTTCTCATTTCGTATACGGTATTTCTTACAAGATCTTTTTGAATGGTATTTCTCCTACTTGTCATTTCTCCTCCTTATTAGGATTAGTTCTTAATAAGGATTATATACCACTATTATCCTGTTGTCAATAAAAATAGTAATAATTATCATTATTGTAAAAACTGCCAAACTGAGCATCTTTTACCTGAATAACTATTTTATTTCGCGTTCAAATACATCGTAACACCTCCTCCAGAACGAATAATCGTTCTGAATTTAGTATACTTGTGGATATCTTAAATATACAGAATCGCAAAACCAAGTTCTAATTCTATAGAACTATATTCAAAGTTTTTCTTTGCATTTTCGTAAAAAAAGCGTTATGATTGAATCAGTTAAATCAAAGGAGGTATCAAATCATGAAATCACATAAATACTGCTCCTTAGGCGCACTTTTCTGTATGTTGGGATGCATTTATTCTGGTCACAAACTTGTTTCTCCAAAGAAGAAAAAAATCACTGAATCAAATAATAGTGAGAATAGTTAAATAAAAAATTGACCTTTATTCATCAAAGACAAAGGGGCTGTTGCAAAATAGATGAGTAATCAATCTATGGAGCAATAGCTCCATTTAGTACCATATAAGTGTAAGAGATAAAGTATACCATTAGTGCTTTATCTTCTGCACTTATTTTTTTATGATAAGGGAGTAATTGGTCTGGCGAGCAGCTTTTTGGATTAACCACATCCGTCATAAAAACCGTCAACCGCCCCTTATTATAAGCGGTCGTTTAAGCAGGTTGAAACCCGCAAGGTGCTTTCGTGTAACGAACTAAAATGAGTGGTAATAAGTGTGGATGGGACAATTACAGATTTTTTAGGAGGTTACAGATGATAAGTGTAGGAATTGATCATTGGTATCGACTGAAAGAATATGAACCGGAAGAAAGTATTTACGCAGAACTAAAGCTTTTAGGTCGACAGTACCGCCATTATATATAGATTTATTTTGAAGAAAGAAAAAGAAGGAAAGTCAAAACGTGCCGCATCTACTCCTACATAACGATAATGCCATGGCTCATAGCTTGTCCCTGTAATCTCCTGTTTCCCTTGTGGGTACCGTAATATGAAACCATAATTATGTGCATTTGCGGCAAGCCACGTATATACCTCATCATTTGAGTTCTTTGATTTATCAGCATTAATATCAACTGCAATGCCTAATTGGTGTTCACTTGTTCCGGGCAAAGCTATCCATTCCTTAGCAGTTCTTTCTGCTCTTGACTGTGAATATCCTTCATTTATATAAGCCTTTATCTTATCATCTAATATTTTCTGCTGTTCATCATAAGTTCGATAACCTTCCCGAACAACCGGATATATTCTATCTTTCCTTGCTGCATCAAACATTTCTTGTAAATACGTATATATCCTGCTATCCACCTTTTGACCATTCGATAACTCTGTTAATTCCACTCTATAATCTTCCGGTATTTCATTCCAACGGTTTATTACAATTGAATACCACTCCTCCGGAACTGGAATACTATGTAAATTCCCTAATCGAGAAGGAAATTCGTGAAATAGATTACATAGTATCAAAAGCAAGTAAACTATGATAATTCCTCTCAACCATTTCCCTCGCAACTTATTTTTTTATCTCTTTTCTTTGCCATATTGTTATTTATGCCTTCATCCTTTTTGACCAGCTCTTTATAGCGAATGGCATACATAGAATACCAATCAAGACAGGAATAGTAATAAGTAGATATGGTGACCAGATAAGCTTCCCCAAAATACGAAAAGTATTAGTTCTGAAAATATCTGTTGAACTTCCTACCAATGGTATTAAATCCAATGCTTTTTGCATTTTATAAGGAAGATATTCTGCAATCATCATTGGTCCATATACAACAGCCAGACTAAGCAGTAAGGTAAGTACATTATTTTTTACAGCCGCTGATATAAACATAACAATTCCGGCAAAACCTATTGCTCCAAGCAGTACAAAGGCATATTCATAAATTTCTGCCTGCAGCATATTCATAGGTGCAACAGCAATCAGCTTGATATTCTGAATCGGCATATCCCATCCGGCAGTTCCCATAAAAAACAACTGTGATATAACATTTGAAACAGCAAGTAATGCAAATAACTCCACTGTAAACGCTAAACCAGTAAGAATTTTGGCAAGAGCGATTTTCCCCCAACCATTTCGAGTCGTCAATACTAGTGTGCTTGTATTATCATGCCATTCGCCCGCAAATAAAGAGGATAAAACAATACCGAGAAACAAAGCCATCACAACTCCCAGATCCGCAACCATACTACCAAGAAGCGTTGACCAGCCTTCTACCCACTCATAATGAAATGGTTTTTCTACCTTTCTCTCTATCTGATGTAAAAACTCTTTTTCAGCTCCTACCTGACCACTGACCTCCAAAAACTCATCAAGCACCTGCTGTCTTCTTTCATAGAAGCCTGTTAACTTATCCGGATCAACATAGCTTATCATCGTTTTATAATTACTGGTATCTCGAAGCTCCGGATACAATGTTCCGAGCCAACTATTAACTATCTGCCAGTCTGTCTTTTCCAGTTCTTCCTCCATACCGTCAGCTTCCATTTGCTGATAATCACTTACTATTTGCTGCAAGGTTTCATCCGTCAATTCTCCACCAAATGAAAGTGCATATTCCTGACTATCCTTTATTACTGTATATCCATCAAAATTATTGCCAAAAGCACTTGTATAGTCACCTGAACTGCCAAAACCGAACCATTGAAACGAAAGTATGCTTCCAAAAATTACATAATAAACAAAACACAACAACACACATATTTTAACAATTTTCTTTCGCCATAACTTTTTATGCTCTAACCAAAATAATTCCATTCTATTTCACTCCTTCCTCTGTAGGAAAATAAAATAAATAAAGATCTTCCAATGTAGCTTCACAAGGAACCGCTCGCTCACTAGGCATATTGTCTGAAATAATACGCAATATAATTTCTTTTCCTTCATGCCGTAAATTAGCAACCGTTGTTTTTGTCTGCCATTGTCTAGCTTCTTGTGGAGAAACAGAAAGTTCCCAAACCTTACCATTTGCCTTGTGAATCAACTCTGGAACCGTACCCTGCAATACAACTTTTCCTTTTTTCATCAATAGCACTTCATCTGCTATTGCTTCTATATCCGATACAATATGTGTGGAAAGAATTACAATTTTATCGCCTGCATACTCTGAGAGCAGATTACGAAAACGGACACGCTCTTTCGGATCAAGTCCTGCAGTCGGCTCATCCAAAATCAAGATTTTCGGATTATTAAGTAACGCCTGTGCAATTCCTACTCTTTGTTTCATACCACCAGAAAAAGTTTTTACTTTTTTGTTTGCCACATGGCTTAAATCAACTACCTCCAACAATTCAGTCACACGTTTTTTTGCAACATTCTTCGGTATTCCTTTCAGTGCTGCAATATACATTAAAAACTCCACCGCAGTATAATTTGGATAATATCCAAAATCCTGTGGTAAATAACCCAACACATTCCGGTAATCTGCCCCCATCGAAGTTACTTCTTTTCCATCCAGCAATACCTCCCCTGAGGTTGACTCCAAAACAGCACATAGCATACGCATCAATGTTGTTTTACCTGCACCGTTAGCCCCCAAAAGACCATATACTCCCGGCTTTAAGGTCGCACTAACACAATCTACCGCTATTTTCCTACCATACTGTTTTGTTAAACGATCAAGCGACAATTCCATACATTTTTCCTTCCTTTCTCATCTCTGCAATATAATGAATTTCATTTATAAAGAACATAGCAAAAATCAAAAATGTAACAATCCACACCCCCACTGCTGATGTTTCATATAACCATGGCAATATCCTTGCTGACATACCCCAACAAATGCAGGAACCCAACATTACAATCGCACATATCTGTAAACTCTGTTTCTTTTGCAAGCGGATCAAACGTAGCAACGCAACCATACACACTAAGTACGGAACCAGGCAGTATAGGACTATCTGTCCAATCTCTTTATAAGAATTTTGCAAATAAACTTCCATGCACAAAAGAATTGTTATACACACCAAATTAGCCGCCCCAGCCAGAACCAGCTTTGCTAACGTGATTTGGGCACCAGAAGCTCTTGTTACCGCTTCAATCTCGCTCATTCCATAATACTGGCTTTTAAAAATTGCTGGTATGATAGCCAATACAAACAGCGGCATAAAAATTGGTATATTCTTTGGCACGTCTGCAATGTTAGCAATTGTTAAACAAACTATAAATAACGTTACTGCCTGCAAACCAAATATTGGAATACCTTCAAAGCGAAATACATCTGAAAGATAGTGAAAGAAACCTGTCCTCGGTTCTGCCCTAGTCACTTCCTGTTCTCGCACAATTTCAGTGCAAAGCTTAATCGCTTCCTCTAATCTTTTAGGCTGTACTTCCTCTCCTAAAGATTGCTGTAAATAGCCCTTCAAATTTTTATCTTTCATTTTCCTGCTCCTTTCTCATAATTTTTAAAGCATTACGAACCCTGCTTTGTGCTGTTCGCATATTGCATCCCATCACTTTTGCAATCTCTCCAAAACTAAGTTGTTCTCCAAAGCGTAGAATGACTGCTTCCCTTTGTTCTGATGATAAAAAATTCAAAAAATAGCTTATCTCTGCCCTATCCTCTAGCCGAACTATGTCGTTATACTCATGCACTATATTTTCTTCATCTTCTAATGGATAAAACTCAACCTTCCTACTTTCATCAATACATAAATGATTTGCAATCGTGTATAGATAAGCCTTAAATTTCTTTTTCCCTTTATATCCGAATAAATTCTTAAACAACTTCAAAAATGTTTCCTGAGTCAGGTCTTCTGCTTTTTCCAGATTAGAGCAATGCCACCTACAGTAACGTAAAATAGATGTATAATAGCGTTTTATCAATTCTTCTGCTGCATTTTCATTTCCAAGTAGAATCTGTTCCACTAATTCGTCATCACTCAACACGCATCAGACTCCTTTCCATTGAATATCTGTATATATATAATAACGAGTTATGCACTTAAAATGATTAAAAGATTCCTCATTTTTTCTTAAAATGAATGGAACGATTAAACCAATATTTTATCTCAACCCCTTTCAGAAATATCAAATAAATCAAACACTACCTTTCCGCTTAGAGTAATACTTCCCACACCACACAATCCTGCACCGGAAGCACTGCCTGTGTCATGACACAGGCGAAATCCCCCACACTTTCCTATCGTCTGTGTGGTCGAATTTCCATAGGGAAGTATCCCTAACCCTCTCTCGATTTTTCTTCGGTTATTCTTCATTTTACCGTCGAAATGCATTGACCTTTCCTACCTTCTTTGCTACAATTTGCTGTGGGTGATTGTGCCCAAAACTGAATAAAACCTGAAACGAACTGTTGTAAAAATCGAACATTTTACAGCAGTTTTTTTGTACCCAAAATCAGAAAGGAAGTGGCAGAAATGACAAATCGAAACCGCGCCAATCCGGTGCAATTTTATCTCAGCGATGATGAGCAGTACATCCTCAACACCAAATTCAAAGCATCCGGCATGAAGAGTATGTCTGCGTTCCTGCGAAAGCTGATCTTATATGGATATGTGTATGATGTTGATTACAGTTACCTGCGAAATTATAATACGGAGTTGGGACGTATCAGCTCCAATTTAAACCAGATCGCAAAGAGGGTAAACAGCACCGGAAACATTTATCAAGAGGATATAAACGAAGTAAAGGAGTTGATGAATAAAGTATGGCGTACACAAAAATCCATGCTATCAAAGCAACCATTGGTACGGTAAAGGGGATTGGTGTCTTTCATCTTGTTCATATGAGCAATAATCACAATCGCACAGCTGGTATCTTTGGCAACTGCTATCAGATGATTAAACTCTGCTCGTGTTTCATTGGCATTATTCATTGAGCAACCCTCTCCGATATAGGAACTCATTGGGTCAAGAATGAGAAGTTTTGCGTGATACTTCTCGATTGCTTCAGCAATGTGGTTATAGACTTTTCATCTTCCTTGATGAAGATAAGGTTTTCTCCATTGCCACCGGCAGAATTAAATCGGGGTACTACCGTATCGTCTGCGTCATCTTCCGTTGTCTGATAGATGATAGTCATAGGCTCGGTTTCTTCTTCGTCAGTAAAAGGAAGTGGTTCTCCCTTTGAGAGCAGGGCGGCAATTGATAACATTAACTTGCTTTTCCCATTGCCGGGATCGCCCTGCAACAGAGTAACCTTGCCAAACGGAATATACGGATACCACAGCCATTTCACTTCTTTCGGCTCAATTTCGCTTGCCTTGATAATTTCAAGATGTACAGTTACATTCATTTCATTTTCAATCATTTTCATAGTTCTTTGTTCTCCTTTTCGATAAATATTTTGGGCAATGCACCACAACACAGCGAAAACTCTGCTTACATTCACTACTGCATTTTCTGCAAAGTCCGTTGTAGGTAATGCGATTTCTTTCATTCAGAAACAACGCCCACTCTTGTTTCCGCTTCTTGCTCATTCTCGGCATAGCAAGCAATCCTCCTTTCCTGCCGAAAATAAAAACCACAGGAAAGATACATTAAGCCTTGTTTGTGTCATTTCTCGGGGCGAAAATCAGGGAAAATTTCCTTTCTAAGCCTTTCAAAAAATCGCAAGGTGTTTGTACTAACCTGTGGTTGTGTATGAAATTGTGGGTTTGGAGTAACAAAAAACACCGTATTTCTACGGTGCGTTCTGTCAGATATATTCTGTTTTATAATAGCAGAAAACTGGAATTCACAGTTCTTCCATCCTTCCCATCTTCAGCGCCATAACAAGAGTTCCGGCTGCCATCACAAAGACACCAATTTCAATCACATAGATGGGAAGAAGCGCCGGACCTGCCACGGCAAAGAAGTCCACGATAAAATGAATCCCATATGCAAGAACCGCTGTAAAAGCCGCTGTCCTGCATTTGCCTGCCTTTACCGCCCGGTAGATCAGCAGTGACAACCCGATATGCAGAATGATGGCACTGATTCTTTCGATTCCGCTTACAAAAAAGAGTGGTGCCGGTGTTGTCCATAAGGCCGACAGCTGTGACACGGTCTGGTTTGCAGACTCAGCAGGAAGTGCCGCCAGCGTATTCTGCATGGCTCCGCTGTTGATCATCAGCATGGACACAAGATTGCTGATTCCGGAGAGTCCTCCGAGCAGAATGGCCTCCACACCGCCATGCCCGATTCCATACATCAGTGCATTTGGAAAATCCAGCCATTTCTTCATCCAGAACTTCATGGCAATCAGTCTTCCAGTCTCTTCAAAAACCGCTGCAGCCAAAGCCGCGTACACATAGTAAAGCCATGGCCTGCTCTGTGCGTTCAGTCCGCAGAACTGAATGACAAGAACGTGCAGCAGCTGCTCCAACAGCATGGCAAACAGCAGATAGGTTCCTGCTCCGATAAAGAACGAAGAAATCCTTGCCTTAAGCTTCACCCTTCCTGCAATGAACAAAGCAATCGGTACCCCCATCGAGAGGACAACGGAGCAGATAACTCCCGCTATCGCCAGTCCTGATATTGTGTTCAATTCCATCTTTATACCTCCCTGATTCTTAAAAAATTCCTTTATTGTATTTGAACTGTCCATACAATATAAAGCCTAATCCGACAATAACTGCTGGAAGAATGATATAATCTATAATTATTTCACTCCAAAACGAAACAATAAAACCTAATACAAGAGATATTCCTATAATCAGCGTTCCTGTGCCGACTGTTTTTCCATACTTTGGTATATCTTCTTCCTTTACTTTTCGCCTGTTATAAGAGTGAATTGTGCTGATATTGCCTTTGATATTTACAATTCCCACAACAGATATGAACACTCCCAAAATCAACATTATAATATTTTCCATAATGACCTCCTAAAAATAAAATAGTTCCTCAAATTTTTTGTCCAATGCAATACAAAGAATTAGAGCCAATTTTGCAGTTGGATTAAACTGTCCTGTTTCAATAGAACTAATGGTATTTCTTGATACCCCTACCATTTCTGCAAGCTGAGCTTGAGAAAGATTTGCTTCTGTGCGAACTTCCTTTAAGTGATTTTTCAGTTGTAATTGTTCTTTCATATTCTCACCTCTAAAAGATGGCTAACAAATCCAACAAATGCCAAAATGGAAAACACAAAAAACAGAACAGTCAAGACCAAATCGCTCTTCCGCTTCATTTTGATAAAACGAACTAACCATTGTGTTGCAATAATGCTGAAGTATATAACCCACGGACTGTAAATCATAGTATGAGCAAGCACAGAAGATAACAGCGAAAGCAAACAACACACTAAAGCACCAACTCTGCTTGCGTGACTTCCGGCTTGATATACCACTTCCATTTCAGCCAAGTCCTTATTGCGATGTTCTTTTCTGCTTGCATTTAAGATTTCGTCCTTTTTCATAAAAACACCTCCATGCCAAGTTTTCTTTGCGTATTTTAATTATACACATACCAAGTTTTCTTGTCAATAGAGTCATAAAAAAGTTACAACCGATATAAGAGATAACTTTTCTACCACTTCGATTATACTCACGACTTAATGACTTCTTGAATACTTGCCGAAAAAGAAAAACTGCCATCAGTTTGACAGCAGTTCTTCTTCGGTTGCTATCCGTCCGGCAATCTCCCGAATACGTCCCACAAACCCGGCTTCCCTGTCGGTGTCCCCATAAGTTTTTTCCAAACGGGAAATCACTGCTTCCATGTGTTCCTCACGCATCTCCCAAAGGTTAGGGAATTGTCCGATTTTTCTTGCCTTATGCACATCTGAAATATCAAAGACATACTTCAAACCGGAAAAACTATCCTCATCAATCAACGCAATGCCCTTTGCACCTTTGTTTACCCAGCAGTGCATCTTTTCATTCCATATCTCTATGGAAGCACAGGCGGTTGCATCCGGTCTTTGGGCATAGATTAAAAGCTGTTCCTTGAACGGATATTTGTACAGTCTGGAAGCAGTATTTAAGTACCGCCTCCAGCTTTCCTCATTCCGCACGACTTCTTTTGCTGTTTCCTCTGCCAGTGCGGAAATCAATTTATATTTTCTCATGGTAAACCTCCATTCTTATTTGATTTTCTGCAACAAAAAAGGTGGCTATGGTTCGTTCATGAGCCATTGCCACCAGTGACGGTAAACTTTATTCATTTTCTATCTGTACCTCCCAATAATAAAAGGCACCTAAGATTTCTCTCAGATGCCCCAAATAACACTATTTATTGGACTACTCTCACATTTACCTTTGTATCATGCTTTTTTGCTTCTGTCGCAGCTCTTCTAGATACAATAGGATTATTCCTACTTGAACAAATTGTAACTCGCTTCCCATTAACCTCTGCTATTGGTCCTTGCGCAACAACATCTGATACAATAACGGGTTTTCCTTCTGTTGTTTTTTCTTTAGTTGATACTGTTGCAACAACCACCTGTCCCCTCCTGTATTTTGCCTTATCTATTTCCACTTCAACTACTACTTTATTTCCATCAGCAGACACTATACGTGCAGGAGCACTTAAACTTCTTTTTTTCCTTTTAAACACTATCATTCGCCTCACTTTCATTCATAACAATTTCTGAAATACGAGAAAATTCGACATTAGGTTTTATATGGTATTTCTTGCAACTCTTATTACTTGAAAGGATGTTTCTTACTAATTTTTCATTTATCATATTAAAAATTTTAATCTGTATATCTGGATCGTTATCATCTATAAATACATAACCCAATGCCACTAACTCGTCATGTTCTTCTTCATGTTCTTCATATTTATAATAAATGCTTACAACTGATCCATCTACAAGATACTTATTCTTCTTTGTATAAACTCTAAACTCATTCTCTTTTTCCTTATAATGATATCTTTTTACCTTAATATCATATGCATCATGGGTTAAAACAACCATAACAATACCTATTACAATAGCTATTATTGTTATCACTATTTTTAGCCATAATGGGCTTTCTTCATTTATCCCCCATACAGATAATATTGTGAGAATATCCGCAAATATTGCCACCAGTGCAAGTATCTTTTGCATCATGTATGTAATTCACACCCTTCTCTTTTATCTAATATATTATACCATAATTTGCAACAAAATAATATTCAATATATGACTTTTTCAGTTACATAATTATGTTTCGATTTGACGCTAGGCATAAAAACCATGCTCCTCAATACCTTTTTCCAGAATACAATTAATCAGTTCCTCAAGTTCCACATTGTTGATCTCACTGACAACAATCAGCTTTGCAAGAGTATCTTTCGGAACAGATACCGCATAACGCTCCTCATCCGCACGAAGCTCATGGACACAGATGCCAAGTCCCTCTGCAATCTTGCACATTACACCAAGTTCTGGCTCATTAACCCCTGCCATAATGTCAAGAATTGTTCTCTCCGGCACACCGGAAATTCTAGCAAGCTCCGCAATCCCGATTTCTTCCTCTTTCATCACATTTAATAACTTATCTCCTGTTTTTCAGCCATCGTCTGCGCATACAGTTCGGAACACTGTTCTTTGACTGCACCAAATGGTCCACTTACAGCAATCGCTGGATATTTCCCAAATGCATTTTTCGGCTTATACAAATCTGCAGCAAGTGTGATTCCATAACGATTTACAAATGTCACTTTCTCATGATCTACTTTTTCACTTTTTGGAAAAGTTTTATCCCATTCAGATACTAGTTTTAATTCTTCTGTTTTCAACATAAATATAACCTCCATATGCAAATTGTCTTATAATTCAAGAATGCCTCGGCATTCTTGCTGCGAGGTGCGCGTCATGCAATTGCATGACATACTTCTACAGCGCACCTCTGCAATCCTGCCGGAGGCTATATCAGCTGGGGGATTGACTCCCAGCTGATATACTTTTTTCAACCTTCCTATTTTAGTTTTCTATATTCTTCATCACTTACCGGTTCAAGCCATTCATTGGAACTTTTTTCGCCCGGAACTTCTATTGCCAGATGTGAAAACCATTCATCCGGTGCTGCGCCATGCCAGTGTTTCACTTCTGCCGGAATATTGATGCAGTCGCCTGGCTTCATTTTTACAGCTTCTTTACCTTCTACCTGATAATATCCTCTTCCGGCAACACATACCAGAATCTGTCCACCTCCACTTTTTGCATGATGAATATGCCAGTTATTTCTGCATTAAACTGGACTACACCCTCACAATCCCCCGGATTTACTGGTTTGAACGCAATACAAAACTGTATTTTCTGTACCCTTTTCGATGAAGTTCTGCTACTTTCTACTACAATATATTTATGGTTAATATCCCTTACAGCCAGTAAGGAATTATCCATCTTGTTGCTTAAGCTGTATAATGGTGGAGCAATTGGTATATCGGCTTCCTTTCTTGGACTTCGCGTCCGTAAAATAGACTGATAACCAGCTCCTCATTCGCAGCGTTCGTTTTATGCAGGTTGAATCGTCGTAGGCGCATTCGTGTCACACCACAGTAGATTGAATAGGCAATGAGTAAAACTGGCACTTATCCATTGCAATAATCTTAAGGAGTGACAAATTTATGAACGCAGTAGGTATCGATGTTTCTAAGGGTAAAAGTATGGTTGCTATCATGCGGCCTTTCGGTGAAATTGTTTCCACCCCCTTTGAAATCAAACACACAACCAGTGACATTAATTCACTTGTAGAACTCATCAACTCTGTTGAAGGTGAGTCACGAATCGTGATGGAACATACAGGACGTTACTACGAAGTCCTTGCCCATCAGCTTTCAGAGGCTAACCTTTTCGTCAGTACCATTAACCCCAAACTTATCAAGGATTTTGATAATGATTCCCTTCGTAAAGTCAAATCTGATAAAGCGGATGCCGTTAAGATTGCACGCTATGCACTTGACAAATGGCAAAATCTTAAACAGTATAGTGTTATGGATGAATTACGCAATCAGCTTAAAACCATGAACCGTCAGTTTGGCTTCTACATGAAGCATAAAACAGCCATGAAGAATAATCTTATCAGCATCCTTGACCAAACCTATCCTGGTGTTAATACTTACTTTGACAGTCCTGCACGCAATGACGGCAGCCAGAAATGGGTTGATTTTGCATCTACATACTGGCATGTGGACTGTGTCCGTAAAATGTCCCTGAATGCCTTTATTGACCATTATCAAAACTGGTGCAAACGCAAGAAGTACAACTTCAGTCAGTCAAAAGCTGAAGAAATCTATGGAAAAGCAAAGGAACTTGTTCCTGTACTTCCAAAGGATGCCCTTACAAAGCTTATTATCAAGCAAGCTGTAGACCAGCTTAATAGTGCCTCTACAACTGTTGAGTCACTACGCACTCTCATGAATGAAACTGCATCCAAACTCCCGGAATATCCTGTCGTTATGGCTATGAAAGGTGTTGGAACTTCTCTTGGTCCTCAGTTGATGGCTGAGATCGGAGATGTTTCCCGTTTCACTCACAAAAGTGCTATTACTGCATTTGCCGGTGTAGATCCCGGTGTTAATGAATCTGGAACCTATGAACGAAAAAGTGTTCCTACCTCAAAACGAGGTTCCGCTGATCTAAGAAAGGCTTTATTTCAGGTAATGGATGTCCTAATTAAAACGCATCCTCAAGATGATCCTGTTTATCAGTTCTTAGATAAGAAACGGACTCAAGGCAAGCCTTACTATGTCTATATGACTGCAGGTGCCAACAAGTTTCTAAGAATCTACTACGGACGAGTGAAAGAATATCTTTCATCTCTTTCAGAATCCTAATTATCCACTAATATTTTCAGACCAGCACTGGTGTGGTGGTCTTATTTTGATACCCAATTTTCAACCTGTATAAAATTTTCAATGTTCTTTCAATTTAGCCTTGACTTTTTATTTGCAGGCTATTTTTCCTTTTCTTCAACATCCCATACTTCTTTTGCCAGATTAAACACAGCCCATCCATTTGGCCAACCTGCATAAAATGCTACATGAGTAATAATCGCAGTAATCTCTTTCTGTGTTACTCCATGATCTTTTGCATTCTGAAGATGGAACTTTAAAGAAGAATCTGTAATTCCCTGTGCCATTAATGCTACAACTGTAATAATACTTCTTGTCTTAAGATCAATATCTTCATTATTCCAGTTTTCTCCAAAAAGAACATCATCATTAAAATGCGCGAACTCAGGAGCGAATTCTCCAAGAGCATTTCTTCCTGCTGTCTGAACAATTTTTGCCATTATTCTCATCCTCTACTTTCTTCAATTAATAAATTCTTTTATTTTAATTTGTTATACTCTTCTTCCGGTAAAAACTCTAACCACTCATTTGAAGCACCCTCTGCTGGAACTTCAACAGCAATATGCTGGAACCAACTATCCTTTGCTGCACCATGCCAATGTTTTACTTCTGGTGGAATATTCACAACATCTCCTGCTTTTAACTCACGAGCCGGCTTTCCTTCTTCCTGATACCATCCTCTTCCACCTGTAACTAACAGAATCTGTCCACCCTTATGATGTACGTGGAATGCATTTATAGTCTTTGGTGCAAATGTTACTAATCCTACCGGAACTCTCTCAGTAGTAAGCATATTCAGATAACATTCACCTGTAAAATATTTTGCAAATGCAACATTTTCTTCTCCAAGTTCAAATACTGCTCCACCGCCAAGATCTTTTTTCATTTTTTCCATATCCATAAGATTTACCTCCTTCATTTCACTATCTATATCCTACAACTTAAAGTAAACTCCAGGTCAATAGTTTTTTCCTATTCACTCTGAATACTGTAGAATTTTTTAACTATATTTATCTTACCCCACATTTATCTTTTATGTCCAATGCCTATCATTTATCTTTTATTATGCCTTTCAAGCATAATTCAGCAATATATTAAAATTATCATAGCCTATATCACAAGCCAAAACAGGTCTACTTCTTTGCAGACCTGCTTTGGCTTATAGTATAGACTTTTAAAGCTGTTTTATAAGATTCAATTCTTTTCTTGCTAATGCCTTTTTCAATTTCTCATTCTCTTTTTTCAAATTTTCATTCTCATATTTCAGTTTTCGAACCTGTTGTTGCAGTAGTTCCATCTCTCTTTCCATTGCCTGATCAATAATCGTTCTCCTTGGATCTATCATTCCTGCCTGTTGTTCTAATGCACGATCAATTTCACTTCTGACAATCGGATTTTTATAAAAGAATCCTCTGGACAACCCAGTTTTTTTCATCAGTTTTGGAATCGAAACCTTTTCTTTTTCTACTACCATCTCTCTTATGGTATTTACCGCACTTGTTACTTTTTCTTCGCTTTTCTTCTTATTTAATTCTAGCATTTTGTCGTATTTGTTCATATTCCTCTCCCCATCCGTCTAAATTTGCTAAAATAACATTTGACATATAATTTCGTGCTTCTCTTGTTTCATCCGCCATACTTTGATTGCTCATCTTACGGTAATACTTGACAGTTTTTACATTTTTATGCCCGATAAGCTTTGATATCGTCCAGTCATCAACATGTAATTCTGTTAATTTCACCCCATAGGTATGTCGGAATAAATGTGATCCAAATCCAAATAATTCTCCCTGATCATCTCGCAAATCATTTTCGTAAATCATACGGATGACCTTTTCCCGTAATGTCTGATAATTTAATGGTTTTTGTGGATTATCTTTATTTGCAAATATGTATATGCTTTCTTTATAATTCTGCTCTGCATAGACAATTGCTTTTTTTATTAACTGAGCAACTTCTGCACTGACAGGCTTCTCAAATCTTCTGCTTTTAGGCTGATAAATAATCACCATATCCTGATTATCCCTTCTATAAAGGCAGTCTTTCCTCATAGTTAATGTATCTGATATTCGGTTTCCTAATAATTGATGTATAATCAACGCTCTGGCTATTTGTTCTTCCAGCTTTACAATATGTGCATTTAATCTTTTCAATTCACTATCAGAATAATATTTAAATTCACCCCGCCGTTCCGGTGGAAAATCTGATTTTATAAATAATCTTCCTAATTGCTCCCATCCATATATCTTTCCAACTGTCTCCAGCACATCCCTTAATTTGATTAAATCATCCCTTTTTCCGTTTCCGCTTTCCACTTCTATTTTCAAATAAATCAAAAATTTTTCTATGATATTTCTATCAATTTCTTCGCAGGAATCCACTTGAGGATATTTCTCTTTTAGATACTTTGAAAACTTATTCATTACTGATACTTCTCGCGTAACAGTCGCAATTGCTTCATATTGTAAATGATAGTAAATTGCCTTCTTCATTTCTTCCCGAATGTCTGGCTGTTCAATTTTTCTAAAATTGATTGTTTTATGATTTACAATCGGATTAGACCTGATTATAATCGGAAGCCTCTCCAAATACCAAATATCTTTTGTCAGTTCATTTGTTTCCGACAAATCAACTGTAAATTGTATAATATTTTCAAAATATCTTATTAAAGCTACTTTTTCCACAGATTCATTCTGATATACTCTTTTTTTCGCTTTGGTTAATGCTCTGCCTTTCTGTAACATCCATGCTTTTAACTGTTTAATCCAAACATTCTCGTCTCTTTCCATCAGGCTCTTTACCTGATTTGATGGCTTTTGCAGAAACTCGCATAAACTATTAAAATAATTTCGTTCTGTCTTAATTGTTAAAATAGATACTTTTGTTCCCCTATATCGGATGTAGTTTTCAAATTCTTTTCTCAATGTTTCCTCTGGAAGTTTTCCTAAATCAAAATATTGTTCTTGATTTAATTTTCTCTTCTGTTCATCTGTAGCACGCTTATAACAATCTAATTGTGAATATTCAACTCTTTCGTTCATCCTTCTCTCCTTTCTGCACATAGGACAGTAAGCTATTCTTCTCATCTGAAAAATATTCCTCATTCCTTCTTGCTATTTTTTTTGGCATATAATCAATATACTGCATTGTCATTTCTTCATAATTATGCCCCAGATAATCCCGGATTCCCTGTCGTGACACTCCATGATCATAAAGATTGGTCGCTACCGTATGTCGATAATCATGCGACTTAAACAGGTATTCACCATTTTGTATGTCGCACGCTGCACAATACTTTTTCATTTGTTCATTAAAGGTAGATTTTGAAAACGCTCCACCCTTTCGATTCTGGAAAATATAATCTTCTTTTGCGATTCTATTCTTATTAAGGTATACCTGCATAAGATCATATAACGCTTCCGGTATTGGAACTCTTTTATAATTCTTCATTTTGACCTGGTATATTTTCATCCAATAATCGCCTTTTTGACGATAGTATGCATCTCCTTTCAGCGTACACACTTCGCTGATTCTCAGACCAATACACCATAAATGTAAAAACATCATTCTCAGATGTTCTGGAAAATTAGATAATTTTTGGATAATCTCCATATATACATCTTCTTCTACGCATCTGTCATGATGTACCAGTATCTGTTTTTCCCAATAGTATTCTGCACGAAATGGTACTTTATCTACATATCCTCTTACCTCAAGAAATTTGAAAAAGTATTGTATACTCGTTACTTGAGTATTAAAAGTTTTCGCCTCATTAGCATCTTCCTGCCGCTTTTTTAAATATTGATCAATTCTTTCTGCGTCACAGGTAGTTACTTTCTGTTGCTCATCGCTTATCTCTTTTAAAAAATTACGAATGATCCGGAATTTCTCATAGACAGTACTTATTGCCATCTCTCCAATTCCTATTTCATACTTCATATATTCCTGAAGTAGTTTTCGATTTTCCGGATGTAGCACTTCTCTAAATGATATTCTTTCCACCGGATCACTCGGATTTAATCTTTCTTTCGGAATTTTAAACTTTTCCAAATACCATATCGTTGCATCCCAACGAATTTCTTTTGCTTGTAAAAATGTGATCCTACAGACAAAGCCAACAATACTCCGCAGCCTATTTCTTCTCTGTTCATTTTCAATTTTCCGTTCCAAAAATATCTGGAAGTCCTCTTCCTGTACTTGTTCCAGACAGTTAATATCTTCTATTTTGCGAAGTCTGCAAAATTCATAAAATATATGTAATCCCGTCAGCTTTTGTTCTCTCACTCTGGACGGTTCGTAATTTTCTAAAATAAATTCTAAAACATCAAAAATTTGACGTTTCATCTTTTCACTGGAGTCTATCTGGAAATTCCATACCATATTACTGCGATTTTTGACCCGCTCCACTGACTGAACAATCTTTTGATCTGAATGATAAGGAATAAATAAAATAGCATTCTTATACGTCCACTGGCATTCCATCCTTCCCATTGGAGTTTCCATTCGTTTCCGAATATATTCTTGTTTGACTTTATCAAATATTCTTAGATATCTGGAAACAATATTGCCTTTTACTAATTCTGACATATAAACTTCATATTTTTTTCTCAAGATATAATCCATCTCAGAAATATGTTCAATTCCTTCATCTGCCAGAAATTCTACCAACATTCTATATGTGACATCCATAACATTAAGTTCCATTATTTCAGTCACTTCGTTCCGTAGCTGCTGTATTCGCCTGTTTCGTTCCTCTGATTTTTCTATCCATTGTTGTAGAACTGCAGGCATTCCAATCACCTCCTATAGTAGTTCGTCAATCCCGTACAATGCAGTGTTCTTCTTATAAAACTCCTGACTTGCTTCCAGTAATTCATCATCTACTATATCCAAATAGTTAATCGTTGTCTGAATATGACGATGTCCATAAGCAATCTGTATCAATTCCAGTGCCCATCCTGCTTTTCTTCTTTCGTTTCCAAAATAATGTCTCAGCATATGTGGTGTAATTTTAATCCCTGTTTTCTTTTCCATTCTCTTCAACATCGCATAGACGGCATCTACTGTTAATGGATTGCCGACAGTTCTTCCCGAAATATTTACAAAAAGATACGATTGATGTTGAAGTATTTTTCTATATTCTGCAATGTAACAATTTAAAAACTGAAATGTGTCTGCACTGATTTTCGCACTTCTGTATTCTGCATTTTTAGCTCTCGCACCATTTTCATTATCCTCTCGAAAATATACCCGAATCACTTGATTACTATAATCAATGTCATTCATATAGTTGATTCCAAGGATTTCTCCAATTCGATATCCTGTTTCTGCCAGTAAAAGGATTAGCAGTCTGTCTCTAATATTTGTACATGCTTTTAATATTTCTATAATCTCATCCTTTTTTGCTGTCCTCGCTTTGTGTTCTTCTTCTTTCAAATAGCCTTTAAAACTTCTTGAACGTATCGTTTTCTTTAGACCAACTGAATCTACTGCTGTAAACTGGCTATATGATAATACTTTTAATCCACCAAATTGGCTAAATTCCTCTTCTATAAAAACATAAAACCTGAACACATCTTTTAAATATGCGTTACAGGTTCCGTTATTCGGTAAGATATTCATTTTACCTGAAGTATGTTTCCCAGCTTTCAACCAATATAGAAACTCTACAAAATATTTTGTCTGTTCAGTAAAAGACATTTCATATACATCTGTAAGCTTCTTTTCTTTTTCCTCTATATATTCAAGATAATATAAAATGGAGCAACCGGATCTGCGTACCGTATTTGGCGAACACTTAGCTTTTGTCATATGCATCAGATATTTTGTTGGCAGTAGAACGATATCCCAGGTTTCTGTATCCCTTATAAAGAAATAGGTTATAGATCCCTCTTTCTGTTTATTCATCTCATATCGTTTCATGCTGCTCACCGCCTTTCCTCTAACGCTATACACAGTATACCCACTTCATGCCGAAATAGCTATTCATCAATACCAACAATCCCACCGAAAACGCCCTTGAAATACCACCAAACTTTTCGTGCTAAATCTGCTATTTCTGTAGCAGAACCACGAACGGTTACAGGTAGTATTCCACGCCTTTCCGGTTTCGGATAAAGTGCTGGACATCCTTGATATCTTTTGCCATCTTGCAGCTTGGAAGCGCACACATCACTTCCTCATGATACCTGCCGCCTTTTCCTGCACGCTCGTCTAAAATGGACACGACACAAGTATCTGTCTCGGTGCGGAGCGCACGTCCGAATCCCTGTCTTAGTTTTTTCTGCATGTCTGGAACAATCACTGCCTGAATATAATCTTTCAGGCTGGCATATTCCTTCTTCTGTGCTTCGCTGATGGGATCAGGAACAGCAAAGGGCAGTTTTACTATAATCAGCGAAGATACCATATCTCCAGGGAAGTCTACTCCTTCCCAACAGGAGCCGGCTGCAAAAAGGACAGCATTGTCCATCTGTTTAAATCTTGTGATCTCTTCCGGTGAATGTCTCCACACCTCTATCATCGGGAACGGAATTTCATCCCTTAACATCTGGTAAACGTTTCCCATCAAATGATAAGATGTGAACAGCACCAGCGTATGACCGTAAGTCGAACAGATCAGTGAATGGATATGGCCTGCTATCATCTCTGCCTCTTCCTGACTTCCTCTTCTGCATTTTTTCAAATTCTTGGGCAGATATAACAGACAGTTCTTCTGATATTCAAACGGGGAGTCTGCCACATATTCCCGGACTCTCCGCACCCTCTGTAATCCTGTCATTTTCCGAATATGGGAAAATCCCTGTCCGGTTTTTAAAGTTCCGCTTGTAAGAATCGCTCCCATTCCTCTGCCCCACAACATCTGATCCAGATACTGTGGAATCCGTCTGCTGGATGCGCACAATATAATCCGGTGGTCATGGTCCTGCTTCAGATGCAGCACATACTTCTTATCCTGATGGAAAAAGCATTCCAGCACACTTCTGATTTCTTCCAGCTTGTTTCTGATCCACTTTGGAATCTTCTTTTCTAATTTTTCTATGATCTTATTCATGGTCTGTATCCCCTCATATAAATACATTGCACACTCTTCTGTCATGTGAAATTCTTCTTTTATCCCATATCTGGTTCTGTGGTTTTCTCCTATAATGTCCAGCACCATCCGGATCGTGCCGGACAATTTCCTTATCTCCGGTCCTTGGTACTCTTTCCCAAGATAAAAGCAGACTTCCCGGATATCGTCATAGCACAAACTCTTGCCGAACATCTGCTTTGCCGCATCCGGCAGTTTGTGTGCTTCATCTACAATCAATGCCCTGTAATCTTTCAATAACGGGCGGTAATCCTGCAGTCTGTGATAACCATCAGCCAGCAGATAATTGTGATTACAGATCTGAATGAACATTTCATGATCTCTGGAACGCTCCAAATACTGCTGATACCTGCATGAGCCTCTTTTCGGGCAGTCTCCCGAACAGAACTTGGGTACATTCACCATTCTTCGGTCAAACCCACTTAAATTAGATACTTCGTCCATATCATAATGTTCTTTTAACGACAGCAGAGCTTCTTTCTGCAACGCATTTTTGTTTTTTTCTTCGATTGCAACGATTCGTTGCATTAATCTCTCATCACAGACAAAATGCTCTTTCCCTTTCCGTATCACAGCTTTGATAGGAGTCTGAATCGTCCCGTTCTCCTGAAGAATCCGGGAGAGAAAAGGGATATATTCTGTAAGAATTGCTTTCTGGAGTGCAATGCTGGAAGTGGATATCACGACCGGACGCTGCTCATAAGGGGAACATCCTTCTGCAAGGAGAGAATATTTTCTCATCAGAACACAGGCCACCAGATAGGCATACGTCTTGCCGATACCGACACCCGCATCACACAGTGCTATGTTTCTTCCCAGCAGGTTATCCAGCATTTCGTGGCATAACATAATCTGTTCTTCCCTTACTGCCATTCCATGTTCCGGGAACAGCACTCGGAAAATAGTATCAATTTCTCGATGCGCTCTATTGAGATATTCTCTTGTGTAATACATAATTTGTTACCTAATATGCGTGCTGATACCACATCAATACGGCTGTAAAGGATTTCTCTCTACAGCCGCATGTATCTGATATCAACGACACATTCTTCCTTGATTTCTTATACTTTTGTTTTTTGGCGTTGTATTTGTCCTCGACTCCCCCATTGCCTTACGGGAACATTACAGGCGGATGCTTGGCATTGCACCACTCATGGATTTTCTAAAGGTCTTGCTGATTACAACCCAAAGTCCATCCTCTGCTCACTGGCAGTTCCTATGTATCATTATCTCCTCGTAAGTGATCCTCGCAAAAGACCGCCACGGTCCTGTTTCAGTTAAAGTGGATTCGCTCGAAACAAAAACACCAGCAAAGAATTTTTTATATTCTTTCCTGTCATTTTCATTTGTCCTCGCGCCTTCCTGACACGCTTCTACTTACGGGAACGTACCTGTAATGCTGGTATAGGATTGTCAAAGTACACTGGCAAAATTTACCTGCCTATTAAATAGCCGATGAAAAATGCTGTTATTATTCAATTTTCGACAAATTATTTAATTTTTTTCTTAAACGGTTTCTTTTGGTATAAACGGTCTGTTCTGCCGTTCCCATAATTTTGGCAATCTCTCTTCCTGAATATCCCCATGTACTAAGCAAAAGTATCTCTAATGTCTGATGTTCTGTGCCCTTTAATAATTCATAGATCCGTCGGTCTCCAATGTTGTCTAAAAGTTCTCGGATATCCTGTGCAAACCGTCCTCTGTCCCTTTGTTTTATGGAATCCATATCCTGCATCATTTCATCCAGATGTTCCCGGTATCTGCGCTCTTCCAGAAAATCTTCCCTGTCCATCTGGCGCAGCTTTTGGATCTTCTCTTCTTCCATTCCCAGTTCACGCAGTTTCTTTTCTTCCTGTTCTTTCCAATAATTCCACTTTCGTTCTTCACTTGTCTTGTTATAAGCCATTTAGCTTTCCTCCGATCCGATTTTTGTATAGAAATCAAATCGGAGCATGGCGGTGACCGGATATGTGGTGTCCCACAATTCTCGAAATATGTCGAATAAAGAAGTGCTACAACCAGATTGATCACAACACTTTGCTTATATCTCCCTTTCACTCCATAGCACGAATGGGTATATAGCCAGCGTCGAATATCTGACACTCTTTTAAAAAATAATTTCTTTATATAAAAAACGCCCTTACAGGTAGACACCCATAGGACGTTGTTTATATCTGATATTAAATTTCCCCCACATATTTCGAGTGCGTATAATGCACTTTTAACTGCATAGCTATTTACATTACTTAAAATGTAACTTATTTATCTGCCTTTCCACGCAGTACGCAGGATTGGCTTTGATTAGTACAAAAAAATCCTTTCAACAGTTCAGAATACATAGCTCTACCAAACATATTCAAAGGATAAAAACACGAAAAAAAGCCTTTGAACATTGCGTTTTTTTATATGCAATATCCAAAGTTTCTTATTTGTTATAAAAGTGCATGATACCCCTCTAACATAGTGATTTATTAGTGCATTTTATTTCTTCAAAGTGAAATATACACTATGTATGGAGGTGTATAATATGGCTAAATCTAAGAAAATTGATAAAGACATGGGTTTTCGCCTGAAGAAAGCCAGATTAGACCAGAAGCTGACTTATGATGAGTTATCCGAAAAATCCGGTGTTTCATCAAGATATATTAAAGAGATTGAAAATCATGGCAATGTTCCAAGTATCGAAAAACTCGGACAGCTCATTCGTGCTTTACACATCTCTGCCGATCCATTTTTTTATCCAGCGGCTCTGAACGATAATCTGGATTACCAAAGGCTGTTGATTTATCTTTCAGAATGTACTCCTGATCAGATAACCACCATCCTTGCACTTGTGGAAGCCTATCTTCGTACATATAAAACCCATGAAACAGAATAGCAGAAAGATTTCTATTTTTTCTGGATTATTTCTGAATAATTCTGGATAAAACAGGATGGTCAGCTTACCTGTAAGCCGTCCATCCTGTTTGAACTATTTTTCAGTATGCATAAGCAATTCTTTTACTTTATTTCTTTTTTTCAAAATTCCCAATCCTTCAAATATCTGTATCGCATCTATCATTCCCTGATAATACGCTCTTTGTTCTTCTTGAAAATGAGCATGATCCACAATATCCATATATTTTTCCAAAAGCTCCCTCTGTTCTCCTGAAATCTCTGCCAGCAACTTCTCATATTCCTGATTTGCCTTTTTTAATTCTTTAGCTGCATTTTTCGCTTCTTTCGTACAAACGGAATACTCACGCTCTCCTGATTCGCTACGAAGCTCCTCCAATACCTCTGCCACCGTTTCAAATACTTCGTTCATTTTTGTATCCACCTTTCCATATAAGTATTGCATTTTGCAGACAGTATTATCAGTCCTTGCATTATTTTCAACAACTTTATTCTCTTATACTTCATCTTTAGAAGTATATTATCAATAATATTCCGTAAAATCAATCATGTAACACTTCATCTTTAGAAAGTTGGTGTTTGAATGAAGATTTACTGGAATAAGGAAAGTAATTCCAAGAACCTTATCGGACAACGTGTAAAAACACTACGAATCGAAAAACATATGTCACAAAAAGCATTAGCTGAACAACTACAACTTGCCGGATATGAATTCAGTGATCTTACTGTACTTCGTATCGAACAAGGAACACGTTTTGTACCGGATTATGAAGTAGTTGCCCTTGCAGAATTTTTTCATGTATCTTGTGAATACCTCTTGGGTGTCAAAAACGAAAAATAAGCAGTGATCTGTATTATTTTCACAGACCACTGCTTAAATTTTTATTAAAGCGATACCCAACTCCCCATACAGTCTGTATGTACATTGGTTTACTTGGGTTATCTTCTATTTTCTCACGTAGGTTGCGAATATGACTCATAACAATATTGTGATCACCAAAGTATGGTTCTTTCCAGACACTATTGTATATCTGCTCTTTACTGAATACCCTGCCAATATTCTGTGCCAGCAACAATAGTATTTCAAATTCTGTGTAGGTCAGCTCAATCTCTTTATCTTCCCGAACAGCAATTCGTTTCTGTTCATCAATGTAAAGTCCTTCAAAATGAAACTGCCCGTTTTGGACTTCTCCCTGATACAAAATCTCCGTTTCTCTACTCATGCAAGATAAAATCCGATTAATAATATATTCCTCATCATCCCTAAACGATAAAATCAGCACCTTCCCAAAACAGCCACCTCCCATCATGCTTGGAATTGTTGCAAATTACTTTAAAAGTAATTGTCTCAAAGATTCTTATTTTTCATGCAACACCTTCATTTTGCATTCTCTCTAATAATTAATTGTTCTATGTTGGCTATAATCAACAATAGTGAACTGTCCAGTTTTAACAGTGCCAGAAATTGCTTTGTCCACTTCTTTAACCTGTTGAATAATTTCCAATGTGTACCTTTTGACCATTATTTGTTGTAATATATACCTTAACAAAAAACGCAGAACAATATCCTTTTATGATATGATATGCTCTGCGTCTATGCGTCTCGTCTATTTCACTCTAAAATCACTATTGCTAATATATTACACGTCCATTAGCCAAACAGATTTCTTCATGCATTTTTCTACTATCCGTTCTGCAAGAAATGCTACTATTACTGTAATAATAATCATAACTACCAGCATCCATATTGGTGTGATTGCCTCCATGGTATCACCATATGCCTTTCCCATTTCTGCTGCCTGCTCTGCGATCTCCTTGGTACGATCTGTCCATATAACAATTGTGCGACCAAATGGAATTAAAGCTAAAAGAAGATACGAGATACGAACTCCGGCTATTCTTTTATTACCGATTGCACGTCGAATCACATCTGTCATTATTCCAATAAGTAATATCAATCCCCAGTTTAAAATCGTTCCTTCTCCCATAAGAGCGCAAGCACCTGCCACAAGAAACGCAAAAAGTGTTCCGACACCGAACTTTTGCCATCTTGCTGTCAAATACAGATACGGAATACCCGCAAACACAGAAGAAACTAGCGAAGCATATACCCAGAAAAACGGATGAATATATCCCAGACAAAGTGATGCATATATGATTCCAATATATAACAGCGCATACAAAACAGTACCAACAATCATTTTTTTTGAATCTTTCATAGAAATTTTCTCCTGTTCATAACCTTTTTTATTACTCATGCACTTTTCACGATCCATTTCTTTGCTTTTTGCTGCTCCTGCACCATCGCATAATAATGTCCCTGTTTTTTCAACAAATCATCATGTGTTCCCATTTCTTCGATTTTTCCATCATTTAGAACAATAATCTGATCAGCATTTTGAATCGTATTAAGTCGGTGTGCGATTACAAATACGGTCTTTCCTTTCATCAGATGATCAAGTGCCTGATTGATTTTTGCCTCATTATCTGCATCCAAAGAGGCAGTGGATTCATCTAACAGCAAAATAGGCGCATCCTTTAGAATTGCTCTTGCAATCGCAATCCGCTGTTTTTCTCCTCCAGATAAGGTATTTCCACCCTCGGACAACTTCGTTTGATACCCTTCCGGCAGTTTTACAATAAATTCGTGGCAATGTGCCGCCTTTGCAGCCGTAATGATTTCCTCTTCTGTCGCATTCTCACGTCCGGCTTTGATATTATTGTAGATGGTATCAGATAACAGCGTATTCTCCTGAAATACTTCACTGATATATTGCAGAAGTCCATCTGGATTTAACTGTCGTATATCTTTTCCTCCGATACAGATAGTTCCTTTTGTAACTTCCCAAAAACGTGCAATAAGATTTGCTACCGTGGATTTACCGGAGCCAGATGGACCGATCAGCGCCGTAGTACTTCCTTCTTTTGCATAGAAACTGATATCGTGTAATACTTCTGTCTGTAAATTATAAGAAAAGCTTACATGATCAAACGCAACATCAAAGTGCTTTAATATCACCTGTTCTTCTTTGTAAGGAAGCGACTTGGTGTCAAATGCCTGTTCCAAGTTGGATGTTGCAAGTCTAAGTTCCTTTAACAGACCATAAGAATGTTCAAACGCAATCAGAAGTGCTGACAAAGCCAGACTCATGAGCATAAATGCCACAAGCTGTTCGGAAGCAATTGCACCACCTAAAAACAGGTAACTTCCAATCAACAGTACGAAAGGCAGGAGAAAGTTTGCAACGATAGAATACATACTGGTCGGAACAGCGGTTTTTACTTCTGCCTGTACATTTGTTTTTCTGATATCCTCTAATGTATCCGACATTCTTGCGAAATGTGTACTTGTCATATTGGCAGACTTAAACACTTTCATGCCTTTGATATATTCGAGTACGATAGATACCATTTTAGAGGTCAGGTCACGTTTCATTTTTCCATATTTTTCGACCAGAGTATTGCCCTGGTGTAAGATTGGCAGTGCAATCAGAATCACCACACATTCCGCAAGTGCCAGCTTCCAGTTGATAAAAAAGGTACCAGCCAGAATCAAAACTCCCATTACCAGAGTCTTAATGATCGATGGTAAGGTATGTGTCAGTACCAGTTCAAAATTGCTTAAATCCTTTGTCAGCGTCGTAAGCAGATATCCACTGCTGTTCTGATTAAAATAGCCAAGACTTAGCGAGCGGTAATGATTTGCCAGCTGCAATCGCAGATCACTGCACATCTTTGCACCTCTCGAAAAGCACAAAAAATATCCACTTCTATATATGAGCAGCCGAAGGATCACGCTTACCAGGCATACAATTGTATAATTCCGTACAAGTGCACCTGAAAGCGTTCCGCTTAAAAGATGAACCACTGTAAAGTACAGCATCAGATACATCACAAGACTTCCAATCGCATCCAGTGACATCAAAACAATCGGTACGATTAACTGTCTGCCTTTATCACCAATTAACTTCTTAATACTACGCAGCATCCTGTTTTCACTCCTTTCCCACCATTTCTCTGATGTAAGTATCCCACATATGGCTGTATCTTCCTTCTCTTGCAACCAGCTCATCATGTGTTCCCTGTTCCACCGCTTTTCCATCTTCAAAGACCACAATATGATCCGCATTGCGGATAGTATGCAGTCTGTGTGCAATCATAATCGTAGTCTTTCCCTGCAACAGGTTCTGAAGTGCAAGCTGTATCTTGTGCTCATTCTCAATATCTGAATAGGAAGTTGCCTCATCGAATACAACAATAGGCGCATCTTTTAGGATTGCTCTCGCAATGGAAACCCTCTGCTTTTGTCCTCCAGACAGTTTTACACCTTCATCACCGATTTGGGTCAGGTATCCATTTGGCAGACTCATAATAAAATCATCAATCTGTGCTGCCTTAGCCGCCTGTCTTACCTGTTCTTCCGTAGCATTTGTTCCCATCCGAATATTTTCCAGAAGTGTGTCCTCCATAAGAAATACATCCTGGAACACAAAAGCTGTCAGGTCAGAAAGGTTCTCTGCTTTTAACTCATTTACCGGAACTCCTCCGATTTTGATTGTTCCTCTGTCTGCATCCCAGTACCTGCCGATAAGCTGTGCTGCTGTAGTCTTTCCGGCTCCGGATGGACCGACAAAAGCATTGACGCTTCCAGCCTTCAGATGCAGGTCAATATCGGATAATACTTCCTCTCCTTCCTTCGTATAACGGAATGTCACATGGTCAAAATCAATTCCATAAGAGCCATTTTTCGGAAGCTCTTTCTTTCCGCTTTGCATTACTTCCATGTCCATAATCTGCTTCACATGGTCAAGACCACTGCCCAGTTCCATCGATTGCATGGCAATCGTTACCAGATTTAGAAAGGAAGTAAAAAAGCACATGGTAAGCAGTATAAATAAAAGAAATGATGCCACTGATAAAGAGCCTCGAAGATAAAGCCAGCCACCCACAGGCAGGGGAAACAGAATTGCGGAATCCAGTACAACAAGTGCGATTGACAATGGATTGCAGGAGGACTCACACATCTTTATCCAGCAGTCTGTGTATACTTTGAGAGCAGTCCGATACTGTTCAAATTTCTCAGCTGTCAGGTGATACATTTTTATAACCGGCATTACCGTAATAAATTCATTTGCGGAAGCATTCAGTTTTTCCGTATCACCTGCAAATTCGTCCGTCAGATCCGGATATCTGCCCATAAGTGCCATCGGGATTGCAATTCCCAGGATCATGGGAATCAGCATAATAAGTGCCATTTTCCAATTCAGCCGTAGCATGAAAAGAAACATCATTAGCGGTACAACAACAGCCTGTGCCATCTCCAATGTACTATGTGCCAGAAAGTTTTCAATTCTGTCCACATCATCAAATAATGTTGTCTTAATCTGTCCCAGTGCATGCTCCTGAAAATATCCGAGGTTAAACTTTGACATATGTTCTAGTACCCGGACCTTGATTCTATGCATGGTATTAAAGGCTGCAGTGTGGGAACAGATTCCGGCTAATGCTGTAAAAATCGCCTGCAGCACTGCTGCACCAATACCGATTCCAGCCCACTTTAAAATTGTATGAAGTGTTACCTCATTTTTAATAATCAGAAGCAAAATCTGATAGACTACCATATACGGAACCAGGGATAATGCCGAGGATAAAACCGCCAAGAGCATTCCCAGTCCCAATTTTCCACGTTCTTCTTTTGCAAGTGTAAAAACGTATGGTAATCCGATTCGTTTTTGTTCCATAAAACGATACCCCTTTCTTTAATAGTGTAATTTAGATGAGTTACCTCTTTCTAACTACACCTACTTTACTCATAAGAAAGCCAAAAATCAATATCAATCCTGTATTGCTCTGTGCATTTTGTTTCATCTTGAAAATCCTTGTATTTTCAGCATATTTTGTTGTTTTTCTGCTTCCTTTTTTATAAAATCGTGACTAATAAATATTGGATTGTCACCTTTTTTTAAAGGGAAGTATATGATAGAATACAAGTGTTCAGAGCCAATGAAATACAGCAGATTAACCCAGAAAGGATGAGCACAGAAATGATTCCATCAGTAATTGACTATTTATTACAGCTTCCGGAAGCTATGCACTTTGCAAAGGTTCATGAACTTTGCAGTGATGGCATTTCCTCCTACCGTATGCTTTCCGACTATGGTAGTGGCACTTTCCAACTGATAGAATTTGAAAATAATCTTCTTTTGATTCTGATTGGTGATTATAAGCCCAAAGATACATTTGAGAAAATCACAGAAATTTCAGAAGACTACATGGAAATCAGCCAGTTTGAAACCGACAGCAGTTCATTCAAAATTGGTGGAAGAAAGAGAAATCAGGTTGACAAGGGTATTTATTGCTATCTTAATACCCAAAAGAAAACCTATACCTATTGTGAGGGTGGTAAGTCTGTCCGTTTTACTAAGGTAATCCTCTCCCCTGAATACTTTCAGACTTATTTCAAGCTCCACACTGAAAATACTGACATACTTCTTAGCGCAGCAAGAGATTATCTTCTCAAAAATCCGAACCTGCCAGAACTTAATTTCGTATTTCAGCAGATACGAGACTGCCAAGCAGAGGGAAATACCCTAAAGCTCTATCTGGAGAGTAAAGTCATGGAGCTTCTTTCTCTGGTTGTAAAAGGAATAGAACAGGAGCAAAAACATATTTCTGTAAAACTGGATTATAAGGATATCCGGAACCTGAAAAAGACCATAACCGTAATGAAAAGCGATTTATCTGCCTATCCATCCGGTGATGAACTGGCCCGGATTGCCGGTATGAGTCCCGCACGTTATCAATTGGCATTCAGGAAACATTTCGGAACAACTCCATATGAATATCTCAAAGAAATGAGGCTGAATCAGGCACTACTTTTATTAAAAAACTCCGATTATGGAATTGCCACGATTGCGGCTAAAGTTGGCTATCACAATTCAGGACATTTTGCAAAACTATTTAAAAAGGCATATGGACTTGGGCCAAGAGAATATCGAAATATTCATGGCATCAAATAAGAATGCATTCATAGCTCTAATTGCTGTTTATATACTTGAACTATCTTGATGCTTCACGCTCTGCCTCGTTTTTTGCATACCAGCAAAAAACGATGGATGCTTCCTTCAATCACACCGTTTTTCTCCAGCAGTTTCTGCGCCCGCAACAGACTATACAAGTGATTTCCATACGCACATCTGTACCAATCACAATCTTATCTGTATTCGCGGCTGAAAAAAGAATCGCCAACAGATAGTCGTTTACCGATACTAGAAGCTTATTGCATAGAGTTTTAACTTCCAACATTTTTCTTTCAGACATACTGCTTTCCAGATACCCGTATGGATTGTCTTTTGCAAACTGTTCTGCAAATTCTACAACCAATTGTAATAGTCCCCTGCCATCGCAAAGAAGATGATGTGTCACAAACAAGATTTGGACACATGAAATGTGCCCGTTCTGAACGAATATATTGTCTTTTCAAATTGTTGTTGCCTTCCCACAAATTAACTATTGCTGCGTCTGATTGATAAAAAATAGCATAAGGAATATTGTTTCTCTGGTTTTTAAAGATTGTGCTTTGCTTTCCATTTTGTGTGATTCTCTCCGGGATGGCTGGATATTGCTTTTTGATGTATTCAAATATTTCTTGTTGATTCATGAGAGGATTCCTTCTTTTTCACTAGTTCTTCTCTTTATTTTGTCGCAATTTTCCCCAGATTACAAATATAATTTTTTATCTCTCCAATTCCATCAATTTATCACCCCATATCCCATGATGGAGGCATAATCCATCGCATAGTTTCTCTGCCGTACCTGATCACTGGAGTTTCCTTCCACTGTGTAGACTCTTCCACCTTCACATTTCTCTACGATTCCTACATGGTCCGAGTTTCCATCATGATCCCAGTCAAAAAAAATGATCATTCCGGCTGTCGGGGCTGTTCCGCCACTCTGCCACTTATTCTTTCCCTGAAACCAGGACACTCCATCACGGCACAATGAGAACTTTGGAACATTCCCACTTGCTATCAGACCGCTTTGATCTGCACACCAGCTCACAAAACAGGCACACCATTCTACCCGGCTGTCGAATCCATACCAGCTCCAAAACTTCTGACCGCCGCTGTTTCCGATTTGCCCCATTGCCACCGAGACAATCTGCTGATTTCCAAACAAACCAGCAAACAGGCTACCACCGGAATAATACCGCATCACATGGGGAACATATTCGGGATCACCGTAGCTGCTCCATCCATGCGAAGCTGCCTGTTCCTGTGAAAATTGTAAAGCATTGGCTTCTGTGTATCCGCCTCTTTGCAGTGCCCATCCTATGTATCCGTTTCCATAGTTATATCCCTGCCATGCAAGTTTTAACTTGTCCATATCCTGTGGGCTGCTACATCCTGCCTGACTGATACAGTCCGCAAAGGTTTGCACTCCAACCTCTATCGAATAATCCGGATCAGTAATAGAACCAGGACTGTGTGAGAATCTTGTATTATATGGACTTTCCGAACACTGCATCGGGTCTGTTCCCCTGCCTCCAGATTCCTGCATCATGATGGCCTGTATCGCAGACACATATTCTGGGATACCATATTGGGATGCATACTGCTGTATCACAGAAGTATAGGCCAGCACCTCATCACTTAGGGATTCGGAACTTTCTGAACTACTGCTGAAGGCTGCTCCTGCAATGATTCCCACAATCAAAATGAACACCAGAAGAAAAGCAACGCCTCCGGCAGCAATCCATTTCCCCATTTTTTCAATAGCTACTACTCCTTTTTGAATCGCTGCAGTAATTCCCTGTACGGATAACTTTGAACCTTTTCCAGTTACCTGAAGGACTGCTTTTCCACTTTCAGCCGATGCCTGTGCTGATTTTCTTGCCATCTGGACTGCTCTTGCTTTCTGCATCGCCTGAAGGCTTTTTTCCACCTGCTGTTTCTGCATGGATGCCTGTGTCTTTATTTTCTCCTGAGACAGACCGGATACTTTTACCACTCTCGGTGCTGCTTCCATCTGCCGTTTACCATTCTCCTTGGCAAGTGCCGCCTGCTCCGGTTTCAGCTTGATTAATTTTTTTCCGCTTTCTGCCCCCTGCTCCATTGCTTCTTCAGCGGCTTTCGCTTCTTCCTGTCTGCTTTTTCTTTCCTTTATCTTCCTGTAGGTCACTCCGGCAAGTTTTTTTCCACCTCGATATGTGGTTTTTCCTATGGTTCTTCCCGCCACACTCGCCGCCCTGTACTGTACGGATTCTATTTTTTCAGTTCCATATTGTGTTGGGGAGTCTGACTGCCCACTGCTTTTCTCATGTAGTTCCCTTGGCTTTTCTTTTGCCTCCAGTACCGTCTGGCGAACCAGCTCTTTCGGAAGCCGGGCAGCCGGATTTCGAATCTTCGGATTCTTATCCCTTACCCGTTCCTTGATATCTCTCATCCGGTCACCCTCTTTCCGTATCTCTTATCTCATCGGGCAACATCCCGATGTTTCTTTTTTTCCTGCTGTTTCTGCAACTGCTCCACCTGTCTGATTGCTTCATTTACCAGTGGATGCTCGTTGTAATATGGCACAAGCTCCAAATCACCCCTGTCTTTTGATGACAACGGCAATGGATATTCCATATCCGAATAAATTGATTCCGGATCATGGATAGAAAACTCAATAGCCGGACACATATTGGCAGATGTTCTACAATACTTCTGGTACTTTTTATATGCCTCTTCCAGCGTTCTGCATTTTGTATATTCTCCTAAATCATGGAACTCACCGCACTCTGCAGCATAAAAAGTTATCGTTACTTCTTCTTTTTTCTTCATTATGATTCTCCCGGTTTTGTTGTCATTAGTTTATAAAGGTCTGTATTCTTTGGGAACGTATTCTCAAATGGTACGATATTTCCAGAGCAACGGATCAGACCACTGCCAACCGATACATTTGTAATATAGGACAGTTGGTTTTCGGAAATATTCAAAAGAGCTGCCAATTCTTCCCTGTCTGTACTTGCCTGATTCAAAAGAATCAAAAACTCACTGTTTGCCAACATCAGTCTTGCAGTGTCCGATTTCAGAAGTTCCTCAACATTTTGGGTTAAACCTGTCACGAATCCATTGTATTTTCTGATTCTCTTGTACAGTCGGTAGAAGAAATTTGCACTGTATTCATAGCGGAATAACAGATAGAACTCATCGGCAAATATCCATGTCGTTTTTCCTTCTTTCCAGTTCTGAATTACCCTGTTGAAAATACTGTCTAAGGTAACCAGCATTCCAAGAGGCATAAGTTGTTCCCCCAGTTCCCGGATATCGTAATCCATGATCCTGTTCTTCTTATTCACATTGGTCGGCTGTGCAAAGGTGTTCAGGCTTCCATTGATAAAAAGTTCAGATGATAATGCCAGTCCTCTTGCCTCTTCTTCCGGCTGCAACATCAACTGTCGGTACATATCTTTCAGTGTCGGAACTTCCCCTGTATAACCACTTCGGATATAATCCCGGTACACATCTGCAGCACAGCGGTCCAGAATCGACTTTTCTTTTGCCGACAGGTTTCCTGCTCCAACCAACTGTTCAAATACAGACAGAATAAACTCCGATTTTTCAATCAGTGGATTCTTTTCATTTCCGTAGGCTGCGTCCATATCCATTGCATTCAAGTGATTGTCTGATGTCGCAGATACTTTTACAACCTGTCCACCCAAGGCCTCTACTAATTTTGTGAATTCGGACTCCGGATCAAGAATCAGGATATCGTCATCGGTACTCAATGCCAGATGCACAATCTCTTCTTTTGCTGAAAAGCTCTTTCCTGATCCACTGACACCCAACCGGAAACTGTTTCCATTCATCAGTTTCTTCCGGTCGGCTACCAGAAGGTTCTTGCTGACTGCATTCTGCCCATAATAGATACCTCCCGGCTGCAGGATTTCCTGTGTATGGAACGGGATTAAAACAGCCGTTGATTCCGTTGTCAGTGTACGCAGGGCATTGATCTTTCGCAGTCCATAAGGAAGCACTGTATTGAGTCCGTCCACTTGCTGCCACTTTAATGTTGCCATCTGACACAGATGCTTTCTTGCGATTGACAGAATCAGTTCCGTATCGGAATCCAGTTGCTTTTTGCTGTCTGCCAGATGTACCATTGTCAAAATCCCGAACATCATACGCTGGTCTCTGGTTGTCAGATCATCGAGCATTTCCTTGGTTTCTTTTCTCTGAAGTTCCATATCGTATGGTACGATTGCCGAGAAGTTATTATTAGCGTTCTGCCTTCTCTGCCAGTTGGTCACGTTAGTTTCCACACCAAGCAGTCGGTTCTGGATTTCCCTTACCGCTTCATCCGTAGGGACTGGCAGGATATCAATCGACAACATCAGATTCCGGCTGAAGTCACACAGTTCTGAAATCATGTCATCTTTGACATAACTTGCATAATCCTGCATATACAGGACTCTTCCGTACCTGTCACCGATTTTAAAATGGTCACGTTCAAATTCCATAGAATCCGGACACATCCAGTCCTTGAAACTTGTTCCCTTCTTGGCAAATTGTTTCAGATCAAATGGGAATGCCTGTGGGACATCTCCCTTGAAGAAATCCCTGAAAATCTGGAGCCGGCTCTCTGCGTCCAGTCCTTCTGCTGTGGACGATAACTTTGCCAGATGTGTTACGATGTCTGTTCCGATACGTGCAAAATAGGTTCTTGCATCATCAATCGATCTTTTATGTACACTGACGGTCAGATACCGTTCCTGATAGATGCTGTTGTTTGTTCCTGTAATCTTAGACAGGAGCATTTCGTTGTATTCTTCCCGATAGTGGTTCAGTCCATCTTCCTTCATTGGAAGCAGAATAGACTTTTCGAATTCTTCTTTATTGATTCTCCGGTTATTGATGGTAATTTTGGCAGAAATGCCGGAATCCAGTGAATTTAAGAGTTCAGAATAATCCAGAAACATTTCTGTCTTATTGTCCTTACTCGCAATATAATAGTTGATATCTGTAAAACGATATGTTTTTGAGAATTTCGTTCCCTGTTGAAAAATTCCATCCGGCCAGATTCGCTGGATGGGAATTGCCTGTTGGACGGATTTCGGAACTTTGAAGCGTTCCTTATCCATCCGAAGTGCCTGACTTAAGGTTTTAATCAAAGGCATCACTCCTTCCCTTGCGTTTCTTTCTCTGTTTTGCTTCTGCTTTTTGCTCCCGCTCTTTTATGATTTCTGCTCCATCCTTTTGATTCTTTTCTCCCAGCGAGATGGTCTCCTGCATGCAGGAGTAGTAGATATCTTCCGACTGAAACACCAGTTTCTTCGGATACAGCAATTCGGATTTGATCACTGCCCATAAAAACTGTTCGGCTGTCATACCATGATATTTGAAAAAGCCACAGGCAGCAAATGGAGCAGCACCAAGCACACACAGCCATCCGGTTATTTCCTGTCCGGTAATATCACGCATTCCAAAGTAAATTCCGACTGCTGTAAGAATCGCAAGAACAGAACACACACATTGTCTCAGGTCCAGTCCCATAAACATGGATTCCTGATAGTCCCTGATTTCTTTGTTCATCTTTACTTCCATAAATTATCGTTCCTCTCCCCTGTTTTGTTTCTTCGTTTTCTGTGGTTTTTCTTTCGGTACTTCTATCCCGGCAAATCTACAATGTTCTGCAACGCCTTCCGGATCAAATTCCGCAAGTCTTGCTAGATCAAACGCTACCTTCTGATAGGTTGCATATCCTGATCTTCCTGTTTCATTCAACACTTTTCCAAGTTTATGTTCCTTGATAAAATGAAGCATATCCTTGGTAAAATTTCCTGTTATAAAAGCCTCATTTGGCTCTAAGAACTGATAGGGCAGATTAATGGTTACATCTCCAAAATCTTCCCATTCTCTCCCTTCCTTATGGCAGAGTCCTACATATAAATTTCCATTGTTCCGATAAGAGCTCACTCGTATCGCTACTGTCTCACGTCCGAATTCCCAGTTATATCTTAATGTTTTCTTTGTATCCATATTTTTAACCTCCAAGTCCCATCATTTCTCTGACAATACGGTCAGATGCCTTAATTGCTCCAACCAACACCAGTAAATTAAATACCAGTTCTCCTACATAGTTCCACACGATTGTAACTGCACTCAACTCCGTATCTCCGACAGCCGGAGGGCTTGCTGCATAAGCAGAAAAGATAATACATGCCAGTGCAATAATTGCCCCTTCCAGACATACGCCTATATAAGAACGGATAAAGTTCTTTCCAATGGACTGCGTGGGTTCTCCTGCAAATGAGGAAATCGGAATCGGGGCGATTGCCGTATACATATAGATTTTGAACATTCTGCCATACACTGTCAGAATCATCACAAATGACAATACAGTGATCAGCAGACTGCCAAGCAGTGTGACAATCCACAACGGAATGGATTCCAGCATTCCCACGCTCTCAATCTTATCTACAATCTCCGTTGGCAGTTCCGTCACGCTTCCTGCCATACTGGAGCCGCTCATTACGGTTGTCACGATTCCCTGCACGATGGAAAACAGTGCCTGCATAAGTTCCATTCCGTATGTGATTGCTCCCTGAGCAAGAGCAAACCGGATAAATGCTTTTAGCACATGTTCCGGCTTTTTCAGATCTGTAAAACTGCCACACGTTTTTATGATTCCGGCTGCAAAAAATAACACCAGTAATCCATAGGCAATGGCTGTCAGTGCATCATTGATATTTACCATAATCCGCCAGATGCCGCCGCCCTTAAAAGTTGCCGGATTTTCAGTCAGCAGAGTCCACAGTTCTGCCATCTTTTCACTCCATGTGGATAGTGCTGAGTTTAGATTCTGTACAATCCAGTTATCACTCAAAAACTCTCACCTCCCTGAACATATTTTTGAATGCAGGAGTACCTTCCGGCACTCCTGCTGTCTCCTGATATACTTTTTCAAAGAGGCTTACGCCATAATCAGATCCAGGATTTCTTTAGCGAACGTAATAATTACCCCTCCGGCCAGTGTCAGAAATCCATTGGCTCTCTGGCTTGGATCATGGCTTTTTAAAGACAGGCCAACCTGCACAACGCCAAACCCAAGTAAAATCAAACCGATTGCACGAATCAGGGAAAAAATAAAAGTAGACAGGTTATTGATAACGGACAACGGATCTCCGGCTGCGAATGCGGTCGTTGCTCCAACCGTTACGGTCAGTACCAGCGCCATGTAAAGGCTCATCCACTTTTTCTGTTTTCTCCCCATCGGCATCGGGGTTGTCATTTTTTCAGTTGTATTCTTTTTTATTCTATTTTTTTCTCCTGTGAGAAGTTTCTTCAATACACATCACTCCAATCCATCAAAAAACTGCTATTCACCAAGGATGTCCTCGGTAGACAGCAGTTCGTAATCGTCTAATCTGTTAATGTCAATCTTTAGGTCGTCGTGAGCCAGTGGTGTTTTCGCATAATCATAAGGCGATGCACCACCGTCCTCTGTGTATCTGAAATTCACATGCTTTTTTAAATCATATTTATCGTCCATGATCGGACGCTCCCCACGAATAAACAAAATCGCTTTGCGGTTATCTAAAAGCCGTATTTCATCCGGTGTTAAAAGTTCCCTTTCAGTCTGCTGATAATTCACCGAATAGCTGCCGCTACGCCCTTTTGTCTGTCCGTAGGTATTGGTATCCAATGTCTCTTTTCCCAATAATTCCGAGACATACTTATGTCCTTCTTTTTCATTTCCACCCAGATATAAAAATTCATCGCAGTTACCGATAAGGCTCTCATACGAGTCTTTAAACAAGGCTTTCATCTGTGCGATGTTCTGGATGATGATACTGCAGGAAATCCCTCTGGAACGCATGGTTGCCAGAATCTTGTCAAAATCATCCGGCAAGGCTACGTTTGGCCATTCATCCATAATACAGTGTACCGGAATTGGAAGCCTTCCTCCGTACTTCCGGTCTGCCACATAATACAGTGTCTGAAACAGATTACTGTAAATCATGCCGACCAGATAATTCATACTGGTGTCTGCATCCGGAATACAGCAAAACAGTGCTACTTTTTTCTCCCCGATACTGTATAAGTCCAGTTCGTCTGTACAGGTCAGATTGGCGATCTGTTTCAGATTGAACGCTGCCAGACGGACACCAACAGAAATCAAAATCGACTTCGCAGTCTTGCCAGTAACAAAATGTCAATAGTTTTTTAATCATTTTTCTCAAAAAGGCAAAAAAATAGAACGTATAGTTTATTTCCATACGCTCTATCTCACATTTCATATTAAATTTTGAATTCTACAAATTTTTTATATTTCGTTGTCAATATGTTTTCTACTCTAACGCCCCTTTTACTTTTTTGTGGGAAATGCACCGCTCCTCCCGATTGGCAAGTGCCTTCACCCTGCCTTCTAACAGAAGTTCCCTTCCTTTTTCATTTCTTGTATACACACAGTCATAATTTCCGATATACGGATGCATGCATTTTGCAAAACGTTCCGCATCCTCCTTCTTTTTCGAAAAACAATTTGGAATGGCATAGAAACCATTCAGTCCTTTGTGTCCCTTCTTTTTCACAAGTATGTAACGCTGGTTGTCGATCACATCAAAAAATTCATTGACACACTGTGCGAACAACGCTTTATCCCTGCCGCTTCCACCGGACAGATAAATAATATGGTTATCCGGTCCGTTTGATTCTGTCTCAACTTTACAGTGTGTTTCTTCCAGAAGCTGTTGCTCCTCTAATGCTTTGCGGATTCCATTTCCAAATGCCTTTAATCTTTTTAGCGGACTTCCCAACATGAAAATTTTCGGGAAACGTATCATAATTCCAGCCAGTCCGGCAGCAATGAAGAAGTAACAGGTTCCGGCCAGGATACCATTTTGGGACGCTGCAGCAACAATACCTGCCCCAATTGCCCCGATCAGACACAGAATTCCTGACAGGATCATTGTAAGAATCGCATCCCAGAAAACAACACTTGTGACAAATTTGTCTTTTACTTCTGTCTCATCCACAATATCCATTTTGTCATAGACTGCAAGTGCACTGTTCCAACGTTCTTTTAACGTATCGCGCTGCCCCGACATTTTCAGCATTTGTCTGTTAATCCTGTCAATATTCGTTTTATTAAATGGCGTTTTAATAACTGACAACCGTTTCATTCCATTTTCAATCGTATTTTCTGTATAATGCAGACCGAGAAAATGTTCCATCCTTCGCTCCAGCATACTGTAATCTTCACTGATCTGATTGTCATCTGCCTTTAGCACTTCGTTCCACGGTCTTAAACAGACTAAATGCCAGATGTTACTTGTTTTTTCCGGATGTTCTTTCATCACACGGATGGCACGCCCTCTCATCTGGTTGCTTAACATAAATGAGCCTACAAAGCTTGCAAGGATCAGGGAATTGATACAAGGAGAATCCCATCCTTCCCCTAACAGCGATTTTGTACCGATCAGCACCTGCATATAGCCTTTTGAGAAAATATCTGTTACCGCCCCTGTGAGAAAATGTGCATTTCCAACCGCTGTCACTTTAAGATAATCTGTTTCAGAAAGATTTCCGATCCTGCTGAATGTAACTTTTCCGCTCATTCCGATCGCCTGCTCTAATGCTTCTCTTGCCTCTGCCGGAATGATCACAATCGTTCCACAAAGCACCCCAAAACGGATTTGTTCGTTTTTCTTTTCATTGTCACGACGGAGCATCTCAAAAAACGGAAGCACTCCAAGTGAGTTAACATCATATTCTGTATTTCCAATTGCTTTTTCATATTCTTTCCGGATGTAATCTGTCAAAACAAGCAGCCTCAAATCCTGACCGGATGCCTCATATTCATGGAACACAATATCACGGATGCTGTTACATTTTCCAAGGGAATTTGTGAGCATTTTTTCCACTGCCGCACTTTTCGTCATGACGACTTTTTTCTTTTCTATCAGACCGTCGGATTTTAAATCAGCAATTAGCAATTCACGATATGTCTTGTCACACAGGTATGAATCCACATCATCATACAAGAATCCCTGTAACAGACGCTCCATCCATTGCACATTCATGTCCGGTAATTTTTTTGCCCCCAAAAGCCTCTGTAATCTGGACGGAATTGCAATATTTTTGCTCTGTAAATAAATCAACAGTGATGCCAGATATGCCGGATTATCCAGAAGCAGATCATCTGAGAGCTGTCCACTGAACCCCTTATGGCTTCTTACGTACGTAAGGAACTGAGTATCCCGCATGATTTTTTCTGTCATTGCTTTACTGCGTTCTTCAAAACGTCTGACTTCCTTCTCTTCTTCTTTTGTTGGATAGTTGAAGTAAACATAATCCTGATGCGGACAGAGGCTTCCCTCTTTTACGAGCTCCGGTATCGTAATCTCTTCATCGATCTCTCCACACATATTCATGTACCGCGTCCACATAGCCGGTGTGGAATCATATGGTGGTGTTGCTGTCAAAGCGATGATTTTAAGGTTATTCACCTGTTTTTTGAATTCTTCTAATGCTTTCCACCATTCACTTCGCAAGTGGTGGCATTCATCCAGACAGAGTACTTCGATCCCAGCCTCTTTCATCGTCCCAACCAGATCAAAACCGCTGTAATCTACTTCCTTTGTCTCTGTTTTCGCCGGGCACTCGTCTGTGCCTGTGCCACTATCCTCACCTGCATCTTCCTGTATTCCCTGAAATCTTGTCATGGCACTGTGTAATGCCTGATAGGTTGCAACCGTGATCGCCTTTGGCTGTTTTAAATTCTGTGAAAGATAATCTTCCCCCTGTATGCCCTCACATAAAAAAGCTTCCTCAATCCTTGCGATCCACTGCTCCCGGATCGTAATGGATGGTGCCAAAATCAGTGCTTTTCCGTTCATCCTGCGGATCAGTTCAATTCCCAATGTCGTTTTCCCGGATCCGGGTGCCGCTACAATATGTATTTTTCCATCTGCCATGTACCTGTCTGCGTGTTCCAAAACCCTTGCCTGATACCTTCTCCATGTTCCTTTAAACTCTAAAATACCTTCGTAATTCATAATCATCCATTTTCCTCTGCTTATTCCACTTTTTCTGTGGTCTGTAACTATTATATACAACTGCCAATTTTCTTACAAGAAAGATTCCGTGTCCAATAAGAAGTATGCCTATGTTGGGATATTTAAATCATTCTGCATCCTCAAAGCAAATGAATTTAAATAGAATTTCAGGTGTGCCTGTGATAAAATATTAATAAGTTTAACAACTGAAATTTGACTGTATCATTTTGTTCATCAAATTTATTATTCATAAGGTGTCTATTTTGATCCTAAGAAGAAATGAATTTTAGGTCTTGTATATTCATCAAACTGATCTTCTGTCTCTGTATCAAATGAACAAGACAAACTGATAGGCGCATCCTGATCATAGAAACGGAAACTCTTATAAAATGTCCCATTTAGAAATTCATCTTTAAATTGTTGTGGAATAGCCTGATAAGATAATATCTCAGGATTAGATACGGATACATTTAAATTCTCAAAAGACTTTTGTAATGTCGCAAAATCTTTTTCTGTCTGCATTAAATTCTCTTCTAAACTCTTATTAATATCCACACCTTCTACATATGAGATATTGATGATAGTACCACTATTATTGACTTGAACATGAACATAACAATCAGTAGCACCTGAATCTCTTAAATATCCCATAACAGTATAACTTGATCTACTACGTGATTCATTTGGATTGTCTGCATGTACTTTTACACATACAGGTTCTAATGCCTTTTTTACTATTTCTACTTGTTTTGCAGAAGCTGCAATTCTTTGATCCATTGCCTGCTTTCCTTTTATATATTGAGGTATATAAGTACCGACTACAATAAGTATTGGGATAACTGCAAAGGCAATGAGTTGTTTTTTTATATCAGGAATAGGGATTCTATAAGCATGTGCCATGTTCTCGGCATTACTTCCTGCTTCAGATAACATATCTATAGATGTAGAGACTGTACTTACTGCACCAGCCACCTGCATAGCACTTCCTATATTCTTTGCAGTATCATTATCACTTTCTTTAAGGAATCGACCAACAGCTTGTGACGCCAAAGCAGCAGATACCTCTTTAGAATAATCTGTTTCTGACTGTTTCACATTTAATCTACCTATAAGAGATTTCCATTTCTTACCGTTCATTCCAAACTTAGGGGCAAGTGCACAGAAACAGAATATAATAACATATATAATGACAAATCCTAATGCAGTAAACATCCCTGTAGGCTGAAAACCTTTGTTTTGGAATACTAAATCATCTATCATCTCTAATGGTACTATTAATGCACATTGTACAAATGAAAAGATGAGTGCAACCACTGCAATCTTTGGATATATACAATATCTTTGAATCATTTTTTTCTCTTTATTGTTAATCATGGATATCACCTCTGTTTCTAGTATAACTTATTTTTGAATGAAAAAAGAGCGATATTTTGCTCTTACTATATTTGTTTCTTAACTAAAAGGAAATTACGAATATTTTGATGTTTAATACCATACTCAAGTTTGATTGTATCATGGTTCATCCTTGACCCGTTAGAGGGCAACGCATTTAATCCGAACAGCTCATTTAAAATAATATTATTCCTTTATAATTCTACAAACTTGAATTTTGTCTGATTACCAATTATCTTTTGTAATTTATAGCTGCATCAAAAAGAATACCAATACACTCAAGAGTATCGTTACTATTCCCATTATGATAAACATCATGGAAGTAAAACTTTTTGAAATTGGTCTATCAACATAGCACTTTTTAGGATTGTTTGGATTATAATAAACTGTCATCTTACTGTTGATAGGCCACAACTGCTCTGCAAGTTGACGCAAATTTGCAATGGATCCAGTTTTTACATGTAGCCAGCCTTTTTCATCTTCATAGACTTCTGATTTCACCGGTACGGGTACTCCAGATATTTGCGTTGTTTTAATTCCACAAAATATTTTCTTTGTTTTATAACAAGTTCCATTCACAAAGTACTCCACGATTGGATACACCCTTCCATTTCCTGGAAACCCATATTGTTTAACAATACCGTCTGTCTGCTTTGTACACAATTGATTCTGTCTTTTTACAATGATATTGAAAGTAACTCCTAGTAAAACCAATATTACACCAAGACCTCCAACTGTCATCAATTCTAACCATGCAATTTGTATTTCTGTCATAGTTTCATCACCTCAAATTCCAGTTTTCTTGATTCTGCAAACTTGAATTTGTAATTACATTCCATACATATTGGCATTCTTTACAATCACTCTATCTCCTTTTTCTAATTGTTCCTTAGAAACTCCTCTTAACCCAAGTCCAACATGTTCTGTTTTATATCCACAACCATTTGATTTTCGTTCTTTTGTATGTATATCGATGTTAGTAATTATAGTCTCTAATACACCTCCATTTGTTTTATAAACACACGCATTTTCTCCTTCTCTACACATTCCTGTTGATATGTTTCCTGTGACAACTGTTCCACCCCCCATAATTGTAAATACATCATCAATAATCAATTCAAAGTCTTCTTTTAAACATAATGGAACATCTAATCTGTTCATATACTCTTTTTCTCGCTCTTTTTTGCTTTTACCAAATAATCCCATAGTGTTTCTCCTTTATAACTTCTAATTTGTTGCTCAAATCATATCACATTTTCAAACATATCTCAATTCCAATTGTCTCTGCCCCCATCTATTGCATTGCCTTTCGGCTTGCTTCTGTAACCAGCATCCGGTTAATCTTTTCTTGCATGGTTTCCTTTGCATCTTCATTGAAATGATAGCGGACAACATATACTGTCTGCCCGATTTTCTTTGTAAATGTGTTTCCCTCTGTTTTTTTATTCATCATTTTTTCCATAATCATCTATTTCCTTTCTTTCCTGTGCCCGACAGAGAGAGGTTTGCTTCTGTCCCTGCCGGGAGTTTATCGGCACGCTGACAACGCAAGTGTCAACATAGGGTTTGAAACTTTTTTCGGGTAGTTATTTCTGTTTTCCAAAATACTATTGAAAAGTTTTTTGAATGTTCTTGTTGACACCTGTTAAAAAGTAGCTGAAACACCGGTAAATACAAAGGATTTTGGTGTCAACAAAAATGTCAACAAGCAGTAAATTTCCGGGTAATCAGTAGCCTTTCGGCATCAAAATCAGCCTTTCTCTCTGTCGGGCAGATCAAATGGCAGCTCCAACTGTTCTGCTTTCGTCAGCTTTGTAAATCCATCTTTATCCGGTTCGTTGCCACCCTCTTCTTCTGCTCCTTCCCTGATCCAGCTTCTCTGTCTGCCATATCCTTCCTTTGAAAATCTGTGGACTCCGGCTCTCTTCCAGCCAGTGATCTGCGTATCCATAATGGAACAGATCTCATTTGTCTCGAATTTTTTCGGCTCCCGGTCAAAATGGTCAAAGGCTTCTTTCCAGATCTGGACGGAACATACATGACTACCTTTATAAGCGTCCAGCCAGCCTTGTATCATTCCTGCCATCGTATCTTCCTGTGTGAACTGTTTTCGGTATTCACTGATCTCCTGCTCCATTTCCTTTGAGAACTTCAACAGGCTGCTCTTATTCTCCGTTGACCAGTAGATTTCCATTACTTCTGCCCACAACTGGTCAAAATAGGATCTGGCTTCTTTTTCATCATCGAGGATATGCTTCTCTGCCTTACTGCTGTCTATAGCAATCGGCAGGAACCGTCTTGCCCCGGTACGGTCAAAAGGAATGAACTGCCTTGTGTTCGTTGAACCTGCAAAGATACACTGACGCTTCCGGTCTTCCTCATATTTATCATAAGGGTTCCGGTAAGTGTCTTTCTGTCTGGTCAGGAATGACTTGATTTCCTCATTGCTCTTTGCACTGATTGCAGCAATCATCTCCGACATTTCCATAATCCAGTGTCCCCGGAGATGCTCGTATATCTTACTGTCATTCAACTGCTTCAGATCATCAGAAAACCAGTCATCGTTCAATGCAAGAAAACGGAAAAATGTGGATTTTCCGGCTCCCTGCTGACCTACCAGACAAAGCATTTCATCTGCTTTACAACCGGGGCGGTAGATTCTGCTTAATGCTTCCATCAGGAAGTGCTTCACAACCTCATAGACAAAATCCGAAGCATCTGCCCCCATATACCGTTGCAGAACATAACGGATTCTCTCCTGCCCGTCCCACTCCAGTTGTTCCAGATACTCACAGATCGGGTGGTATGCCCGGCTGTTGGCTTCTATGCGAAGTGCCTTATCCATACATTTTTCACTTGTGAGTTTGTAATAGCGTTCAAAGAAATAGTAGAAATAAGTCCTGCCATCATCATCCAGCTTGCAGACTTCCTCATTCCACCAGAGTTTTTTTACAATATCAATCCTGCCTGTCAGCTTGTTGTATTTCATACTCTCACGCACAAGCGGATCATTTCTCAGCACAACCATATAATTTCCAACCGTTGCTTTCGCAGTTCCTTTCTGTGTATATTCCAGCATCTGTTTCACTTCATCGACTTTGCTTTTATCTACCATCCGGAACATTTCTTTCATGGCATCTTTCTGTTCTTTTGTGGCGATCTCCTTTATCTTCTCTTTCGCATTGCTCAATCCGCTCCACCTCCTTCCATTTTTCTTTTACAAGTGCTTCCTTATCTGCCCTGTCCCCAAAGAGCAGGATATCCAGATAATACTCAACAACTGACAACTCCCTGAGAGCAGTCATAAACTTTTCATGCCATTCTTCTGTCCGTGTTTTTGGTGCATACTGTTCTTTCCATTCCAGAAGCAGGCTCAGATAATCCAGATAGGCTCTCAGGCATCTCAGATGTTTTTTCTGCCAAAGTTCTTCTGGTGTCGGCTCTGGCTTTTTTGCTGAAACGCTTCTCCTGTTCTGCGGTGATCCCCTGTCCCTGCCGGAATAAGGAATCCCAAAATCATCTGCCAGCTTCATGGCTGCATCTTTCAATCCAATGTCAAACAGTTGTGCCGTAAAATCAATGGCATCTCCTGTACAGCCACACCCGAAACAATAATATCTCCGGTCAACTTTCATGCTGGGTGATTTGTCATTATGGAAAATGCAGCGGATCAGTCCGCTCCTGTTGGGCTTTAACCCATACCTCTCCGCAGCCTGCCGGACGGTCACATTCTGTTTTACTTCATCAAATAATCCCAATTCGTTTCCTCTCTTTCTTAAATCTGCTTCCCAAATCTGGGAAGCAAGTTTTCACAAAAAACAAAAAAGCACTTTGTCCTGTCCTTACGGAATCAACAAAATGCCCTTATAGTTCCAGATCACTGGAATGTGATCTTCCTTTATTCAGTTGTTTTCTCTCTGCCTCTTCTCTTTGAATCTTTGCTACGTTCAATGCAAGTTTTTCTCTGATTGACGGCTTCACTTCTTTTTTGATTTCTTCTACAACGGCTTTTTTCTTCTCTGGCTGTTTTAACTGACGGACAACCCTCACAACAGCTTTTTCCATCGCATATTCGATTTTTTTAATCAGACCGTCCAGCCTGTTTATCGCATATTCCTTTTCTTTTCGTGATGCCTTACGTTCCGGACTCTGAATCCATCTCTTAGAATCTTCCGCAAGACGAATGTCATCTTTTCTGGTAGCCCGCATTGTTTCCTCTGCGACTTTATCCACAGCCTTGTCATAGGCTTCACTGGATACTTCGTCAAGCAAGGTTTCCACATCTTCAATACGGAGGGTAAGCTGTTGCAGTTCCTCTCTCTGTTCTTCAATCAGCTCGCCCTGACTTAGAATCCGGTCAGAATTGGAAATGAAATTTTCTTTAAATTCTTTTTCCTGCTGTTCTATTTTTTCTTTCTGTGACTGGATAACCTTTTCATTTGCCCTGACATGGTTTGACTGCCTTGCAAGTTCCAGATGATTCGCATTGACCTTATCCCTCTGCTGATTGAGCATTTCCTGCTGAACCGCAATCTCTTCTTTCTGCTTCATTCGGATATAGTCCTGTTTCTCCAGATACTGCCTTCCTCCATAGGACGGTTCTTCGTCAATTTCCAGTCCATGACGTTTACAGATATCCAGGAACATTGTCCGGCAGGCAGAATCAAAAACAACCTTACGGTTATTTGTCTTTGATCTTTTCTTTTCCGGATTCGGAAGTTCAAAGCCAAGTTCTTCCAGTGCCGCTTCCTGTTTCGGTTCAATCTCCCCATACCGGTTCGTAGCATCGAATACATGACGCTCATGAATATGCGGAGTCGCTTCGTCCATGTGCAGTGACCAGTCAATGATATGCACATTAGAACCAAACCGCTCATCGAACTCTTTCTTGAATTCATCAAAAACCAAAACCAGCGTTTCCACAGAAGCGTGTTCATCTATCGTCCCAAGCTGATAGATACTTTCTTCCGGACAGGTCTTTTTATTTTTCAGAACATCTTCCACCCCTTTACATCTGTCGGGGTGTCTTGCTTTCTCATGACGTTTATTCTGGTTAATCACATAATCGCTGTAATGATCCACATAGTATGCCATCTCAATCTGGTTAAAAGAAAAATTATCCTCTTTTCCCCGGTCTGCCATTGTGGTATATCCCTGATAGCAGTCCCAGTAAATATTCTGACGGACACGTTCATTGTCAATATGCTCACTGTGTTCCGGGTCAAATCTCCGGTCATTGTGAAGCGGATTGTAAACACCGTCTTTCCCAGATCTGCCGTTATGCCTTGTGCCTTTCAATTCACATCTCTCCTTTTT
>OLRM01000364.1_pt1 | contig 41596 bp, 39 predicted proteins | sample 1643211 | NCBI WGS metagenome assembly OLRM01 (sample SAMEA3136690, study PRJEB25190) | human gut metagenome | biome: human gut; feature: human-associated habitat; material: faeces | place: Austria | collected 2013
CATTCGCCCTAAAAAAGCAATAGCTCAAGTAGTTTTAAAGATAAAATCAGCGGATCGCACAAATATGTTAATGTTTCATTGGCGGTATTGCTGTAATTCTTAAAGATAATGCATTAGAAAACAACAATTTTTCATTTATATAAACATAAAGTTATAATAAGTAAGCAAATAAATAAGAAATAAGGATAAGTGGCTCAGTTTTATTTGATCATATATACTCAGTATGTTTACTTATTATTGTTATAAGATAAAATAAGAAGAATAAGCTACTCATTATAATATAAGAAGAAAGCACTACTTCTTATATTACAAAGGAAGAAGATATATCATTTTAATGCAAATAATAGTTGTTTCTTTTCCATATCACGTTCGCCCTAAAAAAACAATAGCTCAAGTTGTTTCAAAGATAAAATCAGCGGATCTCACAAACGTGCTAGTGTTTCATTATTTATTTATCATAACTGGCTCACTTTTTTTATTAGCGAAGTGGCTCAGTTTTTTATTGACAAAGCACCTATAATTAGCTGCAAGATAAAAAAAGATGTAATTGACTTATATGTTATATCTATCTCTTTTCTTATACTGCTCATAATAAAATAGAATAATAAGTTACTCGGTATCTTTACTTATTCAAGCTTATAACAAAGATATTATCAATCGTGAAATTCGCTGTCTTTCTTATTATATAATGAGTGTTCAACTTAGATAGTTGATATTTTCCGCCAATCAGTTTGTACATTATACACGAATACGCTTGTTATTCCTTGTTGAAAACGCATAAACTTCAGATAAATTTTTATTTTATTGATAAAATGCATTGACTTTTGAAAAGAAATATGATAATATAAGGTTGTTAAAAGAAGTATAAGTTTAGTGTATCTAAGTCATTTAGATGCTCTTTTTTTGTATCAAAAAATAGAGAGCTCACATTCGTTAAAAAAAGAATGTGGGCTCTCTTTTTGCTTTTTTGTGGTTTTTGCTAAATGTGGCAAAAAAATTACCTCAGCAATTCCAACAGGTAATACTTGTTTAAAAAAGTCCAACATTGCATTCCTGATTTTCGGAAACGCAAAAAACAGTTTTGTAAAAAATATGTAGTTGAATAAACAGTTAAGACTAATAACGTTTTGTATAGCATATATGATCGTTTTTTAAAATATTGGCATATATGAAACCTATTCCATTCAAAATCTAATAAAGGTCCATCCCATAGATCTTTATTATAAATGCACTGACCCACTTTGTTATAGTTTGCATTATAAATCATACGGTTTGTAGAAGCTTTTGGCATTTTACAAATTTATTAACAAAAAAATATAATACTCCCAAAATGGTTCCACTAATTGTTTTTTAGATCAATTAGTCTACCTGACCAGTAGCGCGAGGTTCGGCGTAAGAGAGCCACTAACACTATAAAGGTGTCCACTGAGCATGTCTTTCGAAAGACATGCGTCTTCATTTGGTGGTCGGACTATTATCCGATTCACTGGCCTTTGGTGCTGCTAAATAACACCTTTATACTGTTAGTATCAACCGCACTTGCCCCCACCCACACACAAATTAAGAACCATAAAAAGGAGTATTTCGATGAGCAAGTTTAAAATTGTAAATAGAATTATTGACGGTAAAAATGTAGAAGTAGAAATTGGTAACAACACGTTGCATTATGTCTTAACAAATAGGCTAACTGGAATGCGCTCATTCGGTCAAAAGAAACACCGATTCAAGGTTTTAAAAAAGAGAAAGAAAGCTAAGGCTGTTAAGAGTCTAAAAAACAAAGGCTTTAAAGATGAAGAAATCAAAGAAATCTTGAAAGGAATAAACACTTTTAAATGGAAGATATTCTCTGAAGGCACTTTTAAAAGATATCTCGGTGTCTTAAAACAATACTGCAAATATCTTAATGCAAAGTTTCAAACAAGTCATTTAACAATGAATGAGGCTGTAAAATATATACAGGAGTACATTGATGTACGAGAAGCAAGGGGGTTATCAGCTAATACTCTCAACACTGATCTATCTGCGTTATGCAAGATTTTCGGTCAAAAAATAAGTGACTACAGACACCCTCCTCGCCATGGGGTTCATTTAAAGAATGATCCGACAAAATACAATACTGAAACGGGTGAAACAACTCGTGATGTTGGATTGACCACAGGTTTAAGGCGCCGTGAGCTTGGTAAGCTAAAAGTCGATGATATAAAATTCATTGACTGCGAGACAGTTCACATTTATAGTATTGGAAAAGGCGGTAAGCATAATCGTACTGTATTGAAAGGAATTGTCGCAGTGGCAAAGCTAAAAGAATATATTGGTCGTGCAGAGAAAATGAATAATGATTTCTTGTTGACAAAGGCAGAAGCTCACGTCCCAGATGGACTCCACTATTGCAGGGCTATGTGCGCACAGATTACATATAATGCCGTTTTGCAGGAAATGGAAAATGATCCTGCAAAGCGTGCCAAATATATTCAAGAAATCAAGGATGAGTTTAAACGCTGCGAGAGAAAGCTCAAGGAGAATCTCGACAAAGTTTATCGCCTCAGAGGCTATAACAGAGAAGCAGCATTATCAATAGGCAAGCCAATTGTCTACGATCGTGTTGCGGCGATGTATGTGAGCTTGTTCATTCTCCACCACTTCCGAACAGATACTACTATCTTGCATTATTTGGTGAAATAGCGAATCCAGCCAAGTTTATCAACATAGAATGGGTGTGTCAGCGTAGCAGAAATAGTTTCGCCATTTACACCAATATGAATAAGTTCGTCTGTTTCATTGACATAAGTCTGCGTAACTTCCTTAATTGCTACTTCGCCTGTTATTTCGTCCTCAGACAAAACCTTATCGCCGACTTGAATTTCTTCAATCGGCTCTTGTCCTTGCTCGGTAGTTACAAGCGTACCCGCAACAAAGCAGTATGAAGTTCCGAAGTCAAAAAAGTAACAACGATTTTTACAAGCCTAATATTAGCTTCCTTAATTTTAAAAATAACAAGGGCAATAAAGCAACAACCATCTTGCCCTTGTTGTAAATTAATAGATCAGCATATTTCCATGAGGAAATTTACCTCTCCAGCCACAAGGAAAAAAACCATTTTGATATATTTTTAGAATTTCAGAATAAAAAGTCGGTTCTAAACAATCCTCAAAAGTATAAGCCATTACTATTTCTAAAATGTCCCAATGAACATAATTTATAACCAAAGTAGATAAATTACCAAAGACCTCATTTATTTTTGCTAACAATAATCTATCAAAATTTTTTAAGTGTTTATCTTTAAATTCAACAACCAAAGTGTTCCATTTGTTTTGATATAAATCAGAATAATTATGAAATAAATATTCTGTTAACTTATTAGCCTCCTCAAGTTCTATATTCTGCCATTTCACACCTAACAACGACTGCTCTAGCTTCTTAATAGAAACAAACTCGTAACCATAACGAATATTAAGCACTGCATTTTGTGTGCAATTCTCAAACCAATTAATATTCATAAGATGATCAATTATCATTTTGTTCAGATTCATAATTATCTCCTATTATATTCCCCGAATTTTTTGAGGTATTCGTGGAACCATGGACTTATTAGTTAAACCATATGATACTTGCTGTTCATATGCACTTCTAACAATAGATGCTGCTTCTCTTTTTGATACGCCAGCACTTACTAGCGAATCATAACTTGCTCTATTATATTGTCCTACCGTAGGTGTTTGACCAAATTTTTGACCACCAGGTCTATATTCATCCCAAAATCCCTCTAATGTTTTGTGAGCATTGTAATGAGCGCTGCCAGTATCCGTGAAAATATTTCCTTCAAGTTTTACTGATAAACCTTCATTTCTTGGTATAACACTACCAAAAGCTGCATCCTGACTTACATGATGTCTTTGACCTGAACTATTATCATTTTTCAAATCTTTATAAGATCCAACTATACAATCGTTATGTACCAGTACCGAAGATTCGCCAACAAAATAAGTATGGAAATCCTCAACCTCAAAGTTATAAACCTTGATAGGTGATTCGAGAATTTCGTGCTGAACCCATTCAACTGTTACAAGTTCACCATTTGAAAGTACAAGTACATCGCCTGCACGAAGTGAACGTGCTAAAGTCCAACCAAGTTTATCAACATAGAACGGGTGACTAGGCGTAGCAGAAATAGTTTCGCCGTTTACTACGATAAAGCCATATCTATTATAGGGATAATTTAGAACAGTAATCTACAATATACTGCTCTAAATTCTTAATGAAGCGTGATTAAGAAAAGATTATCTTTATAATGCCATACATTTTTGCCATTTGTCATCCCCCATTAATCTATCTATAACGTGGCTTAATTCCCAAACTGCGCAGACCTCCAAATTCTTACATTCTTCATAAGTAGATGGAACAATATCACCGTTTGCATAGTAAATGGAATACTCACCAGATATACAATCTCTTATATATGTCGGTGGAGAAGTTACCTCACTTTCAGTCACATATGGTCTTTTTTCAACATACTTCATTAGGGAAACAGAACTATTATAAACCCCCACAATAAAGGCATAATCTTCAGTTTTCGGCAAATCCTTTTCATTCTTACCAATATGCCTATAAAATGCAACATCAGCATATTTGAAAATTCTTCCGAATCCATACTCACCATTTGGAAGCTTAAAAGCTCCGACATTCCCAACTATTCTCCTCATATCAACTCACCAAATTCATCTGTAGCAGATTTCATGTATCGATTCTTTTTCTTGTTATTAGGGCTAATACCATTAATTGCGTTGCCTGATGTTCCTCTTTGAGATTTAGCACCACCATTAGAGTCTATCAACTGCTGCTCTCGACCACGGATAGCATCTTTATTGGTACTTGATTTATCAAGTGCCGCTGGTCCAAATCCTTTGTCATTCATATGATGCTTCTTATCTCGCCTTGAAACATTTTCTTTAGGTGTCCCATAGCCACTTGTTCTGCCAGAGTATACTTCTCCAGTTTCAGGATTTGTTTTAGTGTATGTTTGATATGTCTTTTCATTTTTACAACCTTGATTATGAACCCAAACTCCACTTTCACCAATAAAATAAGTATGGAAGTCTTGAACCTCAAGATTATAAACATTTACAGACTTTTCAAGTATTTCGTGCTGAACCCATTCAACTGTTACAAGTTCACCATTGCTGAGAACAAGCACATCGCCTGCACGAAGTGAACGTGCTAAAGTCCAACCAAGTTATTGATAGCAATTATTTTTATAATCCTAATTATACTATAAAATCTGTAAAAAATCAATAACCAAATACATAAAAAGCAGACGTGGCAAATACAGAAAAAGCAGACGTGGCAAAACGTCTGCTCAGCTATTTGGAGCAAGCAACGGGAATCGAACCCGCATCCCAAGCTTGGGAAGCTTGTATACTGACCATTGTACTATGCTTGCAATAAGCAAAGACCATTCACCACGGACTTTGCTCATTCTTGTATTTTTTATTGTATCTCATCTTTAAACGCCAAGATGTGTACCCCACGCAAGCCCCAAGAGTGTTGTTGAAAACATCATCAAATTCACAAAGCCCTCTGCCTGTGATATACTGCGTTATCTCGATACCTGCTGAAAAGGCAAGGGACATAAGAAAAACTTTTTTGAACTTTGTGATACCGCAAAGATACGGCAGCAAAACACCCAAGGGGATAAACATTGCAATGTTTCCGAATATCTGTACCAGCCAAAAATCCCGCAGATACTTGATGCTTATGTTCTCAAAAAGATTTCGCACCTCCCAGAAGGGCATAAGTTCCGCCTGACGTTCTCCCCACTGTCGGTCTATGAGTGTGAGCCAGAGGACGGCAAAGATGTACACTGCAAACAGCGATGTAAGTATTTTTCTCTTTTTACTCCACCGTAACGCTCTTTGCAAGATTTCTCGGCTTATCAACGTCATAACCCTTTCCTACTGATACATAATATGACAAAAGCTGAAGCGGTACTACTGAAAGGCTTGCCGCAAAAAGGTTATCTATCCTTGGAGTGTAAACTGTGAAGTCAGCAACGTCCTCCATAGCATAGTTTCCATAGGTAGTAAGTCCGAAAAGCTTTGCTCCACGGCTTTTTACCTCGACCATATTGCTTATGGTCTTTTCATAAAGTGCAGACTGTGTTACCACGCTGAACACGACAGTTCCGTCCTCGATAAGGCTGATAGGGCCATGTTTAAGCTCACCTGCCGCATAGGCTTCGGAATGAATATAGCTTATTTCTTTGAGTTTAAGGCTTCCCTCCATACCTACTGCATAGTCTATACCTCTGCCGATAAAGAATGCGTCCTTTATATTCACTACCTTTGAAGCAAACCACTGCAAGCGTTCCTTATCCTCGAGAATTTTCTCTATCTTTTCAGGGATAGTATTGATCTCCTCAACGAGCTGAGCAAATCTTTCGTCGGATATCTCCCCTCTTGCTTTTGCAAACTGCATTGCAAGGAGATATGCGGCAACAAGCTGACAGCTATAGGCTTTTGTTGTTGCGACGGATATTTCAGGGCCTGCGAGGGTATAGAAGACATTATCGGCTTCTCTTGCGATCGATGAGCCAACAACATTTACGATACCGAGAGTTTTTACTCCTTTATCCTTACAAAGTCTTAATGCTGCGAGGCTGTCGGCAGTTTCGCCCGACTGGCTTATGATGATAGCGAGGCTATTTTTTGCAAGCTTCATTTGTCTGTATCTGAACTCAGAAGCAAGTTCCACACGGACAGATAGTGAAGTCAGCTCTTCGATAACATACTGAGCCACCATACCCACATGGTAGGCAGAGCCGCAGGCAACTATATACACCTGCTGGATATTTTTCATATCCTCGTCAGAAAGTCCGACGCTTTCAAAGCTAATATTTCCATCTGCAAGGACAGAATTGATAGTATCCTTTATTACCTTTGGCTGTTCGTGTATTTCTTTGAGCATAAAATGCTCATAGCCGCTTTTTTCTGCAGCTTCTGCGTCCCACTCGATAGTTTTCATTTCTTTCTGTATTTCTTCGCCATCGAGATTGTAGAAAGTAACTGCGCCCTTTGTAAGTTTTGCAAGCTCCATATTGCCTATATAGTAGACATTTCTTGTATACTTAAGTATTGCAGGAACGTCAGAAGCGAGGTAGCTTTCACCGCCTGTTACTCCTATTATCATAGGGCTGTCTTTTCTTGCGGCATATATCTCACCGGGATAGTCCTTGAACATAACAGCGAGGGCATAAGAGCCACGGATACGGACGAGTGCATGATTAAGAGCGTCAACAGGAGTACCCAGGTACTTTTTGTAATAATAGTCGATAAGCTTTACGGCAACTTCTGTATCAGTTTCTGACTTAAAGGAATATCCTTTTTTGATAAGCTTTTCACGAAGCTCCTGATAGTTTTCGATAATACCGTTATGTACGGCGATAACATTTTCATCGTCGCTGCAATGAGGGTGAGCGTTTACAGTTGACGGCTCGCCATGGGTAGCCCAACGGGTATGGCCTATACCGCAGGTGCCTTTTACAGCTTTGCCGTCGTTAGTCATTTCCTTTAGGACTTTCAGCTTACCTTTAGCCTTTACGATCTCAGGCTCTGCGTCACCGTTTCTTACAGCGATACCGGCAGAGTCATAGCCTCTATACTCAAGCTTAGACAGGCCGTCCAAGAGGATCGGTGCTGCCTCGTTATTTCCAGTAAATCCAACAATTCCACACATAACAGTGTCTCCTTTTAATCTCTTCTAAATATATCTCTTGTATACACCTTGTCCTCAACATCATCAAGGCAAGGATCGTATCTGTTTGCAATGATTGCGTCAGACATTTTCTTGAATTTTGCAAGGTCATTCACCACGACACTTCCGAAGAAAGTTTCTCCGTCTTTTAGCGTAGGCTCATATATGATGACTTCCGCACCTTTAGCCTTAACACGCTTCATAACACCCTGTATTGAAGACTGACGGAAGTTATCACTATTGGATTTCATTGTTAAGCGGAATACTCCAATAACGATCTTCTTTTCAAAATCTGCATTCCATTCGCTATTTGAACTATAATAGCCAGCCTTATCAAGAACTCTGTCAGCAATAAAGTCTTTTCTTGTTTTATTAGATTCAACTATAGCAGACATCATATTCTGCGGTACATCTTCATAGTTTGCAAGCAACTGTTTTGTATCCTTTGGCAGACAATATCCACCATATCCAAAGCTTGGATTGTTATAGTGTGTACCGATTCTTGGGTCAAGGCACACACCGTCAATGATCTGCTGAGTATTAAGTCCCTTCATTTCAGCATAAGTATCAAGTTCATTGAAATATGAAACTCTGAGTGCGAGATATGTATTTGCAAAAAGCTTAACGGCCTCGGCTTCTGTAAAGCCCATAAACAGCGTATCAATATTTTCCTTTATTGCACCCTGCTGGAGAAGCTCTGCAAATGTATGAGCAGCTTTCACAAGTCTTTCGTCATTCATATCTGTGCCAACGATAATTCTTGACGGATAAAGATTATCATAAAGAGCCTTTGATTCTCTCAGAAATTCAGGGCTGAATATGATATTCTCACTGCCCGTCTTTTCACGAATACTCTTTGTATATCCTACAGGGATCGTTGATTTGATGACCATAATTGCATTGGGGTTATATTTCATGACCAGTTCGATAACAGCCTCAACTGCACTTGTATCGAAGAAATTCTTCTTACTATCGTAATTAGTTGGCGCTGCAATAACTACAAAATCGGCGTCTTTATATGCTGATTCTGCATCAAGAGTTGCTGTCAGGTCAAGTTCCTTTTCTGCAAGGTATTTCTCGATATAGTCATCTTGGATCGGTGACTTTCTGTTGTTGATAAGTTCTACCTTTTCGGGAATAATGTCAACTGCTGTTACTGTATTATGCTGTGCAAGCAATGTTGCAATTGACAGTCCTACGTATCCTGTTCCTGCTACTGCGATTTTCATGTTCGTATACCTCCTGCTTTACACTTCTATTTCTACTGAAATTTAGAATATATCATAAAATTCCTTTAAAATTGATGTTCCGTTTTCTAATATTTCTTTTGTCTTTTTATAATAATTTTCTGCAGTATTTTCTACATAATACGGATTAATTATTTCTTCATTTTTTCCAATAATCTCTTTCATTGCCTGACCAATCATACCACTGTCGCAAGTGACATCAATAACACTGTTACCGTGCACTCGTCCTCTTTGTCTATCGCCGATATTAATTGTATACCTTCCTAATGATGGTGTTTCAATAATTCCAGATGACGAATTTCCAATTAACGCCATAGAATTTTTCACCAAATATAAAAAAGAATCCACATTCAAATTTTCATAGTAATACGCATTTTCATGTTCATTCACATAACTAAGCCATGAAGAACGTATGATATCAGAATTTGTGTCTGCATTTGTCCCCATAAAAACAACGCTCATTCCATCCATATTTTTCTGCAATGCAGTCAAGATTTCTCTTACTTGTTCTTCCATTTTCACAGCAGTTAGTGTTTCTGGATGAAAAGCTACAACCCAATATTTTTGTGCGGTAAGTTCTTTTACCTTTTCAATTACTTTTTCTTCATCTATCTTGCAACAATTTTCTGCACCCAATGCCCCAAGATAAAATACTCTTTTAGGATCTTCTCCTAACTGTATTACACGTTTTCTATACACTTCTGTACTGGTGAAATGATACTGACTCATTTTAGTAATAGAATGACGTATAAATTCATCATAATTGCCATATGTAACTTCTCCGCCATGCAAATGCAAAATTGGGATTCTTTGCATAGCTGCTGCAATTGCAACCGCCATCATTTCATATCTATCTCCAAGTATAATTAATAAATCAAATTTATTATTTTCAAAATAAATTCCAAAACAATCTAAAGCTGATGCCATGCAATGCATCACATTCGCATTACTGTCATTCTCTATGTTTAGTGGAATCTCCAAATCGATTTTAAATCCATCCTGCCGTATTATGTCTACAGAGTGACCAAACTTATCTTCCAAATGTGAACCTGTAACCAATACTGAAAACTCAATATCTTTGTCTTTATCTAATATTCCTAAAAATTTTTTTACTATTCCATAATCTGCTCTTGAACCAGTCGCATACGCTACTCTATACTTTCCCATACTAACCTTCTTTTACTGATTTATAATAGTTTCGGCAATTTTAAAATCAAGTTCTGTATCTATATCTATACTGCGCTCTGTCGGCATTTTATATGCGTAACAATCTTCTCTATACAGATTTGTATTTTTCAAAAAAGCCTTTACAGCCGCCATATAAATTGCCCCATTTATCCTATAATATGTTTCCAGCTTCTGTCTTTGTTTATTACTGTCTGCCCGCAAAAAGCCGGATAACGAATTATTTTCTGGTAAAGTATTGCTCCACAATGGCGAATGCTCCATTTCGCAAACTGATACAACCGCTATTGCCTCTTTCTCTTTAAATAACTCATAAGCTTTTTTTATATCTTCGTACTTTCGCAATGGAGATGTTGGCTGTAAAAGTGTAAATGTATCAAATTCTATTCCCATCTCCTGATATTTTTTCAATACTTCTTTTACAACATCCCATGATGATGCTACATCTGACGCATTTTCTTCTGAACGATAAAAAGGTACTTCTGCTCCATATTTTATTGCAATCTTGCCATATCTTTCAGAATTCGTAGAAACCAATATATGTGAATATATTCCTGATTTCTTCGCTGCTTCTATGCTATATGCAATTAGCGGTTTTCCATTTAATAATTTGATATTTTTATCTTTCAAACCTTTTGAACCACTTCTCGCAGGTATTATTGCTAAATTATTCATTTTCTCTATTCACTCCTTTACAAGAAATCAACTCATCTAATTCAAAATCTTTTTCAGCTTCTTTTCCCAACACCTCATACCAATGAATTGGAGAAATTCCATTTCCCGGCCTTTTGCAAGTGATATTCTCTTCTGAAAACATTTCACCTCTCATGATTTTTCTTTTTGCTACAATAGATTTTCTTGCAACGAAAATATTGCTTCGTTCAGATTCAGTCACTTCTTTCGTTTCATTTCCAAGCATAATTTCAGCTTTATGCACACCTATACACAATTGTTTTAGTTCTTCCGGTGTAATTGACGCTTTATGATCAGGCCCTGGCATAGTTTTATCTAAAGTAAAGTGTTTTTCAATAAATTTAGCCCCCAATCCAACAGCCACAAGAGAAGCAACAATTCCTTCTGAATGATCTGAAAGTCCAATTTTCCAATCTGGTGCTAATTCTTGAAGCTTATTCATAGCACGTAAATTCATATCTTCCGGTTTTGTTGGATATTGTGTGTTACAATGCAATATCGTAAAACTTGTATCTTTACTTTGTCGCAAAACATTTATTGCATATTTAACTTCATCAATCGTAGACATTCCTGTTGATAAAATAATTTGTTTATTTTGACATTCAACTGCTGCTACCCTCTGTAAATAAGGAAGATTGGTAATCTCTCCTGATGGTACTTTCCATATATTCTGACCGATTTTTTGCAAATATGAAAAAGATTCTAAATCAAATGGCGTAGAAAAAATCTGAATATCTAAATTAGATGCACACTGTATCAATTCCAAATATTCAGCCTCTGTTAATGCCAATTTTTTTAACATATCTAGCTGTGAACCATTTCCATCATTTTTTTTCTGATATTCGGCTTTAGGGGCATATCTTGAAACAAGATTTTCTGGCACAAAACTTTGAAATTTAACTGCATCTGCTCCAGCTTCTTTCGCTTTTTGCATCATTTTTTTGGCCAATTCGACACTTCCATTGTGATTGCAACCAATCTCTGCAACAATTTGAATATCACTCATTTCTAACCTCTCCTCTTTATAACTCTAGCTGGTACACCTACTACAGTTACTTTCTCTGGTACATCTTTTATAATCACACTACCTGAACCAATAATTGCATTGGAACCGATTTTCAATTGTCCGTTACACACAGATGAACTTCCCAAAAAAACACTATTTTCTACAATTACATTTCCATTTATTACAGAATTTGTTGATAAATGATTATGGTCACCCACTTTACATTCGTGTTCAATCAAAGCCTTTGTATTTATAACATTATTATTTCCAATCTCTGCATCAGCATTTATTACTGCCATTTTACCTACATAATTTCCTATTCCCATTTTTGCACTGGCTGATACGATTGCTGAGGAATCAATAATATTTATTATGCTCAATCTTCGGTCTCTAATTCTGTCAAACCACAACTTACGGTATCCAACATCTCCAATAGAAACAAAATAACTATATTCTTCGTAGTTAGGAATATCTTCAAGCTCCGTACCCCAAATGGGCAATCCCATGTGTGTACCACTTTTATTACTATCTATAAATCCACATAATTCATATTCTAATTTGTTAATTGAATCTGCAACTGACTTTGCATGTCCACCAGCTCCTATTAAAATCAGTTTTTTCATCTAAAATCACCTCAAATACTATTTAAAACACTCACTTAAAGGAACTATCTCCGCACCATCTTTGATTACATAATTATATATTTGTTCAATTAGTATTTTTGCCCTCTCATCCGTATTTAATTGCCAATAATGAGTATATATAACAAATGGCACATTCTTCTCTTTGCAAATATGATATTCATATATCAAACGTTCGTAATTATCTACTGTATATGCATTTAGCTCCTTATGTTTTCCATAATTCATCACACCTGGATATTGCGCTTTCTTTATTGCTCGAAATCCCCATCGTCTAATAAAATTATGTATATATTTCAAATTTATTTTTCTATCCATCACTCCAATAATGCCTGAGTAATCCATTTGAAGATCCTCTATCACTGAAATAGCCCTTTTATCAATACTATTATTCGGCGCAACAAACACCGTTATATTCATATCCAGTAAACTTTCTAAATGTTTTTTTCCTTTTGGTATTTCATTTTTCAGTTGTTTACTGCTTTTCCATTTCATTTCAGCAACCCACTTTTTTTGATTTAACTGATATTCATGGGAGTATCCATGTAATAAAATATCAATTTTTCCCTGCTTATACTTTTCCTTTAAATATTCTAATAGCTCTGTATTTTCAGCTATATCATAATAACCCATTTCTATTTTTTTCCCATATGGAAACACATCATCTCTATGAATAGGAAATGTATATGGCACCACTGAAAATGATACACAATCATCCTCGTTTAAAAAATCATACGCCTTCTGTAAATCTTTCGGTTTTGTAAAATATGATGTATCATCATCTCTAATAGCAACTTTCATCTTTTATCCTTTTCTAATAATTAATATCTTCTTACAATATTTAATAACTTTTTTCCTAAACAATAATCCTATAGCGACAAATCCAACAAGGACAGAATATCTAAGCCATCTATTATAATATGTAAATAATAAAGCAAAACCACATACTATAAAAATGCTACTTATACCCAAAATAATTTTTATGTTATATGGATGAATACCATCACAGCATTTATCACAAACAATATTCATAAAAATATAATGTCCAATTGAAAATATAATATAACAAACTAATGTTGTATATCCTGCTGCCCTATATCCAAACATACCAATAAAAATATAATTCAAAACAATATTTAATATTGCACCAATAACACTTCCTATCATTATGAATACTGTTTTATCATAATAAAATGCAAACTTTGCAAACAAATCATAGCAATACATAAAAAACACACTCATGGCTACTGGTGGAATAACCCAAATTGCATCATAATATTCTTCTGGGGCAAAAAACGCAACTGCTTCTGGGGCAAGTGCAATTAACATTAAATTAGCACCTGCAATAACAATTAATGTTATATATGCTATAGAAGAAATATCATTTACACGTTTTTCTTTTATCTTCTGAAACATCCATGGACTTATTGTTTGCATTAAAGATGTATTAAAAAGTGTCATTATAAGTGCCAGCGAATATGCCAAACTATATATTCCGGCTGCATTATCTGAAATCATATTGCTTATCATTATTCGATCCGCACTATTCAACACAGTTTGAGATAAATAATGTGGCACTAGTGGAATATTAAATAATAATGCATATTTCCAATAAGCTTTATTAAAAAAAGTATGCCCTCTTCGCATTTGACTGATAAAAAGTCCCAAAAAGCAAACTACTTCAACAAGCATTAAACTAATAATTCTTGCTGTCACTTTATCCGTTGCCACCTCAATAAAAAGAATCCCTAACACCGGCTTAGCAATTGATACAATTAACGTCAAAATAACCAATTTTTTGTATTTATAAAGAACCCTTTGTTCTGCCGCCCAAAAATTAAATATTTGAGTAGTCCAAATTAATATCAGCATTGACAGCATTTGAAGAGTATTTAATCCAAATAATTCATTCCACTGGTTATGAAATAATATATAAATAATAGTCCAAAAGACACTCAATATAGATGATAAACCTTGCATAGAAGATGAGAAAACATATCTATCTTCTGAAAATTTCACAAGTCCTTGCGCATACACACCAAAAGACAAATTTAAAGAAATAAAAATCTGTAAAATGCTAAGCCATGAATTAAATACATTAAACTGTCCATATTCCGCTGCTGTTAAAAGTCTTGTAAAAATCGGCGTCGTTAATACTGATATTCCCTTTTGCAAAAAGGCACATATTAAAAACCAAATTGATGCTTTTGCTTGTACAGGTAATGATCTATATTTTTTCAATAGGCTCATTTTTAAATGTATATACATATAATAATCTCCTCTTCTTGCCTATTTTATTATTTAATATTATGACTATAACCTTACCTCAGCAACCCCTCAAGTCTGCACTCAGGGCAGTTAACGCACGTCAAAGCCAGACGCTCGAACAGGTTTTCATGTTATGAGCGCCTGTTGAAACGGTAGCAAAATTCATCGAGATAAAGCTGGATATGCTTGCGTTCCATGCCATGATAAGTGCCCTCAACAAAGGCTTTTGCATTTGAAATTATGGTGTGCAGCCATTTCAGCATATTCTTATCAGGTGCAAATGTCTCGTAGCTGTGAAAGGATTTCTCTGCCAAAGGCTTGCGGAGGGGACGGTAATTATCCGTTTCTACCCTCGAAAATTCTGCAATTTTTTTCTTTGCGAATTTGCCAATGGTCACACCTCTCACGTCGGGTAGAACCTTCATTTTTACGTACTTTGAAGCACCATTGGTCGTCTTTGAAACAGCCACCATTATCTTCATTTTGGTAGTGCCTCGACCACGCTTTTTGCCATGATCTGATGTGCCGATATAGGTATCTTCAACACATTAGCGATTATTTAAATCGTTTTTAATTTGTGAAGAGCTTATTTCTGGCGTACGTTCTAAATATACCACTTCAACATTTTCATCTTTTAAAAAATCGAATTTTCCTTTCCAATCATCACCCATAACAAATGTATCTACATGATATTCATGTACATCTGTTTTCTTTTGTTCCCAGTTTTCTTCTGGTATAACTAAATCAACATATCTAATAGCCTCAACTAATTGTTTTCTCTGTTCATAGGAAAAATAACATTTCTTATTTTTTTCGTTCCAATTGAATTCATCTGTTGAAATTGCAACAATCAAATAATCACCTAACGCTTTCGCTCTTCTCAACAAATTTATATGTCCATAATGTAACAAATCAAAAGTTCCATACGTTATTACTCTCTTCATATTAATCCTCCATTATTTTCTTTATTACTTTCATAATTTTTACTGTTGCATTACCATCTTCTATATTACCTAATGACTCCAGGAAACTATCTATATTGTATTGATATTTATTCATATCAAAATCTTTTATACATTGATATAATGCATCAGGATTCTTAGCTAGTGGAAAAGGCAAATCATCCATTGAAAAATATAATCCTCTTTCAACATTTTTGTAATGATCTAAATCTGGGCAATATAAAAAACATGGTCTTTTACATAACGAATAATCAAAAAAACTACTTGAATAATCCGTTAAAAGGACATCTGAAACATACAAATACTCAGCCATATCATCCCCTTTATTTCCTAATTTAAATGTTTCAGTTTCTTTAATTCCTCTTTTATTAATTAATTCAACAACTGAATCATGTGCCCTGAAAACAAAGCACCACTCTCCATTAAATTTTTCTTTTAGAGCTGAAAACAACTTTTCAAAATCAAAAGATTCTATTTGTGAAAGCCCACCCATTTTAAGATTATCAGCTCTAAAAGTTGGAGCATAAAGAATTATTTTTTTATTAACAGGTAACTCTAATTTTTTTCTTAATTGGATATTTCGATCTTTTTTATTAATAAAAAGAATATCGTTTCTTGGAGTTCCACTCATTAAGATAGGAATTTTTCTAAAGTTAATCCTATCATATAATTTTTTCATAAAGAATGAATTACACATTAATAAATCTGCCGTAGAATAAAACATCACATTTTTTCCCGTATATTGTTTTTCATCTATATTAATATGTTTTAGAGGGGTTCCATGCCATGTAGCGATTCCAAACTGCCCTTTCTTTTTTTGTTTTTCCAAAAGTTTTAATTTGAAACTATTTACATTTTCGTACCCGTAACTCCATCCCAAATAATTGTCAATGGTTATTTTACTCATACTTCGATATAAAACTGATTTTGTTGAAAATGGTTTTACTTTTACTATGTAATCTGGAATAATCTCATTTGATTTCATACCGATTTCCCATATAATACGCACATCTGGATATTGTTTTTTTAGTTCTTCAGAAATTCTTCTTGGGCTATCTCCATATTGACCATGAAAACTACAACAGTATATTTGTTTTTTCCTAATAGGCAAAAGTTTAAATGCATAATTCAGCAAAATATTTCTATACGCAATAAATTTATTCACTTTTTACACTTTCTCCTCTCTTTTCGGGTTACATTGATCAAAAAAACTTATAACCATAACAATCATTGTAAAATATGCCGCATTTAACAGCATTGTTTGTGCAAACGTTGCAACAATTATCATTATTATATACGACTTTGCTGAATATTCAGGTGTGCGTAGAGCTTTAATTAGTGGCAGATAGAATAGTAAAATGCCAACAAAGCCATACATAAATACCACTCTTGAAAATGTGTTCAAAAAAACAACCTGCGCCCTATAATACACCAACACACTAGAAGTAGAAGCAAATTTATTAATATTTTGTGCAATATAACTAGATGCTTCGCTATAATTAGTGCCAAAGAACAATGTTTCTATTGGCTGTGTTTTTATTATATCAAAACCAACAGCAATTCTACTTTCAAATGTACTTCCTCCCGAAGATACATCTAACAATTTTGATAAAGATGCACTGAAAATATCCAAATTAGTGAATAAAGCAATAATAATTATTGCACTTACAAGTACTGCTATTTTTGTTTTAATCGTTTCAGTCCGGCTAAACAGAAAACAAGACCATAATACAACTGACAAAATAATTCCCACAGTAGATGTTGAACACAAAGCAAAAAATGTTACTATTATCGCCCATTTAATTTCTTTATTTTTTAGAGTCAAAAATTCTAATGGAAGTATTGCAGACACAAAAGCTGCTGGTTCAGAAAAAAATGATGATGGCCTAAAGGTTGCTACCATATCTTCAGCTCTCAATGAGTAACTTGGAATAATTGAAATCGGCATAATAGGGTGACCCAAAACATATAATTGAATCATTTGAAAAATCAAACCTAAAAAATATATACTTGCTGCAATTTTCCAGGTAAAATACAATTTATCTTCATTAAATTCCTTATTACACACAATTAATACTGCAAAAAAAACAATCACATATTCCGTAATACGATTAACATATGTTCGAGAATAATCCATCATAATAATCATTTTTAATATATCTCTAAATACAGCATAAATAATAAATAGTATAAAATATTTGTATTCTGGCTTTATTTTAATAATACACTTTTGTTTTATAAGAGTGTATAACGCTATGATTATTAAAATTATATTACCTAATGATGTTGGTCCGATATTGTACTGAACCAACAACGGATAGAAAGGCAAAAAATATTCTATTCCAAATTCATCTTTATATTTTTCCATTCTTTTTATTCCTTAACATACTATTTTTTCAGCTTCATTTCAATAACTGAATATAAAAAATCAAAAGGCTAAATATTCCTAATTTATCAAATTAAAGTTCTATACCAGTTTACATATTTTTCAGACATGTTATCAATTGAAAACATATTTCCGATTTCAGCAATCTCTTCATGATTCCAGTTTTTATCTAATGAAGTTCTCAAAGCATTTGCAACTGATTCAATACTTCTATCCTTTACTTTTAACATTGCCTCTGGATAATATAAATCCTGTGTTGCATCTAAATCCTCAAAGGTAACGCATGGTACTCCATACATATATCCCTCAACAATAGGCAAACCAAATCCATCATTTAAACTCAAAAATAAATTTACATCACAAAATTTCCAAAAAATATCCATTTGATCATTAAATCCGCCTAAAATAACATTTTTATGTAATTGATACTCCACAATTTTTCTTCGGACTTCTCCATTATCTACTTCTCTTCCCCAAAGCACCAACAGGGTATTTTTAAATACTTTTGTATTTTTTAATATTTCTACTGCTTGCATTTGATTTTTGTTTTTGGTTATATTTCCCACAAAAAAGAGAATTTTCTTACCATTTTTTTTGCTATACTGCAAATAAGCATATGTATCATTCAACTTTGGATATAAATCATTCTGCTTCAAACAATCACTATAATATTCCTGAAACTTTTCTTGCGTTAAAGTGCCTTCTTCTCGAATAAACTTTGTATCATTTTCGTTGTTTTTTTTTGTTCCATTCGTGATAACAGTGATATTGTTTGCTTTTTTCCCTAAATACTTTTCTTCTATCCTGGCTTTCATACCACTACTAATCACACTAACTGGTATGTTGTTTTTTTCTGCTTTTATTAAAAAATCACGTTCTATCTGCTTTTCGTATGCCGGTGCAGAAACTGAATCATTCAAACCAATTAAACCATGTAAAGTAACTGTATACCTTACTTTCATTTCTTCACAAATTCTAATATAGCTTTCTGTAATAGTTCCTATACCATGTATATGAACTATATCCGGTTTTTCCATTTGAATTTGTTTTCTAACATATCCACCATCTACTTCATAAAAAACATGCCTGGCTCTATCTTTTACTGTAACACCATTCGCAAAAAATGCTTTTATTCCTATTAACCAATCCTTTAATTTTGCATAAGAAAAGAACTGCCCCCATGTATGAGAAAGGATTTTGAAATTTTTTTCATTTTTTCCCTTTGTAATAACTCGTGTTAATAAAACAACATTTTCTAATTCAGCCACTGAACTTACTATATTTTGAACCATCAATCCAAATCCAGTCTTATTTTTAGTAAATTCAATCATATTGTCATCATATATATACGGAGCAATAATCATTACTTTCATTTATATCGTCACCTAAAAAAATTTATTTTCTGATTTCAATTCATAATAATGTTGTTCATTTCTCATTTTAAATACTTTCGCCGGATGTCCTCCTGCAATTGAACATGCTGGAATATCCGATACAACAACACTTCCAGCTTGAATAATAGCCCCTTCACCAATTTTAACCCCTTGTAAAATTGTAACATTTTGTCCAAGCCAAACATTATCTTCTATCACAACATCACCGTCTATAGTCGTATCATCATAAGGAATAGATTTTCCCTCATAGTTATGATTAGAGGTTAATATTAATATTCCTCTTCCTGAATGAAAATTATTCCCAATAGTAACATTTCCATTTCCTGTAACTTTTATCCCGTTGAAATGACAGTTATCTCCGATATGAGTCTTAGAAGTAAATCTACTCCAATGATTTACATGTAATTTTTCTCCATATTGCTTAGCTGCTTTTTTACATAAATTTGTATAAAAACCTGTTCGTATTTTTTTTATAATTGTTCCTATCATACGCTTTTCTCCAATATTTCTGATAAAAGTCTATGTTCCTTATAAAGACAAACATATCCCAATTCTTTCAGTTTGTTAAAATTTTCAGGATTACTCATATTATCTATTATTATTGGAATTGAATTGCATAATGCCTGATTCAATACCGTTGAATAAAGCGAAATTGCAGCACCAGATTGTAATAAGGATTGCTCTATCGAAATTTTTGCTGTATCCTCTACATTTGCAAAATCAAATATCTTTTTAACAAGATCCATATTAGAATATCTCGGATGCGGACGTATTGAAATTTTCTTTCCACTCTTGTTTAACTGTTCCAATATTTTTGATATTTTCTTTAACACCTCTCCCGATTCTGCGCCTAAATAATATGTATAATCATATTTCTGTGTTCTGATCAGTTCTCCATCGAATTTAAGAGAAGCTGGAACTTCAACAACAAACTGATTTTTATCTGCCTTCATAGAAGCTAATATTTTTCCGTAGTATTCATCCCAAATATAGCATTCATCAAATTTAAAGAACGAATCTCTCATATAATACATTTTTTCTCCATGCATTACATCTATATGCTTGATATTTCTTTGTTTACAGTAAGCAGTCAGTACTGAAGACGTAAAAGAGTATTCCGCACAGACCGCTATTGCTTCAGGTGAAAATTCTTCAATAGCAAAACTATATATTCCAATTTTAATCAAACATTTTAGAATAAACTGCCAAGAAAATGGATATCTACATATTATTCCTTTTATAAACTTTTTATCTTTTGCAGTTAATAAAGTTCCTTCTACCGGATTACTTTCAATAGCTTTATACCTGTTTTTCAAAGACTCTGGCAAAATGTTTTCCGGTTTACCATCTCTAAAAAACACCAAGTTTTTCTGCTCTAGATGATTCACCTGAACCTTTTTCCCATACTTTAACCAATAGAGAATCGCCACAGGAAATGAAACCAGATTTAACAAAAAAGTAATTCCTTTTCCATTAAACTGCATCTGACACTTATACTGAAAATATGATCTTTCAATCTCATCTCGTGGATTTCCTAATTTAGCAATGTATTTTTTTTGTTTGCTGACATCATATGAGAATAATGCATCTTGCCTTCTTTCTAAAAGAACAGCCATTTTACGCATCATATCATTCATACCCATAATTAACTCACCTTTTTAACGTATCGCACCTTTTTCCAGCATCCATAAATTAAATTTTGTAAAGTCAAAAATAACGATGCAATACTATTCTTATTATCTGCTTCCCTAAATAACTTATAGTGCCATTTTACTAATTTTAAATAGCCATGATTTGATATTGAACCCGATCGTTTTCTATACTGTGCCAACACTTTATCATAATGATAACAGTCTGCCTTTTTGATCACTTTCAACCACATGGCATAATCGTTATTCTTTTTAATGTCTGCGATCTGTATTTTACCAACCTTCTCCGCATCATACATTACGGTCAAACACCCCGGCCAACAATAATGATACATTCCCATTTTTGTAATCTTCTTAGGACCGGTTACTTTTACTCCATTTGCCACATCATTTTCATCAATTTCCTCGTAACTGGTATACGAAAAGAAATGTCCATTTTTTTTCATAAACTTTATCTGTTTTTCCAACTTAGTTGGATGCCATAAATCATCGCTGTCTAAAAAAGCAATCCATTTACCTTTTGCATTTCTTAATGCTCTATTCCTTGATATAGCAGCACCAGAATTTTTTTCATTTTTTAAATATACAATTCGTTTGTCATTATACTTCGACACAATTTCATCTGTATCATCGGTTGAGCAATCATCAACTATAAGCAATTCCCAATTTTTGTAGGTTTGATTTAATACAGATTCTATTGTCTTACTAATAAAACTTGCTGTATTATACGATGGCATTATTATTGAAACTAATTCATTCATTATCACTTCAATCCTTTTAATAATTCTTTTGCTTCGTTCTGTTTTTTATCGTATTCTTCTTTACTTATCTGTTTTGTCTGAAGAAGATAATCTCCATAATCGGCTGCAGTTAAACTACCTTCTTCTGTAATTCCCTCCTGCTTAATAAATGCTTTTTCAACAGTTTTAATTATAATTTTCAAATCATGTCCAAAAGAAACATGTTCTATATACTCCAAGTCATAATGCAATTTTCTATCCCATGAAATTGCATTTCTTCCACTTACTTGTGCAAGTCCGGACAGGCCAGGTTTTGCAGTATGACGCATTCTTTGTTCATCTGACATAAACACCATATCTCGAACTAACTGCGGACGTGGTCCTATCAGTGTCATCGTGCCATTTAAAATACAAAATGCTTCTGGCAGCTCATCCAAAGAAGTTGATCTAAGCCACACGCCAAATTTTGTCAGGCGCATTTCATCGGGCAACAAGTTTCCCTCTGCATCTTTCTTATCTGTCATAGTCCGAAACTTATACATTTTAAAGATTCGTTCTTTCCCCGTTTTCGGATCAATTAACCCTGGTCTATATTGAGTAAATAATATTGGACTACCCAGTTTAATCCGAACCAACAAAGCAATGATTGCATACAGCCAACAGAATACAATAATCGCCAACCCTGAGCAAAAAATATCAATCGCTCTTTTTATGTATCTTTCATAAAATCCCATTTCACGGTACAATTTATGACTTTTTTCTTTCTTCATAAATCTCTCCTAAAACACTTTCTTATTCACAACAAGCTTTTATTACTTCAATAATTCTTTCCTGCTGTTCCGCCGTCATTTTATTATCACTTGGCAGACACAATCCTCTTGTAAAAATATCCATTTCCGCATTGATTTCCAAATCGGACGTCCTTCTGCATTAATAGATGAGATAGCTTCCAGAATCTCTGTCGGGCAAGACTTTCCTGGTTCTTTTACATAGCACACATCCTGTTCACTACGGACCTGTTTACACATTGCTTCCTTATCAATAATCAAGCAAGATAACCAGAAGTTTGGTTCAGAGTTTTCCAGATCCATTTGATTCATAGATACCGGCAGTACTTTTAATCCCTCTTTATATCCATCATAAATTGCTTTCTTCTGTGCGATATGCTCATTTAGGTAATGAAACTTCCCCCGAACAACACTAGCAACCACATTACTCATACGATAGTTGTATCCCAATTCTTCATGTTGGTACCATGCAGCATTTTCTTCCGCCTGAGTAGACCACTTACGAACCTTATTTGCAGCTTCTTCACTAACTGTAAGGAAACATCCACTAACACTACCAGTAATGATCTTATTTCCGTTAAAAGAAATGGTAGTATATTTTCCAAATGTACCAGTCTGCACGCCTTTATATGTAACTCCCATAGATTCTGCTGCGTCTTCTACCAAAATAGCACCATGTTTTTTATAATTTCATTTAACTGATCTACTTTTCCCGGAGTTCCATAAAGATGTGCGATGACCACAACCTTTGTATCTGGATAAATTTCAAATGCTTTTTCTAATGCAACCGGATCCATATTCCAAGTGTCATACTCTGTATCAATAAATACTGGCTCTCCACCTTCATAAACTACAGGATTTACAGTTGCGTCAAAAGTCATATCAGAACAAAAGACTTTCTTTTTCTCTAATGCACCCTGCCCAACCTTTGGCATGCAATATGCCTCAATTCCCGTCAGTCTCATCTCCATATGCAGGGATGCTGTTCCTGATGATAATGCAACTGCATATTTACAACCGATATATTCACATGCCATTCTTTCTACTTCATTGATATTCTTACCAACTTTGGACATCCAATTTGTTTTATACGCTTCCCTCACATATTCAATTTCTGAACCATGCATGGTGGGACTGCTCAACCATACTTTAGACTCAAACTTTTCAAATTGATTTTTTTACATGATTTTCTACCTCTTTTCTCCCAATTTTTATTTTTTAGAATGTATTACCTTATTATCAAGCAATCTCTTTATTTACGTCTTCTGGTTTTTGAAATGTTGGAACAACACTTCGGAGTGCCTCTTTTGCAATCATATCATCACCTGTATTACATGCATCTCTAAGTACATCAATCTTTTTGTAGATTTCTTCCTTACTCAATGCACTATCCCTTTCAATGAAAATCATGCTGTTGTCAGTTTTGTCAAGTTCTTCTGTCTTAACTAACAGTTCTTCATACAACTTTTCGCCTGGCCTTAATCCCGTTTCAACAATCTCAATTCCCTGAACACCAGATAAACGAATCATATTTTCTGCCAAATCCATAATCTTAACTGGCTGTCCCATATCTAAAACAAATAATTCTCCATTATTCGCAATTGCTCCACTCTGAAGAACGAGTTGTGAGGCCTCTGGAATTGTCATAAAATATCTGATAATTCTCTTATCTGTAACAGTAACCGGACCACCATTCGCAATCTGACGCTTAAATAATGGAATAACTGATCCTGCGCTACCTAGTACATTTCCAAATCGTGTAGCACTGTATTTCACTTTTCCGTGTGTACTTGCACTCTGCACAATCATTTCACACATTCTCTTTGTAGCACCCATAACGTTAGTAGGGTTAACTGCTTTATCTGTAGATACCATCATAAAGCGTTCTGTTCCAAACTTCTCACAAAGCTCTACTAGATTCTGTGTACCGAATACATTATTGTAAATAGCTTCCACACAGTTATGTTCCATTAACGGAACATGTTTATGAGCAGCTGCATTAATAATTATCTGAGGATGGTATTTCTCAAATACTTTCTCAAGAGCTTTCCTATTTGTGATAGAACAAATTTCGATCTGCAGATCAAGACAATCTCCGTACGCGATCTTTAACTCCTGTTGAACATCATATGCACCATTTTCATAAATATCCAAAATGATAATCTTCCTTGGATTCATCTTTGCCAGTTGTCTGCAAAGTTCTGAACCAATGGAACCACCACCACCAGTGATAAGTACAACTTTGTCTTTATAGTAAGCATTTGTTCTTTCATCAGAAACCACTAATTGTTTTCTAAACAAAAGTTCCTCAATATCAAATTCTCGAAGATGCCTCTTTCCTCCTGCGGCATACATAGTCGGATAATCATAAACCTTTAACTTATATCCTGCATTTTTGTAATATTCATAAAGCGCCTTTTTCTTGTCAGCATCCATTGACGGTATTGCAAAAATAATCTCCTGTACTTCAAATTCACCCAATCTGTTAAATGTTGCCTCATTCTCTGACCAAACTGGGATTCCATGAATTTCACGACCAACTTTTTCTTTGCTAATATCTATAAAACATCTCGGAATATATGCTGTTTCCTCATTATTTATTAGTTCCTCTGCCAGACTTACACCAACACGTCCTGCACCAATAATTGCAACTTTGATTTTCTGAACTTCTTTTTCATTTTCCGCTTCTATGCCAGAAAACATATGTAATAACGCGGAAAGAATTTTTCCTTTTGTAGTTTCCCGATTTCCGCACTTATACGCATAGCGATACATCATACGAAGCGCTAATGCTCCTAGAAGGTTCAAACTGACAATTGAAAGCATTCTAGCAAATGTAATTTTTTGAATTGGAAGTAATAATTCCAGACATAGATAAGCTACAAAAGCAATAGAATCGGTAAATAGTAACCTGATATAACATTGTATTCCACCATATCTCCATACCTGTCCATATACTTTACCAATAAGACGTGCTACAAAAATACACAGTACCGAAAGGCATACTTGCTGAAGTATTCCTATAGTTGATAACTTATCAATTCCTCCATACAGTAATAACAGTATTGCTACTACCACTGCATACATAATCAAATCATACCCGATAAGCATCCACCTGATATTAGATGTGCTACTCAGTATTGTACGACTCAAATTAATATTATTATCATTTGCTCTATTCATTGCTTTCTCCATGAAAAACGGATGGTTTCATCCTTTCATAATTTTTTCTATTTTGTGGTTTACTGCTTTTCAAATGGCATAAATAAAAAATTTTTGCTCTATTTCAATTCTTATTTCAAGTATACTTGTTAATTTCACAAGTGTTATGGATTTTAACGCACGGCCATATTAAAAAAAACATCTGATTATTCCAATTTCCAATAGAAATTTTTCTAACACAACAACTAGCCTGTGAATGTTCTTTTTCGAAGAGCATCCGCGGGCTAGTTCAAATCTCCTTATCATAAATTTTCAGCCTACAGTGTGATTCCAAATAAGCATCCAAGAAACCATTCAATTTTCATATTCTCGCCGCTCACCCGACACAACCATACAGAAAAATCATCATACCTAGATTCAACTAAATCAGTGAAACTCTTGTATAATCAAGGCTTTAAACTCAAAACAAAGTCAAGTACCCTTTTTATGTATTTCGCATACATTACTCAAAACAACTCCTGATAACCCGAATAATTCTCTCCTGCTGTTCCTCAGTCATCTTATTATCGCTAGGCAGGCAAGCGCCTCTGTCAAAGATATCAGCGCCTACATCTTCTGCACCACCTGCAATATAAGCATTTGTGCGGCATCTGATACTGCCGTTGCGTCCAACGCACTCGTGCATTCTGTACATAGGCTGCATATGCATCGGCTTCCATATAGGTCTGCCCTCTGCATTTATGCCTGCAATCGCTTCCAAAATTTCAGTAGGACAAGTCTTGCCGGCTTCTTTGATGTACAAAGCCTCGCTGTCATTTCTGACCTGCTTGCACATTGCGTCTTTATCTATGATAAGTGCAGACAGCCAATAATTCGGCTCTGTACCCTCAACGATAGGATTCATTTTAACAGGAAGACCTTTAAGACCCTCTTTGTATCTCTCATATATTGCTTTTTTCTGCGCAATATGCTCCTCAAGATATGGATACTGACCACGAACGACTCCTGCAATAACATTCGACATACGATAGTTGTACCCAACCTCTTCATGCTGATACCATGGAGCATTCTCACGAGCCTGCGTTGACCACTTACGAGCCTTGTTTGCATCCTCAAGGCTGTTTGTCAGCAAACATCCACCGCTAGAACCTGTTATTATCTTATTGCCATTGTAACTTACAGCGCTGTAATCGCCAAAGCTTCCGCACTGTCTGCCGTCAATGGTAGCACCCATAGCCTCAGCAGCGTCCTCAATCAAAAGCGCACCATGCTTCTCACATATTCTCTTAATCTCGTCCATTCTTCCAGGAAAACCGTATAACTCAGCGCTTACTACCAGCTTGACTTCAGGATACATCTCAAAAGCCTTTTCAAGCGCTACAGGATCCATGTTCCAAGTATCTCTGTCAGTGTCGATAAAAACAGGGATACCACCCTCGTAAACAACTGGGTTGAGAGTAGCGTCAAAGGTCATGTCGCTGCAAAAAACTCTCCTGCCCTCAAGAGCGCCATGAGATATCGCAGGCTTGCCATAAAGTCTCTCGCCAGCAAGCTTACAGCACAAGTGAAGCGCAGCCGTGCAGCATGAAAGACCAACGGCATACTTGACTTCAGACTTCTCCGCCGCTATCTTCTCGACCTCATTTATATTCTTACCGACTGTAGACATCCAGTTGGTATTATAAGCCTCAGTAACATATTCAAGCTCCTCACCATGCATTGTAGGTGACGCAAGCCATACTTTTTGTTTAAAGGGTTCTATTTTTTCCATTATTTTTTCCCTCTTCCATATTTACTTCATATAAGTAACTATAATTGCACTTATTCACGTTAATAATTTTATCACAAAATTTTAATCTAGTCAAGTATTTACCCCATACTTATGTATATTTTTTCAAAAATCGTACATTTTCAGTGTAATATACAATGCTAACCATTTACAAAAAGCTCAGTTTGTGCAATTTTATACTAAGCTGAAAGCTATAATTTTCTTCATTTAAAATTGTTAAATCATGAAACGTTTTGAAAAATATTTTTACTACAAGATTTTTGATGCAGACAAAAGCTGACTTGATTTTTATCTGCATTTTACACGGCTTTTATTGATTATCAGGCAAAACCAGCATATAATCATAATAGTAATTATGGCGAAGTATGAGAAATATGATTGGAGCGGTGTTTATGTTAGTAAAAATTTTCTGTGCGGTTTTGGTAGTCCTTGGAGTGAGCGTTGCAATTGTTCTAGGCGGTCTGATAATTTTGGCTTCTTGTTTTAGTGGCAGAAAAAAGCCTGCTGGTGACAATACCGCTGATGACGAAGATCCTTTTATGTACACAAATTATATGCAGGGATTTTACCTATAACTTTTTCTACCCTGCCAAGCTTTTTAAATAGTATAATAAAGTGGAGAGTGCTTTGCCCATAAGCATTCTCCACTTTTGGTATACCATTTTTTATTCTATCACTCGACCTCCAAAAACTATTGACACAGCCCGAAACTTGTGCTATACTCTCAACAAAATCAAATGAAACTACACGCAGAAAGGACGTTTTATAATGACTGAAAAAGAAAAAATGCTTGCGGGCAAGATATATGACTCCTCCGACAAGGAGCTTGCAGAATTGAGGACAAAGGCTCACAAGCTTTCACAGCAGTACAGCAGTTTGTATGAAGATGATGAGAGAAGAAAAGCTATCCTTGACGAGCTTCTGCCCGACCATGGCGAGGGATTTTTTCTCCAAGGTCCTGTGTATTTTGACTATGGCGTTTTCACAAAGTTCGGCTCAGGCTGCTATGCTAACTTCAATCTGACAGTGCTTGACACCTGCCCTGTGACCATTGGCGACAACGTGTTTTTCGGTCCCAACTGCACCATTGCCACACCTGTTCACCCATTCAGATGGCAGGAGCGTAACATGAAGAAAAAGTCTGACGGCACTGTTTATGATGATGAATACGGCAAGCCTATCACAATACACTCCAACTGCTGGATAGCGAGCAATGTTGTCATCACAGGCGGAGTTACCATAGGCGAGGGCTGTGTTATCGGTGCAGGAAGCGTTGTCACCCGTGACATACCGCCAAATTCTCTTGCGGCAGGAAATCCATGCAGAGTTATCCGTGAGATAACGGAGGAGGATTCTATCAGGTACAAAGCAGAACTTTTCTAGGCACACAAAAATACCCCTGACCAGAAAATGATCAGGGGCATTTTTATCGTCTGTCATATCATTGAGTATAGACCCATTTTTTATCGGACCACGCTCCGTTATAAGTCTTTCCACCTTTGACAGTGTAGCTTCTTACACGGACGTAATATTTTTGATATCTTGCAAGCCCAGAAACTGTCTTTTTATCGGTGCGGTTGTTTGTTACCTTTATACTTTTTGCTCCCTTAAAGTCGGAACGCTGTGAGTATGATATTTCATATCCCGTGGCAGAACCTTTCTGTGCATAATCTATAAAGAAGCCTGCATATGTACCATAAAGCTTCTGTATCACCTGCTTTGCAGGATAGATAGCAAAGCTTTTGGTGATAACTCCGCCGTAAATGCCCTTGCCTGTGATAGTCACCTTTGCGGTGCCGACCTTGGTGTTTGCAGAATATTTCACAGTGTAGTCTGTGCCGTTTTTAAGGGTCTTTGAGCCGTATTTTACTGTGATCTTCTGCGTTATCGCCTTGCCGGTAAAGCTTTTTGAAGAAATACCGCTGACCTTTGCGTTTGCAAAATTAGTCTTTGCCGTCACAATGCTTTTAGCGTCTGACCAGTTGCCGTAATAGGTCTTTCCGCCCTTGACAGTATAAGAGCGAACTCTTACATAATATGTCTTTGAAGCCCCTAATCCAAGTACCGTCATCTTATCCGTCTTGTTGGTGGTGGATCTGTATGTGGAAGCATTTGAAAAATCAGATCTTGTGCCATACTGGACCTCATAGCCTGTTGCAGATCCTTTCTGCACAAAATCCACAAAAAAGCCCTTGTATCTTGTTTCAAGCACCTGTATCTGCTGTTTTGCAGGATTTATAACAAAGGAAACGGTCTGCTTGCCCTTATAGTTTCCGTAAAATTCAACTGTTATCTTGCCCGTGCCAACGTTCACGTTTGAGGAATACATCACCATATAATCAATATAACGCTCTAGGGTCTTATTGCCGTCCTTTATAAGCACATCAGGTGTTATCGCCTTGCCGGTGAACGACAGCGGTGTAGCATAATAAAGCTTGAACTTGGAAGCGTCCTTTGGCTGGATAGTAAAGCTTTTTGCAACAGAGCCTCTGTATTCGCCTTTTCCAACAAAGGTCATTTTTGCAGGTCCTGCGTTAAGATTGGTCTTATAATAAACAGTGTAATCCACGCCCTCTTTAAGCTCTTTGCCCTCGTAGGTGAGCGTTACGTCAGGCTGTTCAATATTCTTTCCTGTGTATGTGAAGCTGTTTTTAAAGCCTGATATCTCGCAGTCTGCAATGAGCTTGCTGTCAGAATACTCCGCTGTGACAGTCATATCCTCTGTGACGTTTTTATAGTCCTTATCCCAGCCTGTAAAACGCAGACCCTTTATAGCAGGGGCTTTCGGAGCTTTTGCAGACTTACCATATTCCACTGTCTGCTGACTTATCACCTTGCCGTCTTTATCCACAAACGTAACGTTATATGTATAAGGCTTCCATGCGGCATAAAGGGTCTTTGCACCGCCTGAATATGAGATACTTTCTATTCTTTCACCTGAAAGTGCAGCGTTATCATACCAGCCTGCAAAGTCTGCACCCTCTTTTGTCGGCTCGGAAAGCGTCACGCTTTCGCCTTTGCTGAGGTATTCTGGATTGCCTGTGCTGTTCGTGCCGCCATTTAAAACATAGTCGATAGTGACAAATTTTGCTTCAACAAGCTTTGCCTTTACTGTGCTGTCAGCAGTATAAACTGTGTTCGCATCGACAGCAATGCCGTTCTTGTACCATTTAAGAGCATAACCGCTTTGCACTTTGACAGCAGGATATTTTACCTTGCCGTCCTTATCAGTGCAGGCATAATGCTTGCCGTCAGGGGCTTCAAATGTTATCTTGTGAGAAGCCTGCTCCCCAGGACGAGTTAGCCTAGCTTTGCCGCCTGCCATTGTCCACCTGCCGCTGTCTGCCTGCTTTCCGCCAATGGTATTCAGCGAATAAGCTGCAGAGCTTGTAACGTTAGACAAAGCCGTTTTCTTTACCTTGCTGTCAGAAAAGTTGCCATTATACCAGCAATCGGCATATTGATGTCCATAATAAAAAGCGTCATTATCAATGCTGCCCACCATAGCTTTAGCATTTGAACTGCTTGACTTTGCAAGGTCTGAAGCGCACTCTGTCAGGGTCAGACCACCTGCTTTGCCCACGATTCCGCCTGCCGAGCTTGTACCCTTGACAGTTCCGCTGAACGTACAGCGTTGTATAGATACCGCATCAAATTCACCAACGATCCCGCCTGCGTACTTACCGCTGACAGTTATTTTCTCAGCACTGAGATCTCTTATCTGCGCTCTGTCCTCAGCATAGCCGAACAGACCTGCATAAGAATTGTTTTGGATAACAGCGTTTTTCAGAACGTGTCCGTTGCCGTCAAAATATCCGCAAAAAGGCTTTGAAGCCGTTCCTACTGCCGATATCTTTGCACCACCGAAGTCGATGTCTTTTTCAAGCACAACACGCTTTCCTGCAAAGCTTTCACCGCCTGATACACGCTTTGCGAAGTTTTTCCAATCCGTCGCTGTCTTTATAACAAGGCTTTGTTCCTTTATCTCTTTCGCCTTTGCCTTTATAAGAAGCTTGGCATTGGTGATATCGTTCTTTGAAGCGTTTTCGTCTGCAATAACTTTCTTGCCGTTGTTGACCTCACGCTCATAACCGCTCTGCTTTTCATACTTTGCCACAAGTGTTTCAAGCTCGCTTTTATCAGACTTATCTATATCATCGGTATAGGCAAATATTATAGGCTGACCAGTATAAGCGTCCTTGTCGGTAACGTCCGTCCAACTGTCGCCGTCATTGGAAATATACGCCTGACCAGGCTTCATGACCCCGTCTGAATAGCCATAAACGGTCACATAGCCTGAGCCGTCATCACCGCTGAATGTCATCACGACAGAATATCTTTCGCCCTCGTCAAGCTCAACATCAGGGATATCCACAGTATAAAAGCCGTCGCTCTGCACCTTCCCGCTGACCTCACATTCAAGTATCCCCACAGGAGTGCTGTCTGAAACAGAAGTGTAGACCTGCACGGTGTAGTCAGACTTTCCGGTGTAGCCAAGATACATAAAGCCCACTTTGTCAAGAAACTCGTCTTTTTTTGCTGTAAAAACATCAGCACCGCTCATTTTGTTTTCATTGCTAACATAAAATATAGAATTATCCTTATTAGCAGGATAATGGTAATTATTATCACAGCTTTCAGTGAGGTCGAACGCCACCCAATCGGTCATTTCTGCCTCTTCATAGGATATCCAGTAATAACCGTCCGTGCCACTGGATACTCCCCAAGAGCCTTTCACAAGCCATGCCCCGTTTTTCTTTGGCTGATAGCCTGCAAGGAAATTTGACTTGCTATAATTATCGTCCCAGCCCACTACGCTTACGGCATGATTTATTCCACTATATTTTGTAGTTTCCGGATCGTAATAGCTTTTGTTATCAAAGGTCATATATAGGTCGTCTGCATAATAACTCACCATTACTCCGCCAAGCTCTTTTATCTTGTTTTTAATGGCGTTTCGTCCGCCTGTGATAGTGGAAGCGTAATTAAGCTGATATTCGCAAACGCCCTTTTTCTCCTCAGATACGATAGTGGCTTCCGTTCCGTCTGACACGAAAGGCTCATATTCATCATAGCAAAGTCCTCTATGAGCCGCCATTGCAAGGGACGAATCCATCCACGTTCCGCCGCAATCCCATATTGACTCGTCAAATCCGCCGTTAGCATATGTAGAGAGGACAAGGCTCGGCACAGAAAACTGCACGTTTTGATTTTCAAGCCCCTTTTGGATAAGATTGCTCTCTGTGCAGGAAAGTGCCGCAAACGCCCAGCAAGTGCCTGTCTGGAACTGATTTTTGATAGTCGTCAGCGTATTCTTAGATCTGGGGTCATATTTCGCAGGCAGCGAAGCCGTTGCCTTTTGTGCATAAGCTGAAACCCCGTCTTCCGTATCGGTCAGATCCTCATCAGCGATCTCCGATTTTTCCAGACCTTCCTTTTCGTAGCCATAACCATTATCAGTAAAAATTATCCTGCCCATCTTAAATTTCGGGCTGTCATTATCTCCGCCATGCTCCGCATCCGCAAGAGCTGCGCAAGGAAACTGCACTGACAATATCGCCGCAGTCAAAATGGCGGCACATTTATAGATCACCTTCATAAAGATCTCCTTTCTGCTTTTCTGTTATTTAGTTGCACAAAGTTTCTTTTGGTTACTATTTTAATGATTACTTTTTTATCTTTTTCTCCCCACTGAGATAATATTTTTCTTAGTAAGCACAAGTAGCACAATGCCAAGCAAAAGTATCAGCGGCCAAGTAAGATACGGTCTTTTATCATTATCAATATCGGTCACGACCTTATCAGGCTCACCGTTTTTATCAGTGTTATAATACACGTTCACTTTTTCGTTCTGACTCACATAATATGTGCCTGTGAAGATCTCTCTTGTGTACTCCTTGCCGCCAACATCAAAAGCGACAGTTATGTAATATGTTTCAGCTTTGTTGCTTGCCTTTTTGTTATGTCCCCAAGTTTTCAACTCATGGTCTATCCACTTCACATAGCCTGTGGTTTTCTCAGCACTTGACATGAAAACTCTGTTTGATACATACTTGCTGAGATTATAGATAGTAGAGAAACCACCCATAAGAATAAAAACGATACTCAGAGCGATAAGCCCTGCATTTTGCTTTTTCATTTGATATACCCCCTGAACAGAAATGTTGTGTTAATATGAATTTATTATATCATATGAGAACATTGAAAGTCAATAAGCCTATCCCGTCTTTCCATAAGTCTTATGGACATATTTATTAGTACGGTTTTGATCGTTGAGGTAAGCCGCTATTTTCTTTCTGCTGCAAGGACTTTTTTATGAGATCATGTTGAAACTTTATTTTCTTCATTTTTTGAACAATTCTTGACTTTGTTACAAATCTGTGTTATACTAATCATAAACGAACGGTCGGTACATACAAAGGAGCGAAGCAACATGAAAACAACTGAGCAACAGCACAATGAGCGGAAACGTGAACTAATGGAAAAGTGCTTCGAGTGCTATGCGGAAAACGGGCTCACAGGCACAGGAATTAAAGCACTGGCCGATGCGTGCGGATGCACGAAAGCAAATTTGTATTCGTATTTTAAAAACCTTGATGAACTGATCATTGAGTCAACGGCATACTGTATGGAAAAGGTTGAGGACGACTTTATGGAGATGGCACCCACCGACCCCGAGGATGTTGTCCGTTTTGTGAAGGAGATCCCGTATTGGACAGCAAAAAAGCACGGAAAAAAATATCGCCTGATGTATCAGATATATACGCACCCGAAGTATATCGAGCACGGCAAGAAATTCTTTGAGGGCGTGAACGAACGCTATACCGAGTACGCCAAGCGGCTGGAGCCAAAGATCGGCATTCCATATACGGTCATCACGCCGCTGATCTTTATATTCGTCCGTGCCTGCGTTCATTATGCGATGTTTGAGGATGAATATTATCTGAAAACCCAGATGGAGGTCTTAAAACAGGGGGTCGCCCTGTTTGTGGATAAGTACAAAGCAAACCAAGCATAAGCCTATCGACCGCCGCTCATTTACGGCGTGGGCAGCGGTGCAAAGCTCCGCCGTGATAAACAATTCCGAACGGAGGAAAAAAGATGAAAACAGGAAAAAAACTACTCACAGGTACACTTTTGGCGATTTGCGCCGCTCTATTGGTGCTTTGCAGCGTGCTTGCAATAGGATGGAGCAAGGCGGCAAAAACAGGCGACGCACTGCCGGAGGTACGAAACAACGGCACGGCGATTCAATGGAAATACAGCGACGAAGCCGACTGGCACGACCTTGTGGCGCTTACCGAGCTGCGGGGCGCTGCCGGAGAAAACGGAAAGAACGGCACAGACGGTAAAGACGGCTCTAATGGTGCCGACGGTAAGAACGGAATAAACGGCACAAACGGAAAAGACGGCATTAACGGAGTTGACGGTAAAGACGGAGCCGATGGAAAAAACGGCAAGGATGGAATTGACGGTGCCAACGGCAAAGACGGTATCAACGGCACTGACGGCATTAACGCCAAAAGCATAGAGGTGCAGCGAGCTGAAACCCACATACAGTGGCGTTACGAAGGCGATGAGTGGCAGAATCTTGTGGCGATAGCCGACATCACAGGCCCCACCGGGCAGAAAGGTGCAGACGGAGCAAACGGAAAGACACCGGAGTTTCGTGTAAGCGAAAACACCCTGCAGTGGCGCTATGTCGGCGATAAAATATGGCTGAACCTGTATGATCTTTCGGTTTTGAAAGGTCTTGACGGCAAGGACGGAGCCGACGGCAAGGATGGAACAAACGGACAAAACGGCTCCGATGGTGCGGACGGCAACACCCCCTTCATTGGTGAAAACGGCAACTGGTGGATCGGAGAAACCGATACGGGCGTAAAGGCTGCCGGAACAGACGGTACTGACGGCATCGACGGCGAAAAAGGTGACAAAGGCGAAAAGGGTGACAAGGGCGATAAGGGAGATAAAGGCGACAAGGGCGATGCCGGTCAGAACGGCAGCTGTTCGGGGTATTTTCACGCCTCAAACGGCGGCACCGGCGCTTCATTCAATCAGCCGCTTCAGTTGTTTGAAGATTGCAATTCCGGAGGACTTTTTGTATGGGATCGAACCAATAGAACCGTAACGCTGAAAGCCGGACATACATACAGTATTTCATTCAGCGGTTCGGTCTGCATTTCTCACGACATGGGTGGATGGTACTCGGTAGTATTGAAAGGCAGACAAGGCATTCTTAATGATACATTGATCGAAAGGTATATGAACGATGCAGATAATTCACGAGTGTGGATGCCGTTTGCATTCAACCGCATCTACAATGCTGGCAGTGATATTGTGCTGCAATATGAATTTATCCAGTTGACCCCCGGCACACAGCTGAACGGTGCTGTCTATAATATTACAATCATTGCTCTTGATTGAGCCGACATATACGAAAACAGAGGTAACGGAAAATAAAAAACGAATACTCAGTATCATGCTCACCCTTTGTATGGTTCTTTGCCTTGTGTCGACAAGTGTATTTGCCGAGGATAATATGGCAGCGAGTGGGACGGCGGAAGTTTCCACAGCGGCGGAACTGGTTTCAGCAATCAGATAGGCTTCATACGGAACAGTCAAACTGACGTCAGACATTACCATTTACACCACATTAGTGGTCAACCGCACCGTCACCCTTGATCTCAACGGTTATATGCTGAAATACGGCAGCAGCAGTGCAGGGCATGTAATCACTGTGTCCAATGGTATTTTGACAATTGAAAACAGCGACTATACAAAATCGCACAATTTCCAAAAGATGTATAATTTATATGTAAATGATTTTTTTGAATTTTGCTCCGTTTAAAATCATACTAATTTTAGCTTTTAATTTTTTTCATTCCAAAAACCGCCCCATTTCGTTCTATAAATTACCTCTTATAATCAAATCATGCAAACATATAATATTATTGCAAACCCGAAAAACAAATGAAAAGGAGATACGAAAATGAAAGGTATCACAACTCAGGAAGGCAGAGAAACACTCAACAAGTTCAAGATGGAAGCAGCTAACGAAGTTGGTGTAAACCTCAAGCAGGGCTACAACGGCGATCTTACAGCTCGTGAGGTCGGCTCTGTAGGCGGTCAGATGGTCAAAATAATTAGTCCTGAACAACAATGGGTATTTACCCGAAACAGCGTAAGAAACACAGGTCATTGCATCAAGATTACATATGCCGTTAGACTGTCAGTATAGGAGCAGCACAACGATATATTTTCTTATCAAAACATCGCATTTGTAAAAACAAATGCGATGTTTCAATGTTTATTCGTTCAATATGTTAACCCAATCATCTGGAAATCCCATAAGTTTTTTATCAACGTGAGGGTACTTGTGAAAAAGTTTATCTAGTTTGTCCACAAACGCTGTCCAATGTTGATCATTAGTTATTAGATGTTTTATGCAAAGAAGAGTTGCAAATACACGGATACTGCTTATGCCCTTTTCTGTATATTGCTTATATAGCTTTGGCGTTTTAGCAAGATTAACATTATACAAACGTCCATAGTGTGCACAAATATTCCGCACAAAAGCAATGTGTTCGACCCAGCTTTCAAGATAAGTATATCCCACGCCATACAACGTTGCAACGGCTTTTTTGTCCTGAGGTTTCATATTTTTATAAAACTTTGAGAGCGTACCAAAACTGAACAGCTCCACCAAAGCGTAAAACGGAATTTTGCCGTCAATATAATTATTTTTGAAATTCTTAACAAAAGGGGCTTTGCTATTTCTGGATATTTCCTTTTTTATCTCACAAAGAAAATCATAGTGATAGCCAGGATCATTAAAATTATCCGGATCTTCATATCCTAGTACACCATAAATATGTGAGAAATGATTAGCTACCCTACACCTGAGATTAACTTCGATTTGCTCTATCCAAGTAAATAAGAGTTGCCTGAAGTTGGCGTTAAACAGGTATAACTCAACGATTTGTTCAAAGGATATAGAACCATCAAAATTTTTATTTTTACCTTTTAGTCCAAGACCATATGCTTTTATCAAGCGGAAATATGAAATATCATTAAGAATTCGACGTGCATATTCTTCATTGACAATTCTCAACCCAAGCATTTTCAAGTTCTCGATTTGTTGATCAACATTCATTGATGGTTGCTGTTCTTTAATCTGCATAAAAAAGTCCCCTAATAATTAAACGACCCGACGTGGTACGCATTGCTAAGAGGCGTGTCGGGTTCTGTTAATACTATTATATGCGATTTTTTCTAAAAAGTCAATGGTAAATATATCTAAATAGATGTCATGAAAATGAAATTATGTTATTCTTAAGTGCTATCACTCTTTCTTATTTTTTATATTAAAGATAGAGTACAGGAATCATTGCATTGTCGAAAATATTAAATAATTGTAAAATCATCACATCATAACTTGACTTGCATTTTAGACAAGTGTATAATATCGTTATAGACAAACGTCTAATACGGAGGTGTGTAATGATAAACCAAATAAAAAAACTTCCAGATGCGGAATTTGAGATAATGAAAACTATTTGGAGTATGAGCGAACCTGTCACAAGTTCTCAGATAGCAGAAAAAATGAGCGACCATAATTGGAAATTACCAACTCTCATATCATTTCTTAAACGCCTTATTGAAAAAGGATTTTTAAGAACGGAGAAAACAGGTAAGGAGCGTCAGTATTATTCGCTGGTATCCCAATCGGATTATCTTAAATTTGAAACAGAAAATTTCTTTGGCACGGTCCATAACAACTCACTTTCAAGCCTTGTTACAAATCTATACGAAACTGATAAGCTAAGCAGTCAGGATATCGATGAGCTGATACGTTTTCTTGAAGAAGTAAAGGACAGAAATAATGATAAATAATTTATTTACATATTTTATACGGAGCAATGTACTGATAGTGTGCCTGTATCTTTGCTGTAAAATATTTTTAGCTGTAGGCAAAAAGCGTCAAAAATTATCATTCTACAAGGTATGTTCAGCGTTGTCATTGCTGATAATATTCCCCTTAGACCTGACCACTCTTATTCCTCACCAGGCTGTCACCGCTGACGTAGTTCAGAATATTTCCGTACAAAAATACATTTTTACAGAAACGCAGCATATTCCAGCTGTCAAGAAGATAATGCCTTTTCTTGTTGCGGTCTGGTGTATTGGTGTAGCTTTCAACAGCTTTGTTTGCATTTACAAGTACCTTGCCTTAAAGCGCTTTGTTGACCGCTGGGCAACAAAAAATGGTGTATACAAATGCGGCAATAAAAGCCTGAAAGTAAAAAAGTGCCCAGGCATTTCAAGCCCTATGCTTATGGGCGTGTTCGCCCCTGTAATAATTCTTCCTGACAATATCGCAGCTGATAATTATGATGTGGTATGTATGCACGAAAAATTTCACTATCTTAATCACGATATATTCATAAGGATAGTAATGCAGGTCGTTTGTATAATCAATTGGTTTGATCCGCTTGCATACAAGCTTTCACGCAGTATGAATTTGCTGTCTGAGATAGCTTGCGACGAAAAAGTTGTCAAGGAGATGAATGATACCGAGAAATATAACTACTGCGGTATGCTGATAAACAGATGTGAAAATGGTAAACAAGATACAGCATTTTCAGCGTGTTTGTATTCACAAAAAGAAAAGGTGAAAACTAGGATAAATGAGATAACTGCCAAGAAAAAGAAGTCATATGCAAATATTATAATACTTGTTGCTATAACTTTGAGCACGCTTATCCTCTGCTCTTTTGTTGACATTAATATCGATGACGAGCTAAGTTCGACCCACACCTTTAACAATGGTGAAATGGTAACAAAAGAGCCTGTTTTCGTGAATGAAGGTCAAAAAATAACTATAAAGATCGAACTTGACCTGTCCTCTGATTATTCAGACAAAGACGGAGAGTATATTGAACTAGGCTACTATCAGGACGGAACAGAACACAGAATTTTCTGTGACAAGACTACAGGCAACGAGATAAATTTTACCGCTAATAAAGACGGCGACCACACTTTTTATTTAAAAAATTACTCTGCATATAAAATAACCCTTTCGGAGTTTGACGTCAATGTTCAGTAACAAACAAAACCTCCTCTCGTGTATTTTATGCGGATATATTCTTGGCTGTTTGTATACCATGCTTATCAGCGACGCCGATCCTATCTCAAAGTATTATGTATCGAACATTTCGCTGCTGCAATTAGTCATTCCCACCATCGCATTTTCAGCAACACTTTGCCTTATAACTGTTTTCAAAAGAGTTAATTTAAATTTGCTTTTGACAGGATTGATATTTGCTTATTCGTTGATATCAATATGGAAAATGACCAATACCACAGCATATTTCGGCTTTGCCTGCATTGCTGTTTTGGCTATAATAATATTTAGGTTTGCTGATATAAAGGAAACTGAAATATTAAAATGCCGAAAAACGGAGATAATTTCAGTTCTGTTGTTCACGGTGATATCAGTAACAATATTGATGATCGGCACCGTATGCAGACTAAAAAGCTATGAATCATCGTGCTTTGATATGGGAATTTTTCTGCAAATGTTTGAATATATGAGTAAAACGGGCAAGCAATACACCACGGTCGAACGAAATGTGCTTATGTCACATTTCAATGTGCATTTCTCACCCTGCTGGTATTTGCTGCTGCCAATATATATGATATTTAGAAACTCGGTTGTTTTAGTCATATTGCAAGTGCTTATCATTGCAAGCGGAGTATTGCCGCTGATAAAAATATGCAGGCTTTACAAGCTCGGCAGAACTGACACCGTTTTGTGCAGCATAATATATCTTTTCTACCCTGCATTTTGCAGTTCTCAGTTTTTTGATATCCACGAGAATATGTTTTTGCCTGCATTTATATTGTGGCTGTATTATTTTATGTGCAAGAAAAATCACATTGGTGAAGTTGCAGCGTGTCTGCTTATACTCTCAGTTAAAGAGGACGCAGGGGTATACATCATTTGCCTAGGTCTGTATTCCTTGTTTTCCAAAAAGAAAAAGACCAGCGGTTTACTTATCACTATAATCGGCATACTTGGCTTTATTGGCACAAATTTATACATAAACATTTTTGGCGAGGGTGTAAAAGTAAACCGATATGACATTTACTTGGCCGAAAACGACAGCGGACTTATTGCGGTGATCTTAAACGTCATAAAGAACCCGGCATATTTTGTGTCAAATCTGATAACAGTAGATAAACTGCTTTTCCTGCTGTTGATGACAGTGCCTTTTATTTTTGTTTGCTTTAAAATAAACAAAGCGTCAGATCTGTTTTTGCTCGTTCCGCTGATAATCGTTAACCTCAGCACAGACTACACATATCAATATAATGTAGATTACCAATACGTTTTCGGAAGCGGAGCAATGCTTTTCTGTGCTTTTGTTAAAGAGGTATCAACATTAAAGCAGAAACGAAAGGTATTACTTATATCCGCAATGTCAGCGGTCATACTTTTCTCGGTTACAGTTAGTGATAAAATACAGTTATACACCGAACGATATAAAAACACCGCACTTATAACGCAGACTAACGAATTTATCGACACCATAGACAAAACCGTCTGCATATATGCAGACACATATATAATACCGTCGCTTTACAAATTTGATAATGTATATCTTTTGGATAATGCTGATGTTTCAAAAGCTGAAATAATACTTCTTGACAACCGCAAAAATGATTATCAAGGAAAGCTTGAGAAATACAAAAAGACTTTTTCCATTTGTGAAGTTCACGGGATGGTTACTGTATTATTAAATTATTAAATTAAGAATATTATTAAGGCAAAAGTTCTCTAAAATTCGTTTCTGTTAAATTAATAACGTTTTGACATAGGGGGTATCTCACAGTGCGACGGCGAAAACGCACATCTTACCCCCGTGTCAAAATCA
>OLRM01000369.1_pt1 | contig 41353 bp, 57 predicted proteins | sample 1643211 | NCBI WGS metagenome assembly OLRM01 (sample SAMEA3136690, study PRJEB25190) | human gut metagenome | biome: human gut; feature: human-associated habitat; material: faeces | place: Austria | collected 2013
ATGCTACAACATATCCTATAATACAATATACTATTATAGTATAGTACGCTGTTATGGCTGTTATCAGGGGGAATACTGGAGCTGGCGATCAAAGGAAAGTACCAAATTACCGAGCAAGAAATAAAACTAACCAACACTATACTATCATATACTACTATAGTATAGTACGAACTACAGCGATATTAGAGGAACACCACGCATGAAACTGAACAACTACTTAAGCAAGTTCTTTGATGTTGAAGAGAATGAAGTGGAAAACGATGAAGGTGAAAAAATCCCTTCTCTGTGGCTCTATGAGAAAGGGGAAGACTCTGAACCAGTAGTTATCCTGAAGCAGACAGAAAAGCCCGGAGAATGGCGCGTAGGAGATATTTACTCAGCTTTAACGAATGATGCCCGACTATCCGAAGAACAGATCAAGAAACTGGCAAAAGCTGGAATGATCACCAAAAACTAAGCCCCATAATCGGGGCTTTTTATCTGTATAGTCGTTTTATCTTTTTTCTCATCTTTAGATCATGGTTCATTTTGTTTTCCTATGTAAAACATGAAAGGTAATAGATAACAAACCAAAAAATATGGCGACAATAAATCGAGGGTGGTCAATTTTAAAATAATCATCTATATATAATTGCAAATCCGCTTTAGTATAAATAAAATATTTATAGTCATCGGCACTATTTGTTTTTAGATATAGATATGCCAATAACAATGGGTAAATATAACCAACCACACTTATAAATCCACATACTCTAGATATTTCATATAGTATATTTTTCTTCATTGCGCTTCCTTAAAATATATATAAATCCAGTAAAATAATTATTATTGAAAGTATCGAAAAGTAAATTGAAGAACTGATTAAAAAACTTAACGCTGTCTTTCTTTGACTTGAACATAATATTGATATAGCTCCAGTAAACAACCAATATGATAGTATTAACTCTTTACCTATAATATCTAACAGACCATTTTCATGGAACATATTAAAAATAGTATTAGCATCATAGCCAAAAACTGAGTATAAGTGCATTGCATATGGTTCATATAATCGATTTATGCCATACCACCAATACACTGTAAAAGTTGATAAGATAGAAGACAATATATAAATAAATATTCTTTCTCTGTTTGTTATCAATCTATTCTCTATTTTCATAATACGCTCCTATAACAGCCCCTTGCGGGGCTATGTTAATCTTATTCATCGCTATCGTTTCTGTCAGCTTCAAGCATTTCTAAAACCTGCTCGCAAGCATCATATTCATCTGCTACATCATCAACAGCTAAAGAGTCATTGATAAGATATAAGTTAGCTTTTAAAACATACTCTTTTAACTCTTCTTCTGTATCAAAATAGTCATGACCATAATCATGATTCATGCCGTAGAAAGAATGTAGAACGCTGCTATAAAAACGGTCAGTTCCTAAAGAATCAATAGTGTTATCTAAATAATCTTTGATATAATCAACGTTGTCATATTTAATTAAGTATTCTTTATCAAGGTCTGATATTGCCTGATAAACATAATTCGCTAAAATGTTTGTTGTTATAGTTGCAACTTCAAGTGGGTTATTTAATTTCATAATACTTCTCCTTTTGTTTGTTTATATATATTAATTAACGTACTATCCGACTAAAAGCAAATTTAAAACAGTATTAATTATCAATTTTGTCATTTAATCGGATAGATGGAGGAAGTAGAACGATATGATAAATAAAAACCTCATTTAAGAGGCTTTTATAATGGTTATTTATCGGGAGTGTTAATAATTAATATCACATTTTCATTTTAAGCGGTGATTTATTTTTTAAATCATTATCTCTTAAATCCATTGCCTGAGTTAAAAACTCTTTAGCTTTTTTATTTAATTCATTTTTATCGGATAGGTTTTCAAACTCAAACGAACCAATCCTTTTATGCCATGCCCCATCATATGAACCATCATCACTTTTTAAATCGAGTGTTAATGTATCGAACTTACTTGTTAAACTTTCATGTTCTACTTTGTGTGATAACTCATAATAATGTGGTTTACCATCTATAACCGTATCGACTTTAGATAAAACTTCTTTTGGGCTTTCATGTTCTTGTCTTCTTCTTAGTTCAAGAAGATCTCTAAAATCATTCAATTTATCTTTATTGCTTTGAAGATTAGATATGCGCCACGCTTTTAAATCCTTTTCCCATTTAGGAGAAGAAAACTTTGATTTAAACGTTGCCATGTTTTCAGGATGAACTTTAACAAGAATACGTCTTTCTTCTGGAAGCTCTACCCATGATGTTTTATAGGGTTCTATCGTATCAGGTAAAGCCTGAGCCTGAACGTTTTCACTCACTTGCTCTTTGAGTGTTGCCATGTAGTCATTTACCCACGGTTTAAGCTCTTCCAGCTCGTTTGAGAGCGTTTTAAGTGCTGTAAAGCCCGCTTGCTTCATATCAACGTCTAAAACTGTTTTACCGTCTTTAACTTTTACAGCTACTGAATAGCCGCTTTCGTTAAGCTTATCCCTGACTTTAAATCTAACTGCTGTATTCTCAAGAAAAACATCAACATTAGAACCAATGGTTTCTTCACCTGAAATAGCAAATATGGATAAATCTTCTCTTGGCGCATTGTTAACAATAGTTTTATAGCGATATACTAAGCTGCTGTTAAGTTCTTCATATAAGTTGCTTTGTAATACTTTCTTTTCTTCGTACTCTTTAGCCTGATCCATGTATAACAACATATCTTCAATGAATGGCTTTTCTGCTTCTGTTCCTTCCAATAACTTTAATGTTTTGTTGAGGTTTACTGGTTTTATTTTCATAACACTTCTCCTTTATTTGTTTGTGTTATTTAAATAACTATCACAAACAAATTAAATTTCAATTTAATCGGATGATATAAATTAGTTATCAGACAGGCGGGATAGGTAGGCACAAAAAAAACATGGGGCTTAAACCCCATGTTCTAATCGTTGTTATATATTATATATTGTAGATTGCGAGTCATAATATATAACTTATCAAATTAAACATCCTATAAGATGGAGAACACCCATGAACACCCAACTTACTTATATTTTATAACGCTTTAATTTGTTATTGTCAAATTATAAGAAAAGCCCTTTCGGGCTTTATTCATAGACGTTTCTTTATGGCACTTTCTTTTAGATTGGATTCCACTATTACCATAAGTTTTTCACGCTCTATATAAGCTATCAGTTCATTAGCTAACTGAGTGTTGATATTTCTACAACCTTCCAGATTGAAACCGCCATAACTTATCCTGCTTTTGATTTGAGGCATTTCATTCATGAAGATACTAATCATTGCCTCTTGCCCTTCTCTTTTTAAAATATGGTCTAATAAAATGAGGGCTTCACCATTAGAAAGTTTATTTGCTCTTTCTCTCATTTCTTCAATCATGGTTTTCTTTTTCATATTTTTCTCCTTGTTGTTATGTTCGTAATAATTATTATCCTGTAAAATTTGCTTTTTCAAATTTATTTTATCAAGCTGCTTGTTTTATTGCTTCATCAATACATGAATAAAAACTTTCAACAGCGTCTATTAAGCTTGAAAACTTAACCAGTTCATTACCAACAGAAGCGATAAACATAACTTCACCTTCTAATCCTTTATTAAAATCAACAGGGATAATGCTTACTTCATAAATACCGCCACAAAACACAACAGATGGATAACCGTTATCCGTGGTATAAAGGATCTCGCAGTTTTCTTCTTCATATCTTTCATTCATGAAGTTTTTCAAAATAATGAGGGTTTGAAGTTGGTCAATGTAGCTTTCGGTTTGTATATATTTTTTCATGGTCTTTCTCCTTTTTTTGTTTGATGGATATTCAGTATTTCCTTTTCCGGTTAAAAGCAAATTAAAAGAACGATTATTTTTAAAAAGATGGATGAAGGGAATACTTCAACCAATAAAAAAGCCCCCATAATGGAGGCTTCTTATCTTTAACTGTTTTTTATTAATCTTTTTCAAATACTGCGCCCTGATAAACAACGCCCTGTTTTACCTTCTCGATTTTAAATGTCCATGATCCCAAATCTTTGTTCTGTGTTCTCGCAATGTATACAGGCTTTTTGCTTTCATCCCATTCTTTAACGGTGAAAACGCCATCCCGAAACTTGATAACATCCTTCTGAACGTCGAGCCTTACCCCATACTGTTTGTTCACGTAGCTACCATAAATCCCATCATCACCACAGCCAGCAAGGAAGGAGGCCAGCCCGATCACGCATACCGCCAGAAGCTTTTTCATTCTAAAACCCTCTTATGTTTTAAAGGTGGTCAGAAATGCACCATAACGGCGTGACCGTATCAATTAAAACTAGATTTATCAATTAGTTAATTACTTTTCTGTATGATTTTAGAACAAGCCCCGGTCGGGGCTATGTCAGGCTGCGTCAGTAAAGACCATCACTGAGCTGGAAGAGGTAAACCCGGAACAGAATGAAGCTATATCACTCACGCCTGAAGCGGCTGTTATCTTCGGGCTATAGGAAGTGTTGGTTATAGTGCGGTAAATCGCTCTGCTGGCGCTTACAAGCTCTATACACGCATCAGGTGGTACGTTGTAGTAGGAAACATCATAGAAGTCATTTGAGCCGCTATGAGCGGTTATAGTGAGCTTTCCCCCGTAGGCGTTAACGAACGAGCCTGTTTTATCGAGCATAGAGGACGGTAAAGCCTTTGAGCTGGTCAGCATAGTATTAGCCTCAGCTATCGTTGGCCTTGTCGTCAGAATGGCATTCATCGCTTTACTGATACTCGCCAGATCATGCGTAGCCCGGTTAACCCTGTTATGCGCCTGAACCTTACCATAGACATAGAACGTAGCCGCCACTACGCCAGTAGCAACGGCAAGAACTAACAACAGCTCTATGAGACTAAAACCTTTTTTAAATCCTTTTCTCATGAACCCCCCTTATATTGCATTTGGTTTCATATTCTTTTTATTTGTTCTTATACTCGTGAATATATTTCTTCCAACAAAATAAACAAAGGAAAGCAATATTGAGAAATATAAAACCTTTAAATAATAAACAAACATCAAACTAATAAATATGTTAATGTCTTTGGATATTACACCGGAAACGAACATCAGTGCTATCAATGTAATACCAACCTTTATTAAGGATTTGAAATATAATTTAAACTTAATGCTTCTCCTTATGTTTTTTACTACGAATGTTATAAATAAAGCAACAATACCGAAAACTATAGCCGTTGATAAAAACTCTAATATACTCATGATTAACTCCTTTGTTTAATTATTTGATTGATGTTATTTACGCTGTCATAAACATACATTTCCTTTTTCGCTATAAGCTCATTCAAAGCATAAATGGTTAATGCTGGTAGAGCTTTACTTAAAGCAATGTTTCCTGTTTTTTCTTTTAATATATCTATTACTTCTTTACTCGCTACTATTGATACATATTTACTTTCTGGGTTAAAACTTTTATCAAGCGATACAATATGTAGGCTACCTACATCGGTATCGTTTTCTGTAAAATGATAACCATCTTCTAAGAATGAGATATTTAAAACCTTACTTTCACTAACAAGTTTTTCTATTGCCCATTTACTCAACTGAGAAACAGCAAGAGATCTTGAGTTTTTAGATATATGATTATCTATAAAATCCAACTGATTTTGTGTTAACTTAATAAGTGTTTTGACAGTGTTATCTTGATCTAATCTTCTTCTTATACATTTAAATGCTAACTCCATAATACCCTCCTATATATTATAATTATACTTATTATATAAAATAAGAATTGTCAATATTAGCATCAGTGTTTTTAATTATTAAAGCTTTGTTGTTTTTCTCAAGCATAAATAATGAATATTTAATAACACCCAATATACCAACACTATAAGAGATATTGCCTGAAGCTTCTTTTAATCTTTCTTTTAAATCTTTATCCATTCTAATACTAAATGATTTGCTGCTTTCCCTTTGTATCTTTGCTTTAACATTTATATAAGAATTGCCAGTTGTTTTGTCATGTTCAATAAAATGTATATTCCCATCAATGTTTTTTATTTCTATTGCTTTGTTTTGCTCTTTTAGTTTGCTTAAACCATGATTTAATAATCCAATAATTGCAATATCTAAAGCGCCAGAACATTTCTGTTTCAGTAAGCTCTTAATATCGTCTGTCATTCTAATACAAGTGTATGCTGTTTTGTTTTTAAACTTAGCTTGATTAATAACAAACACTCCAGAATTTAAATCTTTTTCTTCTATTGTAATACTATTCATAAATATCTCCTTTTTTGATTGATGTTATTATTATTTAAGTTATTAAATTTAATATGTCAATTATTTAATATACATATTGACTAATATTTTAATTGCTGTATTTAATTAATAACATTTCAACAATAATTATAAGGAATGGAATTTAAACAATATAACAAAGGAGATTTTTATGAATAAATTAAAGATGCTTGTTTTTAGCATTTTATTTACTGCGCTGTATTCGGCACAAGCACAAGCGGCAAACTATTATAGTTTGACTGGAGATAAAAACTTTGTGCTGAATGCTTTTGATAAATATTTTAATCCATCAATTGTAGGGATAATCGGAACTTTTTTAGATTTTTATGGGCCAATATGTTTAATGGTAGCTGCTATTATTGCTGCCTACATTTTGATTGTTGGAACAGTGACAACCGCTCATGAAGGTGAGATGTTAGGTAAAAAATGGTCATCATTATGGGTTCCGATACGTGCTCCGTTAGCTGTTAGCTTGCTATTGCCAGTTAGTAATGGATGGGCTGTTATTCAGCTTATAGTTATGGCATTAGCTGTTCAAGGTACAGAATGGGGGGATGCAGGATGGAAGAAAATAGCCCCTTCTTTAATAACTGACAGCACTTATATATCCGTGACGAATAAAACAGCTATTCGCCAACTCGTAGTTAATACCTTATATTCTGCTGCTTGTGTGAAAATAAATAATGATGTAGCAACTAAGGCATTACAAAAATCTGGTGTTAAGTTATATGGATTTATGGATGCCGCTAATTTTAAATCTGATTCAGGTTCCAATAAAATGATTGGTTATACCTTCGGATATCCAGATGGAAACGCATTTTCAGGTTATAAAACAGATAAATGCGGAAGTACAAAAATGAAGCTTCTTAATGAAGATAAAATGCCAGATCCGGGTTCATTATTAATAAACACGAACGGGATAGCGATGAATGTTCAAAAAGCTCAGATAGCTGCTAATGCTGCTTTAGTATCTGGTGCTATGGCATATGCTGAAGCTAACTTGAAAGACAGGTCTAAGACTATTGATGTTGAAACATTAAACAAACACATTGATCTTATGACTAATGCTTATGCTCAAATTGTACAAACTGCTGCTGAAGCTGCTATGAAAGATGCTGTTAATCAATCACAGGTTGATAAGTTAACAGAAGCTGGATGGACTTATAGCTATGCGTTTTATATGAGAATAACAACGGCTGCGTCTTCTGCTAATGCTGCTTTAAATAACTTCCCTATTTCCTCAGCAACATTGAAAGAAGAAGATTTTAAATACAATACATGGGGTGAGGTTTACAGTAGACTTGATAAAGTAAGAACGTTATTGAATGCTACTAATAAACTCAATTCTAACCTTTCTGATGAAGGTGATAATGATGGGTTATATCAAAAAGCCATAGGGATTATAGGTGGTAATTTAGGTGTGTTTGGAACTCAAAAAGCTGATACAGCAAGCTTGATGCCTTTAACAGTTTCGGCAAATATTGGTGAGCATGTTATATATGGCGTAGATGCTATGTTAGTGGCTTTAACTGTAGGTTCTATGTTAGGTAGCCTTCCTGTCATTGGTGGCGGTATACAAGCTGTTATTGGTCTTCTTTCAGGAACATTTACATCTTTCTTCGTTCCTCTTTTGGTTGTAGGAAACATGTTAGCTCATGTTATGCCTATGATGCCTTATATCATTGGTTTCGGTTGTGTTATAGGTTATTTCGTTCTTGTTATTGAAGCTTTATGCGGTGCTCCACTTCTTGTAGTGGCTTCAATAACACCTGATCAGGATGGTGTAGTTGGTAAACAAGGACAAGGTTATATGTTGCTTTTATCCTTATTGCTTAGACCTGCCTTAAACGTAGCAGGCTATGCGGCTTCATTTGTAGCGATGAATATCAGTTTTGAATATATAAACAGTACGTTCTTTGCTGCTGCGAGTGATGTAGAAGGAGGTTTCTTAGGTATTCAAAAAGGAATAACTATGATTGTTATATATTGTGTATTAACGCTTTCAGCTACATTAGCATGTTGTAAGTTAATGCATTTATTACCTGACACTATCTTTAAATGGATAGGCGGGGCTTCTTCTACTGTTCTTGGTATGTTATCTACTCATGCTGAATCAGGTATGTTAAAAGCACAGGCTGCTGTTGGGGCAAGTATGCAAATGGCAACGGCTGGTCAAAGTGGTTTGATCAACTCAGCTAAAAGCTTTGGTCAAACTTTAGGTGATAGATTACAACCACAGCCTAATAATACTGCCACTAATGGAGATAATGGTGAAGGTTCAGGTGAAAGTGAAGAAAAATCAGAATCATCAAATAATAAACCTAAAGATACCAGTGTAGATTTACAGGATTTTAATAAATAAAAAATAAATTAAAATAAAAGCCTCTTTTTAGAGGCTTTTTTATTGACAAGCATTATTAATATTTGTATATAAAATAATATACACATTACAAAGGAGAATTATTATGTTTATTGAAAATAAAAACAAAGAGAAAAAGAAGTTAACACTTGGTAGAATTGCTGCTGCGCCATTTATAGGAACTGCGAGATTATTTACAGCGCCTTTTGTTTTACCTTATAAAGTGGGTAAAAACATTGTTAATGCTGTTCAATATGCTCATGGTGATCCGAGTAATAAACGTACCTTTGAAGAATGGTATGTTATTAAAAACTCTAATGAAGGAATTTTACAAACAAACTACAGAAAATGCGCCTCAATAGCTTTATTAACATTGATGCTAACGTGTGTTGCTCTGTTCTTTGGTTTTAGTTTTATGACAAGAGCTGATTTAACAATCCCATTAAGGATGGTTCCTTTTACCGCTGCGCTTGTCGGTTTTGCCGGGTATTTCAATCTTATCGTTAATGCTTATTGCCTTAAGGCAAGAACTTTTGAGAATAAACTTAATGTCTTCAAATCCATTGAAGACATTATACCTAACCCTTTTTATGAATTCACTTCTTGTGTGAAAGATAAAAACAATAAAAGTAGAAATGTTCCAGTTATGTTTTATCCGAAAAATAAAAAATAATTTGATATCCATAAAACAGTACGCTAATATTTAAATCATCAAATGCGAGGAGATGAAAATGCTAAACTTATATATTGATTCATTACTGAACTTATCAACAGTGTTCTACGGTATTCCGTTGTTAGTCCTTTCGGCGTTAACTACGGTTGTTTTAGGTTTCGTGGTGTTTTATCCGCTTGCTAAAATGATGAACACTAACGCTTATAAAAGCTTTCCAGTGTTTCATATGATGCCTGTAAACAACTATGCCTTTAAGTTGATTGTAGGTTTTCCCGTGAGTATGGTTGTATTCTTAACGTTGGGTATCACTATTCTTTCTTTCGTCAACGTTCTGATTAAAATCTTCATGTAAAAATAAAATCCTCGCATAAAAAGAAACCCTCTTAATGAGGGTTTTTTATTTTATTTCATTCTTGTTGGTATTCTTGCGTTGTAGACAGGGGCTTGAACAGGAACAGGGGCTTGTTCATGGCTATGTCCGGTATTTTCAATATCTTTATCTATATCCTTTTTTTTGCTTTCCTTCATACCGCCAAAAGGCATAAAACTATCTAACTTTTTCGCTTCATGAACTTCTTTGAAAAATCTGGCTTGTTCTTCTGATGATGGCTTTACTACCAAACCCGCTCTTGTTGCTTCTTCATATGCTTCTTCAAGGAAAAGCTGATTACCATCAAAACTAATGCTGCTCCATCCTTTAGCCTTAGCCATTAGAGTTAATCTTCTTGCGGCTAAGGTTCTATCCTTTGTGGCAATTGATAATCCCTGCGCATCTTCTTTAAGAACAGATTTATCAACAAAATGAATGCTTCTACTATTGGTGTTATTAACTATTTTAGAAAGAGAATTACCAAACATAGCCTTTATCTCATGTTCTGGTACAAAGTTAACAGGAGCATGAGAAGATGCTGAAAATGTCTCCTGTAGTTTTTTTGTCACTTTTTCAATAAAACTATTCCCCGCATAGCGATTACTAAAGTTATCCAGTTCGTCAGTATCCACTTTTGGTTTAGCTTTCTGTTTTGCCTCTTCTGCTTTACGCATGGTGAACGTATCAAGTCCTGAAAGATCCAGTGGCTTAGGTTCTGGCTTGAATTGGGATATGTCCATTCCTTCCGGTTCTACTGGAGCTGCAGGAGTCTGCTTATCACTGACAGCTTTAGCCAACTTCGCTATGTCGTCGTTCGTCATTAAGTTCTGTTCACCCTTTAGCTCATCATCATCCAGATCTTCAACTACAGGCTGTTGAGATACAACGGCCTTTACTACAGTGGTATTGAATGATGGTCTTCTACCCTTTGGAGCATCACCTGCAGGCGCTGGATTACCATTAAAAGGATTGTCTATCTCGATGTCAGCTTGCTTATGTAGGCGCTGATGTAATGCCAGTTCTTCGGTCTTTTCTTCATGTAGCCCGGAGAGATAAGCATGGTCTTCCTGTAGCTTTACCATAACGGGATCTAACTCTTTAACACCGGCTTTCCTCTTCTGTTCTATCTCTGACATTAGAGATGTGGCCATGTCGTCAACGGCCTTTAATGCTTCGGTAGGATCAGCAATGAAAGCTCTATCGAACTTATCTAAAAATTGTTCATTCATATATAACTCCTTGTTTTTAATTGTGATTTTTTAGTAAAAATAAATACTATACTATCATATACTACTATATACTATAATGGTCAACGTAGCCCCGGCACTAATGCCCGGATAACTGATTAAACGGATGAGGTAGAACGATTATGTTTGCTATGAGTGTGTTCAATTTGAAGGGAGGGGTTGGCAAAACGACCCTTAGCCTGAATCTGTGCGGCTATTTTGCTTCCAAAGGTCAGTCAACAACGTTAGTAGACTTTGACCCACAGGGAGGTTCACTTACATGTGCAGCCTTTGCGATGAAGAACGGTAAACCTCTGCCGTTTGAAGTGACCCGTAAACCGAAGGTAGCAACCGACTTCATGATCTTTGACCATGCGCCGGGTGTAGACAGCGGCGGTCAGTTAGCGCCATTGGTATTGGTACCAACCATCCTCGATGCTTCCAGCTATTCAACCACTCTAAAGAGCATTGATAACCTGAAAGAAATGAACAAACCTTTCATCCTTGTTCCAAACCGGGTTGAAGTTCAGAACAAAGAGCAAATGGCTCTCTTGAAGAAACTCGAAACGTATTCAGAAAATCTTGGCTATTCACAGCCCTACATTCGTAAGCGTGTTGCGTATCCCCGCGCTTATGGTAATGGGATCACCATCTTTGATGAGAAGGCCGCATTACCGAACATCACTGATGCCCGGAACGAGTTTGCTCACCTGATCGAAATCATCAAACTGAAAATCAAAGAACAGGCTGAAGCCAAAAAGAAATGATGCTACTATATGATAGTATATACTATTGTATTGTATGATGTTCTACGTGAATTCTGAGAGAAAATGCTATGACAGATACTAAGAAAGACAAAACAGAAAAAAACGCTAAAAAGGGTGCTGCTTGGCTCGATAACTTTGATGATTTTCAGAATGTCTCGCTGGAAACCTCTTTTGCTAAAGATAATGGCACATACTGGAGCTACCGTACAGAAAGCTTAGGTGATATTCAGGCCGGAACTACGCCTTATGTCCGTTCAACCGTCAAAGTCACTAAGCATGATGATGCTCGTTTGATTAACGTCCGTATTCCTGCTGCGCTGGAAGAGAAACTAAAAGAAGTTTCTTTTGATATTCCAATCCCCACTCTTCTTTTAATTTGTGCCGATTATTTAACTGATGAACTCATTAAAGAAAACAAACAAATATTAGCACTTCCAAAAGAAAGCGATGAACGGAAGATATAAACAGGATGAACGGTTGACTTAGGGGTTTATTAATTGTAGTTAATTGTTTACTTTTATAAAACTTACTATAAATACAAGTAAAAGTAAGGATAAAGCAAACAATATAACAAAGGAGATTATAATGCCAAACGCAAAAGTAATAGTTGAATACTCAAGAAATGATGTAAAGGTATCAGGTGGCCTTTATGGGTTTAAACCTTCCGCTGAAGAATTGGGTGAAGGTAATGCTATTTATGAAGATGCTTTAACCGGGCAAACTATCGAAGCAAGAACTCTAAAAGAGTTAATGCAAGAAATTGCTATTCCAGAAGTAGAAGCGGAATATGATGAAGAAGGTGTTTTAATAAAATCAGAACCTAAAGATTTAGGTGATGTTGTAGATAAGGAAATTCTTTTTTCTGCTGAAAAAGTTAAAAGAATGAAGTTATCAGAAAGAGATGGTAAAGCAATCATTGATAAATATATTAATGACGAATTAAAATATAAAAACTATCTCAAGTTGAAAGAAGCGTATGAAAATGACCCTTCTAAAAACCCTATGCCAAAAGCTGTAGTTCAGCCTCCTGTTGAGCCAAAACCTTTTATCTTCACTAATGCGTTAAGAGAAAGAAAAGCCACGGCAAGAACTAACGATACTGAAGCTTATCAGGTTATCTATGATTTATCCGGTGTTCCAGACGAGATCCGTGTTGACTACTGGAGAACCATCGTTAAAGCTCATGCTAACCCAAACTATGTTATAGAATCCACTCAGAGCAACGGAGATAACACAGTTCGCGGTTTCCGTGGTAAACGTCCAGTAATCGCAAACAACATCCACGTAGCACAGGATGCTTCTGTTCACGGTCAGCTCTATGAGTTCGTGTATGACGTTTCAGACGCTAAATATGTGCTTTGTGATGATGCTAAACGTGAAGAGCTTAAAAAGCTTGGTAGAGAAGACCAGATAACTTACTTCCCAAATGACGAAAGGGCTTTTGTTCCTGAGCATGGCGGCGTGTTCCCGTTTGCTAAATGGATGAACAGCAGAACAGATCTCAAGTCTGATACTTACCGTGAAATAGTTTTAAAACACGTAAACCGTGAATTAGAAAAAGCGGGTTATGGTGATTATCCGGTTCACTCTTTTGTTAGTCGTGTCCAGAAGTTTAAGGACGAAGAACAGGCAGAAGCGGTAAGAAAGGTTCATACTGATTTACCACAATCTATTAATGATTATAAAGAAGAATTTGCTGAACTCGCAAAACTCAATATTGACCCTGATCAGAAAAATGCTTCTATTATTAATAAATATAATATTAATATCAGAGAAAAAAGTAAACGTGCAATCGAGTTAACTACTGAACTCGAACGTATGCATAAAGATATTGAAATTATGAAATTAGCACAAGCTGCAGAAGTGGAAAACCTTACTCTTAAAGTAGAGAAGGATAAGTTATCTTCTAAAGTAGTAGAGCTTACTGAACAAACTTCATTAAAAGATGAAGAAATAAATGAACTCAAGGAAGAGCTTGAAAAAGAAAGGACTGAAAAAGAAGAGTTTGTTGATAAAAATAATGAATTGTATTTTAAAAACACTGAACTTGAAAAGGAAAAAGAAGAGTTAGCGAAAGAGGTTAAAACGCTTGAAGAAGAAAATACAGCGTTAGAAACAGAGAATACTACTCTTACTGAAAAAGTATCTGCTCTTGAAGAGAAAAACATCAAGCTTGAAGAAGAGTTAGAAACTCTTGATGCTAATACTACAACGGAGATAAATACTCTAAAAGGTCAGATTGAATCACTCAATGGTCAACTTGAGCAAAAAGATATTACTCATGCTGCTGATAAAGAAGCGGCTATAGCAGAGTTAAGAAAACAGCTTAGTGAAGCGTTTGAAACTGAAAAACAGGAAGCTTTAGCTAAACTTCGTGAAGAGTTAACTAATCAGTTTAAAGTTGATAACGAAAAAGCGCTTGAAGCTCAGAAAACAACGCTTGAAGCTGGATTTACATCTGAAAAAACACAAGCATTGAATGAGTTAAGGGAAGAACTTAATAAATCGTTTGGTGTTAAAGAAAGCGAATATAAAACTGAGATAAATCAACTGAGAAAAGATGTTTCTGATCATTTTAAATCATCACAAGAAAACTTCCAGTTAGCGAATGATTATAGTCAAAAAATGCGTACTTTCTTAGAAGAAAACACTGCGCTCGTTAAAGAAAATCGTGATCTTAAACAACAGCTTGAAGAACTTAAAAATGGAAACAATAACAAACCAAAAAATAAATAATTAATAAAGGAGAACATTATGGAACTATATTTTAACAACATGAGGAATGCTTATGATACGTTGATTTCTGCTATCAGAACAGATGAAATGGTACAGGCTGTCATTAAAAGACAAGACAGCCTTGTCAAAATCATGGAAAAAGCTTCTTCAATTTTTCAGGAACAACAACTTTCGGGTAAAAAAAGAATACTCCAAAATGATAATGACTTAGCTTTAACGATAACAAATATTGGTGTTGAGACTAATTTTAAAGAGATAAACTACTATAAAAATCTTGTTTCTGACACTTTACTTTTTAATCTTGGAATGAAACTTGTCTTTTCTGAAATAGAACAGAGATATGATACTCTTTTCGGTTCATTACGCTCTTATGAAAAAGGGGATTTTGAGTTTCATTATAAAGTTTATAAAACAATAACTGATGATCAAAGAAGCTATTTAAGAGACGTTAGCGGTAATTCTTTAAGTATACTTGAAATGTATTTAGATAAAACAAAAACTAAAAGAGAATACAGCAAAGATAAAATAGAGTTAGCTCTTAGCAGGGTATATAACGCATTATGTGTTTATTACGGTTATCAGTTATATGATACACGATTAAAAAGAGAGGGAAGTTATGAATATGAATAATACTCTTGATTTATCTTCTCTTAGGGAAGAGCTGGAAAAACAGAAAAAAGAGCGTGAAAGGCTGATTACTGAAAATGCTCTGGCAGAAGTAAAACATCAAGCAGCATTGGAAGAAGGAGAAGGGGAGCAATCCCCTTCCACAGAAGAGGCTCAGGCCGTTTCTGTTGACGCTGTTCCTGATGATGTGTTGATGGGTAGCGGAAGCCTCAATAAAGCTATTCTGTGGCGTTGTGCGCGTGATTTCTTCCAACCTAATGTTAAGCTGATAAAACAGTACCAATTTCCGCATGTTGTTATTGAAGAGTCTAAAGATTGTTATGTTATCTACTCTTCTGATGTAGAGCTTGCTGTAAGCACGCTTTACGCTCATTTTGATTATGAGATAGCAGGTTTTGGTGTCTGTAAAGTTGAAAGCGATAATCAAGAGTATGTAGAAGAAATAATATATCAGGGTGTTTTAAGAGGTTTTAGCATTTTTCCTTCCATGTTAGAACATGAAAAAGTTGAGCAACAAAAATCTACGCTTTTGGCTTTAAAAAGAATTAAGCGTGAAAGGGATGAAGAAACCGGGATCATGAAAGAAAGTATTAATTCTTTTCTAACTGACTGGTTAAATAAATCAGAAAAAGGGTTGAGGTTGTCAACCTAAAGAAAAAATTATATAATAACTTGGTTTTAGTATTGATTTATTTAAAAAAATAAAATATATAATAAGTGTTAGTTATTATAAAAAATATAACAATGGCACAATATAAAAAGAACGGAGAGTTTTTAATATGAATGAAAAAGATAATGTTTTACAGTTAACGCTAAAAGATTTTAAAAGAGCTTTACAGGCTCAGGATAATCCTTGGCGTGAAACAGAAGAATACTCAATAGGTGCGGAAGGTATTTTTATTCGCACTGTAAAGACTTATAAAAATGGCGTTGAAGATGTTAAATGGGTTCAGATTCATCCTTTCCCTTTAATGCCAATTGAAAGTGTTGATATGCTGGATTCTGATATTCAGGAATCAGTATTTGATGAAGAAAATCAGGTTTCATCTAAAGACACAAAAACTTATACTAAAGTTCGTTTCTTAGATCTAAATGGTCAGGAAAGATTTGTCAAAATCCCTCAGTCTGAACTATCTCAAATCAGTAAACAGTCTTTGTTAGCTAAACGCTGGCCTTTACCCCCGGCTAACAAAATGTCAAAGGTTGCTGACATCATGTTGAAGGTGCTGGCTGATGGGCGTAGAACGGTTGTTTCTCCTGCTGGCGTTGAATATGAACCATGTATAAAAATCACTTCTGGATCTGATAACTGCGGATGGGTTAATGGAGAACACATTAAACCGGGCCACCCTCGTTATGTTGGTGATGAAGAATGTATGACATTCAAGGCAGGTAAAGCAGAGATTCAGATTGATATTTTAGGCCAGTGGTACGCACAAGATGAACAGTTAGCTTTAATCGCTGCTCATCAACTGGTAGGTTATACATTCGGTAATATCTTTTCTCCTTCGGTAAACCTTATCATTGAGTTAACAGGTGATCCGGGAGATGGGAAGTCAGTAAGATTAATTGCCCAATCGTCCTATGAAGGTATACCGATCAAAGGTCATAATATCCTTTATTTTGACGCTACAGCGTCTATTGCAGGTATGGAGCGTTTATTCCCGCTTTTAAACAGCGGTAGTGTACTTTTGGATGAGTTTGATAAAATCGTAAATAATAAAGGGGCAAATGTTGCCACTGAAATGATTTTTATGATTTGTAATGGTACTCAGCGTGTTTTAGCAGAAGCTAACGACAATAAAAAAGCCAGAAAAATTAAAAAGTGGTCGTTTTCCCCCGTTGTTGCGTCTAATAAACCAATCGTTGAACGCCTTGATGGTCATGAAAGTATTATGGCTATAAAAGATCGTATCTGGACTATTCACACTTGCGATGAAGAGATTTTAGGCTTTAAAGGCGATCTATCTATCGTTAACGTCTGGAGAAGATTACTTGAAGAAAACTATGGTCATATTTACGGCATAGCTATTGATTATATAAAAAACAACCGAATTGCTCTTATTAAAAAGTTCGAAGATTTAAGGAATGAGCTTTATAAAAAAGAGTATGGCGATCATTATAGTAAAGATATGCGTGATGCTGAAATGATTGCTTCACTTCAATTAGGTGCTGATTTAGTTTCAGAAATTTTCGGTGAAGAAGCTGGTTTATCAGCTCATAGAGCGGTAGATGTATTCAAAAGAAGAGTAGCAAATACCACTTTTAACGCTGATAACAACTACAAAATTGTTATTGAAAGATTTAAAGAATGGATTGCTGATAACATCGGTTCTATTCGTATTGATGGTTTTGCTTACACAGGCTCTTATGGTAGAAACAGTGAAGAACAACAGTTAGATCAGGCTGAACGCCTCACTAACAACGCTATCATGTCTAACAGAGGTGCTATAGCTGGACTTGAGCAATCAAGACCTATGCAGCATAGAACTGATTTCGAAGGATGCATCTGGTTAAAACCAGAAGCAGAAGCAAGCTTAAAGAAATCTGGTATAGCAATTGATGAACTTATGAAAGCAGCAAAAGAACTTGATTTGTTGCCAAAAACAAAACGCGGTGAGTTGATTGATAAACAAAAACTTAGTGGTCAGAAAAAAGACTGGTTAGAAAATAAAACGTCTTACGCCATTAAGATATTGCTTTATCCATTCCCTGAAGAAGAAGATGAAGTTAATAATGAGTTTGAGGATGAAGTGTTTTATTCAAACGTTGATCGTGAGGATATAGATTCCCTTGTTGAACAAAACATTAATGCTCATATGTTCGATTTACCTAAAATTGATTAACATAACCAAAAGGAGGTTATTATGTCATATACATATAAAGTCATAAATAATAGCCTCTTCTTTATTGAAGAGGAAAGTAATAAGCAGTATGAAGTAAACGTTATACCAAAAGGAATTGGAAATAATCTGTTTCAGGTTTCTATTCCTGATTTAAGCCCGCGCACTTTAGAAGCAAACAATGCTAAAGAGCTTTTTAATCAGGTTGTTGATATAGATAATGTAAGACGTAGTTTTAGACGACAAACACCAGAAGAGTTTAAATCTAAGTTCCAAAAAATGAAAAAGAAAGCTTGTCCAGAATAAAGAGGGTAAACCCCTCTTTTTTTTTCGCCAAAAAAAAGAGATCTCCCAAAAGGAAATCTCTAAAAAATATATTCTCTTCTTGTAAAGAGAAAAATATGAATGAGGCGAAATTATACCGTAATTTAAAAATAATTACAACTTTTAGCGGAAATATTTTTGATAATAAATAGACATTATTATATAATATAGTATATTAGTATCAGGTAGATCTAAAAGGTGAGGTGTCTATGAATAGCATTAATGAATTATTATTAATTTACGGTTCAAATATAACAAAAATCAAAGAACTTGTTTTAGCAGGGGCAAATGTTAACTACATATCGCCGGAAGGTTTAACGCCTTTATCCTGTGCTGAATCTGTTGAAGTGGCTCAGTTTCTTCTTAGCCGAGGCGCTGATGTGAACGCTACCAATGAAGACGGGAAAACAGCCTTGTTCAGCGTTAGCAACGTTGATACATGCCGCTTCCTGATAGAAAACGGCGCAAGGGTAAATCATGTTAACAACAAACATGAAACAGCATTGTTTTATACAACTGATATGAAAAAAATCAGATTACTGGTTGAAGCTGGATGTGATCCTTTGGTAAGAAGTTATGATGGCAAGCGCCATTATGATTTGTTAGCGCATAATCAGAAAGTAAGTTTTATTAACTTCTTGGCTAACCGTAAAAAGAAAATGGAAACTGTTAACTCACCTTTAGCACTTGCCTTTTAATAACACCACCTCACCAAAAAGATAAAGCCCCTTGCGGGGCTTTTTTCTTATCAACAAAACAAAGGATTATGTGAACCATCAATATATATCTTACTTAGAGTTTAATAGTAAAAAACGGAGAATTTTCTACTTGATTTAAAGTTATAATTAATTTTATTTAATGTCAAATTAAAATAAACACTTTTAACCATATTGACGAAATATATTTTTAATTATATATAATATTAAGACTTATTATATAAAAAGGAGATATATTATGGAAAGACAACAAACAAAACTTTATTTTGCTATATGGAAATTAAAAGGTAGTGAGAAGCTACAAGCTATTAAATATTTTATTAGTTGCGGTGAAGATATTCATGAAAGAGACAAAAACGAGTTAACACCATTACATCAAGCCGTTGGATGTGGTGATGTTGAGGCCGTGAAGCTTTTGTTAACGCTTGGCGCTAACCCTAATGCTATAGACATATACGGAAGAACGCCGCTGTTCTATACCGCTTTCAGCCCTAAGTACAATGGTCGTCAGTTAGATGAAGCTCTCATAGCGGGAAATGCTGATACCACCATTTACGATGTTAACGGGCATACACGCGATCAGTTCGTGTATAGCTTCAAAAGCTCGATGTTCTACCGTCCAGAACCAGAAGCAGTAGAAGAGGAACAACCGGAAGAGGTAGCCCCTTCAGCTCCTGTGAAAAGGGCAGGAAGACGTAAAGCATGATAGCGGCATTACTTAACCAGATCCGTAGCACCGGCTTTGTGCTTCTCTCCCAGTTTGACGCTGTTTTGTCTTCTCCAGCTCTTACGCCGGAAGAACAGGAACAGAAAGACGCTTCATTAAAGATGCTTCTCCCGCTGTTAGAGAAGAACCATGATGAAAGATACCTGATAACCCGTTTACTCGATTACACCGCTCAGGATCTGTTAGCGGTCTACCTCTCAGGCCGTTCCGGTAGCATGAAAGCGTATGCGCTTCTCCAGCTCATACAGAACACATCCAAATTGTGGCCGTCAGGTTTCTATCATGCTGCCCGTTCCGGCCTACGCCTGAACGACGAGCTGGACACATCCGGGCTAACCCCTATCCAGTTAGCAGCAGCGAAAGGAAACGTAGAGCTGTTTAAGTTGTTGCTCTTGGATGGGGCAGATCTCTATCAGAAGAACAAAGACGGGATGAGTGCTTATGATATGGTGCTGAACAGCAATAACGCAGAGCTGTTAATGTTCATGATCCGCTATGAAAATGCTGATATTTCGAACTACCGTCGAAAAGCTTGAACAACATCATATTGACATTGCAAGTAGTAAAATCATAAATAGCACTTTTTGCTAAACTATATAACCAATTGATAGTAATTGGTTTTTTTGTTTTTATGGGGTTGTGGGTTTTAGATGGAAGGTGTTTCTTCAAAATAAGTGTTGAATGTCATAAGCGAAATAAAGACAATTAATCACATCAAAGCAGTCATATTTGCTTCTGATAGTTAACTTGATGCGGAAAGGTTCCATTATTTAATCCGGTCTTCGATAAACCGGGCATCAAACCAAAAGCACTAAATAAATATTTGTGCCTGTAGCGATTAATAAATCGCAAGTTAACTATTATTGGAGCCTTACTTTATGACTGTATCTAAAAAATCTAAATCTAATATCCTTCATCTTGATATTGATGCTTTCATTGCTAAAGCACGTAATATTATTCATGAAGTCTACCATAACAAAACTATTCTTTCTGTTCCTGATTACCAGAAAACAGCAGCAAACGATCAGGACTATATCACCAAACCACTTACCCCTTTATATGCTTGGGCTGGCGGTAAACGTCGCCTCATCAAAGCGTATCGCCCCTACATGCCAGATTTTAAGCGTATTCGATACTACGCAGAGCCGTTTTTTGGCGCTGGAGCTATGTTCTGTGAAGTTTTTAATCAGCACCGGGCGCACATCAAAAGCTACCACCTGAACGACATTAACCCGGAGATCATCAATCTCCTGATCACCATTAAAAGGGATTGTTCTGGCTTCATTGACGAGCTGAAGACCATTGAAGAACGCAACCACTATAAAACGCTGGACGGTCAAAAACACTTCTACTATCGCTTACGTGAAGAATACCGTTCCTTACCAGTAGGAGCTGAATATTCAGTGAGAGGAACAGCTATGTTCTACTTCCTCTTAAACAATATGTTCAGGGGCTTATACAGTCAGAAAAACGGGCGAATTTTCACGTCATTCCAGACGAATAAAAATGGTTTTGATTATGAAAATATCAAAAACTGGTCAACAGCATTACAGAAAGCTGTGATCACATGTGGAAGCTATGAAGACGTTAAGGTTAATAAAAATACGTTCCTGTTTTGTGATCCGCCTTATCGTGATTGCTCGATTATGTATTCAACAGATTTTAATGATGAACAGCATAAGCAATGCTACGCATGGGTTCAGAAAAAAGTAGAAGAGAAAAAAACTGTAGGTATGTTGTGTAATAAAAACCTGAATGATGGTTTCTTTAGTTCACTACCTACTACAACAGATAGCGAACATATCAACATCCAATATTCGCATACAAAAGCAAGAGTTGGCGTAAACAGAAACATTGTTGAGCTGTTAATGGTATTCAAAGAAAAAATGGCTGTCTCGGTTCTTAAAGCAGCTTAAACAATATTTTTTAACAAAAGAAGGAAATAAAGATGAAAGATTATGATTTTAAGAAAGATTATGAGTTTGAAGATGACTTTGATAACATCAAACTCTACAAAACTATTGATAACAAAGTAAGACCTTTAATCAAACTCTGGTCCAGAGAAGATCTATTGTTCATTCCAGACGAATATATACAAGTTGAATCTGATAGCAAAGATGAGATTAATGAAAAGATTTTATTCGTCGAGTTTCTATTGAATGAATATATTGAAGCATTTTATACATACAAAGAAGATAAGAAAGAAGCTGTTAAACTATTAAATGAAATACTAATAAAGATAAAAGATATGTTTTACGATGGAGTATTGAGTTGTACGTTTGTATTTTATCTCGCTCATGCATACTACTTATTATTCAATGAACTCAATACGAGTTATCTAAAAAGAGTTGTTGAAAGCGAGGATTACATTATAAACAAACATCTAAATCTTGTCACTATCAATATAACGAAGAAAAATAGAAAAATGTTGAAGGAGTTGTCAAAATCTTTGTCAGGAACATCTAATACAAATACAACAGGAGGAATTTTTCATTATTCAAATGAGAATAAAGTTGTACATATGTTATTTAGAGTTAATAACAAAAATCCTTTTGATTTCATAACCAGTTTTAGCAAGGTTTTTAAAACTGAAGTGAGAGTTACGACTTTGAAAGAATATGGTTTAAGTTCTGAGTATCGTTATGAAGAATACTTTAAAAAAGGTGATTGTATCATAACGAATAAAAGTGAAGATAGCAGTGATTGCAGTGTACCTATGCATATAATCAGAAGATTTCAACACTTTGTAGATATTAAAGATCTATTAATAACAAAGGGGAATAATAAATGAGAAAGAAGTTCAGACCAGTTGATTTTCACAGCAACAACTTGGGGAATAACTACATAACGATAGAAAGCATGTTATCAACGCCGTTTCATGAGCATTCACCTGAACTGTTCGCAAAGTGTTTAGCAGAAGTCCCAAAGATAAACAGGCTACTCATAGACAGGCGTAAGTGTGATAACGAAGAGCATTATCAAAGGGTATTGGTAATGGCTGATGTGTGTTTAAAAATGGCAATGATTGAAAGAAGAATGAAAATAGTGAACGAAGAAAACAGTTGGTTTAATCAAAAATAAGAGAGGTTTAAAATGCAATATAATGAAATAGTAAGAGATGAGATTATGAGTTTTATTATTGAAAATGTTGAAGGTTTTAATGTTTTAGAAAAGATTTATCCGAAAATGATAGATACAAAACATCCTGAATATCCTGAGATAACAAAGATCCCATTCTTTGAGATAGAGTTTAGGAAAGGACTTACATTAGCCAATACTTATAATAACATTGATGAAGAATACATAAACCAAAGAACGTTAAACTATGCTATCAACTTATGTTTTAACAGTGAAATGAGTTTTAAGTATAGTCATGACGATACATTAAGAGAGTCTTTTTCGTGCGCTTATTATTGCATAATGGAAAACATGTATAGAACGTTATCGGAAAAAGAAAGAGGCAACGTGTTATGGTGGATTGATTGATATGAAAAAAGAAAGAAAAGAGTTAATGAAGAAATAGTTGGTTTAATAAAAAATAAGCGAGGTTAATATGTCATATTGGTTGTATTTTTATACGGTTCGTAGTCTTGAAGAGAGTAAATATGAAATAAAAAGAACTACACTAAGAACTAAACGGGTTGTTTCAGTTATTGCTGAAATACAAGATGCTAAAGAAATAATATGTCAACAAGAACAAATAAGAGATTTCATGATCCATTATCTTCATCAAAGAGATATTGAGGTAAAGGACAGTGATGATTTGAGCTTTGTTGTTATGGATGTTGATCAGTATAACAAATCATCATGTAGATTTTATATAGTAAATGAAGAGGTTCGTTATCATGAGTTCATAATGGACTATGAAGAAGCTTTAAAGATAATGCGCATTGATAAAAGGATGAAATATAAACTTGAAAATATCTTCAATGATACAAGGAAGCTTCTTCCGTTGGAGATCTCAGAGTTCAAGAAAGAAGATTTTGATAACATATCGAAAGAAGACTTACAAAAACTCATATAATACATTCAGGTAAAGTAGAATGAAAAGCAAGACTAATAAAATAAGCGGTATACCTACCGCTTTTATATAGTTTATTAATTTATTTTCCGATTAAATTTGATTTTATTCTTTTAATTGATTATTCAATATCTATTCATTAAAACAAAAGGAGAGATATATGAATAACTTAAAAGAAAAAATAGAAAAAGCTTTAGATAAATGTGATGTGGTTGTTGTATCTGGTGTTAGCGGTGTAGGTAAATCGACTTTGCTTAAAGAGATAGCAAAAGAAAGACATATACATTATTCAAATCCTACTTATAACTGTATTAAGTTCGGCATTAAACACAGCGATCTTATTGCTATTGATGATGTGAGAGAAACAGAACTAAAAAACGTGATACAAAAGATTCAGGATGCTGTAGCTAAAACAAACATAAAAACTAAAGCGATAATAGTGGTTGATAAGTTTGATAAGTCTGTTCTTGATAGCGTTGTATTGAAAATAAAGCATTACAGAATGGTAAAGCCAAAATCAAAAGGTGTCTTACCAAAAATAAAAGAGTATCAGGAGCTTTTAAAATCAATAGAAGAACAAAGATTTCTTACTGATAATGTTCAGATCTCATGTTTGAACGATTTGTATCAAATGGAACAAGAATTGAAGTATTTGAGAGATTTGAATGAAAAGTATGAATGCGAAGCTGTTTTACATGACCATAACTATACACAATTAGCTCTTGATTTGGATGATAGCAAAGCTAAAGTAGAAGAGCTTGAAAGTGAAATTGTTGAGTTGAAAGCATTAATAAAAGAAATCACTGATAAAACTCAGGAAGAGTTGACTGATTTAGAAGAGCATAACATCATTTTAATTGAAAGGTTGAGAAATGAAGAAAGTGAAAACAAAGATCTGATAAAAGAGAACTACAGCTTACACTTAAAAATAAAAGAGCTTAATGATTTACTCTATGACCAAAACGAAGAAAAAATAGAACTTGAAGGTTCTAATCAGGAGTTAGAGCAGTCTCTTTCCCAATGTCTGAATAAAATCCAAACATACCAAAATACAGTAGCTGTTTTTGAAGATAAAACAAGACTTCTTGAAAAAGCTAATAACGATCTTGAAAGTGAAATAGATTACCTTAAAGAAAAGGCTCATTGTCTTGAAGAAGAGTTAGATAATGAAGCTGAGGAAACAGCATTTTTTAAAGAAATGTCAGAAGACTTTATTACTCAGATTAAATGGTTAAACAACACGATTGAAGTTTATCGTGGTGAAGTTGATGAAGACACCATACGCAGGGTTGAATACACCGTCCAACAGCTCAGAGAAAGTTTCGGTGATGATTATGAGGTCTGACAAGCCAGCAGTGAGACAAGCAAAGGGGGCGTATGCCCCTTTGTCGTATCTGGAGCAGTCAACCAACACAAGGCTCTTGTCATCCCCCTCGTAACAAAAGCAAAAGTTTACCGTTGATGCGATATTTGATATTGTTTCAGTATCGCATAACGAGGTCATAACGATGATGTCAGGTCTTGATGGTGGAAATTTTATCCTTAGCTCAATGGCTAAGGAAAGGGTCAGATCAGGTCTACTTGATAGAGCAACAATACAAGGCTCTAAAGGCGAGTATACCGTGATTTTTGATGGTTCAGAGTGGGAAGGTAAGCCATTAGTCTTATGTAGCTCAAGACAGCCATACGAAGCACGGCTCTTCAAAAGCATTGATGGTGCGGTAGCCGAACTAATGCGCATAGGTTTAAGTGAAGCTTCAATCAAAAACACCACCAAATCGAACGCTAAATAATCAGGCTTAACATGGATATGCAAAAAGAAACGCTTTTTTCAGAAGTAGAAACAGCTAACAGCAAGCAGCTTGCTGTATTGAAGGCTAACTTCCCACAGTGTTTTGATAAAAACGGGGCGTTCATTCAAGAGAAATTGCTTGAGATCGTCAAATCCTCGGATGTTGAACTCTCTAAAGAATCATACAGCTTAAACTGGCTGGGTAAGTCCTATGCCCGGCTGTTGGCTAACCTACCACCGAAGACGTTGCTCACCGAAGATAAAGACCATAACCAACGTGAAGAGAACAAGAACAGTCAGAATCTGTTGATCAAAGGGGATAACCTCGAAGTACTGAAGCATATGACTAATGCTTATGCTGAAAAGGTGAAGATGATTTACATTGATCCTCCATACAATACAGGTAAGGATGGATTCGCATATAACGATGATCGCAAGTTTACACCTGAACAGCTTTCTGCACTTGCAGGTATTGATCTTGATGAAGCTACCCGTATCCTCGATTTTACTGTCAAAGGTTCAAGTAGTCATAGTGCATGGCTTACATTCATTTATCCTCGTCTTTATATTGCTCGCGAACTCCTACGCGAAGATGGCGTGATCTTTATTTCGATTGATGAAAATGAACTGAACCAACTGAAAACCATTTGTGATGAAATATTTGGTGAAGCAAACTTCATAGAAAATATCGTATGGAATAAACGCATTCCAAAGAATGATAAAGGCATCGGGAACATCCATGAGTACATCCTTGCTTATGCAAAGACTAATGAAATAAGCAAAGAGTTTTTGATGCGGAAAGATGGAATCGATGATGTATATCAATTCATTGAGAAATTAAAAAAAGAAAAGGTACCATTAGATAGAGCAGAGCAGCAACTAAAAAAATTCTATAGTTCTAATGGATATGACCGCGGAATTACACTTTACAATGGTCTGAATGAAGATTACAGGCCATGGGGTAAAATTAATATGAGCTAGCCTAATGCAGATTCATTTGGTCCTACATATGAAGTTTTACACCCTTTAACTAACAATCCTGTCAAAATCCCAGACAGAGGTTGGCGCTGGAAAGAAGAAACTTTTAACGAAATTGCGAAAAGAATAGATGGAAAATATACAGACATTAAAAAACTACATGATGGTAGCACCATCTGTGGTGGAATTTGGTTTGCTTGTACAGAAAACACCCAACCAAGTTCGGTGAAATTTTTAGATGAAGTTGAAGAGTTTTTACTCAGATCAATTATTTCAACCAAAAGTGATGGTGGTGTTGAGGTTGAAAACCTCTTTGGTGGAAAAGGATATTTTTCTTACCCAAAACCAACAAGTTTAATAAAAATACTATTTGGTTCGGTAAACTCCAAAGCTAATGATATTTATCTAGACTTTTTTGCAGGCTCTGGAACAACAGCTCATGGTATTCTAGAGTTAAATATGGAGGATGGAAAGAATAGAAACTTCATCTGTGTTCAATTAGATGAAAAAACAGATAAAAAGAAACAAGCTTATAAAGAAGGATATGAATCCATCTTCGACATAACCAAAGATCGTATCATCAAAGCTGCAGAAAAGTTAAAAAAAGAAAATCCCGATTATGGTGGAGATCTTGGCTTCAAAATATTTGAAACAGTTAACGACTTCCGTGCAAAAAATGAATCAGAACTAACCCTCTCTAATCTTACTTTCTTTGATGATGTTGTACTAACTCCTGAACAGTATGACACCCTATTGACTACATGGTGTGTGTATGATGGCAGCTTGCTAACAACGCCAATTGTAGATGTTGATCTTGATGGCTACAAAGCGCACTTGTGCGATGGTCGTCTGTATATGATTGCGCCTAATTTCACCAGTGAAGCACTGAAAGCTTTACTTCAAAAGCTGGATTCAGACAAAGACTTTGCCCCTAACAAAGTCGTGTTTTATGGCAGCAACTTCGAAAGTGCGAAACAGATGGAACTCAATGAAGCACTAAAAAGTTATGCTAATAAAAAATCTATTGATTTAGATTTGGTGGTAAGGAACTAATCATGTCTAAAGGGTTCACATTCGAAAAGAATTTACCTCATCAAAAGGCTGGCGTTGATGCGGTGATGAATGTCTTTGTATCTGCCATACCTCATCAGACGGATAATGTTGCTATTCGCCTGTTATCTAATCCAGAACTGAATCTGTCTGAACAGCAATACTACAACAACATAAAAAATGTTCAGGAGTTCAATGGTATTGAGCATTCAAAAGATAATTACGATGCTAAAAGCAACGTCATTGACGTTTCTATGGAGACAGGGACGGGTAAAACCTATACCTACACAAAAACCATTTTTGAACTGAACAAATCTTTTGGCGTTAACAAATTTATTATTATTGTTCCTACCCTATCGATAAAGGCCGGGACAGTTAACTTTTTAAAAAGTGATGCTTTAAAAGAGCATTTTAGAGATGATTACGAGCGTGAACTAAAGACTTATGTTGTTGAAAGTCAAAAAAGCTCTGGAAAAAACACAAAATCGTATATGCCTCAAGCTATTCATGATTTTGTTGAAGCAAGTAATTTTAACAAGAAATATATACACATCCTTGTAATCAACTCAGGGATGATTAACTCCAAGTCGTTAACTGACACTTATGATGTGGGTTTGCTTGATAATCAGTTTGATACGCCATTTGCTGCTCTTAGTGCGGTTAAACCATTCATTATTATTGATGAACCTCATAAGTTCCCGACAGCTAAAAAAACATGGGAAAATATTGAAAAATTTAATGCTCAATATATCATCCGCTATGGCGCAACCTTTAGTGAAGGCTATAAGAACTTAGTTTATCGTCTTACAGCCGTAGATGCATTTAATGAAGATCTTGTTAAAGGGATTGATGCTTACATTGAAGATATTGTTGGTGATGGTAGCGCCAACCTCAAGTTCGTAAAATCTGACGGTAAAGAAGCTATTTTTGAGCTTGCCGAAAATGGGAACAAAAAAACGTTCAAATTAGCAAAAGACGAATCGCTATCGAAAACACATAGCGCAATTCATGATTTAACACTCGATGCGTTAAATAAAAGTACTGCAGTGTTGAGTAATGGTATTGAACTAAAAATTGGTAGTTCAATAAACCCCTACTCTTACGATCAGACGCTTGCTGATAACATGATGCTTAAAGCTGTCAAAGAACACTTTAAGTTAGAAAAAGAGTATCTGACACAAAGACCACGTATAAAACCGCTGACTCTTTTCTTCATTGATGATATTGAAGGCTATCGTGATGGTAATGATATTGCCGGAAGCCTGAAAACCAAGTTTGAAGAATATGTTTTGGCAGAAGCTAATAAACTGTTAAAAACAGAAAAAGACGAATTTTATAGAAACTACCTTGAAAAAACTGTTCAGGATGTATCTTCTGTTCATGGTGGCTATTTTTCAAAAGATAACAGCGATAAAGATGATAAAATTGAGCAGGAAATCAACGAAATTCTTCATGACAAAGAGCTTCTATTGTCGTTAGAGAATCCTCGCCGTTTCATTTTCTCTAAATGGACGTTGAGGGAAGGCTGGGATAACCCAAATGTTTTTCAGATTTGTAAGCTACGTTCGAGTGGTAGCACCACATCTAAACTTCAAGAGGTAGGGCGTGGATTGCGTCTTCCTGTGAATGAATACATGTGCCGTGTGAAAGACCGCAATTTTACTCTTAACTATTATGTTGATTTTACGGAAAAGGATTTTGTCGATTCTCTTGTCAAAGAGGTCAACGATAGCTCCTTCAAAGAAACGGTTCCAAGTAAGTTTACTCAAGAACTTAAGGATAAAATCCTTTCTCAGTATCCTGATCTTTCATCCAGAACACTCATGAATGAAGTTTTTGATGATAAAATCATCGATGATAATGACAACTTTAAAGATTCTGATGCCTATAGTCGCTTAAAAGCCAAATATCCAGCGGCATTCCCTACTGGGTTAAAACCAAGCAAAATCAAAAAAGCCACTGATGGGAAAAAACGCACTAAAATGCGTATTGGCAAGTTCACTGAACTGAAAGAACTTTGGGACCTGATCAATCAGAAAGCAGTTATTGAGTACAAAATAAACAGCGAGCATGAGTTTTTATCCATTTTCAAATCATTCATGCTTGAAGAAGCAGATAGATTTACTAAATCAGGCGTTCATACTCGCATAGATAGGATTTACATCCATAATGATACGGCGATGTCGAAAAGCATTATAAGTGATGATGATAACTTTGCTAAACTCAACACAATGAGTTATCGAGAATTTCTTGATAACTTATCACAAACCATGTTTGCTAAACTCGATACCTTGCATAAGGTATTTTGTGATATAAAGGATACTATAAATATCACTGACTACCTGAACATTCAGACAATCAGAAAAATTAAATCTGGGTTTAGTAAATATCTGCTTAACAATTCGTTTAACAAATTCAGTCTTGGATATAATGTTATTTCAGGATCGATTCATCCTACAAAGTTCACTAATGAAGAAGGAAGTCCTCTAAACGAGGTTTTGTCGAGTGATCTTGGTGTATTACATGATAATACGAAACCACCGTTAGATTCTTATCTTTTTGAAGAAGTCTTTTACGACTCAGAGCTTGAACGACTCAACATCACAGATGGAGAGATCCAGTCTGTAGCTGTTTTTACGAAGATACCGAAGAACTCTATTAAAATTCCGGTAGCAGGAGGATACACGTATTCCCCTGATTTTGCTTATGTTGTTAAAACTACAAGTGGTGATTACTTAAACTTTATCATTGAAACAAAAAATGTAGATGGTAAAGATAGTTTGCGGCTTGAAGAACAACGCAAAATTGCACATGCTCAGGCATTGTTTAATCAAATAAGCAAAACAATCAAGGTTGAATTCATGACTCAATTTGCTAATGATGAGATTTATGAGTTAATAAAGAACGCACAAGCTTAGTTCTTAGTGATGAAGGAGGGCTTCACCTCCTTCATTAAAATAAATATGTCATGAAGAAACATAGATGAAATACTCAAGCTTACAAGAATATTTGGACGATGTTAAAAGACGGGAACAGCATAAAAAGCGCCTTGCTGATAAGTTGTTTCACACCGTCCGTTCAGGCTCATCAAATGAAATACAGGCAGTGATAAAAGCATGTTCTGATGCTGATGTTGATTTTAAAACCATTAAACATGATTACTTGCTTGAATACTTTGATTCCTTCTATAACCGCACTTCAAACATCCCTTCAATTCTCATCGTAAGATTACTTATCAGTTATCAAAATAAAGTCTCTCATAAAGCTGTTTTATCCTTTTACCAAAACATATTTTATAAGCATTTATTATCAGATGAAGAACTAACAGAGCTGAGTTCTTTAATTACTTCTTACAAATAAACATCCTACCTACTCCTTTTATCCTGATATTTTAAATTAAAAGATATATTTCCTTTATTAAATTTGCTTTTAGTCGGAAGATGCGTTAATTCTTTTAATATCAACAAAAGGAGAATTATTATGATAAATAAACTCATAAACAGATTAACTATAAATAAACCATTCAAGTTAATAATCTTTGTATTACTGGAGGCACCAATATTATTACTATTATTGGGGAATATACACAACGTTCCATTATTTGGTTTTTTTATGAGCGCTGCATTTAGCGGAGCATTTACAGACACAGGTGATAACTTTTATACACCAACTAACTTAATAAATGATTTTTATTCTGGTTCAATGCATTTCTATTTAATCATTTCAGTTTTAATAGTAGCAAAGTTGATACATTCAAGATATGGCAAGAAGATAGACGCATTTTTAAGGGGGTTATAATGATAAATAAAATAAAAGCATACTTAAATAAAATAACAGTAGGTAAAATCTTTATAGCAGGTCTATTAATGCTACCTATGACACATCTTTTTCCTGAAAATATTATATGTCAATACATGTACTTAATAGGTAGTTTTATCACACTTACAATATTAGCTTTAAGGTTTCCATTATTTTTCATTTTGGGAAGTATAAACGATAAATGTATTGAAGAAGAAACAATGTCTATACCAGAAAAGAAAATAAAGCCTAAAAGAAGTCATAGACAGATGAACAAGGTTAGCAGGTTAAACAGAAAGAAGGGGAGAGCATAAGTGAAAAAAAGAACTAACAACAAACATCTAACAAGAGCGGATTTAATACCAGAGCCTGTATTGATTAAGCCACTAAAGAAACTTACAGATAAAGAAGTGAAGGAAGCTTTAAGCAAAAAGGTTTCAGAAATGAAAAATATATATGATTTTTAAAGGAGAGTGAAAAATGAAAAAAAACATAACAAGAGAGTTGAAACGTTTGGGTTTACACAATGGTAATGAGTTCATAGCAAAAGCAGCGTTGATAGAAGGGCAGAGAGCAGAGGCAATATTAGAACTGATAGAACGCTTAGGAAGACGCAAAATCATTCCTGATGCTGTTCAGCATGGTTTTAATCAGGTTAAGGCTACATATCGCTTATCGGGCTACATCAATCAGGCACTGACTGTTATAGCGTTTAAAGCTTACGTGAACGAACCAAAAGAGAATTTTAAAGCAGATATACACTGGAGTATTTAACAAAGGAGATCAGTATGGGAGAACAAACGAGAGAAAAGGAAGCTGAAACATGGGCTGAATTTATAAGAGAGTTTTTAAATGAAGGTGGTGTTATTTATGATAATCAAATACAAAAAAGAGAGGTGGTATATGACAAATAAGAAAAAATCATGTTCTTGGACACGCAGAACTTTAATATTTTTGGCATTAATTTCAATAGCAGGTGTGGCGGGTATAGCATTTGGGGTTGTAAGTGAAAAAACACTGCCATTGTTTTGTTCATTTATTATTTTATGGCATATATACGATATTTTTGATTTCTATAAACTTATATTTGGATCTGAATGCGATAAACCTGAATAAAAGCCCCTTAAATGGGGTTTTGTTTTATCTAATGCGTAGAAATGTAAGTTCTACATCTTCCGCTTATCCGATTAAATGACAATTATTAAAATAAACCCTGTTTAAATTTGACATTAATCGGTTAATTAAATATCTAATATATAATCCTACATAAAAAAGGAGAAACATACAAAGCAAAGAGAGGTGGTAGATGATGAGTAAAGTTATAAACATAATAAAAGAATATTCAGATGAAGAGAGTAAAAGAGGAAAGGCATTACAAAAACTTTCATGGGAAGCATGTAAAATTGGTATTTATGTTTTTTCTTATGGTTTTTTACAGGTTCTTTTATCTGACTGGATAGGGATTAGGGACGATAAAGAAGTAATGTTGAAATTGTATTACATCATGTTCTCAGGTGGTTTTTTATTTTACGCAGCGGCAATGATGCCGTGGGTATTCCATCACAAGAAAAACATATTTAATCTTTGTTCTACTACATTCAAATTATCGGCAATAGAAAAAGAAGTAAAAGAAGAAATTAATCAAAACAACAAAGGAGAATGATTATGATAAACAGCTTTAGATTATTAAAAAAAAGAAAGAGTAAAAAAGGGTTTTCACTTTTAGAAATATTATTAGTTCTTGGTGCTATCGCAGCGTTGATAGTAGCGGCTTTTATGATATTTCCTAAAGTTCAGGCTTCACAGCGTATCGACAGAGAAAGCAGGAACCTAACAGCTATACAAGCCGGGGTTAAGTCTCTATATGGTGGCAGAGCGAAGATCTCAAGCATTAACACTGATAGCTTCATTGCGTCTAAGAACGCCCCGGAGAACATGATTCAGGACGGAAAGCTTATCAATGAATGGAAAGGCAACGTACAGGTTGAGTATTCAGGGAACCACGGCAAATACAACATTATCTATGATGCTGTTCCCGCTTCTGACTGTTCAAAGTTGATAGCGGCTGTATCAGGAAACTTTGTAAGCATAGACGTTTACAACGGGAACGGCGGTACGCAGGTTAAGAACCTTGAAGAAGGGAAGAACATTGATATAGCGGCAACATCAGCAGCGTGTTTTTCAGAAGATAACTCCACCATTATTTTTGCGTCAATAATATAAGAGGTGGCTGATATGTTCAACATGACAAAGAGAAAGAAAAAAGGGTTTTCATTATTAGAGTTATTATTGGTTTTCGGGATTATCGCAGCGTTGATAGTTGGTGTCTTTATGATCTATCCAAAAATTAGTTCTGGTCAGAAGATAGATAGCGACATAAAAATATTAGGAACTTTAAACGCAGGGATAAAAAATCTCTACGCGGGGCAAGCAGATTACACCGGGTTATCAGTTGACGCTGTAATCAAATCAAAGATTGTTCCAGAAGATATTGTTGATGATAACTTAATTTGGGATAGCTGGGGCGCTAACGTTCAAATAGAACCATACTATGATGGTAGTTTTTATATCGGTTTTGAAAACGTTTCAGTTGATTCTTGTCCTAAGTTTGTGTCGCAAGCTGGAGCAAGTTTTTTCAAAATAGTAGTAGGTTCAAGAGAAGTTAAGAACACAGAAGCAAATCAGGATCTTGATATGGCAACTTTAGCAAATGCGTGTATCAGTAATGACGATGGGTACGGTGGCAGACCAATAACAGTATATTTTTACGACAAATAAGAGGATTAAATTATGACTATTCAAAAAAGTATCAGACAAATGAAAAAAGAAGCATGGACATTAATAGCAATATTATATTTATCAAGTATCTCATTATTAATGTTAACAGTGAATGTATTACCAAAAACAGGATTAAATAGCTTTTACATAATTGGCGGTGGTTTAATGGCTTTAACTTCATTGTTATCATGGAAAGAAGCATATAAGTTAGTTAACTGTATAAATGAAGCAAAAGGAACTAAAAAGCCTGAATAAATGAAACATTCCAAAATAAAAGCCCCTTTTCAGGGGCTTGGTTTTTTTCTGGTGTTGGTAATGCTTTTAATCTTCTTTCTTGATCAAGAAGTCTTCTTTTTTAGCGCCTTTCTTCATAGCTTCTTCGACAGGCTTCGGCAGACGACCACGACCCGACCATAACACTTCTTTTCCGTTTTCATCTTTATAAGCATACTTGCGCTCAACAGCGCCACGCTTATCACCTTTAGCGCCTTTCCCATTCTTGGCAGCAGGAGCGGCTACACCATCAGCGATCTCGGAAATGCTGATACCTTCAATACCCTCAGCAGCTAACATCTCTCTGAACTGTTCCATCAGTGCCAGCTTCTTAGCGCGTTTTTCTTCGATTTCAAGCTGGTCAGCTAAAAGTTCTTCATGAACCTTTTTCATCTTCTCTAAAATCTCTTCAAAGATCTCAAAGCTGATTTCACGCGCTTCTTTTCTAATGGTACGAATGTTGTTCAGTGTTGAAAGACTCATCAAAAAATCCTCTTTAAAATCGTTTACCCGGCGAACATAACATTTTAACCATTTAGTATCAATCATTTTAAAACAACATAAGCATCAAATAAAAGGAATACGTAAACCGTTTATATATTTAATGAGTTTTAAATTTGACATTAATCGGCAAATTGAATAATTGAAAGGAACAACAAAATAAAAAGGAGATTTTTATGTTAGATAAAGAACCATTGCTTTCTTTCAGGAAAGCACATTTAAATGATGAAATACAAATAGACTTTAAAACAGCAACAACAAATATAGCCGTGTTTGGTGGAACAGGAACAGGTAAGACAACGGGCGTATGTTTCCCTGCTGTTTACAATCTGATTAAAAATCACTGTTCAGGATTGATACTTGACGTGAAAGGGGATTACACCAAATTAGCACGTCAGATTAATGAGGAAATGAAAAGCGATAAAATATATATTCTTGGTGTTAAAGAAGATTGTTCCAGATTTAATTTAATATCTGGTATCGAACCGGAAAAGCTAAAAGCATTTTTAAACTATGGTGTTAGTTCAGTTCGTGGAAACTTAGATAAATATTGGGGTTCAAACGGGATAGAAGACACCGTTTTAGTGTATGAGTTAGTTAAAGAGTTTGATATTAATCCTACCCTTGCAGATCTCTATTACCTAATAACTAACCCGGATGATTTACAGGCAATGAAAAACAACTGTTCAGAACAGATGTCAGAAAAGATAAAAAGGCGTATAGCTTCGGATGGGTTTAGTATTTTCAATAACAAAAAAGATACCGATGAAGCTACCAAAAGAGAACAAAGATCATGGCAGTTTTCAGCATTAAACAGCGTTCTAAGACCTTTTTATGAAGACCCGTATCTAAACCATCATTTTTGTAATAATGATCATACAGTTTCTTATGCTGACATTATTTATAAAGAAAGAAAATCGTTAGTGCTGGAAGTGCCTTTTTCTAAATATGCTGTTTCATCATTGTTCATTTTAAAGGTGGTTAAAGCAACATTCATAGACAGTATAAAACAGCAGGATATAAACCAGCTTACAGCAAGGGGATATGGTGAAGATAAGTTTACTTTCATGCTGGTAGATGAGTATCAGCAGTTCCTTACAGATGATACCGATCCGTCAGTAGACGATAACAACTGGTTCGACATATCGAGGGGCTACGGTCATATCAACATTATTTCCTCTCAGTCTGTGGATTCACTCGATGCAAAAGCAGGGCAAGCATACACAAATCAGCTGATTGGCAACTGTATGAACATAGTTCATCTTGCTACTCATGCGGTCAGGAGTCTGGAGAACATCGCTACCCTTGCCGGAAGTCCAGAAAGGGCTATACAGGCTCAGGATACGTTATCAGGACAGTCAGAGGACATTGCCTTTGTCTACATCAACAAAAGCCAGCAGAGCCGCACAGGGGCGCGCGTATTGGTACATACAGGCAAATCACAACATACCTTCATGAACAGATTCATCTATGCGCCTAAACCCCAGCTGCAGGAGCTACCCGGATCGGGCTATGTAGTGCCTGAAAAGCTAAGTGCGTTAAGCGTCCTACTGGAAGCGTTAAAAGAAGATAAAAAAGAAGAGAAAACAGAAACACACCTTTTAGAAGAGTTAATAAATATGAATGATGAACAAAATAAATGGATTTATAATATTTGTCCTACCTATACAGTTCAAAAAAGATTATGCGTGATAACAACAAAAAGCTTTTCAGACGGGTTTAATGATTTCAATGTAGTATTGAATAATTTAAATATAGGATTTGAAGAGGTTGTGGTACATCCAATTATATATAACAACAAAATAGACTTGGATTTACTTAAAGAGATACTGATTGAGGATAAAGAAAGTCTGTATGTTATCGTCAGAGGTGGAGGTGATTTAGAACACTTCATTCTTAATGATTTTAAGGTACAGGCATTGATAAGTGAATGTATGTATAACATTGGATACTCAGAAAGTGAGTTATTAATAGCAGTAGGACATGCCACCGATAAATTTGAAGATTTCTTTGAAATGGTTCCAGATGCGTATGAAGCATTAACACCGACTGATTTAGCTTACAAGATAAAAGGCGATGTTATTTTAAATATAAGAAAAAGAAAATGCGGTATTATGACCAATGCCTGTATCAGTTATAACGCTAAAATCTAAATAAACCAAAATAATATTGGTCTACTTCTTCCTTTTGTCTGGTTATTATAAATATTTAGCAATTAATCGGCTTTTAAATTTGCTTTTAGTCGGTTAATTAAATATAAATAATTAACAAAACAAAAGGAGAGAGATATGAATATAGATATTATCGGAAGTTTCAATAAAGAAACCGCTATTGATTACAGAGTGTTTTATACAACCGACTATTTTGAATGGTTAAAAGACCTACATAAAACAAGGGGTGAAAAGATAACGCTTAAAGAGCTACACAATAACTTAATAAAAGAATATGGTTCATTGGTTAATATAATTGAGTTAATACTAAGAACAGATAGCAATATTGGAAGTATCAAAGAATCAACGTTCGATATGATCGATGCTGACAACATTCTTTTTGAAGGTAGTGAAGATTTAATGGCTGTTCGATTAGTGATGAACATAGAATATTTAGATATGTGGATTAAGAAATATGATTTCAATAACTACATAACAGAGGCATTTAAAAACTAACAGAGGTGAAAAAATGATAATAGAAGAAGTAATAATTAATGACGTTAAGATTGTTTTATCGAGAGGTAAGGGTGGTAAAGGAGGTGAAAACAATGAAACATATAAGTTCTATATTTATATCGTGAATAAGGATGTTTCAATTTACAGGGTAGGTAAGCTTTCAATAGTTATATGGCAGCATTCGATTTACACATCAGATAAAGCCTTAATTCAGGAAGCTCAGGATTTAGCAAGCGCAGTATTCAAATATAAAACAGAAAAACTTAAAGAGGTGATTTTATGAATAATGAAAAGAAACTGGCAATAACAAGCGATATAGTGTTTTCTCTTGATACAAAGATAAAAGGTAAGGATTATGTTTATGAAGTGGAGCATTTACATGCTTCATATCAAACAGGCGATATTACAGACTATTTATCTTTAAAAATGAAGAGCAAGGATAAAGATAGTGATTTCAAAACTGAAACTATCAATATGGCTTATTTTGATAATCTGAAACCAGATCAGCATGAAGATTTTAAAAAGAAGATAAAAGAGTTTGCTAATGAAGCTTATACCAGAATGGAAATTGACATGCAGCCAGTGTATGAGGAAAACATGAAAAACTTACGTTCACTAAGCTTTAAATAAAGAGTCAGGAGGGTTTTATGTCAAAAAACAAAGGAACAGATTACTTTTACTTTAAACCCTTCCGTTCTGGTTCTGTTAGCTTTCCAAAACCAAATGAAGCAATCTATGTAATAGATGTTTTATCAAGAGATGATATAGTTTACTTTGATGATTTTGGATATTTGATTTCAGAAAGAGCGTTGGAGGTTTTAAAAAAACATAACTTAACAGGCGTAAAGGTGGATAATGCTACTGTTAAATTTAGCGCAAAACATAACATAAGATACAAAAACCAGACATTACCTAAATTCTACCGATTAATACCTACTGAGATAGTTGATAACGAACTTAGAGAAATGTTTTTGGATGAAAACTATAATCTTATAATCAACAAAAGAATAAAAGACATTATAACAAATAAAGATTTAATGCGCTTACAGCGTTCTTATTTTGAAGAGATTGAACTTGAAGATGTATTAGATGATTATGAGGATGAAGCTGAAACACCTGTTTATAAAAACGCAAACAAATCATCCCTAAAACAGATCATTATCTTCACCGTTGTTATGGCGTTAGTCGCATATCTATTTTTTAAATAAATATTAAAGCCCTTATGATCGGGGCTTTTCTTATAATTTGACAATAGTAAATTTAAGGGTTATAAAATATAAGTAAGCATAGGTATTTCCTTTTATAGGATGTTTAATTTGATAAGTTATATATTATAGATTGCGAGTCGGAATATATAACGATGATTATAAAGCGTGAGAAAGCCCTCACGCTTTTTTTCGTTCTACTTCCTCCATCTATCCGATTAAATAACAAATTTGATAATTAATGCTGTTTTAAATTTGCTTTTAGTCGGATAGTACGTTAATTAATATATATAAACAAACAAAGGAGAAATTTTATGATGAGTTTTAATAAAGATGATTTGATAGTTGAACGCACAGAGGATATTAAATACATTGCTAGATTAACAAACTACAATAAAAAGTATGTGTTTACAAGAAACTTTATACATGGAACAAGAGTAATACTACATAAGCAGGACAATGTTTTAGAAGTAGGTATGGTTGATAAAAAAGCTGAGAAAAAATATTTTATTATTGATACTAAGGATAAAACTATACAAGAAGTAAGCTATGTTGATATTAAAAATATGATAGAGGCAGATAAAGCTGGGTTTGCTATAAAATATTTAGGTTATTAAGATTATGAATAGCATCTACATAGCCCCGCAAGGGGCTGTTATTAAGAAGGCATTCATTTTTTTATTAAAAGAAAATAAACAACAAAACAAAAGGAACACATTATGAATACAATCAACTTCAACGACATATACCAAACAATAAAATCCAAAAATGTTAATGATGGGTTTTCAGCTCTAAATTACCTTTTAAGAGATCTAAGTGTTTTAGGTTTTGAAATAGATAGGAAAGATTCTACCTTACTTTCAACTTATGAAAATATTTTTGTGGTGATGGATTTAAAGGGTAAGGATTTTAAAATAGATGATATACGTGAGTATTTAGAATTTATCTATAACCATATTACAAAATCCAAAAACATAGAAACAAATAAACAGTTAGTAAGGATATGGGAGCTAACCAAAGTATAACCCGCCATGAAGCCCCGAAAGGGGTTTTTCTATACTGTTTTACCCCTTCCTACACCATCCCCATAACAGACCAGTAAAAACCTCAGAATTCGCGTAGATTATCATATACTATCATATCATATAGTAGTATAGTGTTTTTGTTCTTGATACTCCTACACTGTAGGACTATAATAACACCATAGGAAAAAGGGATGTGTTCTGTATGGAATACTACGAGTTTGTAGAAACCTCTGTGTTCACGCGAGAGATGAAAACTCTACTCAGTGATGATGAATACAAAGAGTTTCAAACGTTCCTCATAGAGAACCCTGAAGCAGGGGATTTGATTGTTGGAACTGGCGGTTGTCGCAAGGTTAGATGGTCAAGGCAGGGAACAGGTAAAAGTTCAGGTGTCCGGGCTATTTACTACTTCTACAATCCGGCAGGCCGCTTATACATGCTTATCATCTATCCAAAGAGTGAGAAGGACAGTTTGACGGCAGCAGAGAAAAACCAGCTCAAAGCGGTTGTAGCGGGTTTTAAAGGTGAAGAGGGCTAACAGTATGCGTAAAGAGCTTTTTGATGATCTGATTGCTTCTGCTAAGGAAGCTGTAGAAATCCATAAGGGTTTACGTGAGCCAGCGCGGGTTACCCGTTTTGAACGTCCAGATGTGAAAGCTATTCGGGCTAAGGTTCATATGAAACAAGATGATTTTGCCAGTCTGATCGGGGTTAGCTCTTCTCTTGTTCAGTCATGGGAACAGGGGTTAAGAACTCCAGCAGGTGCAGCGTTAAAGCTGTTGCGTGTCATCGAGCGTAAACCTGAATTTGTTCAGGAACTACGTGAAGCATAACCCTCAACGGGAATAGAAAAGCTCTACATTGGTAGGGCTTTTTTTATAACAGGATAAATATGTTATCGTTAAATTTAGCGTTAGAGCGTTTGGATAAAATAAGCAAACACTTTGTACTTAACTCCCAAAAAGATTTGATTTTTCGAGATGCTTATACATTTATTATGGAGACTATTTATCACTCTATTAAAAGTAAAATAACAAATTTAGACGCTGTTAGTGATGGTGGTCAACTCATTGAAATGAAAGCACCTTTTAACTTCATTCTATGTAGAACAGGGCGTTTCATTGTTTTAGATAACTATTATACAATCTTACCAAAAAAAGATCGGGATGATTGGGAAAGGCATATACATAATATAAGCATAGAAGAATTCATTTATAGCTTCGACAATAATACAACAAGATATTTATTACTTGATTGTAAATATTACTTTGACCAGTTCAATATTACACGTCTGGATTTTAATATTATTTCAATGGTATATAACACTTTTTATGAGGTTTTCCAGTTAGACAGATTTTATGATCCAGTAGTAAACAGAATAACAGCCGATGAGATTGAAAAGCATATAAACGGCCTACAGTTTGATAAATCATCTTATGATGAAGTTATCAGGAAGAAAACATATACCTACTTTCTCAGGCTTCTCAGGTTCATTGAGGGGCATGAAGAGACATGGTATTTACCAATGAAGTTAGAATACAAATAACAGCGTACTATACTATAATAGTATATTGTATTATAGGATATGTTGTAGCAT